>Ga0206683_10000004_pt1 | contig 173515 bp, 174 predicted proteins | sample M280m12015metaG_FD_155483 | JGI IMG/M metagenome (GOLD analysis project Ga0206683, IMG submission 155483) | Ammonia-oxidizing marine archaeal communities from Monterey Bay, California, United States - M2 80m 12015 | ecosystem: Environmental > Aquatic > Marine > Intertidal zone | place: USA...
AAGATGTAGCGCTTCACTATCCAATGCATCAATTTCTGAATAAGCACAATGTTGTTCAACTACAAAGACCTCAACTCGAAGCCGAAGGATCTCATAGAGACGTTCCACGGAAAGTTCTTCAAAAGCTGAAGAGTTGACGTCATTCACAACGCGGCCATCAGGGCCGAGAAGCCAGCAAGGACCATCGCTGCTGACACCAAAACTGCTGTCCAGTGAATCAGCGGTCGTCGGTGGCGCAAAGAGCGCAAGTCGCCGCTGGAATCGTATGTCCGCCGGTTCATATATCGCAGGGTAGCGGAGCGTTTAAGTTCGTCCTTCAATCTCTTCAGATATCGAAAGCCACTGATCTTCAGCATTTTCTAGGCTTTCCAAGGTCGAAGCCAAGGAGCGGTACGTCTCTTGTTGCGAATCGTGTGTAATCGAATCATCTGTCAGGGAAACGTTGTAATGGTCTCGTTCCAGCGCAAGTTTTTCTATCTCTACTTCAACTTCTTTCAACCTGTAACGGAGCGTCGATAAAGAGCGACCGGATCGTTGCCTCTCCTTTGTTTTGGGTTTCGAACGAAGATCGTTTGGCGGGGACTCCGATCTGGCTTGTTCCCATACCGCTTCACCCGCGCCCAGGTGACGGAACCCCCTCTCGCCTAGGGCGACGACATGTTCGACGGTTCGCTCAAGGAGGGCGCGGTCGTGAGTCACTACTACTAGCGCTCCACGAAACGTGTCCAACCATTCTTCGAGGGCACGGAGAGTGTCCAAGTCAAGGTCATTTGTGGGCTCATCAAGGAGAAGGACGTTCGGTTCGGAAGCGAGAACCGACATGAGCTGCAACCTTCGTTGTTCGCCACCCGAAAGGGTTCTGACCTGAGCTCGGTGTGTCGCTGGTTCAAACCAAAAACGCCCAAGAAGGCTTGTGTGACGGTGGTCAAGTCGTGAACCGGGACCAGCGACGATCTCTTCCACACTGGCATCTTGGTCGAGGGTTTGGCCCGTTTGGTCGAAGTAGCCAATTCGAATAGTTGAGCCGTAGTTCACCGTCCCGGTTGTTGGCTTCCGTTGGCCGGCAATCACGTCCAGCAGAGTCGATTTTCCGACTCCATTTGGTCCTACAACTCCCAAGCGTTCCGTTGACGACATCAACAGATTGACGCTGTCGAAAAGTGTCTTGCCGCCGACTTCGGCACCTACATTCTCAAGGTCTATAACTTGTCGTCCAAGCCGTTGTTGACCAAAATCATTTAGGGCCAACGGACCAATTCGCTGTTCTTGTCGAGTCGGCGTTGCGAGAGTTCGTTGGGCGATCGCTAGTCGAGACTTAGATTTTCTTCGTCGAGCCCGAGCCCCTCGCTGTAGCCACGCGAGTTCTTTTCGCTCCAGAACTCGCCGTGTTGCTTCGTCGCGCTCAGATTTAGCTTGCCTTTCTGCCTTTGCGAGTAAATGAGATTGATAGCCGCCCTCGACTACGAAAGCCCCATCCGATGACAGTTCGATTGTTTTGGTGGCAACGCGGTCAATCAGATACCGGTCATGAGATACGAATACGACTCCTCCGGCGAAGTTTTTGATGACGCGTTCTAGGTATTCAATTCCCTCAATATCCAAATGGTTAGTTGGTTCGTCAAGGATCAGAAGACCCGCTTCACTATTTTCAAGAACCGCTGCTAGCGCAGCCCGTTTCTGTTGACCCCCGGAAAGAGATGCGATGTTTCTGTTGGCAATCTCTGTCAATCCCAGCCGATCTATGGCGGCTTTAGCTTGCCAATCTGATCCGATGGCGTCGCTCACGGTTCCTTCGCCCAACTCAGGCCGTTGACTAAGAAATGAGATCGCAAGGTCCGCCCGACGTCGTATCACACCTTGATCGGCGGTTTCAGTGCCTGCAAGCACGTTGAGTAATGTCGATTTGCCGGATCCGTTGATGCCCAAGATTCCGACTCGGTCTTTTTCGTCGACAGTAAATGAGAGATCAACAAACAAAGTCTTTGTTGGCCAAACGAGAGAAATGCTACTGACGTCCACCAGGTTCATTGTTTGCATCCGCTCGCGATGCAAAGACCGATCAGGTCCGCAGAAGAATCCAAGTCAACCGACCAGTGGCGTCTTGGAGCCGAACTTCAATATTCGCTTGGGCTCCGCCTTCGACACGTGTTGCTACGCAGTTGAATGAGCTGCCGATCGGCGCCACCAGGTACTCACCGTCGCCGCAGTCAATCATGAGGTCAAATCCAACTTGGTAGGCAACTTCGTCGGCCAAAAGTGCCTCGGCGTTTACTAGTTGAAGAGGATGGTGTTTGTGGGCGTAGGAGTATTGGCCTTGTGCGTCAATTATGCGAACTTGGAGTTCGTAGTACTGGCCTGCTACTTCGCTGGCGCAGATAAACACGGACTCTGGAGTCATTACTACGTCTTCGGGACAATCAACCATGCCCAGTTCGACTGGGAGGATGTCGCTGCCAGCCTTATCCTGCAACTCGCGCTCAAGTTGAGTTTGGTCGGGTCCACCACCACAGGCAGAAATAAGCGCAGCCGTCGTTATCAGGGCCACGGCGATCAGCTTTTGAGGGTTCAGTTGCAGCATCATTTCCTCGTCAACCAAATTCGCTCTGGATGACAATAGCCCGCTTCACGGCCCAGATAGACCGCGCTGCGCCGGTCAAATAAATGGTTTTTCTTGGTATCGCCCGAAGACGTCGGCGAGAGTCGTCGTGATTTCACCAACTGTGGCGTGTGTTCTCACCGTTTCAATGAGCGACGGCATCAAATTCGCATCAGTCTCAGCGACGCGACTCAATGCGATGAGAGCTTCATCTACCGCCTGCTGGCTTCGGGCGCTCTTAATTTGTTGAAGACTCTTTATCTGACGTTTTTCATCTTCAGGAGTAATTTTTAGAAGATCGATTTGGTCCTCTTTGTTTCCCTCAGTGAAGTCGTTTACCCCCACGACAACACGCCTACCAGCGTTGACCTTTTTCTCAAAGTCATAGGCAGCATCGGCAATGCTTCCCTGGTACCAGCCTTCATCAATTAACTGAAAGGCCCCTTCGAGCATCGATCCGTCTCCCGCCTCAGCAATATGACTAAACATGGCTTCGGCTTCAGCCTCGAGTTGATCAGTGAGTTCCTCCACGAACCAACTCCCACCGAGGGGGTCAACTACATCCGTTACCCCAGTCTCATGAGCGATGATCTGTTGGGTGCGCAGAGCAATGCGCGCGGCTTTTTCCGTCGGTAAGGCGAGGGCTTCATCCATCGAATTCGTATGCAGACTTTGCGTTCCACCCAGAACTCCTGCAAGAGCCTCAATCGCAGTTCGAGCGATGTTGATCTCGGGTTGCTGGGCGGTTAACGAGACCCCTGCGGTCTGCGTATGAAACCGCAGCATCATCGACTTCGGGTCTTGAGCCCCGTAGTGCTCTTTCATCCAGCGCGCCCAGATTCGGCGCGCGGCTCGCTACTTTGCGATCTCTTCGAAGAAGTCAATGTGAGCATTAAAGAAGAAGCTGAGTCGCGGGGCGAAATCGTCTACATGAAGACCCCGTTGCACTGCTGCTTCAACGTAAGCGAAGCCGTTACCAAGAGTGAAGGCGAGTTCTTGAGCCGCCGTCGAGCCCGCTTCTCGTATGTGATAGCCACTGATTGAAACAGAGTTCCATCTAGGCATTTCGTTTTTCGAGAATTCGATTGTGTCAGCTACGAGCCGCATCGAAGGTCGCGGCGGAAAGACCCATTCCTTCTGAGCTTGGTATTCCTTAAGAATGTCGTTTTGGAGTGTTCCTCCTAAAAGACTTCTGTCTGCTCCTTGGTCTTCTGCGTTTGCTACGAACATGGCCCAAATGGTCGCTGCAGGCGCGTTTATCGTCATCGACGTCGTTGTGTCCTCAAGATCAATCCCGTCGTAGAGAACCCTCATATCTTCGATGGTGTCAACCGCTACGCCACAACGACCAACTTCTCCCACCGAGAGAACATCGTCACTATCGAGACCCATCAGCGTTGGCATGTCGAAAGCGGTTGACAGACCACCTCCTCCAGCAGAAAGAATCTCTTTGAACCGCGCGTTCGTGTCCTCGGGGGTTCCGAAGCCCGCAAACATACGCATGGTCCACAGGCGGCCCCGGTAACCACTCGAATGCACTCCGCGGGTATAGGGGTATTGGCCAGGCCATCCGATGCGTTCGTCGGGTTCGGCGCCCGCTGGGCTGTAAAGCGGTTTCACTGGAATGCCGCTCATAGTTTCGTAGTCCACGTCGCGGCTCTGATCAGCTTGGTGCTCTAATTCCCACTGCTCTCGTGTCACGCGTTTCTCCCAGCTACCCAATCCAGGGCTAAGCGTCTTCAGTCTAGGTCGGCTTAGTCGAGGTGCCCCAGGTGGTCTATAGGTCCTTGTCCTGCACCCAGTTTCCAATTGACGGCGCGGCGTATGGCTTGCATAGTGAAATCTTGGGCGGCTAGTGCAGCATCGACGGCAGACACCCCTCTGGCTAAGCCAGCAGCAATCGCCGCGGAGAGAGTGTCTCCGGTACCGCGAACGTTGGTAGTTATACAACGCTCATTTTCTAGTGTGATTGTCTTACCACCCGAAGCGATGATGTCGACCATCATGTGAGAAGACCTCCGACCGCCGGTCAAAACGACAACTTCCGGACCCATGTTCGCGAGTTCTAGCGCTGCGTCGCGAAGAGCTTGCGTGTCGTCTGCAATCGTCCTTCCTAACAGCCGCATTGCTTCAAGATGGTTCGGAGTCACGACTAGAGCATGAGGAATTAGCCTCTCAGAGATCAAGCGATCGATCGCTTCGCTGTATAGCTGACGCCCATGTCGATCAACCATTACCGGATCGACAACTAAAGAGGGCAACGCTCCGGCCTCTGCCAACTCTGCAACCAGGAGAGTGTTCTCTTCAGAGAACAGCAATCCTGTCTTCACGCCCGATACCACGAAATCATCTAAAACGGATTCGACCTGGGAGCGAACAACACCAGCGGGTACTGGGAAAGCTGACCGAACCTCTTGGGTGTTTTGTGAAGAAACAACTGTAACGGCGCACACACCGTGGACAGCCTGAACGGCGAAAGTACGCAAGTCTGCTTGTAGGCCCGATCCCCCTCCCGAGTCTGAACCCGCGATTGTTAGTACCACTGGTGGCTGAGTCACTCAGTTGTTGTATCAGACTGATGGAACAACTTTCCTTGCCTAGGGTGAGGCTGTGACAGATCGCCCCGCCACTATCGGAATTATTGCCAACCCCGTTTCGGGTCGCGACATTCGTCGGGTAGCGGCCCGCGGCGGGATCTCTAGCACCGAAGATAAGCGAAACCGCATTGCTCGAGCCGTTATTGGCGCTGTTGCAGCGGGCGCGCGTCACATCGTCGCAATGAAAGAGCCATTCGGTATCGCCAGTGGGGCGTTAGCTGATCTGAGGCTGGAGGCCGAGCTAGAAATTCTTGACGTGAACGCCCGGGTTGATCCAAGGGATACAGAACGAGCGGCCTTAGAAATGAAAAAACGTCACGTGGATGTCATCATCACACTTGGGGGCGATGGGACAAATCGGACCATCGCCAAAGTCTGGCCTGAAGTCACTTTGGTACCGATGTCGACGGGAACAAACAACGTATTTCCATCACTGGTCGAACCAACAGTCGCCGGTGCAGCTGCTGGACTGGTTGCGAATGGATTCGTCGACATCGACTTGGTAGCGCCACGCTCAAAAATGATTCATTTGCGTATGACTGATGGGTCTGAAGATGCCGCTCTCGTCGATGCAGTAACGCTCGTCAACGATTTCGTGGGTAACCGCATGCCAGTTGACCCAATGAATCTTCGACAGTTATTAGTGTCCGTGGCACGACCCGACACGATTGGTGTTTCGTCAATTGCAGGTCTTCACGCAACTTGTGATGTCGATGAGGACGCAGCGATTTTGGTTCGGTGCGGAGACGGAGGTCAGTGGACTAATTCTCCAATAGCGCCTGGGCTATACAAAAAGGTGCCGGTGCTTGAGGTGACACGAGTTGGTCTCGGTGAAGAAATTGATCTAGTGGGACCCACCACGTTGGCTTTTGACGGCGACAGGGAACACCAAATTTTTACGGAAGAGCCTGTGGTAGCTGTCGTGCGTCGCGACGGACCTAGGGTGGTAAACGTGAGGGCCGCTCTCTCTGCAGGGGCTTCCCAAGGCATTTTCTTCTCGGATTCACTTGCTGTTCCCAGCCTTGGCGATAACTCAGACGGTGACGAGTTATAGCCACTTCGAACTGCATCTAGCTCTGTTGGATCAGATGGTGTGAGCTTCAAATGGCGGTTGTGAGTCCAACGCTCGCATTGAATCAGGCAGTTCTATTCGAGCCCGTCGATGAAACTCCCGGTCAACGTCAAGGGTGTGTGGATACGCCGGCTCGCAGGCTCTGAACAGAGGCACATGGAGTGCTCTGGCGTCGGGAGGGCCGGGGCGGTCATACTGCACCAACACTTCATCGACCGCTTGTCCGTTGTCGATGACGCGATACGGGCGCACGACCCCACCTCGAGTTGCCTTTCCTTCGGAGGATTTAGCCACAGGTACGACCGGCTCGTAGGTTCCCGACCGTCGTGCTATACCGACAAGCTTGTAGACCATTCCTGCGGTGGCATGGCCAGATCCCACCACAAGTTGGGTTCCGACTCCGTAACCATCGATTGGGTGGCCGGCTAATTCGGCAATTCGGTACTCGTCGAGGTCGCCCGACACGACAATGCGCGTCGACTCTGCCCCGTTCGCGTCAAGTTTTTTCCGGGCGCGAAGTGCTTCCTCAGCTAAGTCACCTGAGTCAATACGAATCGCTCCGGGGACTCCCCCCAGCCTTTTAGCCGCCGCGAGAGCGCGATCAATGCCCGTTTCGATTTCGTAGGTATCAACCAAAAGCGTCGTTTCAAGTCCGTGCGCTTTAATTTGTGCTTCAAAAGCGGATTCTTCGTCATCGTGTGCCAACGTAAACGCGTGGGCTGAAGTCCCGGCTGTAGGAAGGTCAAAGCGGATACCCGCTTCCATATTTGAGGTGGCGTCGAAGCCTACGAGCCAAGCCGCCCTCGCTGCTGCTACTGCCGCCTCTTCGTGCGTCCGCCTGCCGCCCATCTCAATTAGGTGCCGCCCCCCAGCAACGTCATGCATCCGTGCCGCTGCGGATGCCACGGCGCAGTCGTGGTTGAGTACCGACAACACAAGCGTTTCGAGGAGAAGACCAGCACCAAAAGAACAGTCAACTCTAAGCACGGGGCTTCCAGGCACATAGAAATCGCCTTCGCGATAGCTCCATACTTCGCCTTCAAACCGGAAAGTATTCAGATGTTCAAGCAGTTCGTCAGTGAAGCGCCCCAGCTTTGCCAAGTACTCGATTTGAGCCGCCGAAAATTGGAAACGAGCGAGCAGTTCTGCCAGACGTCCAGGTCCAGCTACTACTCCGTACCCTCGCCCCTGGGGCAGTCGACGCGCGAAGACTTCGAACGTCGCCCGCCGTGATGCAACCCCCGAGCGGAGCGCGGCGTCAAGCATAGTGACCTCATAAAGGTCCGTCATTAAGGCAGTGCCCATACCCTCAAGCATGGTTCATTAACTGGCTCGGGGGAAAGGCCAATTATCGATGGCCGTTGTTTCGCGCACCTTGGTCGTTGCTTGTCGCGGTGCGCGACGCAAAAATAACCGACGGTAGTGGGTCTCTAGGGGCCACACTCCTGTTATGGCTCTCAAGACCTCAAGTCGAACTGACATCGCTCCGTTTTACGTGATGGAGGTGATGCGCGCCGCAGCCGCACGCGAAATGGCCGGCAGTGAGGTACTGCATCTTGAGGTGGGTCAACCGTCAACCCCGGCGCCCCAAGGGGCACGCGAGCGCGCGATCGCGGCTATCCAAAATGAACTACTCGGGTACACCTCTGCACTTGGCATGGACGCGCTTCGAGAGCGTTTGAGCCTCCATTATCAAGACTGGTACGGCGTCAACATAGGGGCCGAGCGGATTGCGATCACAATGGGAGCGAGCGGCGCTTTTACATTGGCGTTTCTGGCATGTTTCGAGGCCGGTGATCGCGTCGCAGTTCCATCTCCAGGATATCCGTGTTACCGCAACACCCTTGAAGCGCTGGGCGTTGAAGTCGTTGAAGTGCCAGTGGGGTACGACACCAGATTTCAACCGTCTCCGTCGGTACTTGATGATGTTGGGCCCATCGACGGGATAGTTGTGGCGAGTCCATCTAACCCGACCGGGACCATGCTCCTTCCTAACGAGCTAACGGAATTGACTCGCTGGTGTAGGGAACGAGGTGTCCGTTTCATTTCCGACGAGATTTACCATGGCATCACCTATGGGACCTCAGCTCCAACCGCCGCTGCAGAGTGGGAAGAAGCTGTTGTTGTAAATAGCTTCTCGAAGTACTTTTCGATGACCGGATGGCGACTCGGGTGGTTGGTTCTTCCCAGCGATCTGGTGTCTCCCGTTGAACGCTTGGCCCAAAATGCGTTCATCGCCGCCGCATCAGTTTCACAACATGCTGCGCTTGGCGCATTCGAAAGCCACAGTGAGCTTGAAGGTAACGTCGAGCGCTACGCCATTAATCGAAGCATTCTCCTCGAGGGTCTACCCAAGGCCGGCATCAGTCAATTAGCTCCTGCCGATGGAGCATTTTACATTTGGGCGCAGGTGGATCACTTGTGCGATGACAGCCAAAGCTTGGCGCAAGAGTGGCTAGATGATCTAGGAATTGCAGTCACTCCCGGCATTGATTTTGATCCCAAAGAGGGATACCGATTTATCCGCTTCTCGTTTGCTGGTTCAACCCGTGAGGTTGAGGAAACCGTACAAAAGTTGACCGAGTGGGCCTCCGATCCTTCACCTCGAAGAACGCGCTGAGGCCAGGGTTACTCTTTAGTTGCCACCTGATTTGGTGTGACATTCATCTTTGGTTCGTATTTTGTTGCCCCGACCTCGCGAGGTTCGCCACCGAGATGTGTTTTGAGTGCTTCACGGCACTGGGCGCAAGGTCCGTAGAACCGCTCATTGACCGATTCGGAACATCGAGGGCAATCGAATTCGAGTGGATCTCCCGTTGTTGTCACCATGGCATCCTGTCAGGCCGAATGCTCTAATTGGGGAATGAGGCCCAAATGAAGCGGGAGCTTCTAGTGGAAATTTGTTTGGGTCAACCTGACGCGGTTGAGGATTTCCCATTCGGCGATCATGTCTCAGTGTTCAAAGTTGGAGGGAAAATGTTTGCGTTAATTCCTACGATTTCTGATCGCCTTTCCCTCACTCTCAAGTGTGACCCTGACAAGGCTGAGTCTTTGCGACAGCAATATCCATCTGTTCGATCAAGCAACTTTCACAAACGACATTGGAATCGAGTGTCAATCGATGGGTCGATCCCACTTAAAGAGGTTCAGGAATGGATCGAGGATAGCTACGACCTTGTAGTCGACAAGTTGCCCAAAGGGATTCGATTGCGGTTGCAGGGGCAAGTAAGAGGTTTGCCAGATTAGGCCGCTCTATGGCTCCATGCTTTTCATGAAAAGCGTCACGCAGCGGCACAGCTCCTGAAACGCGCTGATGCCCCCACTTTGTGAGCGGGGGCATCAAACGACACCTGAGACGTTTTGCCTGACTATCAAGGCCAGGGCTTCGCTGCGCGAGGACCGACACGCTCATCGTCAAGTGGGATGGTCTGGGTTGGAGTCGCCACCATTTCGTTACATACGAAGAAGGCTTCCTCCCAAGTTGGCAGGCCGCCTCAGCGCCCGACCACCTCCAGAGTCCTATTAAGTCTTGGCATGTTTGGGACCACCACCTTTCTCTGGTGACTCGATGGTGACACAACTTGAGGCATTTTGAGTGCCATATGTGACTTGATGCCCCAATTCGACGCGGTTATTGAACCGCGGCGCGGATGGCAGCAGCTACTGCCGTAGAGGCAAGGTCGGCGACGAGGTCGACCGTCGCTGGTACCTTTTGCGTCGCTAACAAAAACAATGCATCCCCGTCGACCGAGGTATGTGGGGGGTTGATGCTTCGCGCTATCCCGGTGTGGGCGAGGTCCGCTACTCGACAGGCTTCCGGTTTGGTCAGTGCGGCGTTAGTGACCAAACATCCGATAGTGGTATTGGCTCTCTCTTCACCGGACTCCCAAGCAGCCACTTCATCAAGTGAAACAAACGGATAACGAGGAGCGTCGAGTGCAGCTGTAGAACCGGCAAGGACACTGCCGTCTGTATCGAGCACATCACCAAAAGCGTTAACGGCGACGATGACTCCCACGGTTACGTCCCCTGATCGAGCAACCGAGATTCCTTGTCCGCCCGGGCTTGCATAGATCCGACCTGCTGCTTTGCCAACAGTGCAGCCTCGACCAACCCCAACACGTCCGGTCTCGGGGTCAGCGCTGGTTGCCGCCTCACATGCCAGCCGGCCTGCCTCGGGGCCGGGTCGCGGATCGTCGGGTCCAGTTATATCGAAGACGACCGCTGCGCCAACGACGGGCACAATAACGGTCGCCAACTCAAGGCCGCGCTTGCGATCGCTGCACCATTGGACCACTCCCTCGGCCGCCCCCAGACCGAACACGCTGTTCCCACATAACGCGACGGCGTGGCATTCGACCCCGGAACCATTGGGTCCCAACGCCGCTGCCTCACGCGTGCCGGGAGCGCCACCACGCACTGCGATAGCGCCGAGCGAGCCTTTGGGGGGAAGAACAACCGTGACTCCTGTTGCATGTTGTTCGTCGGTCCAGCAACCCACCATTACGTCTTCGATACCAAGTGCCATAAACGAACCTTACGTTGCTCCGCGCGTTAGACATACATGGTGCCCGAAGGTCATACGATTCACCGGCTATCGCGAGATTTGCGTTCTGATTTTGGGACGCATCAAGTGACTGCAAGCTCTCCGCAGGGCCGTTTCCAAAGTGGGGCGACCCAAATTAATGGGACGATTTTGTCGAAGAGCGAAGCCTGGGGGAAGCATTTGTTTCTCAGTTTCAATGACGAACTGATCTTGCACGTTCATCTCGGTTTAATCGGGAAATTCCGGCCTCGTTCGATTGACTCGGCAACAACAGACACCGTGCGTCTTCGCCTTGAAGGAAAGCGAGCGTGGCACCTCACTGGGCCTCAAAAATGTGCCCTAATTTCAATCGATGAGCTCCTCAACGTCACTGACGGTTTGGGGCCTGACCCCCTCCGGCGAGGGACGCGTTGGAATCATTTCGCTGAAAACCTGGCCCGTCGTCGAACTCCGATCGCTGTCTCACTATTAGACCAGTCGGTTATCGCGGGAATTGGGAACGTATATCGCGCTGAGTTTCTTTTCATTCTTGGGATACACCCCGAACGACCCTCCTGTGAACTAACTGAGACTGAGATCCGCGACCTGTGGGAGATAGCGAGAGTTCAACTGCGTCAAGGGGTCCGGCTCAACCGGATTGTTACGGTTTCTCGAGAAGATTCAGGTTCCGTGGCCGGGCGAGTTAATTCTGCTCAAGCGTTGTACGTATATAAACGCGAATCAAAGCCGTGCAGACGTTGCGGCACCGCCATCAGAATTACTGAACTTGCTGGAAGGAAATGTTGGTGGTGCGATCGATGTCAGCCTCGATAGCCGAGACAGTTAGGTTCCAACAACGATGTAACTACTGTTAGAATAGTGAGTTCCGTGAGTTGCCCTGGATCTAACGAAGAGAACTGAGAATGGTTGACGCTGCCGCCCCAACTCTCACTCGTAAAGCCTGGTTGGCCCTCGTCGCCGCTGGTCTGGCCATGTTCTTGGTCGGTGTAGATGGCTCAATTGTCAACGTAGCTTTTCCAAGTCTCAGAAAAGACTTTGAAGGAGTCTCAAACGCGCGGCTCTCGTGGGTTCTCAACGCGTACGTACTTGTGTACGCCGCGTTGCTCGTGGTGAGTGGCCGTCTAGCCGACCGAGCCGGCAGGCTCCGAGTGATGACTATCGGCTTAGCAGTCTTCGTATTGGCGTCTATCGGAGTGGCTGTTTCTCCCGGTGCTTTATTTCTAGTAGCAATGCGAGGCTTTCAAGGAGTCGGAGCAGCACTCATCACTCCTGCTTCGATGGGGCTTGTAATTGCCTCGTGGCCCGCGGAACGTCGAGCTACCGCAGTGACTCTTTGGGGGGCTTGCTTCGCGTCAGCAAATGCTTTCGGTCCCGCTATCGGCGCCGGAATCATTGAGTTAGCGAGTTGGCGTTGGGCCTTCATGATCAACTTGCCCCTTGGCGTCATCGCTCTAACTCTCAGTAAACGAGTGTTCGTCGAAACCCCAAAAGATAACTCCGCTGCGAAACCCGATGTGCTCGGTGGGGGGCTACTTGCCTCAGCAACAGGGTTGCTTGTGCTGGCCATTGTGCAAGGACGCGACTGGGGTTGGTCCTCCATGGAGATTATGACGTGGCCAGTTCGGGTGGGCATTCAGCCCTTTCCAATGTCGATCCTCATCGGAATCGCCTGTTTAGCTGCTTTCATATACCGAAACAACCGCCACGCCGAGCCAATTCTTCCGCGCGCTTTGGTGGTAATTTCATCTTTTCGCCGTGCATCACTGGCCTTGTTTGTATTTGCCCTTGGCATGTATGCGTTGATGCTTTCCCTTGTTCTGTTCTTAACCGATGCCTGGGGGTACTCAATAGGTGTAACCGGTTTATCAAGTGCATTCGGGGCTCTGGTGGTCACAGTTGCGGCGATGGTGGCGGGACCTCTCGCTGACCGTTACGGACACAGGCTGGTGGCCGGGCCAGGAACCTTCATATGTGCTTTGGGCATGCTTTGGTGGATAACGATGCTCAACGAACAACCCAACTACTTAACTGGTTATTTGCCGGGCCTTATCTTGAGCGCCGGCGGAATGGGACTGACATTAGGTGTTTTAGCTGCGGCCGGAGTATCTGAAGTTAGCCCGCAGTTCTTTAGTCTTGCGGGCGGCGTCACGCAGACGGCGCGTCAGTTTGGTGGAGCCCTCGGTCTAGCCGCAATGTTCGCAATTACAGGTGAGCCGACTGGATTGGCAGACGCCTACGGCGCCTACAAGTGGGCATTCGCGTTCATCATGGTGAGTTCGATTACCGCCTGCTTGTTGACGAGTCAGGTAAAGCCTTCCAAATCAAACACGGTCTGAGCGCAAACCAATAGCTCGTCTCACGACCACAACCATCTACCTACGATGTGTTCGAAAGCACCACGATCTCGCTGTCTCGAAACCAAAATTATTGAACTCGCCGAAAAAACGTCAATGGCGCGATGCATCTCAGCCTCAAACGGTTAGTAGCCACGGACCAATTTCAGCGACGTTGACACCCGGGGCACCAGGTGGTGGAACGGCCATCAATCATTCGTGCCCTCAGACTAGAACCGCACGCAAAACATTCCTGCCCAGCGCGGCCGTAACACTGTAGATAATGTTGATTGGAACCTTCCCCCATCAGGTTGCGGTAGTCGCGAAGCGTCGTTCCTCCTCGCTCCAAGGCTTGCGAAAACACCGCTCGAATAGCATCAACGAGTCGTTGGGCTTGAGGTCGACTAATGGAACGTAGCGACGGGTTAAGTCCGGCTTGAAACAATGCTTCGTCGGCATAAATATTCCCCACTCCTGCCACGAGGCGCTGCCCCAACAGTTGGGTCTTAATACGCTGCTTTCGACCTCGGGCTCTCCTCCATAGTTCGTCCCCGTCAAAGTCCGAGTCAAAGGGCTCAGGGCCCATGTGCAGCAATGTCGGAATTTGCGAGTAATCACCTTTCTTAACGAGCGCGATTCTGCCGAACCTACGAACATCTCTGAAAACGAGTGTCCGCTGATCGTCTAGTAACCACCATGCCCTCATGTATTGGTCGACTACTGATACATCAAGTTCAGGGTTTTCTATGAGTAATTGCCCGGTCATCCCAAGGTGAACGATGAGTTCTGTCTCATTCCCAAGCTCTGCAATTAAGTACTTGCCACGTCGCCGAAGAACCGTAAATCGTTGACCTTCAACATCTCGAGCGGGCCGAAACTTTTCTGATTCGTGACTACCTGCCTGAACGACTGTCCGTTTGAGAATTTCACGTTCCAATTGTCGGCGAATCGTTTCGACCTCGGGAAGTTCAGGCACTCCAACCGCGCCGTTTCTTAGCTACGAGGCCCATATCGCCTCTCTGCTTCAGCCGCGCCTTCCGGGCACAGGTCTACATACGGACACCAGTTACACAACGGCCCAGTTTTGTGGGGGAAGTGCTCAGTGTCTATTGATTGACAAAGAAGGTCCCAGGTAAGCCTGTGCTGGTCAACAGCTTCTCCCACTGCATCGGCATCAATAGGACGATCAATCGGGCCGCTCGTCAGATACATCAGACGAACCTCTGATACCTCGTGGTGTGTTTCTGCTAGCGCGGCCGCGTATAACCAAACCTGGGAAAGTTTGTCGTCAACATATTTTGCCGCGGGTGACTTGCCTGTTTTGTAGTCAACGACTCGCACTCCAGAGGACACGCGTTCAGTCAGATCGACTATGCCGAAGAAGGGAACCCCCGAAATTTCAACGGATAATTCTTGTTCTGCCCGCACGACATCTACGGCAGTCGGGTCTTCTAGCGAAAAGTACCGTTCAACCAACCTCCAGGCCTTCCACATAAATGAAGTGGTCTCTTCCTGAGTTAGGACCAACCCTAGAAAGTCATCGTCATTACGAATCTCATCCCACAACTCGCGCGCTATCGCTCTGGCTGCATCAACCGAACGGTCGCTTGCGTCAAGGCTGAGTAAGTCTTCAAGTATCCGATGAACAAAAGTGCCAAGTACTGCAGCTTCACCTTTGGGATCTGGGAGTTTGTCGATATATCTCATCCGCCAACGTCGTGGGCATTGTCGGAAAGTGGACGCTGAACTCGGGCTCAAATGCCTTGGGCGAAAGCTTTCAGTTTCCATCTCGGTTGAATTCACAACCTTAATCTTGCCCGAGGGAAGGGACGTTGGGTCATCTGTCTCTTTTCGCGGTACGACGCCAAAGCCAGAGCACAGCGATAAGCCCTGCCAGGCCACCAAACACCGCGACCGCTGGGACTCTCCGATCTAAGGGCGGTACGGCTTGTGGCACCGTCTGAAGGGTGGGTCCCATTTCATCTTTTGTGCCGGCGGTTGGTAGTTGCTCCGCGTCGCTTTCGTGATCTGTCGGTATTTGAGATTCAGGACGCTCCGTCACGGGGTCGCCGGGAAGGCCGATGAATGCCCCACGGTCAGTGGGTCGCGGTCGGTTGGGGTCGTAGCCGGCCATCGCGCTCCTTCGCTAGTCGATGGTACTGGGCATCGAGGGTTGGTCGCTTTGGAGGGGCTCTTCGCTGGCCGGGTTTAAGGTGCGAACCTCGCTTAACGAATCCCATAATTCGCTGAACTGACTGGCAGCTTCAGCGGCGCCCGGACGCTTCCCTAATGCCCTCAGGCTGGTGGATTGACCCGACGCCTCTGCGATTGCAGCCCTGAGTTGGATTTGAGGTAGTACGAGATCACCAAATCGATCGTGTAACTGTTCGCACCAATAACGATTATCGCGGGTACGGCCAACTCGGTTTACAACCACCCCCGCAAGTCGTGGAGCGCCCAAGCGCCCTGCAACTCGTTCAATTGTGTTGTGCATTAGGTCAACTCCATCGGCTGCCCAAGCAGCAGGTTCAGTGACAATCACAGCTCGTTCGGCGGCGAACAGACCGTTTATACATAAAAGACCTAGCGACGGTGGACAGTCGATGAGTACAAGGTCGTGGTCCACTCCTGCTAGCGAAAGTCGCAGGCGGTCTTGGGCTCCTACGGGATCGGCGGCGAGTAGAGGCTCTCTGCCGGCGAGCAAGTGACTACCCGGAACAAGGTCGGGCTGAGGGCCATGCTCGGGCCAATTAGACGGACGGATTGCGTCATTAACTGAGCCCGCCCTTGCCTCCGCCAGGACATCGTCGATTGATGGCCTTGCATTCCATATACCCAAGCCACTCGAGGCATTGGCTTGGGGGTCAAGGTCGATGACCAACACCCTCATACCCGAAGCACTAGCGGCTTCAGCGATACCAAGGGTGACGGTGGTTTTACCCACGCCTCCTTTTTGGTTAACCACAGCGATGGACTGCATGAGATGACAGGCTAACCCCGGTTGGCTCCTTGATCGGGTCGTTGACGGTTCACAGTTATTCGCGAAGGTCGATACCACACAACGAAGCTGCCGCAACTAGGCATCCTCGATGTGGTGGCCCTGCGCCATCTTCGATCGATTGTGCTGCTGCGAGAAGGGCAGCGCGCGCACGAGGTGCATCAAGGTCGTCGTCTAAAGCACTTCGCACTTCGTCAATTAATGGTCCGTGACTCACAGGGTCAGCGTCGCCCGCCGCCCGGACCAACCATTCCAGATCAGATTGGGCTTGCGGCCCTTCTTCATCAAACCACTCAAAGTCAGAACGATAGTGATGGGCCATGAGAGCAAGTCGGATAGCTCTCGGATCGATCTTTTGGCGGAGGTCAGACACGAATACCAAATTGCCGAGAGATTTCGACATCTTTGTTCCTTGATACGCAACAAGGCCTGCGTGAACCCAGTACCGGGAAAACAACTCACCGGTTACGCATTCACTTTGCGCGATCTCGCATTCGTGGTGGGGGAAAATTAAGTCTCCTCCACCTCCGTGAATATCAATTGTTGTTCCAAGTGCGTCCATGCTCATAGCCGAACACTCGATATGCCACCCGGGTCTGCCTGGCCCAAATGGTGAATCCCAACGCGGTTCGTCGTCGGCACTCGGCTGCCACAAAACAAAATCTAAGGCGTTCCGCTGCCGAGGGTCGTCAGGGGAGCCGCCTCTTTCAGCCGCTAATGCGACCATCTCTGCGTTGGTCAAATGCGAGAGCTTCCCAAAAGATGCGAACGTTGACACGTCGAAATATGTGATGCCATCAATCGTGTAGGTGTGGCCGCCACTTTCCAGGGCGCTAATTAGTTCGATCATGCCCGCAATGGACTCCGTTGCTCGCGGCTCTGAGCTCGCTGGCCGTGTATTCAGCGCTTCCATGTCCTGACTGAAGCGATCCATCTCGGACTCAGCGAGTTTTAGAAAATCGATACCTAGTTCTCGCGCCTTCGGCAAAATGCTGTCATCAACGTCAGTGACGTTTCTCACGAGTTCAACGGTATGACCAAGATCTTCGAGTCTTCGGATAATGAGGTCGTATGTGAGGTAGGTCGCTGCATGGCCCAGATGGGTTGAGTCGTATGGAGTTATTCCACATACGTACATCTGAACATGATCGCCCACCTCAAGATCGACTATTTCCTGACGGGCGGTGTCATACAGACGCATTGTCATAGAGGTTGTCTCTTTCTTGGTCTGTAACCAGGGAAGTTCCTTCACCATACGCTGGAGTCTCGCTCTGTTGCAGCCATGAGCGTGCCGAATATATGAGCGCAGCTATCACCTGAGGTTTAGAGCTAGGTACTCTCGATCAAGTGAGTTCTCGCGACGACGAAGCAATGCTTGAAACTGTCGAACATTTTCGACAACGTCGGCATCTCTCATCTGTGGATCCGAACAAGCTTGATTTGATTATCGATGAAATCTCAATATCTGGCCGGGAACCGATCGACTACGTCGCGTCCCTGTTCGATCGGCACGAAATAGTCTTCGTCGGACATGACCTGCCTTCCCGGAGAACAGGTTTATTCATGCAAGAATTGATCCCTTCGGTAAGCGCTGCCGGTGTTCAACTATTAGGTATTGAGTGGGCTTGCGTAGATGATCAATCATTGCTGGACGAACTCGTTCATGCTCCGCAATTCGACGAAGGTATAGCTCGATCGGCCCTCTTTAGGTGGGGGTTACGTCACCACTTTGCGTATGTCGAATATTTAGACATTCTGCGTTCAGTCTGGGGCGTCAATCAGACACGCGACCCTGGTTCGCCAATCCTTCGAGTGGTTGCACTTGACTACGACATAGATATCGATGCTGTAACGGACAGCGCTGATTTACTTTCGCCATATGCATGGGAACACTTACGTCCTCGAGGTCCGGCTTCGCGACACATGGCTGAGGTGTTGTTAGGAGAATTTGCCGATAGCGGCCAAAAAGCATTAGTTCTTACACGAACAGTGAATGCGCTCACTCGCCTGCGGCGCCGGCCGCACTCCATAAACGACGAGATCGACACAGAAATTGTTGATGGTCGCGTCATTGGCTGTGGAAACCACGTTTATAGCGCTATCGCCGACCAGGCGGCAACAGTCTTGATTCACCAACCCTTCACCGCTGCTGGCGAACACGGGTATTTCACTCTTCCCGCGGACGGTTATTTAGACGCTGCTTTTGCCCATCCGAATAGACCCCATTTTCCGATCGCTTTCGACGTAAGTTCTGGCGCGATAGGGCGCCTCTCGTGCTCAACTTCAGCAGACGGAGGCGATATCTCTCAATTTGCTCATGGGTGGGTATTTCTTGAAACTGCCAGCGATGTTCAGGGACCCACTCCTCTGCAAGGATTGATTGATGATGAAAATCTCGCTGAAGCCCGAAGGTGGTCACTCGATCCTCGTCTTCGTGGCGCCGGCGCAACCGTTACTGATTTCGAAGCCGCTCTCAGTAACGCGGCGGCATCGGCTGAACTCAGTTGGACCCAGATCGTTTAGGCGCGCGAGGGTGCAGAGATGAGCGAACCGGAAAACATAGATGGGGATTCAGGATCTTCACTGCAATCAGCTACCGCGCACCTTGCGCAATTAGCTGGGTCGAAACAGTTGGTGCTGCTCGGTGACCAGGTCGGGGTCTCACAGCATGTCCGTTTTGTGGCTGACTCGTTACCCGAGCTTTATTCGGCCGGAGTCACCAATCTCGCGTGGGAGTTCACAAACGATCGAGCTCAAAAACAACTGGATGATTTGCTTTCAGCGGAGTTATGGGAGGAGAGCCGATGCATAGAACTATTTGTTGATCTTCTCGGTATCGGCTTCACCTACCGCGAATACGCCGACATTCTTCGAGCAGCGTGGTCGTTGAACCACAGTCTCCCCGCAGACGCTGATTCCTTTCGAGTCATCGGCCTAGCTCTACCCACCTATGTTGAGGATCCCGAACTTCTAGATGGAAGATCAGCCACTGAACTAGAGCTGCGGAACTGGTGGATGGGAGGCCACTATCGCGACGTGACGGCCTTTCACATGGCGAACACGTTGACTAATGAAGTCCTTCGCCGCGGACAACGCGCTGTTGTCTTACTATCGGCGGAACGCACGACGACCAGGTTGGTTCAGTGGGTAGATGGCGTCCCAAATGTGAGCGTGGGCAATCTTCTTTATCGATGGATGGGGGAAGGCATAGCTCGGGTCGTTTTTCATGGAGCAGTAGCCGACAGCGGTGCTATTGAGAGAGTCGAGTCTTTGGTCGCTGGGGCGCCCGAGCAACCTGATCAGTTCGGGATTTCTCTTCACCTTTCCACCCTGGGCAACGTCGGAGTAAACGAAGTAATCGGCTCCATTGATGGCAGCAACACGTCGTTAAGGTTGCGCGATATTGCCGATAGCTACATCTGGTTAGGCAACATCGAAAGTTGGGAGGCGTGTCAATTAATTGCGGATGTCATCACCGAAGACAACTTCACCCAAGTCGAGACGCGCTATCGAGCTCTCGACCCGAGACTGGAACCTTGGACCGCTGTCGAGCTTGAGGAGATACGTCAGGACGGACAACTCAAACTTCCAGACTCTTGGCCGAAGCTCCCCCTCATCGAGGAGCCTCCAGAAAAGCGTCGCCGGTTCAGGAAGCAACGATGATGAACGACTTCATTCTCGGCGTCGACCTCGACGGAGTCTGTGGGCAACACACTGAAATGTTTCGCGAAATCGTCGCCCGAGAGCTTGGTGTTAACGAGGAATCACTTCCCCTGGAACGAAGTTGGGATTTTCGTGAGTGGGGTTTCGGACCTGAGGACTTTGAACGTTTACACCGAGTCGCAGTTCTCGAACATCGCATGTTCAGAGACATGAAGGTCATGCCGGGATGCGCAGAGGCGCTCTGGCGATTGTCCGATGCTGGTATTTGGATCCGCATCGTCACCCATCGCTTATATGTCAACTGGGGGCATGCGGTCGCGATCGCAGACACGGCACACTGGCTCGATCAGCAACGTATTCCTTATCGAGACGTTTGTTTCGTGGGAGAGAAACCCGACGTCGCCGCTCACGCGTACGTCGACGATGGCCCACACAACGTTGAGGGCTTACGAGAGGCGGGCCACACAGTGATCACCTTCGATCAGCCCTACAACCGTCACATTGATGGCCCTCGAGTAGCTTCCTGGCCAGAGCTCGAGGGGATCGTTTTGAAATTAGCGGCTGACCACGCCGGATCGATTCCGCAACAGTTGCCGGGAATGGGCGCCGGGTCAGACAGACTCCTCGAAAGAACTAAGGAACAATCGTGAGCGTCGCGACAGACCCAATTGACGCCGCAACCGTGGTAGTTGCCCGAGACACGGATAACGGCATCGAAGTCTTGATGCTCCGACGTAACTCCAAAATATATTTTGGAGGAATGTGGGTTTTCCCGGGAGGCAGAGTCGACCCAGCCGATCGGGAAGACGAAAACCAAGTTTCCGTATGCGACGGCAGCAACGGTCGCGGGTTTCTTGCGGCAGCGGTTCGCGAAGCGCGAGAGGAAGCCGGGATCGATCTCAGCAAAAGCGAGCTACACCATTTCGCCCACTGGCTTCCACCTGATATTCGACCAAAACGGTTCTCGACACAGTTCTTTCTCACCACGGCACCACCAAATCTTGACGTTGCAATCGATCACGGAGAGATCACCGAACACCATTGGATGACGCCTACCGACGCTTTACGGCGACGCGCCATCGGCGAAATCGAGATAGTCACCCCTACTTTTTGCACTCTTAATTGGCTCGAAAAATTTCGAGCGGTATCTGACGCCTGTTCCGCAATAAAAGGCCCGGAGTGCTTCCACACCCATATAAAACAGGTGGAAGGTTCCGACCCCGGCATGGTCGCGTTCTACTCAGGGGACGTGTCATATGATTCTCTTGACTTGGAAGCCCCAGGTCCACGTCGGCGCTGCTACATGCTTCAGTCAGCCTGGTGGTGGGAAGAACACGATGGCGACGGACCGAATCTCAGCCTCGAAAGGCCGGACGTCATTACAAGTTAATGATCATGGCCGTGTGGTCGCTCGGCATAAGCGATAGCGCGCACATCGAGTTCGACCTCATCAAGAAGTGCCAAATCGTTGAGTATTTGCTCGAGAGCTTTTGTCCAGCAGGCGTAGTAGTCCCATGTCGGTCGATCGGCCTCGTCCGTTGACTCCCAAGCTCCAATTGCAGCAATTAACCGAATTCGGAAGTCTGCCCAGCTAAAGCACCCCGATTCGACTAGGTCCGCCGTTACCCCGAAGGTCCGGCTTTGCCATGGTGCTTCGAAAACCAACTCGCCATTCAGTCTGGGAGGAGCGGTTATTGAGCCATCGAGAATCTCAACTTCGGTCACGGCTTTTGGGCCTTTGCCACTCCGATCATGGAATCTCTGCTCACCAAGCTCGCTAACTCTTCTAGATCGAGGTGATCGGTTCCCTCCGGCTGTTCGGGGAGCACGAGGAATCGGGTTTCTGAGCTGCTATCCCAAACTCGTACTTCGGCGTCAGTATCGAGGCTTAGGCCCATCTCTTCAAGAACCTTTCTAGGTTCTCGTACAACTCTGGCGCGGTATTCGGGGCTCTTGTACCAATTTGGCGGCAACCCGAGAAGGGCCCAGGGATAACAAGAACACAACGTACAAACAACAACGTTATGAACTCCTGGCTCGTTCGCCTTGATCTCGATATGTTCAATTTCAGCGCCTTCAATGTCTTCAGCCGCCAGGACTTCGTCAGCGTCATCAAGAAGGCGCCTACGAAATTCGGGGCTAAGCCATGCTTTCGCCACGAGACGAGCTCCAACCATCGGCCCTAGGTCGTTTTCGAAGCGCTCGATGAGTGCCTCGACTCGGGTTCGGTCGATGATCCCTTTCTCTACGAGGAGGTCTTCGAGAGCCTCAGTTCGAACCTCGGGTGAGCGAGGGTCAGTCTCATGGTGGTGATCTGTTCCGGAGCTCACACCGCCTCCTCTACAGCAGTTAGATAGTTCTCGTACAGGTCGACATTAATCACAACACCGGCTTCGGATTTGTTGCCCCAAAGATCTTCAGCGCGGTAACCAACACAGATCACGTGTTGAGGCCTTTCGCCAAGGTCGTGGGCGGTGCTGTCCGGTAGCACCTCCGCTGGGTGGATCTTGACAACAGTGCCCACTACACCAGTCACGTATTCAGGCAGTCGGGTGTGGCCCTCTTGGTTCGCTCCGAGTGCAACTACGCGGTCCCCTACCCCAAAATGTGGGGGGTCAACGACTTCGCGCCGCACGGTTCGATGATTTGGTAAGGGAGTTATTCGATCGGGCGGTAACTTTTGTGGATCTTTCGGCACTACTGGCGAAGCACGATGAGCCGGACCAGTGCCTTCTTTGGCACCCAGTAGAACATCTAGCTCGCCTGGGGCGAGAAGTTCATACTCTTCGAGAAGTAGTTCCATCACCGCTTCCCAACGACCGTAGTAGCCGCCATGATCGAAATAGTCGTCGGGAGCGAGCCGTTCGAGGGCGTATCGCATCTCGCCGGGGCGCTTCGCCGTGTGGCGCAACACCTGGAACATGAGGCCTAGAACTCGTCGTTCCCATTCGTAATGAAAGGGTGGCTCATCGGGGCTGTGAGGTACCTTCCCCCACCCTTGGGTGCCTCCTATGTCGTGAACACCACGATCTCTGGTCACCATCAGGTCATCTTCCGCTGACTGATCCACCGTCGATGGTGTACACCCCACCGTTGATGTAACTCGCGTCTTCCGAAGCAAGGAACGCGACCAGCGCTGCGACTTCATCGGGCTCGCCGTAGCGGCCCATCGGATTTCGTGCAGCAAAGTCTTTGCGAATCATTTCAGCCTGATCGCCTCCGAAGCCCTCTTCGAGGCTTCGCATCATTCGGGTTTCTATTGGAGAAGGGCACACAGCATTAACTCGAATGCCCTGGGGTACCAACTCCAGGGCGGCCGATTTGGTTAGGCCAACAACGCCGTGCTTGCTTGCCACATAGGCGCTTAGTCCGCGAGATCCCATCAAACCAGCCGTCGAGGCGGTGTTGACAATCGCTCCGCCACCATTCGCAATCATCGCGGGGGCAGAATATTTCATCCCCAACCACACCCCGCGGAGGTTGACACTGATAACTCGATCGAAATCTTCCTCCGGGTAGTCAAGAAGCCCAAGGATTCGTCCCTCAATACCCGCGTTATTGAACAGCACGTCGAGACGCCCAAACTCTGCCACACACCCTTCAACGTAACGAGCAACATCTGCTCCCTCGCTACAGTCAGCCGTCAGGGCGATGGTGTCAACCCCAAATGGCTCCGCCTCTAATAGCGCGGCGTCTAAGTCTGATCCTTCGAGATCAACTGCGACGATCCGCGCACCTTCAGAGGCGAAACGGCGCACAGCGGCGAGACCAATTCCTCCTGCTGCTCCGGTTACAACAACGACCTTGTCTTGAAAGCGCATGGACATAGCCTCCCATGGATAAGCAAACTCGATCGGACCCTGCAAGAATTAGAAGCATGAGCGAAGCAACTAGCCCTGAAGAGGTTGTTAACACCTTCATCGAGAAGATAGAAGCAAGAGATCTTGACGCGGCACTTAGCCACGTTTCCGAGGACTGTTATTACGACAATGTTCCCATCGGAGATATGACCGGAAAAGAGGACATGCACAAGTTCCTTAGCGGGCTGCTCAAAGGGGAAGGACCAGTGGAGTTCGAGGTCATTCGGCAAACAGCTACGGGCAACATCGTGATGAATGAGCGAGTCGACCGCTTCACGACGGCGAGCGGACGGACCATCGAGTTGCCACTTATGGGCGTTTTCGAAGTGAACGATGGACACATTACTTTTTGGCGCGACTATTTCGACAACGGCATGTTCCTTCGACAGGTCAAAGGTGACGGCTAAGATAAGACTTAACTAAGGTGAGTGATCACCGAAGCGCATCACGATGATGGGGGTGGACAGTGAGCACAACAACTGAATTTCATGATCCTCGGGCTCAGCCGAAGGCGGTTGCTGAACCGTACGAAATCAAGGTGAGCTTAGATAGTCCCTTAACGATTGGGCTAGTCGCCAACGGATTCCCCGATAGCGTTCGCTTTTTGGACCACGTCGAAAAAACCCTTGCCCAGGCGGTTCCATCGGCATCTTTTGTGCGATATGACAAAGGCGATGCTTCATCGGTTGTCGGCGGCAAGATGCTTGAAGACATTCAAGCGGAGTGCCAGGCAGTAGTCGCAGCGTACGGCCATTGAGGTAGCTGCACTTCTGGCACCGTGCGTGACAGCATTTCAATAGCTCGGCTGGGGATTCCAGCGGTCGCTCTCGTCACCGAGGAATTTTGGCCTCAAGGCGATTTCTTTGCGAACTCTTCGGGCATGCCTGAGGTTCCGAGGGTGAAGTTACCTCATCCGGTCGCCGGCACTGGTGAGGACAAAATGGCTGAGGTTGCTTCGGACATAACGCCGTCGATCGTTGAACTTTTAAGTTCCTGAACAGTACGAATCGTTCAAAATGAGTTTGCTTGACGCAGTCTCGGAGTATGACGCTCTAGAGCTACTACACGACCTCGGCTGCACCGACGGTCTGCCCGTGGTTATCCCAACCCCAGACCGGGTATCTCGCATGGTTCTCGCAACTGGCTACGAACCGGACATAGTCCTCGGAGAAATGGGACCCGTTTACGGTTCGGCGACAATTGAAAAGGTCGCGTCGGTGGCAGTTATGGCCGGATGCACCCCAGACCATGCTCCCGTTGTCGTCGCCGCGGTAAGGGCTGTTTGCCAACCAGAATTTGATTTGACGGAGATGCAAGCGACGACGCACTGCACTGCCCCGCTCATGATTGTTTGCGGCCCTGCTCGACACGCTTGTGGCGAAATCGCTTCCGGCTTCGGAGCTTTAGGTCCTGGGCATCGGGCAAATGCATCTATTGGTCGCGCTCTGCGACTCGCGATGATCAATATTGGAGGCGCTCGACCGGGTTCTTCCGACATGGCTTTGCATGGGCATCCAGGCAAGTTCACCTATTGCCTCGCCGAGGATGAGGAGAACAGTCCCTTCCCGGGGTTACACACAACCTTTGGTTATGAGCCTGACCAAAGCGCCGTCATTATTACCGGTGCTGAGGCGCCTCACTCCACCTTTTTCACCGGTGATCGAGACGACCCCAACTCCGTTGAGAGCTTGTTGAATGTCATAGCGCTCGTCATGGCAAATCCTGGAAGTAACAACGTTCATCTTCGGGAGGGTGCAATTACGGTGATCATGAATCCCGATCACACGGAGGTCATCAGACGAGCCGGGTTGACGCGAGAAGACGTGCAAGCTGAACTCGCAAGTCGCGCGACTATTTCGGTCGGAACTATGCGACGCATAAGTCCGGCGCTTTTTATGCAAGGGATAAACGCTGAGGATAAGGGTCGCTTCAGCGACGCTGCCGACGATGACCTCATTCATGTCCTCAAGGACCCGAACCGTGTCCTTGTTCTCCAAGCTGGGGGAAGTGGCTTGTACACAATGGTGATGCCATCTTGGTGTGCGGGTCCTCACCGTAACGCGATAGTGCATTCAGAGATTGAGCTTGATCAGGCTTGTGAGGTTCCCGGAATGAATGACTTGGCATCCTAAGACCTGGAGAGGATCCTGCCTTGAGTGATGAGCGACCCCACGGGGGACTTTGGTTCGAAGAATTGACTCCCGGCCTAGTGATACGTCATCGCCTCCGTCGAACAGTGACCGAGACCGACAACATTATGTTCACGACGATGACGATGAATCCGGCCGCCCTACATCTTGATTTCGACTACGCCGAGAAAGAAACCCAATTTGGACAGCCGCTAGTGAATTCGATGTTTACTGCTGCACTTATTGTCGGAATTTCGGTTCACGAAACGACACACGGCACGACAGTCGCCAACCTCGGATTTGAGCAGATGAACTTTCCTGCTCCGGTGTTTCACGGGGACACCCTTCGCGTTGAATCTGAGGTAATTAGTGCACGCGAATCTTCTAGTAAGCCAGATCAGGGAATCGTTTTGTTTGAACACCGCTCTCACAACCAAGATGATGTATTGGTGGCCACGATGCGACGAAACGCGCTCATGTGGAAACAACCGAACTGAGCTAACCGGTAGCGCCTGGTCAGAAAATTCTGCCCTTCAGTTCGGAATCGTGCGTTGCAATGACTACCGTCATCACCGCCCCCCTCTTTTGGAGTCTTAGCGATGGCTTACACCGCGCCCACAGACGCATTCCGCTTCGATCAATACCGATCTGCGGTGGAAGGTAAGCGGGTGTTCATCACCGGGGCAGGTAAGGACGGCGGCATAGGGCAGGCTTTCGCTCTCTGCGCTGGTCTTAATGGAGCCGCGTCAGTTGGCGTTCATTTTCATCGCAGTTATGAGGATGGTTTCCATCTGGTTGACCAACTGCGACTGGAGGGGGTGAACGCTTTTCCCGTGCAGGCAGATGTAACAAATTTGCGTGATTTGTGGGCGAGCCGCAGTTATGTCATAGACCAGATGGGAGGCCTTCCTCCAAATTTGGTTATTTGCAATTCCGGGTTAACCGAGTCGGGTTACAGCTTCGGGAGGGCCCTTCGAGAAGAAGCGGGAGAGGCTCGTGCCCTTCGACGTGCCCGAGTGCGACAGCATTTTCTGGACAATCTCGACGAATCCCGTCTTGTCTTAGACACCAAAGTTGACGGCTTCCTTGCGTCCACCCATCTGTGGGCTGGAGAGGCGGTTCACCATAATGAACCAATCCAATTGGTCTACATATCTTCACGTCAAGCAATCGATCCGGGGCCAGCGGTACCGGGGTATGCGATCAGCAATTGGGCGGTTTTGCAGTTGCCGAAGGTGTTGAAAGTAAACCTCGGCAAAAGCGCGGATCTAGTCCAATGCTTCTCGCTGATGTTTCCGTTTATCCGCACCGGTATGACCGATGAGTACGTTGACAACGAACGGGTCTTCGGGCGCTGGCAGCCTCGGATGCTTGAACCATCTGAAATGGCGGAAGCATTTATGGCGTTGTTGCACCGTCCTGGTGATGAGACCGATGACGGAATGTTTGAACTCGTCGTTGAAGCTGCCGAGCAAAACGAGATAGATGTCACTTGGAGACAGGTGAAGTTCAATCTCGCGGAGGAACACCTCTCTTGGAGTGCTGACCACCCGCTGAGGTTCTAGAGGGCCGGTTCGAGACAACTATGGCGAATTTGCGCCTGGTACGTCGACTCGAATTCGTTCTATTCGCCCTTCGCGGCGTTCCGCCGCACCGCCGCGCCCTGAGTTTGGCGCCGTAACGAGATACAACGTTCGCCGGTCCTCGCCTCCGAGCGCGCACGCGTAACAATTCAGTTCCAGATCTATGTGATGAGTTACTTCGCCGCCGTCAACCACACGGAAGACAGAATGATTAGTGGGATCACCAACCCAAATTCCTCCCTCGACATCGAGGCAAATTCCGTCTGGAACGCGTTTCTCTAAATCGGCGAATAGGCGCCTGCCCGTAAGAGAGCCATCGAGTTCTATATCGAACGATAGAAGTCTGCGACCGTATGACTCAGCGATAACTAGTCGGTTACCTTCAGGGTTGATGACCGCACCGTTGGGGAAGTCAAGCTCTGCGGGCCCGCGTCGCGTTGTTCCGTCGGCCCCGACGATGGCGAGAGTGGCCTGAGAAAACTCTTCGCCTGCCTCAGATCCAAAATTTCCTACATAAGCAGTGCCGTCGCTTGCGACGACCATGTCGTTACACGGACCGCCTGCGATATGTGAAAGGTCCGCATGTAGTGACACTTGGCCGGCGGCATCCATGCGTTTAAGGCTCTTGTCGAGCATTGACACAAACAGAAGGTCCCCAGTGGGAAGCCACCCAAGACCAGATGGTTGTGTAGCAACTTCAAGTACGAGCTCTTCTGTCCCAGCTTCATCAATTCGAAAAATTGCGTGGCGATAAAAGTCAGAAAACCATAAGTAACCGTCTCGCCACCGTGGGCCCTCGCCAAACGCTAGACCGGTCAGCACAATGTCAGTATCCACAACATCTCTCAATCTCGATCAACAGAAAATCTAACTATTCCCAAAGCCGAAGGTAGCGTCCTGAGGTGTGGGTGAACTAGGAGAACAGGAGGTTCGCCTCCGAATTGTGGTGCCGAGCGCTAACGCCGACTTGATATCAGGCGAACTTTGGCGACTTGGGACCTTAGGCATAGAAGAACGCGACGAGGGTGCTCAAATTGTGCTTTTGGCTGGTTTCTCTTCCACTCCTATCGCCGAAGCAGCCGCACAAAGCCTTGAAACATTTTCCGTAGTCGAAGAATTTGAATCGAGCGATTACCTTGACATCTGGCGCGAATTCGCAACGATTTACAGGGCTGGGAATCGGGTCGTGATTCGACCGCCGTGGGTCCATTACGAACCAGAGGCGAGCGAATTAGTCGTTGGGATAGATCCTGAGCGTTCGTTCGGGTCTGGGAGTCACCCTTCGACTCGACTTGCTTTAGCTGAGCTTGAGCAACTACTCGAAGGAAACGAGTCCGTTCTCGATGTTGGCTGTGGAAGCGGCATTTTGTCAGTCGCTGCGGCGCGGCTGGGTGCAACTCGGGTACTTGGAATCGACATCGATCCCACGGCAATCGAGGTCACAACTAGAAATGCAAATTTGAATGGAGTCGCTGAGCTAGTAACCGCTGAGGCGATTCCGATTGAAGCAGCAGATGGCGCATACGATGTGGTCATTTCGAACATGCTCGCTTCACTTCTGAGCTCGTACGGGTCGAATTTTGTGACGATGGTTCGACCAGGTCGGCGGCTCGTACTCTCAGGTCTTTTGAGCTCACAGGTAGATCAAGTCGTTGATAATTGCGCGCCCCTGCGGCTACTTACCACCCGACACTGCGAACCTGGGGAAGGCGACTGGGTAAGCGTGACTTTGGGTTGAACTGTGTTAGCTCGGGACAACCATTTGATGTTGAATCGGTCCAACATGCAGGTGGCCCACCCGTTCAAGCTCACCTTCCAGACGCAGACTTGGGAGGAGCGGAAGGACCGTTCGGAAGAAGGCCCTCAACTCCCAACGTGCGAGATGGGCCCCAAGGCAGAAGTGCGCACCATGTCCGAAAGCTAGGTGCTCGTTTGGATAACGAGTCACATCAAACCGGTAAGGCTCGTGGAACTGTCGTTCATCGCGGTTGGCTGACGCGTGCCAGATCCCAACGTGATCACCGGCCCGGATTATTTGACCGTCGATTTCGGTGTCTCGGGTGCAGACGCGAGCAAACTGAATGACAGGAGAAGTCCATCGAAGAATTTCTTCGACACCGTTGTCCAGCATTTCCTTCTCTTCAAGGCGGTCAACCAAGAACGCCAATTCGTCCGGGTGTTGGAGGAGAGCAATCATTCCTCCAGTGGCTGCGTTCCGGGTCGTCTCATTACCCGCAGCGATCAAAACTCTGATGTACCCCAATAATTGCTGGGGCGTGAGGGGCTCACTTTCGAGTTCCGATCGAAGAAGAATCGATATCAGATCTGGTCCGCTGCAATCTGTTGCGCGCCGGTCCGCTATCTCTTCCAGGATCCACTCCTCAAATTCGATGAACATCCGCCGTCGCATCTCTTTTTTCGTTTCGTTAGCTTTGGCGAAACGCATGAGTTTGGGATCGTCAAAAAAAACAGCGGTCCAGGCATGCACCTGTTCCCAATCCTCAGGGGATGCGCCGATCATCTCGCAGATCGTGGCTAATGGGAGTTTGACTGCCAGGTCTTCAACTAGGTCTGCGGTTCCTTCCATCTCCACTTTCTTCGCGAACTCATCTGCATACAACTGCGCATGTTTGATAAGAGATTCTTCTCGGGACCGCATCGCCTTGGGGGTGAATTCGGGAGCTACTAATCGGCGCATGTCCCAGTGGACGGGACGGTCTGTGTAAATGAAGTCTGGGGGTTCCTCTGGGTCCCATCCGCGCTCTTCCATACGGGCGCGGTATCCCTCCCAAAATCGTTGATCTCGTTCGGCAAGGTCGAGTCGTAGCCGGCCTTTCCCATTAGCGAAGGTCTCGTTGTCACCTGAGATTCGTTTTACATCTGCGTATCGGGTTATCGACCAAAACGGGGTGATTCCTTCGCGTTGGTACCAATAAACAGGGGCCTCGGCACGAAAAAGATCCCACTCTTCCCACGGATAGCCCTCAGTTCGGTACCTCTCTAAGTCGTGAATTACTGCGTCACTAACATGCATGGGCCCTCCCGAAGTTCTCTAAGCGTAATAAGAATGCGGATTCCAAGTCGGCTCATTGAGTTCTGTAGGAATTAAAATCTGGTGATGACTGACCTACCTGTGATTTGGTTCGACCGCGCTCCTGATTCGTCAATAGCCGGTCTCATCGAAGGACGAGCGATTTCTAGCTGGCCTACCTCTGGTGATCCGCTTGGCGGGATCGGCGACGCTGAGGGAGCCGTCGTTGGCGCTTCCATCGTCTATAACCGCAACGTTTTTTCGGTTAGCCCCAAATTACGCGTGCTGTCGCGTGCGGGGATCGGATTTGACAACGTGGTGTTGAGTGACGCAACCGAATTCGGTATCGCCGCGTGCAACACCCCAGATGGTCCAACAATTTCAACAGCCGAGCATGCCTTAGCGTTGATTTTCGCAATCACAAAGGGGTTGAAACAGAGTGAACATCGTCTCCACCGCCAAGAGGGCAACTATCCGGCCACTCATGATGCTCTAGAACTTGCGGGCGCGTCGCTCACGTTAGTAGGACTGGGAAGGATCGCTTCTCGAGTGGCAAAAGTTGCTCTTGCCGTTGGAATGCACGTAACCGCATACGACCCATTCGAATCAGATCAAAGATTTGAAGAACTTGGAGTTAGGCGCGCCCCGAATCTCGCCAAAGCTGTTAGCGAAGCCCAAATTATTTCTGTACACGCTCCTTTATCGGACGACACCCGGCACTTAATTAGTGACGAATTGATTGATCTAATGGCCGATGGCGTTTTCATAGTGAACACCGCACGAGGAGGCCTCGTTGATGACTCCGCTCTCCTCAAGGCTTTGGAAAGCGGCAAAGTCAGGGCTGCGGGTTTAGATGTCACCGACCCCGAACCTCTACCTCAGGGACATCCGCTTCTAGAACACGAGAACGTTTTAGTCACACCTCATGTCGCTTCAGCAACCGGCGCAGGGCGAAGACGAATTTTTGCTATGGCAATTGAACAAGTCCTGACCGGTCTTTCTGGGTCGAAGCCATCCAATATCCTTAATTCCGAGGTTTGGCCAGGGCGCAACTCCAAGTAACGAACCCGTCGACCCAACTTGTTACAGACATTTTCGGTTCTAAGCTCAACAACATGGCGGAATGGAAGAACTGGTCGGGGAAACTTTCCGCTAATCCGCAACGCATCGTCCAAGTAGGCACCGTCGACGCAATCCGAAGCGAACTATTGGCTGCACGAAACGGCGGCTGGACCGTGCGGACCGCAGGGACAACCCATTCCCACTACCCCTTATTGCCAACCGACGGAGTAATTCTCGACACTCGTCCACTTTCAGGACTCGTGTCCGTCGACGCGGACGCAATGACCGCGACATTCCGTGCTGGGACCAAGATCCACGCGTGTGGCCGCCCCTTGTTAGAGCACGGTCTCGGTCTCCTAAATCAAGGGGACATAGATCAGCAATCGGTGGGTGGTGCTATAGCGACAGGGACCCACGGTACGGGAGTCGACCTTGGCAGTTTTTCAAGCGCAGTAACCGAACTATTAATCCTCCTAGTCGACGGGTCAGTAGTGACTTGCACCCCTGACCGTGAACCGGATCTCTTTGAAGCGGCACGCCTTTCGTTAGGGGCAGTTGGGGTGATTCTTGAAGTTACTCTCCAAGTTCGCGAGGCCTACCGACTTGAGGAGCAGCGGTGGCTGGAGCCTTTCGAAAGTGTTATGGAAAGAATTGACGAGTTAGTGACCGCCACTCGACACTTCGAATATTTTTGGTATCCGGGTCAAGATCGCGCAATCTGCAAATCAATCGACATCACCGAAGAACCCAGCCGCTATCCCTTGGGAGATGAGGGCCAAAGATTGGCGTGGGGTTTCGAGGTTCTCCCCAACCAGCGTCTCGATCCACATACCGAGATGGAGTATTCAATCGCGACCGAACGTGGACCGTCTTGTGTTGCCGAAATCAAGAACCTGCTTTCAAGCAACCACCCCGATGTTCTCTGGCCAATTGAGTACCGCACAGTGGCGGCGGACAACGTTTGGCTCTCTCCAGCGCGAGGGCGAGCGACTGTGACGGTGTCGATTCACGAAGACGTAGAACGAGACGAAACCGCATATTACAAAGACGCTGAAACAGTGTTCCGTGCGCATGGGGGACGACCCCATTGGGGCAAAGTGCATTATCTATCGGGCGAGGACCTGGCCGCTGATTACGACCATTGGCAAGACTGGTGGCGTGTTCGAGACGAAGTCGATCCCACTGGCGTACTTTTGAACGACGTCCTAGGCAAGCTACGGACGTCGTGAGCGATTCACGATTGCTCACCTATATTCCCGAAAAAGTTGACTCAGGCAATCTGCTCGATGGTTTCCTGGCGTGGGCTAGTGCAGCAAATATCGAGTTGTACGAGGCCCAAGAAGAAGCAATCCTGGAAGTCTTCTCTGGTTATCACGTGATCCTCACGACCCCTACTGGCTCGGGAAAATCACTAGTCGCAACAGCGGCTCACTTCGAAGCCATAGCTCACGGCAAGCGTTGTTGGTACACCGCCCCGATCAAAGCCCTGGTTTCTGAAAAGTTTTTCTCTCTTTGTAAAGAGTTCGGCTCAGACAACGTCGGAATGATCACCGGAGACGCATCAGTCAATCCTGATGCGCCAATTGTTTGCTGCACTCAAGAAATCTTGGCAAATCTCGCACTTAGGCACGGATCGGACGCCCCGGTTGACACCGCAGTTATGGACGAATTCCATTACTACTCAGACAGAGACCGCGGATGGGCATGGCAAGTACCTCTCATGGAGTTGCAGAAAACGCAGTTTGTTTTGATGAGCGCGACTCTCGGCCCAGCTGAGTTTTTTCTCCACGACTTAGAAACTCGCAGCAAGCGCTCCGCTGTGGAGGTAACTGGAACTACCCGACCCGTTCCGCTCGAATGGAGCTACCGCGAGACGACACTTCTCGAATCGATTCGTGATCTCATCCAAATGGACCGGGCACCCATTTATATTGTCCACTTCACTCAAAGGGCGGCCGCGGAACGCGCTCAAGCGCTGACGAGTTTGGACGTGTTGACTCGCGAAGAAAAACAAAAAATTCGTGAAGAACTTTCTAATTTCCGCTTTGACTCGCCGTTTGGGAAAGACGTCGCCAGATTTGTGAAAGCAGGAATTGGAGTCCATCACGCAGGGCTTCTGCCCAAATATCGGTTGCTGGTTGAGCGTCTGGCCCAAGAAGGCTTACTGAAACTGATTTGCGGTACCGACACGTTGGGTGTCGGCGTGAATGTGCCGATCAGAACAGTTCTGTTCTCACAGTTGTGCAAATTTGACGGGCACGGGACTGCGATTCTGACCGTTCGAGATTTCCAGCAAATTGCCGGGCGCGCTGGTCGCAAGGGCTTTGATGATGAGGGATTCGTGTGGTGTCAAGCTCCGGAACACCATGTGGAAAATTTAAAAGCATTGGAGAAAGCTGCCGAGGACCCCAAGAAACGCCGAAAGGTACAACGCAAAAAACCTCCAGAACGGGGTTACGCGCACTGGGACGAAAAGACTTTTGAGCGGTTGCGTACTGGACAACCAGAACTTCTGTCCTCAAATTTTCGCGTGTCCCATTCGATGTTGCTGAATGTGTTGGACCGCCCCGGAAATGGGTGCGCTGCTTTGCGCAGGATCTTGACCGACAATCATGAGTCGCGGCCACAGCAACGGAAACACATTCGTCAGGCCATCGGCATGTATCGCTCATTAGTTTCAGCAGGAATAGTAGAAACTCTCGACGAGCCAGACATTGAAAACCGATTGGTAAGAGTCAACATCGACTTACAAGCAGAGTTCGACCTCACAGGGGCCCTTTCACCGTTCGTACCCGATGCAGTCGAGCTTCTTGATCACGAGGATATTAATTACGCTCTCGATGTTCTCACGGTGGTCGAATCTGTCTTGGAGAATCCCGGCGTCGTTTTAGCGAAACAACGCGACAAAGCACGCGACGAACTGTTCGTAGAACTCAAGCGTGAAGGGGTCGACTACGAAGAGCGCCTCGCCCGACTTGACGAAGTTGAGTGGCCAAAACCACGCAAGGAGTTCCTTTATGCGACCTTTGATGCGTGGGCGGTCCACCATCCATGGTTAGGCCAGGAGAATCTGCGACCGAAATCTATTGTGCGCGATCTGTACGAACGAGCGATGACGTTTCGCGAATACGTCAACTACTACGGCATAAAAGGGTCAGAAGGAGTTTTGCTCAGATATTTGACTGACGCGTTCAAGGGGTTAAAAAAAACGGTCCCAGATAGTTCGTGGACTTCGGAGCTGGAGGACTTATTTGAATGGCTTGGTGCACTGGTTCGCCAAGTCGACAGCAGCCTTCTCGACGAGTGGGAACGGCTACAAAATCCTGAACCGCTCAGTGAGGAAATTCGTCCTCAAGTAATTGACATCACTACACAGACCCGGGCCTTCCAAGTGATGATCCGTAACGCCACATTTCGTTGGATCCAATTGCTTTCCCGAGACGACTACGCGGGTCTCGCTCAAGAAGCTGAGGGCGATTTATCGGATCCCGGCAGAGTCAAAGAAGTTCTTAGTTCATATTGGGACGACTTCAGCGAAGTGATGACCGACGCTGACGCTCGTTCAGCTCACTGGATGGTAGAAACCGCGAGGGATCAAAGCCAGGTGATCGTTGAACAAATCGTGTGCGACCCGGACGGCTTTAACGAGTGGCGACTTCGCGGTGTGGTCGAGATTGAAGCCTCTCGTGAAGCGGGTGAAGCTGTAGTGAAGTTGACGGACATCATCAAACTTTGAACAACCGACTCAGATAATCACCACATAAATACAGAGTGCAATGATCAGACACGCCATGGACCAGCCGAATACACGGAATTTGACTGGTCCGGGCCATGCATCTTGGGTCACGAGGGAAGCCGGTAGTTGGGGGCTTCTTTCGTGATCATGATGTCGTGTGGGTGGCTTTCGCGAAGCGCTGAGGCCGTGATCTTCACAAACCTCGTTGTCGTTCTCATCTCATCGATAGTCGACGTGCCGCAATAGCCCATGGCCTGGCGGAGGCCGCCGATTAATTGATGAAGAACGTTAGCAATTGGCCCTTTGTACGCGACTCTTCCTTCGATGCCCTCGGGTACTAATAAATCCTCGTGTCGTTGATCCTGGAAGTAACGATCTTTTGAAAAGCTGCGCCCCTTCATGGCGCCGATTGATCCCATCCCCCTGTATTCCTTGAATCGCTCACCTTGGTAGAGGACTACGTCCCCAGGGCTCTCATCCACGCCGGCGAGAAGTCCACCCACCATCGCGCAGTTTGCGCCCGCGGCTATCGCTTTCGCGAGATCGCCAGAGAATTGCATTCCTCCATCCGCCACAATTGGGATGTCGTAACCCGCAGCGGCCGACGCGCAGTCGTAGACAGCGGTGACTTGAGGTACCCCAACTCCGGCCACCACTCGAGTAGTGCAAATCGAACCGGGTCCAATACCGACTTTGATGCCATCAGCGCCGACTTCGATTAAGGCGCGCGTAGCGTCAGCGGTGGCGACGTTTCCAGCAAGAACATCGACTGTGTAGTTGGCTTTGATTTTGGCGACTGCTTCGACCACATCTCTGCTGTGTCCATGAGCCGTATCAACAACTACGACATCAACACCACGTTCGACGAGCGCCGCAACGCGATCATCTGCATCTGGACCAACTCCGACAGCGGCAGCAACAAGCAACCGGCCCCGCTCATCCTTAGCGGCATGGGGATATTTGATTCTTTTTTCTATGTCTTTAACGGTAATCAAGCCAATCAACTTGAAGTCGTCGTCGACAATTGGGAGTTTTTCTATTCGATGTTTGCCGAGCACTACTTGAGCTTCTTCGAGCGTCGTCCCGGCTTTAGCGGTGACTAGGCCTTCGATGGTCATGACCTCTGAGATGAGCCGGCTGTAGTCGGTTTCGAATCGCAAATCGCGATTCGTCAAAATACCGACCAAGTGACGTTCTGGATCGGTTATTGGGACTCCACTGATTTTGAACCGTCCCATCAGTGCTTCGGCATCAGCCAAGGTCGCGTTGGGAGGAAGAGTGACGGGTTCCACGATCATGCCGGACTCCGACCGTTTGACTTTGTCGACTTCCTCGGCTTGTTCATCGATCGAAAGGTTTCTGTGCACGACACCGATCCCACCGTGACGGGCCATCGCGATGGCCAATCGGGCCTCGGTAACCGTATCCATAGCAGCACTCGCTAATGGAAACTCCAGGCCAATGTTCTTAGTGAATCGGCAAGTCGTGTCAACTTCGTCAGGTAGGACATCAGAAGCCGCTGGTACCAGAAGCACATCATCGAAGGTGAGACCCTCCATGGCGAACTTCTCGTCCTCTGAAGGGAAGGGAGCGGATGACGTGGCCATGACGAACGATACCCCGGCCGTCTTCGTAACCGGTGCACTACTGGTCTACCGTAGGCCCGACGAGAGGAGCAGCATGGCTGACTTTCAGCAACGAGGGCCCATCACAACGCTGCACCGCTTAACCACGAATGCCCAGTCAGAGGCCGCTTCCTCGCTTTCAGATTCCAACGTTGGGAACCGAGTGGCGTTGATCCTTCCATGTTTGATTACCGAATTCGACGGCACGGCTTTACCCAAAATTGTGCATCAAATTTCTACCCTTGATTGGCTGGGCAGAGTGATTGTGGGAATTGATGGAGGAACCAAAAGTTCTTTTCTCGATGCTGAACAGTTGTTTGCCTCGCTCCCACAAAAGACCACGGTCATCTGGAATGACAGCCCCACAATGGGCGCTTTCAACCGCAGGGTCGGTGTCGCTCCGAAACCTGGAAAAGGCAGCAATCTATGGCGATGTATTGGCGTCGTCGCTGCATTCGGCGACATTGACACGATCGTCGTCCATGACGCCGACATCTCGACTTACGAATCTTCATTTATCGCCAGACTGGCCCATCCAATTGTCGACGAGCGACTTGGGTTTGACTTCGTTAAAGGTTTCTATCCCCGTTTTGACAACGATGGACTTAACGGCCGGGTAACCCGATTGTTGGTGGGACCTTTGCTGGAGTCGTTGGCTTCGTCGGAGCAGGCAAAGCAAGACGTGTCGTATCTGCAGTCGTTTAGGTATCCCCTCGCCGGAGAATTTGCTACGCGTTTGTCGGTAGCGACTTCACTGGCTATCCCTGAGCACTGGGGCGTGGATATTTCCTTACTTATGGCAGCACGGGCCTCGAAGTGCCGCATCGCGCAAACTGATCTAACCGACAATTACGACCACAAACATCAAGGTCTTTCATTGGAACACCCTGAGTCAGGCCTGCACCGCATGGCCCGCGACGTCATCAGCACAACACTTTCCCTTTGTGGAGTTGCAGCCGTAGATGCAGATGACTTCGATCGCAGAACCAGCGAAGCCATCGCCTCTCATCGAGCTAACGCGATAAGTAATTCATTACCCTTCGATGACGCTCAAGAAGAATCCGCAGTTGCATTGTTCTGCAAGTTGATTCGCGAGAAGCCTTCCCATTTGTCAGCTGATTTGCCGGCTTGGGATCAGCTTGAAGAACAATTCTCCAACTGTCTTGCAGAATTAAAGTCGGCGGTGGAAAGCCAAAGCACTGTGCCCGGATCAAGAGAAATTTCGCCATGAAGGATCTGTTCTGTAAGTAGATCCAGATTCGGCTGAGAAAGTCGATAGGGGATCTTTGAAAACCCAAAGTTCGTCACAACTGTGACGAGGTCGTTCCCTTCGCCTCGAACAAACCCAAACAAAGGCGACGGCAAATTCAACACGATTTGATCGGCATCGGGGTGAAACGCTGGAAGCCTGCGTCGTATCGCCAAGCGACGCGCAAGTTCCTCGCGCGCTAAACGACGCGGTCCTGTCCAACTTTGGGATCGATCGGTGAGCGTTCGTTTGGGTCGGTTAATCGCTCGCGCGTGACCACTATCTTGAACTGCTTTTATGTCGTTAGGTTCACCTTCGACAGCTGGTAGATAAAACGCCGGAACTCCTTGAAGACTCGCCAGAACGGTGTGACCAGTGAGTAGTCGGTCCAAACCAAACAGCGATGCTGGTGCAACATTGAATTCATAGGGCCGAATCCTTTCTGGTGTTGTGTGGCCCGTCCAAGTTCCGTTTGCTCGCTCGGTTGCGGCTATCAACGTTTCAATTTCAGATTCGTCTAACAGATCTTCCACGGGGCGAACCCCGATTCCGTCGTGACTAGCGAGAAAGTTGAGAAACGTCGTGCCTTCAGGTGGCTGCTCCGACTCCCGGAGCCAGGGAGTGATCCGTTCGCTTGAACCGGTTATGAGTGCATGTGTGAGGAGAGGTGCGAGGGTGAAGTTGTAGGCAAGGTGCGCCTGCTTTCCGTCGCGCAGGTAGGACAAGTTCTCTGCATGGGGCACGTTGGTCTCGCTGATCAAGAGAGCGTCAGGACACCGCCACTCCAAAAGGTCACGTAGGAGACGAACGAGCTCATGTGTTTCTTCCAAATGCACGCATGTTGTGCCGAGACGTTTGTGCGCGTACGCCACGGCGTCAAGCCGAATCCATCGAACGCCGGCCTCAAGTAAACGGTGCAGCGTTCTTAAGGTTTCTAGGAGAACTTCTGGTTCCGCCCAATTGACATCAACTTGGTCAGAGCTGAATGTGCACCACAGATGTTTGACACCGTTGGTTGTCTCGCAGGGAATTAACAATTCTGTAGTTCGCGGGCGTACGACGGCCGAGAGGTCGGTGTCAGGCGATGCAGTCAATAAACATCGGCAGCCTGGGTCGATGTCATTTCGAAATTCTTCGACCCATCGGTGAGAGGCGCTTACATGGTTCAGCACAAGGTCCGCCATGATTCGACTGTTCGCCGATATCGATGCGATGTTTCTCCAACCGCCGAACTCTTCAGCAACTTCGCAATGATCTATAACGGCGAACCCGTCATCTGAACTAGAAGGAAAGAACGGGAGGATGTGAATCGTGGAAAATGCGTCATCCAACTCTGACAAAACACTCTCGAGGGTCGCCAGAGGCGGTTGGTCATGGTGACTAATTTGGTCAGGATATGCAATAAGTACGACATCGTTTTCAGACCAACGATCCCCTCCGGCTGAGGCGATCGGGTCGCCCAACGCTGACATGCATCGTTCGAGCAGTGCGTCAACGTCAAAGTCGCTGTACAGCAATCGAAGTCGCTGACGTATCCGCTCTTTTTGAGACGTCATGGCACCGCCTGACGCCCCGCCGCTCAACTGAAACTATTGATGTCGTTTAAGACCTCTTGAGCGTGTTCTGAAAGATCCGGGGAGTCCCTGAAGTCGTACGACTTGGCGATTAGCCCATCGGGACCAATCAAATAGCTAGCTCGGCGAGGCCATCCTGCCGCTTTGTGGTCAGCTGGTCGAGCAACTTCATAAGCAGCGCCAGCCTCACGCGCAGGATCCGCGAGCAACCGATATGGGAAGCTCTCACTGTCCGCGAATACCTTTTGTTCTTCGACTGTGTCGAATGAGGCACCCAAAATTACGGCATTGGCTGATTCAAACTCTGGGGCTCGATCACGGAGCCCCTGTCCTTCAAGAGTTCAACCAGGTGTCGACGCTTTCGGATACCACCACAACAACACCCATTGACCCGCGAAATCATTCAACGAAACTTGGTCGCCGTTCTGGTCGGGCAGAGTAAACGCAGGCGCAGAAGCTCCAACTTCAAGCATTCGAATCCTTCCAAATGTGCACCCCGGAGACTAGAGGTATTTGCCCTGAATAGCACGCAGCAACTGCGGGGCCACTGCTTCCCTGCCTGGGCTCTAAGGTTTCCTCATGCATGCACTTTCAATGATGACCAGCGAGGAAATTGAAACCAGCGTTGCAATACTGCGCGAATCCGGTCGGATTGACGACAGCGCGACATTTCACGGTTGTTGCATCTACGAACCACCCAAAGCAGAGGTCGCCGCTTGGAACGCTGGAGATCCTATCGATCGGCGTCTAGATCTGGTGGTGCGATATGAGGGTGAGGTGTACGAGGCCAGGGTGTCGGTAAGCCGCGGCGAAGTAGACCGCTGGACGATGATCCCCGGCGTAGTGCCACGGGTCGGGTTCGTGGAGTTATTCAAAGTCATGGAAGCAGTTACCTCGGACCCTGATTTCCAAACGGCACTAGCGAAACGCGGGATTTCTGATCCCTCAACGATGCAAATTGATCCATGGCCTACAGGGGATTACCAACTCGAATTCGAGAATGGTCGACGTGTGCAACGGTGCATCGCATTTCATCGTCCCACCCCCAACGACAACGGCTACGCCTTTCCCATTGACGGACTCATGATCCACGTTGATGTCGACACCTTGGAGGTCCTCCACATCGAAGATTTCGATCAATGGCCCCTCGCTACGGAGAAGGGAAATTACGACGTTGACTCCGTCGTCAACGACTACGGGCCGCTCCGAGAAGATCTTCGACCAGTCGAAATTACTCAGCCCGAAGGAGTGAGTTTCTCTCTCGAAGACAACGAGTTGTGCTGGCAAAAGTGGCGCTTTAGAGCAGTCATGGACGACACCGAAGGGTTGGTTTTACACCAAATCACCTACACACAAGATGGCATCGAACGGCCAATTATCGACCGGGCCTCACTGGCAGAAATGGTCGTTCCCTACGGTGACGTCAGACCAAGTCAAACCTTCAAGCACGCTCTCGACTCAGGCGAGTACGGGCTAGGAATGACGGTGAACTCGCTGACACTTGGATGTGACTGTCTTGGCGAAATCGTCTACCTCGATGCAGTTCAGATGCTTGACGACGGGAGTGTTGTAACTACCGACAACGCGATCTGTATTCACGAGGAAGATTTTGGGATCGGCTGGAAGCACACAGACATGCTGACGGGACAAGTTGAGGTGCGTCGATCGCGACGTCTGGTGGTAAGCAGTATCCACACCGTAGGTAATTACGAATACGGGTTCTTTTGGTATTTCCATCTCGATGGGTCCATCAAGCTCGAAATAAAATTGACGGGCATTCTGACAACACGTTCACATCGCGACGGTGACGACCTGACTTTCGCTCGGCAGGTAGCGCCTAATGTTTCTGCTCCGATTCATCAACATATGTTTTGCGTGAGGTTGGACATGGCTGTTGACGGAAACGCCAACAACGTCGTCGAAGTCAATACAGAGGCGTTGCCTCCCGGTTCCGACAATCCTCACAACACTGCTTTCGCAGCGCGCGAAACGCTTCTCAGTAGCGAGCGGTCCGCTATGCGACAGACCAACTCGGCAAGCAGCCGATATTGGAGGATCGAACATTCCGAGAAGACGAACCGGCTGGGAGGTCCAACTGCTTACCGTTTGTTGCCTTCCTCCACCGCCACAATGTTCGCCTCGGCGGACTCGCCTCACGGCCAGCGCGCTGCCTTTGCTAAACACAATTTGTGGGTAACGCCGACGGTGCAGGCAGAAAGATACGCAGCTGGCGATTACCCCACGCAAAGGAACGCCGGCCAGGGTCTACCTAAGTACACGGCGGAAGATCGCCCAGTGTCTGACACGGACATCACGGTTTGGCACAGTTTCGGACTCACCCACGACGTCCGAATTGAGGACTATCCAGTGATGCCCACTGAGTACGCCGGATTCCTGTTGGTTCCCGACGGCTTTTTCGAACGTAACCCTGCTATTGATGTTCCACCGAGCAGCACTGGCCATTGCCACTAAACCCAACACTTCCAATTGACAGCTTTAGTCGTAACTGCCGCGATCACTGAGCCTGCAGCAAGGGCATTCCTTCAATTGGCCAGTCGATGGCATAGACGTATCCCTTGTCAGAAGAAGTTACGAACAAAGTACGAAGGTCTTTTCCTCCAAAACAGCAATTCGTCGGTCCAGCGTCAGGAAGCTCAATAATTTCGATGGGGCGACCGTCCTGCCCGTCAAGCACGAAGAGGTTGCTCGAACCATGGCCAGCCACGATGATTCGTCCGGATGCATCGAAGCAGAATCCGTCAGGCACCGATCTCCGTCCGATCATCCCATTCGCTTTCGGCGTCTCACTCAAAATTCCCGGCTCCTCAATTCGGTAGCTCAGAAGCATCCCAGTTAGGGACTCGCAAACAATCAGCACCTTCCCATCTGCGCGTACACCTAGGCCGTTGGGAAAAGCGACGTTCGTAACTGCTCGAGATGCCTCTCCTTCGGAGTTCACATAACACACCGGCCCTCCGGCCCTGTCCCCGCCAACAAGTCCACTCCACACTGGATCAGTGAAGTAGTAGCCACCATGTGCGTCGAAACAGACATCGTTAGGAGAATTCAAAGCTATTCCATCGATCTCGAGGAGTTCGTCGATGACGTCACCTTCGACGGTGACGCGTTGCATGCGCCCCGGCCCGCCTTCGGGTTCACCGGCCTCAGATGTTGAAGGCACATCGGAGGGCCATTTGCCGCCGTTGTTGCAAACTAAAAGATCGCCTTGGGCGTCAAAAGCTGCCCCGTTCGGTCCACCTCCGGTGGCGGCATAGGTTGAAACCGTCCCATCTTCCGAAATTTTAGAAATACGTTGGCCCGCTATCTCGGTCACATAGAGAGCCCCGTCTGAATCGATTGCTGGACCCTCGGGAAACATAAGTCCAGCGGCTAGTCGGTCCACTTGATTAATCATTAATGCCCTCCACCGTCGTCCGAGAGTGGACGCTACGTCATTGAATTTGATGACGCGGCCCGGATTCGCGACCAATACTGGAGCTATGGGTATTCGATTAAAGGGCCAAACGGCCATCATCACGGGCGCCGCACGCGGTCAAGGCGCCGCTGAGGCACGACGTTTCGCCGACGAGGGGGCGTTCGTCGTCATCACCGACCTCCTCGATCGCGAAGGTGAAGATTTGGCGACCGAGATAGGCAGCGCCGCAACTTTTAGACATCTCGACGTAACGAATCAGCAAGCCTGGGGCGAACTCATCGAAGACGTACTGGACGAAAAAGGCGCCATCGACGTACTTGTTAACAACGCAGGCATTTTGGTATTTGACCGCATGACTGGGACTTCGCAAGAAGAGTTTGAACGAATAATGGACGTGAATTGCACTGGAGTGTTTCTTGGGATGCAGGCGGTTTCTGATGTGATGAAACAGCAACATTCAGGATCCATAGTGAACATTTCTTCAGTCGCCGGCCTACAGGGAGTTGGGTTTCAGTTCTCCTACTCGGTAAGCAAGTGGGCCGTGCGGGGCATGACCAAGTCGGCCGCCCACGAGCTCGCCCGCCACAACATCCGAGTGAATTCGGTTCATCCCGGGCTCATTGATACCGCCATGCTTGAGCAGTTCACAGAAGAAGGGTTCACCGAGCCAACTGCTCACGTACCGATGGGCAGGAATGCCAGTCCGATCGAAGTGGCCGAACTAGTGCTGTGGCTGGCATCTAACGAAAGCAGTTATTGCACTGGCAGCGAATTTGTGGTGGATGGTGGGCTCTCAATCACTTGACGGACATATTGGCTGTTGGGATTGTTCTGACGTCTTGGAGCGGTAAACATAGACCTGAACAGTCCAGATTGGAGGCCATCCGTGCGCACCATTCCTGATCCCTTGCTACGCGCCGAGGCGATACATAATTCGAAAACCGCCTTTATTTGCGAAGGCCGAGAACGAACATTTGGTGAGTTCGTCGATAGGTGCCGGCGGGTGGGCAGTGTTCTTGATGGTCTTAAAGTTGGTTCTGGAGAACGAGTGGCGCTCTTAGCCGCTAACTCAGATACTTACGCTGAGTTGTACGCAGGTGTCCCCTCGTCCGGGCGAGTGGTCGTGCCTTTGAACGGTCGTTGGGCTGAACCCGAATTGGCGTACGCATTAGAGGATGCGGAGGTAACAATTTTGATTACCGATCAGGATCCGGGGGAGCTACGTAACTCAGTCGAACAAGTGTTGAGTCTCCAAGAGTATGAGGATCACTTGTCAACATCTGAACCTATTGAATTCGCTCAGATGAAGGAAGACGACCTAGCTGGTCTGTTCTATACCGGTGGAACTACTGGCCAAAGCAAAGGTGTGATGCTGAGCCATAGAAATCTGATTGCGAACACTTTGCATAGTCAAATCACAATGCCCCTCGATGGTGAGGACACATATCTGGTCGTCGCCCCTATGTTCCACGCCGCGGGATCTAACTCAGTGCTCCAGTGCCTCGCTTTGGGTATCTGCCAGGTTGTGGTTCCCGCCTTCGAGCCGAATTTGTGCTTGGACCTCATTGAGAAACATCGTTGCTCCGCCACGTTGGCTGTCCCAACCATGGTCGCGGCGTTGATAGAGGCACAAGTGTCGAACCCTCGAGACACTTCGAGCGTCACCCTGATCGCTCACGGGGCATCCCCAATCGCCACTGAAGTACTTCGACGCGCACACGAGGAGTTCCCAAGTGCCGAACTCTTGCACTTGTATGGCGCTACTGAAACCTCGCCTTTAGTAACCGGTCTTCGCCACGAGGAGAACCTCATCGGCACCGCTCGCGGCAAGTCCGTTGGGCATCCGTCTCTTGGTGTGTCTTTGCGGATTGACGCGGAGGCGGGTGAGGCTGGCGAGGTGTTGGTTAACGGGCCCAACGTCATGCAGGGCTATTGGAACAAACCCGATCAGACCGCTGCTGCTTTAGAGGGTGGCTGGTACCGGACCGGAGACGTCGGCTACCTCGACGATGAGGGGTATTTGTATTTGGTTGATCGCGCGAAAGACATGATTATTTCGGGTGGGGAAAACGTCTACTGCTCCGAAGTGGAAGAGGTCATTTACCAGCACCCGAAGGTCTTGGAGGCAACGGTTTTTGGGATTCCTCATGACCAGTGGGGTGAGCAGGTTCACGCTGTCGTCGTCCCACGCGACGAAAGTTTGACTGATACGGAGCTCCTCGATTTTTGTCGAAGGTCGCTCGGCGGATACAAGCTCCCACGTTCGTTCGAGTTTCGGTCAGAAGAGCTGCCGAAATCTGGTCCCGGGAAGGTTCTTAAACGTGAGCTTCGGAAGCCTTTCTGGGACGATAAGGATAGGTCAATCAACTGATTTTTCGCCCAATATGGGCGCTGAGAGTTGTGTGACCTGAACCTCAGGTGAAAACTTTTCGATGAGATCAGTGAACAAGCGAGCCGCCGCAGCCACATCTTGTGGCCCCTCATCATGGTGAGCTTCTGCGATTACAAGCACTCTTTGGGTTTGCGGTTGCGACGCAAAGCGTCGGTCTTGTCGCCAGCACCACCGACGGGTCATCAACTCACCATCTGCGTCTGTGAACACCACTTCTCCCGCTTGTGGGTGATCGGTTTCACTTGAACCAAGGTCGGCGAAGTGTTCGTCGCCGCTGGCAAATCCAATTTTTGCAGGAGCTGCGAAACGGTCAACGTCAAATATTCCGAGTGGAACTCGACAACTGATGGAAACGAGATTGCCGAGGTCAACGATGTAACTGATGGAAGGCAGGGCGTCGCCTTTCGAAATACGTCGAAGCAGTGCTTCCAAAGAATTGCGGTACTTCGTTGGCTTTGCGCCAAAAGAGCTGAAGACCCGCCGCCAAGCTGCAACTGCCGGTATCTCAGCAATTGGAGTCGCTTGCAACGCCGCACGAATTTCTATTTCGGTCAATCGCATTTTGGCCGTTAGCGCCGACGGCGAGGGCTCATTGGAAACGTCTTCAATCAAAATGCATGCCCAAGACAACTGAGGGAAGCGAACGAGTATCTGAGGGTCGTAACCAATTATCGGTTTCATGAGATCAGTATTCACCGTGATTCGAGCGGTCAAGGAGCAACGTTCTCGCTACCGGCAGCACTACTAGGGCGTAGCCTTCCATATTGATGACCGCAGCGTTGTCAGAGGATCTTTCAACTCTTGACGATGACCAGATTGGATCGGATTACCTATGAAGCTTGCACTAATGCTCGGCTATTCGGGAGGCCGTGTAGATATCCCAATTGAGAGAATCAAGCTTGCTGAGCAGCTCGGTTATCACTCCGTCTGGACTGCGGAAGCCTACGGCTCGGATGCCATGACTCCGCTTGCTTATATTGCAGCTCACACTGATCGAATCAAGCTGGGCACGGGAATTATCCAGCTAGCGGGTCGTGCGCCTGCGATGGCTGCGATGCAAGCCCAAACTATTGATGCTCTTGCTGGCGGTGATCGAATGATTGTGGGCCTGGGCGTCTCGGGCCCGCAGATAGTTGAAGGTTGGTATGGACAACCATGGGGCAAACCGTATTGGCGTCTGCGAGATTACATCCAGATTATGAGGAAGATTTTTGATCGTCAGGAGCCAGTGACGCACCAAGGGCGCGAATACCAGTTGCCGTTTGTTGGCGAGGGCACCATCGGCCTCGGAAAACCCCTCACGTCAATTTTGCACACCAATCCAGATGTCCCCATTTGGTTGGGAAGCGGGTCAGAAGCGACGGTTAAGTTGACTGCAGAGTTATGCGACGGTTGGCTACCGATGCATTTCGTTCCTGGACGGATGAGCCATTTCCGCCCTTGGATTGAAGAGGGTTTTGAGCGAGCACGCCGAAGTGGCGTTGATAAGGACTGGAAGAACTTCGAAATAATTGCTCAATGTCCGGTACAGATCACAGACGATGTTGAGTCCGTGTTTCGGCGAGCAAAAGACAATATCGCCCTCTATGCCGGAGGAATGGGCCACAAAGACGTGAACTTCCATAACCAACACATGGTGCAACGCGGATACCCCGATGTCGCCGTTCGGGTGCAGGAGTTGTACTTGGCGGGACAAAAGGCCGAAGCCGCCGCGTCTATCCCCGACGAATACGTAGATGAAGCAGGGTTGTATGGCTCACCAGATCGGATAAGCCAAAGATTTTTGCAGTGGGCCGACAGCGGTCTAACCGGCATCAGCATCAACACGAACCAGGACGAAGCCATCCAACTGCTGGCTAATTTGGCCGGCACTGACCAGCAGCGGTAGAAAAACAAGATGGAAACGGCTGCTTTTAGTTTGGGAGACAATTTGCCTCACCCCATAACTGGGGTAGCGCTGTCGGAAGCAGACCGACATCGGCAGTTGATCCAGTATTCAATCTGGGCTTCCGAAGTCGGGTTCGACGCGGTGCATATTGGTGAGCATCACTTCAACGACTACATGCTCAGCTCACCTCCAGTTGTGCTTTCAGCAATCGGAGAACGCGCCCCGGGGCTGATTCTTTCAACCGCTGTCACCTTGGTGCCCACGCTCGATCCGGTACGCGCGGCGGAGGACTACTCGACGCTTGACAACCTTTTCCCGGGCCGCGTCGAGATCGTCGCCGGTCGCGGAAATTTTTTTAGTCGGAGCTATCCCGCGTTTGGTTTACAAGTTACCGACGCTAGAGAAATTTTCGAAGAGCGGTTAAGTCTCCTCCAAACCCTCTTACGTGAAGAGAAAGTCAGTTGGTCAGGTAAGTTTCGCGGTCCTCTTGAAAATGTGACGATACGTCCGCGACCAACCCGTGACCTTCCTATTTGGATCGGTGCTGGCTCAATGGCGTCCGCTCTGCTGGCCGCCAAATTGGGCTGTCGTCTAATGCTTCCTTCAGTGTTCGGGCACCCAAAAATGTTTGTACCAATCGTTGAGCGTTACAAAGAAGCCTGGGAAGAGGCGGGCAGAGACGTCAACGACATCATCATTGGTTCATGTTGTCATGCCTTTGCCGGATCAAGCCACGACGACATGCGAGCACGATTTGTTCCGCGCTACGGCCACTATTGGAACTTCGTTGATCAATTGATTAGTGACAACACCGGCGGAAAAGTCCAAATGCCTTTCGATCTCGAATCATTTCTTGCTGGGCCGGCGGTAGCCGGAAGTTCCCAAGAATGCATTGACCGCATGGGAGAACTACATGACCTTCTCGGACACAACCGACAGTTGTTCATGTTCGACATAGGTGGCATATCTGACAGCGAACTAGAAGAGACCGTTCGAAGATTCGGTGCAGAGGTACTCCCTCACCTTCCTGATTAACCTTTATCGCCGCCACTGCGAAATATGTTCAGGCGTGGCGATACCTTCTCTCAACTGCGGATCGGGTACCGGTGTTCCCACTTTGATACCGAGCGGAAGAACCCCCGCCCACGTGTCAAGTTCATGATCTTCAGCATCGTCCACAGGTGGACCTGTACGAATCTTGGCCGACGCCTCACTCAAACTCATCGACAAGACCAGCGTGCCTTTGATTTCTTTTTCGTGATGCGGACGAGTTCCCGCTACTCGGCCTGGAATCACGTGATCACTAATGACGTCAAGTGCCCGAGAACGCTCATCCAAGTCCTCAACGGGCAACGCCTCACCCATAACAACAACTGAGCGATAGTTCATCGAATGGTGAAATAACGATCTAGCCACCACGATTGCGTCGATAAGACTGATAGTGACACACAACTCAACGGCACTTCCTTCGCGCAAAAGACGGCTCGCCGGGGAGCCGTGAAGAAACAGGTTTTCTTCATCGCGCCCGTAGAGCATCGGAATAACCACTGGGCCCTTTTCGGTGGTTATCCCTACGTGAGCAAGCAGTCCTTCATCCAAAATTGAATAAATTGTCTCTTGGTCATAAAACCCTCGGTCAGGCAGACGTCGAACCGTCGTCCGGCCCGACAAGGCCTGGTTTTTTGGACTCATCGGCAAACCCTAGCCCCCTCCAGTACGGTGCCAGGTATGGATAATGATCCGGTCGCGCACTTCTTCCCTAGCGACGAATCCGAACTTTATGTACATCCGGTGTTGGACGCCTTAGAAGCTCAAGCCGAAAATGCTGACCGAACCAGAACAGTTGCCACGCAGGTGACCGAACAGTTGCGCGGCAGCGACGTCATGCGTATGGCAGCAACCGCTGAACTTGGAGGCGTTGAATCGTCGATCCTTTCTATGGGACGAGAGTTAGAGGCTGTCGCGTCGCGGTGTCCATCGACAGCGTGGTGTCTATGGAACCACTTGGCCGTGTTCCATCTCTTCGTAGGGACCTTGGGTCCCGAACACCACGAGTTTCTCCAAGAGATCGTGGAACGAGGCGAATGGGTTTCGTTCCCCGCAGGGGCCGGCAGTGGTGTTCATGGCCGAATCGAAGGGGACGAAGCTGTCCTTAATGGCGCGGCGACCTTTGGCACTGGCAGTAGATACGCAGATCATTGTGGTGTCGTCTTTGCGGTTACCGGCGACGACGGGCAGCCTGTTCGACCGATGGATCTGCGTTTTTCAATCATTCCAAGTGACATCGAGGGTTTGAAGATTGAGCCAACCTGGGACGGGTCGGGCCTCCGAGCGTCAGCAACTGATGATCTCCACTACAGCGAGGTTCGAGTTCCATTAGACCGCTGCGTTCAGTGGTACGGAGCAAACCGAGCCGAATCTTTACGCACTGTGCCTGTTGTCCATCACCGCTATCGGGAAGATTGGGTCGGAATTTCAGATCTCTGGTTGGGCTGGATGGCGGTAGGGCTTGTACGTCGAGCCTTGCAAGAAGCCTCAGCGTCAACCCGCGAACGAAGAGTGATCATGGGAGGCAAGATGGTTGAGAAACCAACTGCCCAAATCAACATCGGCCGCTCTGCCGCTCTTCTTTCTTCTGCTCGCGCTGCCGTGGAAACGGCCTGCCTGGAGTTGGACAGACGAGTCGAGCGAGGCATCGTCCCCGACGAAGCAGACTATTTGCGTCAAATGTCGATTGTTTCAATGAGCGTTGAGCAGTTAGCCGAGGCGATGCAACTCCTAGAACGAACTCAAGGGGGCAACGGACTTCGCGAAGGTGGAACTTTCGAGCGGAGGTACCGTGATTTTCGAGCGATGCCACTGCACATAAATGTTCATCAGGACCGTGTAACCCACCAACTTGGGCGTTTCGTCCTCGATATTGAACGAGACCCTTTCTAAACAGATCGGCTAGTTCGACACGACCCCCCAACTCGGATCTACGCTGACTTCGAGTCATACATTCTCAGGAGTTAGCTAGCAATGAGTTACGACATCGTCATCAAAGACGGATTCATCTTCGACGGCACTGGGGCACCTCGAGTGCGAGGAGATGTTGGCATCACCGAAGGTCGTGTAACGGCTGTAGGTCGAGTCAGCCACCGAGACGCAAGCCAAATAATTGACGCAACCGGCATGCACGTAGCGCCGGGTTTCATTGATCTACACACGCACTACGACGCACAAATTTTCTGGGACCCTTACTGCACACTTTCGGGCTGGCACGGCATCACGTCAGTCGCGATCGGTAATTGCGGGTTCGGTTTTGCCCCAGTTGCACCAGAAATGCGCGAATACGCGATGCGCTCGATGGTTCGCGTAGAAGCAATCCCTTACGACTCAATGGCGCAAGGTATGCCTTGGGATTGGGTGACCTTTCCCGAGTATCTGGACAGCTTGGACCGAACACCAAAAGCAATGAACATTCTTCCCTACGTGCCGATCGGTCCCATGCTGCTACAGGTGCTAGGCGTCGACGATGCCAAAGCGGGTCGCATGCCGTCTGACGAGGAGCACGCTGAATTGGCAAATTTGTTGCGTGAGGCAATGGACGCAGGCGGCTGCGGTTGGTCAGCTCAAAGACTTCCTTCGACGGGGCCAGCTGCAGTGCAGCGCGATTGGGATGGCACACCCATGCCTACCGACATGATGAACGATGAGACTGCCAGAGTGTTAGCGAAAGTCTTAGCTGACCGTAATCAAGGTGTCGTTCAGATGACCCTGACAACCGATGACATCAAACATGATCTCGCACATCTCGAAGAGATTGCGTCAATAAGCGGACGCCCCCTATTACATAACGTGGTGCAAGCGTTCGAGGACAGACCTCATATCCACAAGCGTCAGATCGAATGGCTGGAACGCTGCAGAGAGCGTGGAATTCCGGTTTATGGCCAAGGGGTAACGAGCGATGCAGGGTTTACTTTCACGTTGGAAGACTGGAACCTCTACGACGACTCTGAGGCCTGGATGGAGGCCTGTATGGGGGACAAAGCCGAGCGTTTGGCGAAATTTTCTGACCCAGCGCGCCGCCAAGCTTTGAAGGAGAATCTGCCCGCAACCGCAACCGCTCCGCTCGGAACTGTAACGATTCTGTCCCCACGCTCAGAAGGTACAGAAAGATACCGGGAAATGTCAGTGGCTCAAGCTGCCGCAGAGACAGGGAAGCACGAAGTAGACGTCATGCTCGACATCGCAGTCGAAGATGACCTTGACACGTTATTTTTTGTTGCCCCGCCGCAAGGAAACAGTGACCTTCTTCGTGATGTCGTTAGTTATCCGCACATGTTGTTTGGCGTTTCTGATGGTGGTGCCCACACGAAATTTCTGACGGCTGGCCGGTACCCCACCGAAACTCTCACACAACAGGTACGTGACAACCAGTGGCTAACGTATGAAGAAGCCCATCGGCGTTTATCCGCTCTTCCAGCGCAGCTGGCTGGGTTCACAGACAGAGGTGTCATTAGGCAGGGGTGCCCAGCTGACCTCGTCGTGTACGACCCTGAAAGCTTGAAGGTTCTGCCCATGGAGGTGGTGCATGACCTTCCCGGTGGTGAATGGCGACGTATCCAAAAAGCGTCCGGCTACCGCAACGTCATAGTAAATGGGGAGATCACTATCGAAGGCGACACGCAAACCGAAACCTACAGCGGCAGACTTTTACGACACGGCCGCTAGTTCGAAGTTTCGGTCAAACAAAACACGCGAGCACTACAACTCAGGTCATGCCAAGGAGTTCAGCTGCTTGTTGCGCTCTCTCCCCTACGGAGTCTCTCATCCGGTCCAAATCAATATCTTCATCTTGTTCACCTTGCTGTCCGGCGAGGTAGCGGGAATAAACCCCCTCACCGATACACGCTAAACGCCATTGAGCGAATGCTCGGTAGTAATTAATCGTGTCAACCTCAGAGTCCATAATGGTCGCGTAGCGCGAAGCCAACTCATCCTGAGTCAAAAAACCGGGGAGCCCCGTGCTTTCTGCATCCCCAGCAGGCTCCTTCTCCTGAGGGTCATGCCAGTATCCAAGGAGTCCGCCAAGGTCAGCCATCGGCTCACCCAGAGTGCAGAGTTCCCAATCCAACACGGCTACTACTGACCCACTTGCATCGACCATGCAGTTTGATAACCGATAATCACCATGGGCGATCGTCGTAGGGTTTGGTTCGGGCATCACACGTATCAGTTCACGGGCAACCGCGTCGACGATGGGCATGTCACGGGTTCGTGAACTTTCCCATTGGCCGGACCACCGTTTCACTTGCCGTTCCACGTACCCGGTGCGCTTCGCAAAATCACCCAACCCCACTTCGTCAATATCCACTCGGTGCAATGCCGAAAGTGTGTCGATTAGCGATTCCGACATGGCTTTTCGAGCCGCCACATCCATTTCAGTAGCGATGTCTAAATCTCGGACAACAATCCCATCGACGTAATGCATGACGTAAAAATCGCGCCCATTAACTGTTTCGTCTTGACAAAGACCAACCATTTCGGGGACCGGCACGTCGCTATCGCGAAGTGCATGCATTAGTCGGTATTCCCGTGCCATGTCGTGAGCGGAAGGCAAAAGCGGACCAGTCGGAGGGCGGCGCAAAACAAATCGGGTCCGGTCGTCATCATTGACGGCAAAGGTCATGTTGGACCTGCCGCCAGCAATCAACGTGAACGTCAACGCTCCACTAATTTCCGCATGTTCACTAATCCACGACGTAACTTTTCCCGCCGCGATGATGTTGGGTAGGACTTCAGCCATGCCTTGTATGTAGCAGAGTGGCCTGGGTTCGTGTCGCCTAGCTGTTTCCAAACCTCGGCGGTCGGCGTTCTCTTAGCGCCTTCATAGCCTCGCGATGATCTGCTGATCGTGTCGTCGCTACGTGGTTTGCCTGGATTTTTTCAAGATCGGGATGAACTCCAGCCAAATCATCAATCGCTTGCTTCGTCAATTTCACAGCGTCTGGCGCCAATTCGGAAATGACGTTGCATAGCTCTGCCACTCGAGAGTTCAAGTGGTCTGGCTCAATAATTTCGGTGAGGTAGCCCATGGCAAGCAACTCAGGCGCCCTTATCGTCTCTCCGGTCAAGAAAATACGTTTTGTGGCGGAAGGGCCGATACGTTCAACGAATCTTTGTAACCCCGTCGCGTAGTACTGCAGCCCTATTCGGGTAGCTGGCATAGCCAGGGCAACGTGGCTCGCTGCCAATCTCATGTCGCAGGCAAGGGCCAGGTCGGTGCCTCCCCCGTGCACATTGCCGTTGATGACCGCAATCGTGGGTATTGCCACTTTCGCTAAAGCGTCACACACTTCACCAAATCCGAACTTTGGTCGGTCTCCTTGGGCGAGTGCCCCTAGGTGATAGCCGGAGCACCAAGATGGGCCGTGAGCTTCGATCGTCAAACTACGTAGCGACGGGTCGGCCTCCACAGCCGCCAAATGAGCCATTACGGCCTCTAAGTCTGGGGGACCTAAGCGGTTTCGTTTTTCGGGCCTTCGCAGAAAGATTTGAGCACGACTTTCGAGAACTTCAAGACTCGGTACATCCCCTTCGCTGTTTGCAGTCATCGGTTTAATCAAACACCAATATTGAGCGTCCCGCGACGCGACCATTCTCTAGATCGTCAACCGCTCGCCCAATGTCGTCTATCGAATAGCGCTGAGTGACTAAAGCATCGAGGTCGAGGATGCCTTTACGGTGCCAATCAATGAACCGAGGTAAGTCTTCTCCTGGTGCACACGAACCGCCCAGACTGCAGATGTAGGAGCGTTCGCCGAGAAACATATATCGACTGTCCAGTTCGATTGGAGTCTGTGGTACCCCTACCAGCACAGCGGTTCCACCTTTAGATTGCCCGAACTCGCCGCTGCGAGTCATTTCAGATATTTGTCGCATCGTGGATGCGTGCCCGATGCAGTCAAACGCGTAGTCGACTCCAGCTATAGGTTGTCGCAAGACGTCGAACTGGTTGGCAATATCAGTTAGGTCTCGTACGGCTGCAACGGGATCGACTTGTGAAGCATTCACACCGTGGGTGGCTCCAAATTTTTTGGCAAAGTCAAGCTTGTCGTCATCCAAGTCGACAGCAATGATTGGGTCGGCACCAAGGTGCGCAGCGGCGGCTACTGCCGAGAGACCGACACCTCCGGCGCCAATTATGGCGACGCTGTCGCCGCTTTGAACTTTTGCGGTGTGTAGCACCGCGCCGGCGCCGGTAATCACCGCGCATCCGATGATGCTGCTTGCTTCGCGATCAATGTCGGATGGGACCTTCACCACATACATCTCGTCAGCGATGGCGTGCGTCGCCCAAGTGAAAACGTTGCTACTTGTCGCAGTGCGGCCATCGGGGAGATCGACACTGGCAGGAGCTCCTTGACGGCGAGCCTGGGTTTGGTCTTTGGGCACCCAAGTCACCATCACGGTATCTCCCGGTTGTAGATCTGCGACCGACGTTCCGACAGCAACAACTTCGCCTGTTGATTCGTGACCCAGAACAACAGGCGCCGGTCGAGGATTGTGAATGACGTGAAGTTGGCTGTGGCAAATTCCCGAGGCGAACTGTCGCACTACCACCTGATGTGGTGCAGGATCAGGAAGGCTTACATCGATTACTTCGAGCGGTTGATTCTGTTCTTCGGGGACAACCACCACTCGAGCGTCGGTCGGCATGATGCTTCTCCTACTTTCGTGAGTGCTTCAAAAGCTACTTCCGTTCGTTTGTCTTGACGAATAGTTGCGCTATGCCGGAAGTTGTAAGGGTCGACCATCAATGTCGGGGCGGCTGTCGGTTGATAACCACAATTGCACCGGTTCGCCGTCGGGCCAGAGCTGAGCACGGACCATGGGTCGCGCATCTAGAGTTCCACCTGTAACGTCATCGATCTGCCCCGAAAAAACAATCTGGTTGCCGTTCGAACATCCCAACACCGCCAAAGCTTGCGAAAGGTCGCCGAGATGTATGCCGATGCGCATCTTTCGACCAGGGTCGTTGATCTCACGTTGAGTTCGCCATTGGGCAATCACGGCAGCTTCTACTGCATTTGCGGGATCCTCGAAACAACCAACGAAGAACGTTTCGTGGTCAACAATTAATGCCCCCATGGACTCGAAGATCTCTGTCACTAGCTCACTTGGCTCGACACTTTGGGGAATACCCACGATCTCATAGTCGATGCATGCATATGTGAGGATGCGCGTCGCTTCGTCCATAAGGCATCTACGGGTTTCGAGACCTCATCTATTTTGCCGGCGCAACGCTAGAGAGAAACTTGAGTACCGCCGCTACAAAGATGTCGTTACGGTCACCCGCCACCATATGAGCAGCATTGCCAACATTTTCATACTCAGAATGAGGTACGAGTTTTATGTAGGCATTGGCGCCCTCTTCTGAAAGCACGTCGCTGAGTCCTCCCCGAACCAACAAGGACGGGCATCGAACATTTCTTGCAGCCTCTTCTTGACGCGGTATCCGATCAGCTATTGATCTTTTGCGTTGCATAAATTCTGGATCCCAATGCCACCGGTACCGACCATCAGGCCATAAACGCACGTTTTTTGCGAGACCATCTAGCGTGCGCGGTCGCTTCCGGTGCGGTTGATAGTTCGCGATCGCTTCGGCTACTTCGTCAAGAGATGAAAACCCGTCCGGTGCTTGACCCATGAAGTCTCTGATCTTCCGCACGCCGGATATTTCGATCCGAGGCGCAGTGTCGACCAACACCAATGCGGTTGCGTCAACGCGTCCTTCACCTACGGCCGTCAAAGACGTACCGCCTCCCATTGAGGCACCAACAAGAATGGGTTTTTGTCCAAAATGTTCGGTGACGGCAACGAGGTCATCAACAAGCACGTCAGTTGAGTAATCACCATCGGGAGCCCATTCGCTGTCCCCGTGTCCTCTGGCGTCAAGACTGATTGCTTGGTAGCCAGCATCGGCCAACATCTGACCCGCGCTCTTCCATGCGTGACGCGTTTGTCCGCCACCGTGTTGCAAGATCACGAGTGGACCAGAATCACCGTAAATATCGGCCGCGACGTGGACTCCGCCCGTTGCGGGGATCATCCTGTGCGGCTCTGGGGCGCCCTCCAATCGGGCGCCCCGTTCACCTTTTGCCACGCGCGTCAGCCCCTACCCGCACCATCAGCTTTGGCATTCGCTTGGGCGGCGCGCCGTTGATCTCCCGCAGCTGCGAGAGCAGTCCTGTTCGAGTCGTCAACTTTCATGAAGTGCTGCCGCCAACCATCATTGGACTCGGCATCCCATACAAAAGGTGTCTGCGTTGTGGTTCGGGGCTGCCAGGCACGCTCGAGGAGGTCTAAGGCCATTCCAGTGACGGTTGTCTGCATCTCGACGTCTCCGGGCTTACCGGCTGGATTTCCTAGGGGAAAGTCGGAGAACACAAAGCGACTTACACCGCACTCTTCGACTATGTCTCTTGCACTACCGACCACCACGGTAGGGAGACCGGCTTCTTCAAGATGGCGGGCGACCAGACTCACGGTCTGGTGACAAACAGGTCAGAGTGGGACAAGGACAACGGCGTCAAGCTCGTCTTGTCTGGCAAATTCAAGTATTTGCGGTGCGTCCCTACGGCTGGTTCGTCTGTGACTGTAATCAGTAGGCACGCCATAGAACCGGTCGGCGAGTGAACCGATTCTGCCTCGGGCGGCAAATTCCCTCAGACGATTGATAGGCAGGTAGGTGTCCAAGTCGTCAGTGTGTGTGTTGTCTTTATCCCAGAAGAGGTCTTTGTTGTAGAGGCCTCCCAATGCATCATCGCAACGTGCCGCGTAGGGCTCTTTTGTTCCACCACCTGCTACAGCTACCTTCCGCTCAAAAAACGATGTAGTGACGAGTCCGATCCGAGACTCAGCTAACGGTTTTTCAAGCGCCGCAAACGGCACCTCCTGATGGTATGCCCATTGATATGCCTGCGGGTAACCCTGGGCTCCGTAATAGCCACGCGATTTATCGATGTAGCTGACGTGCGAACGATGGGTGCGACGATCGTCTGCCATCGAACTCCCTCCCCTTAATAAAGCAACATCCTGATGGTAGGCGGAGAATGGGGGGAAGCGCCTAATTAGCGAACTACGGTCACCAGAAGTAACACAATGGAGGATTCGATGATTGGCGACCTACCACCGAGGCCACACCGTGGATGGACTTTTAGCGAGGTTCCCATCGGAAAGCGTTGGAGCACTTCAAGGCGCACTGTGACAGAAACGGATCTCGTTGTTTATGCCACACAGTTCGGTTTCGTTGAAGGTTTGTTTCTGGACGCAACAGGTTCAGAACGTGCTGGGTACTCGGGGCGTCTTGTTCCTGGAAGTTTGGTGATGTCGATAGCGGAAGGCTTGATCATCAGCGGAGGAGCTATTGCCGGGACGGGCATGGCTTATTTAGGTGCAGATGTGCAAGTTAAAGGACCGACTTTCGTTAATGACACCCTCCAAGTCGTGGCCGAAGTGACCGCGGCAAGGCTGACCTCAAAACAAGATCGAGGAATTGTGACCACTCGCAACGAGGTGTTCAATCAGGACGGCAAAATAGTAATGGTGTACACCCCGACTCGAATGGTCCGAACAGAACACGTTGACGACTAGGCGGAACGGAGGACCGGTGGCTATTTAGTAACCCCTTTCAGTCATCGTCCATTTCACGAGGATTGTTCGACTTCCGCCATCGAGCAGGATTAGAGATCGCCGACAGCGCTACCCTCCACACGTGGAATCAGATGACAACGCAGCTCTAAACGATGGTGACGTTGAAGCTGTTCAGCGCGCTCAAGCTTGGGCGAAAGACTTTGTTGCACCCAGAGCTGAGACATGGGAAACCGAACGCCGGTTCGCAAGGGAAGCACTCGACAGCGCCGGCCAGAACCGACTTACCGGACTACTGGTGCCATCTGATGATGGCGGGGAAGACATCAGTGTTCTTGGGCTAGCACGCGTGTTGGAGGAAATAGCCGCCGTTGACTTCTCTATTGCTTTCTCTTTGGTTTGCCACAACAACTTGGCTGGAGCGGTAGGACGTCAACCTAAAGGGGCGCTCCGCGAACGCTTTCTACCGGGGCTCGTGGACGGCAGTTTGGTTGGCGCATTTTTGTTGACCGAGCCTGACGTGGGGTCTGACGCGGCCGCAATAGCTGTAGCTGCAACCAACGACGGGGATGAATGGCTCCTCAATGGTGAAAAGGCATGGGTCACTAATGGCACGGACGCCGATGTGCTGTCCGTTTACGCCCAGACGGATTCCTCGCTCGGCCACCGAGGCATTGCTACCTTCTTGATTGACGCCAACTCTCCCGGAGTGACTAAGACACCGGGTTATGAGTTGTTAGGTGGTCATGGGTTGGGTGCTAACAGCATTCTTTTTAATAACTGTCGGGTGTCAGCAGAGTCAATATTTCAGCCTGTCGGACAGGGTTTTCGTGCCGCTATGGAGGGAATCGACTTGGCACGGGTATTAGTCGGAGCGATGTGTTGTGGAATGCTTCGAACCGCACTCACGACCGCCTCAAATTACGTTCGTGGTCGCCTTGCCTTTGGTAGCCGGCTAGCTGATTTACAGAGTGTCCGTTTCAGGCTGGCAGACGTGGCTACCGACCTTGAAGCATCACGCCTTCTCACCTATCGCGCCGCTCTGACTTTGCAGGAAGGTGGCACCGCAGCGGTAGAAGCGGCGCATGCAAAAAAATTCTCGACACGTGCGACTGAGAACGGAATTGCTTCATGCATGCAGGTGATGGGAGCAAACGGAGCGAAGAGAGACCATCCACTCCCCCGCCATCTCGCCGCGGCTCGACTGACCCATTACGTAGACGGCGCTACTGAGATCCAAGACGTCGTGATCAGTCGCTCCTTACTTGACTGAAATCGTCAGGAGTTGTTATGAGAGCTAAGCGTGAAGGTAAATCCGTCAGCATTGACGAGGCTGTTAGCGCGATTCCGGATCACGGCCGGGTATTTGTCGCCCAGGGTTCAGGGTGCCCATACGGGTTGCTAGTTGGAATAGATGACCGGCGTGACACGTTCGAGAGTCTTGAGTTTGTTTCTGCGTTCTTGTTGCAACGGCCTGCACCCATAGACCATCTTGGTCAGCCATTTCGATGGTTAACGCTGCAACCCACCGGCGCGATTCGCGATGTTCTTGATCACTCCGAATTCGGGATTGTTCCAGGCCGGTATTCCGATCTCGATGGAATTTGCGCACCCGGCGGACCATTGGCGGCGGATGTCGTGGTTTGTCAGGTCAGTCCCCCAAACCAGAGCGGCGACTGCAGTTTGGGTACTGGAGTGGGGGGTCATGTGTCGCTGCTTGCAGAGACACCATTGGTGATCGGTCAGATCAACTCGCAGATGCCTTATGTCCACGGAGACGGAGAGTGTCGCATTGAAAACTTCGACTTCCTCGTCGAAATTGACGAACCTTTGTCCGAACTTCAGCCCGCAATTATTGACCCGACCTCAGAGGCCATCGCTCAGCATGTAAGCCCTTTTATACCGGATGGTTCCACTCTTCAGTTTGGTATTGGCGCAGTGCCAGATGCCGTTCTATCCAGCTTGCGAACTCGCAAAAACCTGGGACTGCATGGGGGAATGATTAATGATGCTTGCGTCGAGCTTGTCGAGTGCGGTGCTATCGACAACCTTCACAAGGGATGTGATGAAGGCGTTTCGGTAGCAGCAGAAATTATGGGAACGAGGCGACTCTACGACTGGGTAGATCACAATGCGACAGTTCGATTGGCACGTGGCGCTTACACCCACGGAATTCCCGGAATGGCGTCGATCCGAAATTTTGTGGCATTGCAATCCACTGTTGAAATGGCTTTGGACGGTGCCGTCAATAGTGAGTTTGTTAACGGCCGTTTTATCTCAGGGCCAGGCGGTGCGCCTGATTTCGCTTTTGGCGCTTCTATCGCAACGGGGGGCAGGTCGATAATGGCTATGCCGTCTACTGCCGCGAACGGTGCCGTTTCAAGAATCGTTCGTCGTTTGGCAGACGACGCGCCGACGACTTTGCCTAGCTACCTTGCCGATGTTGTGGTGACCGAATACGGGGCGGTCGAATTGAGGGGGAAAACGCTCGCGGAACGAGCAGACCTTCTCTCAAGTATCGCTCACCCCGATCACCGCAGTTCCCTCAACCAGTAGATGTCTACGGGGAAACTCGTGTTCTCTTCACTGTCTACAACCGTCTAAAAGTTGCTGTCTGGCCGCTAGTACCGAATGCCATACCGCTCATTCGATGCAGGTTTCGAGAGTTATGGAGACGACCTACTAGACGAGGTCCGTTTGCTAAGAGCCCTCCATCCACAATGTGTTCTTGGCCGGTCACAAATACTGAATCGTCTCCTGCAAGGAATAATGCCATCCCTGCGATATCGGACCCTTCTCCGCGTTTACCTAAGGGCTGAATATCGGCAATAACTTCCTCGGCCTGTTCTTCATTTCCGCTGTGCATGAGGGGCGTGAAGATAACTCCGGGACATATTGCGTTTACCCGAATGTTGTGCGCCGCTAGCTCGACTGCTGTGGTTTTAGACAGATTCACCACGGCTGCCTTCGCTGCTGAGTAGGCCTGAGGTCCCGCTCCGCCTCCCATGCCCGCGATTGATGCTGTGTTAATTATCGATCCACCGTCGCCTTGGTTGATCATGATTCGAGCCGCGTGTTTGACGCCGAGAAATACCGAGCGGACAAGGATATGGAACGTCGTGTCCCAATCGTCAACATCAAGTTCAGTTATCGGACCGAACGCCCCCCCGATGCCTGCGTTGTTAAATACGATGTCAAGGCGTCCGAATGCATCAACGGCCATCTCGGTCATAGCTGCGACATCATCTTCTATTGAAACGTCTGTCGTAGTGAAACGGACTCGGTCTCCGTGGCCTGCGGCGTTGAAGGTCTCTAACGCGTTACGTCCGTTATCAGCATTTAGATCGCCAATAATGACCGAAGCGCCTTCGTCAAGGAATCTTTGGACGGTGGCTAAACCCATCCCGCTCGCTCCCCCTGTGACAATTGCGACCTTCGATTCAAGTGTTCCGCTCATCGCTTTTCCTTCCCTCTGGACCTGCATTGTCGCCCAATCGCGGGGGTTTGTGCTCGTTGACCGAACTACGGTCCGGTTATGGACCTTGAACTGAGAGATAAAAGAGTCGTAATTACGGGCGGCTCCAGGGGCATTGGGTTGGGTTGCGCAATCGCTTTAGCCCGTGAGGGTTGCCATGTTCAGTTGGCAGCCCGGAACGAGGAAACGCTTCGAGATGCCAAAGCTTTCATTCTTGAGGCAGCCGGAACCGTTGACGTATTGACACATTCAGTCGATCTTTCAGCGAGCGAAGATCAAAGAGCCTTAGTTGACGCCGCTGGTGAAGTCGACATTTGGATTAACAACGCCGGTGCAATCCCAGCCGGTGACATCTCGACAATTAACGAACGTCGATGGCGAGAAGCGTGGGATCTGAAAGTTTTCGGATACATCAATCTCTGTCGAGAGGTGTACGCCGCTATGGAGGCACGTGGAAGTGGGGTCATATTAAACGTGATTGGCGCCGCTGCAGTTCGACCTCAGCCTTCCTATATCGCAGGGGCGGTTGGGAACAGCGGACTCGTGGGACTCACGGCGGCGCTCGGGAGTCGTAGCGTTCAAAAGGGCGTGCGGGTACTAGCTGTTAACCCTGGTTTAATTGTGACCGATCGCATGGGAGATATTTTGCGACGCGAGGCTATTGATCAATTAGGTGACGAAGATCGCTGGGAGGAACTCATTCCAGATGACCCAGCGCCTGGCACAGTGGAACAATGCGCTGATGTGATCGCGTTTCTGGCGTCACCCCGGGCTAGCCATATCAGCGGCACCACTTTGACAGTTGACGGAGGTGCCTCAGCCCGCTGAGGCATCTCTCTGAAAGAATGACCGAGAGATACAGGAGGCGATGATGGCGACGACAATTCAACGTGAGGGACTGCCCCGTCGAGAGATGCATGAAGTTCACCGGGTTGAGCACGAGGGTGCCGTCGACGCCGACGGTCACATCCTTGAGCCTCCTGACTTGTGGGACGAATATTTGGAATCAAAATTCAAGGATCGGGCTCTCCGAATCCGCGTTGACGAGAACGGTCTAGAGGAATTGGAGATCGGTGGGCAGCGGAGCACTATGAGTCGAAGAGGCTTTCCTGCGACCTTGGGGGCCATGGGCGCTGCTGATCTGGCAGACATTCAACGCAACCCTGATCGTACCTATCTACACGAAGCTCCTTTCGGCTCTATGGATCCAACGCAACGTCTTCATGTTCTTGACGCGGAAAATCTTGACGCAGCGATTATTTACACGACAGTTGGTTTGCTTTGGGAGGCGGAGTTAGAGGATCCAGAACTGAGCCAGGCCTACACGCGTGCGTACAACCGGTGGGTGGTCGATTTTTGTCGTGACAGTGGAAATAGGCTCATCCCAACTGCACATCTTTCTTTAAGCGATCCTGCCGCTGCTGCCGCTGAACTTCGAAGGGCCGTCGATGATGGCGCCAAGGGCTGTTATGTGGCTCCGTTTACTCATGGAGCGATCCCGCTGGGTCATCCTGATAATGACGTTGTATTTGCGACAGCGCAGGAACTGGGTGTTCCTTTCGCGATACATCCGACGTTTGAACCTCAGTGGACCAAGGGCGCAAGAATGGGCACCTGGGAACATGTCAAACAGCTCCGACTCACCGCCTCGGTAACTGCGTCGGATGGTGTGCGCCACCAGTTCACCACCATGTTTGACTATGGAGTCTTTGACAAGTTCCCAGAACTAAAGGTTTTGGTACTCGAATCTGGAGGTGGTTGGATCGGTTATTGGCTGGATCGGATCGATGCTGTCTACGCCCACACCTTCGTGGGGTCGAGAGTTCCCCTCGAAATGAAACCCAGCGAGTACTTCATGCGGCAGGTCTGGATCAGTTGTGATCCCGACGAACGGACCATCCCGTCGCTCGCTGAGCGATTCGGTTATGACCGATTTTTATGGGCATCAGATTTTCCTCATGCCGATCACACACCGGAATACGTTCATGATTTGAATGATTTAGTAGCGATGTTTCCAGCCGAGCACCGGCGCGCGTTTATCGGTGATAACGCCCGAAACTTATTCGGAATTTAGAATCGGCCAGGTCAGCAGGAAACAACCAACACGCCCGAGCGTGCTTTGGGAAGAAAGTACGTGGATTTGGGAGGCATAACTTGCCCTAAATCAGCAGAACGGAATACGTCCTCCAGCTCAGCAGGGGGCAGGCACACGGTTACCGGCCCGGTGCGTTGCCCCATGCCAGCGGGCCGGTACGACAGCCGCTGATCATCCGCACTGTGGATGTCGAAAAGCTCCGGAAGAAGGGTCGTGTGGAGGAATTCGGCATCGAGTCCGCTGTTGTCTTTCCGTCGAGCTGTAAACCATTTATCGCCAAGTCCCAACCCCAGCACACCTCTCTCCGTTGACTCAGCCAATTCGCGCGAAGCGACTTCGTGAACATCGCACCATTGAGAAAGTCTGCTCACGACGCGCCGCGGCAAAATCACAAGTTCGTCTACGTCGCGGTCGAAGCTACCTAGGTGCAACTCTGAGGGAGGAACGTACGCGACGAGGACTCGTTCAAATCGAGCTTCGTTCGCGGCAGCAACTCGATGATGGCCATCAATGATGTACAGGGGGGAGGTAAGGGCTCCCAAATCGATGTCTGTTTTCCACAGAGTGATCCGAGTGCCGTCAATTGCTGTGAAATCTCTGATGGGTGTTGTGTGGCCGGATTCTTCGAAAGGGCGAAGGTCCAAGTTCTCATCGCGCGATGTGACGACCACCGGGCTCGACATTGATTGAACCTGACGGAAATGAGCCGCCAACGCACGAACCCGACCCGGGTGAACATCTTCGTGCGCGTGCAGCATTTCTTCACCAAGGTTGATCGCACCAATAACGGAACGTTGGATAATGCCGTCAGTTTCAATTTTTTGTAAAAACAAATGGGGCTCAGTCGGGTCTGAGTACGCCCCTTCAGAAATTAATTGAGTCAGCGCTGCAGCACCCTCATTTGCGAGACGTTGATGTTCCGTCGGGTGCCCATGACTAGCGTCTGCTGAGCGGGTGACGTGAAGAAATGAGTGTGGGTTCTCGCTCAAATGCTCTTGCCGTTCTTCAACGCTCATGGAGTCGTACGGCGGCGGAACAACTAAAGGTGCCCAGTTTGCGTCAATTATCGATGCATTAATTGAATGGATCACGTTCGTCACCCCGCCCAAGGCATTCGACGCTAGTCCAGGTTCCGGATAGTCGAAAACCCTAGGTGGGTCCAACTAACTATGAGCAGGGCCACAGCACCACATACCGAGACCACGTTCCCCGCTCCGACTGCCGTAGCAGCCCATCCGAGCCCTAACGCACCAATAGGCATCAATCCGAACTGCACGAGTAGGTACAAACCCATGACGCGACCCATGAGGTCTCTGGGTGTCGCCGATTGGATAAGTCCCTGGTTCATGGTGATGAAGAAGCCACCGGCAAGCCCCATCAAGAAGAAAAGGATAAGCAGCACGCTGAACGAGGAAACCTGGCCCATGCCAATCACTAGGGCAGAACCGCACATCATTGCTCGCTGAAATTTCCCGCCTTTGCGCTTCATGTCTCCTTTTCGCATAACAAAAACTGATGTGATCGCAATGCCCACCGCCATGACCCCCAACAGATAGGCCATATCGCCGCTATCGCGCTGAAGTTCTTCTTTGACTTTTGCTTGCATCGTGACCATCACAGCGGCGTTGACACTGATTGATGCAACGGCAAGCAACAGAAAGAGAACACGCAGCCGAAGGTCGTTCACGACGTGGCGAAACGCCGATGCAGCCTCCTGGATCAGTCGACGTTTGGGGCTTTTGGTAACAGGGGGCGTTTCTAAACGTCGAAGCACGAAAAGCCCGACAACAAGCAACACCAACTGCAACCCGAACACACCTTCGAAATCGAATAAGTCGCCGGCAATCTTCACTAGGGGTGCCGAGAGGATCATGCTGCTAGTCATTGCCAGCGCGTTAAGCGCGACAGCATTCATAAGCAGGTGCTCTGGAACCAGCAGTGGGATAAGGGCTTGTCGAACGGGGTGACCAAATGCCTGAGCTACTCCGGACAGAACACAAAGGAAAAGCACCCAGGGATAGGTGAGTTGATTTAAACCGAGCAAAATTAGGGTTGCGAACACGACTAGAAGCAACCCTGATTGGCTGCTTATCAACAATGAGCGTCGGTCCACGCGGTCCGCTAACACTCCGGCTTGCATCACGATGAAGGCGACGGGGATCCCCAACATGAATACCGCCATACCTTGACGGGTTTCGTTACCTCCAAGTCCGTCTAGTACCAACCAGCCGATAGCGAAGCGTTGGCCGTTGCTCACAAACATATAAATAAGGTTGTTGATCCACAGACGCCGGTAATTGGGGTACCCGAGCGCGTTCTCAACTTCTTTAGAAGAGAGGTCTTCGGGTCGGCCTCGACCTGGGGTATCCATCACCGAAGGAGTTTGGCTTACTAGCGGAGTTCGTACCTCATTGGCTTTGGTTGCTCGTCAGATACTTTCACCTCAAGTGTTCGGGTCGGGGGTCAGCCAAACGACCTAACGGGGATTGCGCTCGAAGGCCGCCATCAACAACTACAGCTTCGCCAGTCACAAATGACGCTTCTTCGCTAGCAAGCCAAGCCGCTACGTTCGCGATCTCTTCGGGGCGTCCCAATCGACCGACAGCGTGGGCTCGTAAATTTGCTTGCAACGCTGCGGGGTCCGCCATCATTCTTTGAACTGGGGGTGTTTCAATCGTTCCTGGACAAATTGCATTGACACGGATGCCGTCTGCGGCATGATCTGTACTCATTGCTCGGGTCAAATTGATAACAGCCGCTTTACTTGCTGCGTAGGAAACTGCGCCGCCATCTCCATGTAGCCCCGAGATTGAAGCGGTATTGATGATTGAGCCGCCCCCTGAGTCCAGCATGACTGGAATCGCGTATTTGCCACCCAGGTAGACCGATCGAACATTGACCCCCATTACGAGGTCCCAATCGTCGACGTCGAGTTCTACCACCGTTCCAGGTCTCAGTGTTCCCGCATTATTGAACATGACATCGAGACGCCCCATCTGTGACACGGTGGTGTCAACTAACGCAGCGACCGACTCTGGGATTGAAACGTCGACCTCAACTGCAATCGCGTGTCCACCATTTTCATTGATCCTTGTTGCGACGGCTTCGGCCTTTCTCATGCGCAGATCTGCAACTACGACAGCTGCTCCCTCGCGCGCGAAACGGTCCGAGGTGGCTTCACCTATTCCAGATCCACCACCAGTGACGATCGCCACTTTGTCATTTAGAAGCATTGCTCCCCCATTGGAGTTAAGAACGCGCGAATCTAGTGGGACTATCGTCAGTCATGCACAGACCTGAGGTCAGGAGTCATCTCATGGCAAGTCCGGAATACCATCGGATACGAGACATCATCGCTTCGCGACTAGTCCACAGCGATCGCCCGGTGAATGTCGAGAAGTTCAGAGCGAACCAGGACGCAACGGCTCGAGCTCTGCCCAATCAGGTGGTCGGCACCATGGTTGATGCCGCCGGGATTCCAGCAGAGATGCAGACACCTGATGGAGCGACGGGCGACAACTTAATCGTTTACTTTCACGGCGGCGGTTATGTCGGGGGTTCGATTGCCAGTCACCGAAATTTAACTGGACATCTCGCCTTACATTCTGGGTGTCAAGTGTTGTCAGTCGAGTACCGCCTAGCGCCTGAGCATCCTCATCCTGCCCCAGTCAACGACGCCGTTACGTCCTATAACTGGGCTGTGGACCAAGGGTATGACCCAGGGAAGATCGCTCTCGCGGGCGATTCTGCCGGGGGTGGGCTTACTGCCGCGTGCCTCCTTGCGCTTCGCGATCAACAGATAGAGCTCCCAGCAGCAGCAATGATGATTTCTCCGTGGCTAGATATGAGTTTCACTGGCGAAACTATGGTGACGAACGAAGCAAATGATTCCTCGATCTCGGCAATAGGCATGCCAACAATGCGCGACTTGTTTCTTGGGGATGCCTCCATTGACGACCCACTTGCTTCACCACTTGAAGCAAATCTGGAAGGGCTCCCACCTCTTCTCATTCAAGTTGGTGACGAAGAGGTGCTTCTCTCCGACAGTGAACGCTTCACAGAAAAGGCAAACGCTGCGGGCGTGGACGTTGAGTTACGAGTGTGGCCTGAGATGTTTCACGTGTGGCACGCATGTGTGGGCTTATTCCAAGAAGCCGCGGACGCCATTGACGAGATGGTTGAGTTTGTGCGGCCTCAAATCATGATTTGAGGCGCAGTTGCGCTTTCAGATTCATGAACTACCTGGGTGGTTCGGTGCGAACAATCCCTTGTTTCAACAGAGTCTCGTATTGCGAACGACTTAACTCGGCCAGTTCGAGGGCCGCGTACTCGTTGTGCTGACCCATGGTTCCCGCCGCCCGGCGCATGGTAGCGGGTGTCAGTTCCAGCCGAGCGGCGAAGCGCGGCCATACGTGTGTGCCTGCCACCGGGTGCGAAAGAGGAACAAAGAACCCAAGGCTTTGCAATTGCGGGTCATTCACCACATCAGCCGCATCAAAAACCGCCCCAGCAGGCACTCCCGCTGTCTGCAAAGCCACCATCAGCGACCGATCCTGTTGGTCAACTGTGAATGAAGCCAACCGGGCGTCTAGTTCGTCATGACGTTCCCACCTTTGGTCAACGTCGAGTTGCTTGAGGTCACTCCAACCAGCTACTTCGCACAGACCTAACCAGGAAGCATCATCTACGACGGAGATAGCTATCCATCGATCTTGACCTTTGCAGGGATACACCCCTTGAGGGGCACGTCCAGGACGGCGGTTACCCCACCTCTTACGAGGGCCATCAAGTTGAAAGGCGACAACATGCTGACCGATCATGTTGATCGCTGTCTCTGCCTGGGCTACTTCGACAGTTTGGCCCGTCGTTCCACAACATTGTCGATCAAGGAGCGCAACGATCGAAGCAGCGGCAGCGTGTAAGCCCGCAGTGGGGTCAGGCCACGCAATACCGCATTTCCATGGAATTTCGTTCCGGTATCCGGTCAGCGCGGTGTGACCCGCATGACCGTCAATCGTTGGACCATATGCAACCCAGTCGCTATTTGGACCTGATCTCCCATACCCAGGCATCGTGACATACGTCAGATCTGGGTTGAGTTCCCTGAGCGCACTTTCACTTAAATCAAAGTTCGGCATTACTCGGGGCGCGTAATTCTCTATGACTACATCCACTTTCGGAACTAAGGCAGCGAACAATTCTCTGCCCTCCGCCTTGTCTAATTCGATGACGGTGGACAGCTTGTTAATCGCGTATTTGTTGTGAAAGCCGTTTCGATTCCAAGGTTGATCCCCCGGGTCGTCATCTGGAAAGTAGCGAGTCGAATCAACAAGGTTTTGTGGGACTTCAAGCGGCGTGCGCGTCCACGGAACCTCAGTCATCAGGACTTCAGCTCCCAAGTCAGCAAGTATTCGCGCTGCGAGTGGCCCAGCCCACACCCGTGTCATATCTACTATTCGAATTCCGCTGAGTGGCCCGTCCTTCAGGCGCTCAAGTGGCTCGTCGCCTGACCTATGAGAAGGTTTCTTTTGTTTTGGTCCGATCGACCATTTGTGATCACTTATTCGAAAGGGGGGCCCAGGTAGTCGTACCCCGTCGGTATCTGATTCCCAAAAATTTCGATCCTCCAAATGTGGATCAGCTAACAGATCGTCCATCGTCGAAATAGGCGCCACAGGGAGCCGTAACGCTTGGAAAAGTTCAACCAGGTCCGTTCGGGCTTGGGTTCTTAAATATGGGATAAGTGCTTCGTCGAGAAGCTCTTGATTGGTCATGACGTCGTAGATCGTGTCAACTTCGTCGCGGTCGAGGAGGTAGGTGAGACCCGTGACTTCCAGGAGTCGTTCCATCTGGTCAATTTGGGCGATCGCTAAACCGATCCACCCATCGGCACATTCATATGCTCCGATTGGAGTTCCTGGACCGCTGTACCGATTTCCCATTCGATTTAAAATTGCACCGTTGTGGGTGTAGCGAAGAAGGCTGAACTGATGCAAGGCAGCGACAACTTCTTGATGAGACGTTTCAACAATCTGACCGCGACCTGTTCGGGCCCGCGTCATTAATGCAGCTAGCGCTCCAATAAAACCGGTAATTCCAGCTGCCATGTGGGTGATATCGGGGACGCCGTTCAGTGGTTCGCGGGCTGGGCTGCCGCTCAAACGCAGGTGTCCAGCAATCGCGGCGTCTACGAGGTCCGTTGATCGCCATGTTGCGTATGGGCCTGATGACGCGAATGGTGAAATCCGAAGAACAATTTGTTGAGGAAGTGACGGTTCGTACATCGACTCAATCGGACCTGTGCTGCTCGATTGGATAACGATGTCCGCGTCACTCAATAAGTCGGGACCACTTCTGTGTTTCGAAGCGTCAAAAAAGTTTCGCCCCAGTAAGGGCGGATCTCCGCCCACAAGATGAACTTCGCTGCCGTAGTCCGCGAACAGTTTTCCTGCGTACGCGCCTGCTACCGAGTCTCCCGTTTCCACGACAAGGAGTGACTCCAATGCCGTATCGGTCACGGAATTGCTCCCGAGTTCTTGAGATCTTCGATTTCGTCCCAATCCAAACCCAGTTCAAGTAGAACGAGTTCGGTGTGTTGACCCAACACGGGCGCGCTATCACGAGCGGACCAACCCGTTTTTGAAAAATCAACTGGAGACGCAACCATTTCGACGGTCTCTCCGTCTCCAGTTGGGACCTGCACCCAACATCCAGCGGCCCGACTTTGTGGATCATTCAGTAGTTCAAGACTGGATTGGACTGGCGCCCACCAAACATTCTTCATATCGAATATTCGGCCCCACTCTTCTCTTTCTTTCGTCGCGAGAACACTGTCAATTTCAGCAGTCAGCGCAGCGGTATTCTCCATGCGCGTTTCTATGGTCAAAAACCGCGCGTCCTCAAGCCATTCACTAACTTCAAGCGCGTCCACCACTTGAGGCCAATGACGTTCTCCTTCAAGTCCAAGCATCCACAGCCACTTTCCGTCAGCGCACCGATAACAATTAATGAGCGGATTTGGTTGCTCATCTCGGCTCCGCACCACTATGTCTTTTCTGCCCGTCGCGGTGACGTTGTGATCCCAACCAAGCATGTAGGTCCCAATACGCATTAAAGACGTCTCAACAAGTTGCCCTTCGCCTGTTTTTTCTCGGTGGAATAAAGCAGCTGAAACCCCCGCTGCGGCCGCTAACCCAGTCATGTGGTCACCCATTCCACCTCGCTGCACTGGAGGGGTATCACCCCCCGAACTCAGTGCGTGGGCGATGCCTGAACGGGACCAAAACGCCCCAATGTCGTAAGCCTGCCGATCGGCCTCTGCTCCTCGGAGAGACATACCGGTAACGCTCGCGTAGACAAGTCGGGGATAACGGCTGGTCAGCGTCTCATGGTCCAAACCAAGACGCCGGAGACCTCCAGGGCGGTAGTTACTGAGGAACACGTCGGCTTCTTCGAGAAGGCGATGCATCACTTCCAAACCTTTGTCGCTTCGCAGATCGAGCGCCAGGCTGCGCTTTCCCCTGTTATCCAGCTCAAATGGAGGATTGATGTCGTCCCCGTACAACCACCCAAGTCCTCGAAAAGGGTCCCCTTCATGGGATTCAACTTTGATGACCTCGGCACCCCAATCAGCCAAGATCCCGCCACATGCTGGGCCAGCCACCCAAAGTCCTAATTCGACCACTCGTATTCCGTGCATTGGCCCAGACATCTCGTCACTCTCCTTCCCGGCGCGGGAGAATACTCAGTTCCGACTGGTCAAGGGTCGGTAACCAGCAGCATTGGCTATTACCAACATGTCCGCAGGAAGACCGGGCTTCATCGTCGCCACCGCTGCCATGCGCTGCGCTGACTCTTCGGAAATAACTTCATGATTGCCTAAAGGGCGGTTGGCTGAAGCTTCGATCCACTCTGAGGGATCCGCAGGAACCACGGGTGAATCAGAGGAAAGAGTGACCTTGATATTTCGTTCGGTGAGCGAGCCAAGTGGCCATAACCACTGATGTTCTGCAGGTGATAGTTCCCCAAGGTATTTATTCAAGCGACGAGTGAGAAACGAAGGTTGGGTGCAAACCGAGACCCCTAGGTCACGTATGCGGTCTAACTGCTCCGGCAACGCCAAGGAACAGTGCTCTAATCGGTCGACAGTATTTACCGGTGAACTTGATGCCTCTAAGGCCAGCAACGCTTCTTCCAAGGTGTCTATGTCCATGACGTGAATCGCCACAGGAAAGCCCGCGTCGTGAGCACCCTGTACGAGTTCGTCTAGGTCTGTCGCTCCCTCGATGCCCGGCATCACCTTGGCATGTCCAATTGTTACCCCGCGCCGAATTTGTCCATATCGCAACCCGTCGAGTCGGTCTGCGCCGACCATCGCTGTGATACGAGGAGCGCCACGCGTGTCGCCTATCTCTCCCAACACATCAATGGAGTTGGGGTCATTGGTGTGGGTCGCGTCCGTGATTGCCACAAGGCCACGGCTGCGCCACTCACTAAATAGGCCCTGCGCTGAGATTCTCAGGTCAGATGGCCCGAGTCTGGGTGTCCGAGCCAAAATATCTTGCCGCTCTACCAGAATGCCATCGGGGTGGCTTTGTGCTCCTAGGGCCTTCGCTGCTGCCGTGTTGACTACGGCAACGTGTCCAGTTCGATCGTGTAAGACAGCCGGGACACTTTTGGTAACTCGGTCGAGCTCGTCGGAAGTGGGATGGCGTTTCTCGGCCAGAAAACTGGGGTCATATCCCCAAGCTCGTATCCAACCATTTTCGCCAGTTGGCGCGTTACTCAGGCGTTGCAATAGATAATCGATGGAATCCGTATCTGATAAATCAAAGGAGCAGCGACTCGCCAACGTTGAGAGAAGATGAACATGGTCATCCCGCCACCCGGGCTGAAGAGTGTCGCCCTCGTCAAGTTCAAGGACATCAACATCGTCATGAATATCTAAATCAAACGCGTCGACTACACCATTCCGAAGCAAAACATTGGAAGCGACGGGATGGGAACGATCGAGGGTAAGAATCCGTCCTCTGACGAGGAGGCGGGTCATTGCCTTTAGATGCCCAACTCTTCAAGCATGGGAATCAGATCTCTGCGAAGCAACTTTCCGGTCGAAGTTCGAGGCAGTTCGTCCATCAAATGGATCGCTTCCGGCCGTTTGAAAGGAGCAAGCTTTGCCTTAGCGAAGGCAACTAGGTCTTCGCCACTCACCCCGCTCCCGTCACGAATAACAGCGGCTGCGACAACTCGTTCGCCCCATTCTTCCGAAGCGACGCCTACGACAGCGCATTCGAGGACCGCACTGTTCTCGTATAGAACTGCTTCTACTTCGTCGGGTGACACGTTCTCCCCACCACGGATAATCATGTCTCCTGTGCGACCACCGAGAAAGAGATAATCATCTGCATCGAGGTAGCCAAGATCACCAGTGTGAACCCAACCTTCGTCGTCAACTGTGACTCGAGTCTTTTCTTCATTGCCCCAATATCCGTCCATCGCCCGGAACGTTCGCAGTTGCACCTCGCCGAGAGTTCCAGTGGTCACCGGAGTGCCCTGTTCATCAACAACTCGGACTTCGACGTCGTCAAGCACCTGACCTACCGACGAAAGCCTCTTCAGTTTGAGGGCTTGTTCTTCGTCAGAACCTTCTACCCGATGGTCATCAGGGTCAAGAACTGCGACAGTTGACGTAGTTTCGGTTTGTCCATACGCCCCGGCGAAAGAAACATTCGGTGGAAATTCTCCGATTGCTCTGCGGATAACTGAGGGCGGCATCGGCGCAGCGCCATAGGTGATGGCTTCCATCTCAGTGAAGGCACCCGCGGAGAAATTTGGCGCTTCCATAACTCGGCCCAACATTGTGGGAACAAGAAACGCGTGAGTGACAGCGTGTTGTTGCACCGTCTCGATCCATGCCGACGCTTCGAACTGAGGGAGTAGCACAACCACTCGCCCGCTGTACAAGGCGTTCAGCATCGAGGTGACGCCCGCAATGTGGTACAGAGGAGCGGCCAGAGCCATTCGACCCATGTCTTCCCCGGTTGCCGCGTCATTGGTTCCCATGACGTAGCCGGTGATGGCGCCATTGGTCAGCTTTACGCCTTTAGGTAGCGACGTCGTCCCGCTCGTATATAGAAGGGCACATAGGCCGTCGTAGTCAACGTCTTCAGGCACAGGCAGTTCGAAGGCTTCATCACGAGCTGCCGGGTAGGAGTCCTTCTCGTTGAGCATAAAAACGTGCTCAACGCTGTCTGGGCGATTCTCATCAACCAGATCTTGGTATCGACTTTCGGTGAAAAGGACTTTGATGCCACTGTCGGACATCAGATGAGCGGCTTCTTCCGCGCCTGCGCGAAAGTTCATAGGTACGACCGTGGCACCCACGAACGCTGCACCAAAGATCGCTTCGACACATTCGACACTGTTCGTGGCGAAAATTCCTACACGGTCCCCAACCTCCACCCCAAGCGTGGTGAGTAAGCCGGCGGTTTTACCAACATTTTCCAAAAGTTCAGAGTAGGTAACTTCGCGCGCCGTCCCTCCATCCGCCTCAGTCGAAGTGTCGATCAGGATTATTTGCTCACCAGCAATTGAAGCCGGCATGAAAAGCAACATTCCCAGGTTCACGTTGTCCCCCTGTTGTTCAGGGGAATGATCGCGGATGAAAGCACCCGCGCGCCACACCACACCAATGATTCCTTTAACTAACTCATCTGAAGTGCCCCTCAGAAGCGGGTTATTCTGCCGTTATGGCTAAGAACATTGAATTTTGGGTTGACCCCATATGACCATGGTGTTGGGTGACGGCCCGTTGGGTTGTCGACGAAGTAGCAGCAGAACGAGATCTGTCAATCACTTGGCAGCCAATCAGTCTGCTTTTCAAAAATGAGCCACCTCAAGATTCCCCCTATTACGAGAGCACGGCTGCTACGCACAAAATGTTGCGGGTGATGGAGTCAGTTCGCGCCGCTGGTCAAGAGGACCAGGTTTTTGATCTGTACTGGGAGTTAGCTACCCGCATCCATCATGATGGCGACAGAGACTTCGATGTAAAAGACGCTCTGATTCAAGTTGGTTTAGATGACGATCACTCGATCGCTGCCGAAGACGAATCATGGGATGCAGTAATCCGAGAACGGATGGATGCTGGTCTGGCACTCGTAGGCGCCGACGTTGGCACACCCATAATTGCTTGGGATCGTACGGATGGTGAACGCGTTGGTCTATTTGGGCCAGTGATCACTCGAGTTCCAAAAGGTGAAGATGCCCTCAAGCTTTGGGACGCAATGATGACTATGGGTGATATCGACGGTTTTTGGGAACTGAAAAAAACTCGCACCGAACGACCAGAATTTGGTGAGCGTCCGGCGTGAACTCCAAGATCTTTGAAGATCTCAAAGTCATCGACGCCGACAGCCATTGGTCCGAGCCATACGATCTGTGGACTAGCCGGGCGCCGCTCAAGTGGCGCGATCGTGTACCTCAGATGGTGGAACGCCACGGCAAGCGCCGCTGGTGGTTCGATGGTGACATTCCTATTGGCCTGCCCATCGCGTCGTCTGTGATTAATCCTGAGGGAGAAAAGATCACTGGGACCGCTTTCTTCGACATGGACAACGAAGTCGTGCATCGAGCAAGTTTTGATCCAGAAGCCCGAATTGCAATGCTCGATGCTTTGGGCATACACGCTCAAATCATGTACCCCAACGTTGCTGGTTTTGGGAATCAAAATTTTCTCAAATCTCCCGATGATGTTCTCCGGCTGCTAAGTGTCGAGATTTACAACGATGCGCTCGCAGAGTTCCAAGCCGACACTGGAGATCGAGTGCTAGGTATGGCGCTCCTGCCTTGGTGGGATTTAGAGGCGGCAGTGAGAGAGATCGAACGAGCTCATTCAAACGGGCTTCGAGGGATAGTTACGTGCGCGAACCCTGAAGAAGCAGGAATCCCGGATATGGGGACAGCCCATTGGGACTCAGTGTGGCAGACATGTTCAGATCTCAACATGCCAGTCAATTTTCATATTGGTTCCTCCAAGGGCAACATGGACTTCTTTGGACGGGCACCGTGGCCGTCGTTTGGTGAGGAACGGAAACTCGCGGTCGGGTCAGCCAATCTGTTTATGGGGAACGCCCGAACAATTGGCAATTTGATTTATTCGGGAATTCCTGAGCGCTTCCCCAAGTTGAAGTTTGTTTCGGTTGAGAGCGGAGTCGGATGGCTGCCATTTTTCCTTGAAATACTTGACCATCAGATGGCCGAAACGGCGCCGAACGAATTAGCTGGCTTGTCGTTATTGCCCTCGGAATACTTTAAGCGACAGTTTTTTGGTTGTTTTTGGTTTGAACGATCAACGATCAAACCCACCGTCGATTTTCTCGGCAGCCAATGCGTCTTATTCGAAACAGACTTCCCTCACCCCACCTGTCTTTATCCGAGAGACGACGTTGAGCTTATGGAAGCGTTTGAGGGTTTGGACGAAGCAGATGTTCGCGCAATTCTTCAAGATAACGCTGCAGAATTGTATCGAATCGACATTTCCTGATTAGGGCAGCTTCCATATGGATTTGTGAGCCATCCAACGCAAGGCGTGACACCAAGAGGCTGCGGGGCCGCTGCTGTTCGCACCATTTTTCTCTACGTCCCACAGTCGGGATCGTCGAGTCCATCTCTGTTGAATTCATAATTTCGGGCGAAAGTGGCGCCTTCTTCCGATAGTTCTGCCGGTACGCCGTCGACTTCAATTCTGTGGTGAATCACCCGGTCATCGGTGGAAGCGGGCACGGGTACTTGTCCTTCTACGGTGACTCTTTCCATGCGTCGCCTCTGGGGCCAGTAGTCGGGGGGTGCGTAGTGTTGGACGGAGCGGTTATCCCAGATGACCACTGTTCCTGGTTCCCATTTGATGCGAAGTTGAATTTCTGGGCGAGCGGTTTGTTGCAACAAAAATTCGAGTATCGAACGGCTTTCATCGTCTGGCAGTTCGTTGATTCGTTCAGTGAAGTGTCGATTGACGTACAAGACAGTTGCCGATGTCTCTGGGTGAAGCGTCACCACCGGATGATTAGCACGCGGGAGCTGACCCTCAATCTTGTGCAAGGTAGGAAGGTCTGTTTCCAATAGATCTCGAAACCGGCCGAAACCATGACGCGCTGTTAATCCATTGAGATATGACTGCATACGATCACTCAAGAAGTCAAATGCCGCCCGCATCGAACAGAACATGGTGTCGCCCCCTAATTGAGGGCTGATGAGGGCCTTCAGAATGGTGAGCTTGGGGGGTTCAAGCTTGTAGGTCTCGTCGGCGTGCCAAATGTCAGTGAGCGGTCTTTTCGATTGAGCATCTGTCTCCAGAACGATGAGTTCAGGGTTAGTCGCAGATCTTGGCGAAAAAGGAGAAACTGCTAGCTCTCCGAATAAGCGGCCAAAGATCAACTGTTCCTCTGCATTCAGGCGCTGCCCGCGAATGACTAGAACTTCGTGTTGATTAATCAGATTGTTGATTTCATCGAATCCGTTCGAAGCAGTGATCGTGCTCAGATCGATGTTCTTTAATTCGGCCCCGAATACAGGCCCTAAGCGTTCTAGTCGCATTGCGGGTCCCTCGGCCGAGGCTAGCAATGGAGGGGTTACTATTACCTGCCCGGTGACGGCAGGTGCTAGTCAATTCGTTGTGGTCAGCACCTCGCAATCGAACGGATGCTTTGAGGCTTAGCGGTGTGTGACTTGTTTTAGGTTGTCGATCTGGGCACCAAGTTCCGAAGCAGCTCGCATCATCCCAAGCCTCCAAGAGATCGCTCCCTGGAACGGGCACGCAACCCAAATATCAATCGCACCGGAGTTCGACAGTTGTTCGGTGAAGCGCAGGCTCCTCGTTCGTCCCTTGAAGCGCATAGTCACTCCGACCGAACCATCTTTCATCGTGAGAGGTTCGTCCATTCCTAGGCCGGCGTTGCGGCCTTCTATGACGGCGGTGCGAGCTTGTTGTCGCAGAACAGCAGTATTCATGTCGCTGTGGACCTTAACCGGGTTAACGAGTTCATTATTTCATTTAACCGATTTTGCTTGTATCCGATCTCTTGGCGATTGATCGGAGCTAAAGGAGCGAATGGTGATGCGTAGCCATCGACATTCGTTGCGGAGCCGGTGGCAAGCTAGTTTCAGTCCTATGACAAAACCCGCAGAAAGTCCGCTCACGGGAATAAAGGTCGTGGAGATCACCTCCATTTATTCGGGCCCAATGGCGGGGATGATGCTTGGCGAACTAGGTGCAGAGGTCGTCAAGGTTGAAAGCCCTCATGGGCCTGATCCCCTTCGTTCGGGTGGGTTAGCCGGAGGGCCCGATGGTGTTAACAGCATTTTCTATTCCTTAAATCGCGGGAAACGATTTTGCGCTATCGATGCCAAGACTTCTCGCGGTCGTGAATTGCTTTTCGATCTCGTCACTGAAGCGGACGTATTTATTCACAACATGCGTCCTGGGAAAGCAGAGCTATTGGGCCTCGACTACGAACTCCTGTCAGCGGTCAACCCAGGTTTGATTTACGGAGCCATCACAGGTCATGGACCCGACGGGCCAGAGGCGCACTTACCGGCGTACGACTACGTAGTGCAGGCGAAATTGGGCATGGTCGATTACCAAAGAGATCAAGAAGGACGGGGAGATCTGGTGAGGCAGGTCGTTGTCGACAAGACTTCGGCCAATGCACTGGTCCAAGGCGTATTGGCGGCGCTTTATATGCGAGAAAAGTCGGGTCAAGGACAGAAAATAGAAATCCCTATGGTCGCGGCGGGACTCGCTTTTCTGTGGCCCGACGGATTGGCTGCGGCACATGCGGAACTCAACCCCGCGATTCCTTTAGAGCAAATGCCACCATGGCTCGAGTCGGCTCCAGGATCGTTCCTTGTCGTATTGCAAACCACGGACGGCGAAATCGCTACGGGAATCCTTTTACCGCCATGGGATGGTTTGTGTCTGGCATTGGAGCGAACCGATTGGCTCACTGACGAACGATTTTCCGAACAGCTTGGGCGGATTCTTAACTTGCCGGAATTAATTGCGGAAGTGAGTTCCGAGGTCGCAAAATATTCGACTGCGGAGGTTCTGGCGCGTTTCGAAGAGCATGACTTCGCGGCTGGGAAGGTAGTGACTCGGCGCGAGGTGCATGAGGACCCAACAGTGAAGCACCTAGGTTTGATTAGTGAGCAGGAAGCGCCCGGATTAGGACCAGTGCGTCAGCCTGCCCCCATGTGGATGTTCAGCGGCGCCAAGACCGAGATCACTACGAGCCTCAACTTCACCGGTGGCGACTCGCGCGAGGTCCTCGCAGAATTGGGAATTTCTGATGGCGAATTCGAACAGTTACAGAACGAGGGCATCGTGTTTGTCGCGCCCAGCGATCAATAAAGAACTACAACCAGTATCTAGCGGCGGTTCGTCTGAGCTGAATGTCTCACGTTAGAAAAGTTACGCATTTTCAGATGTCAAGAGCTAGGCGACGTTCGAGTTCTAGGCCTAAGTGCAGAGGCAGGTCCTTCGATGCTGAAATGCATCTGCGTAACTTCATGGCGATATCGGGCTCAAGAAGCGCTAACTGTGCCGCACATTTTTCTGCCGCCTTGTCGAGTTCAGCGACTTCAGTTACTTCGCTGACTATGCCAAGTTTCACGGCCTCATCTGCATCGAAGTTACGACCGGTCAAGATGAGTGGGGCGGCAGCGGCGGGTCCGACTAGTTGAGTTAGAGTTTGCGTCCCACCTGCTGCTGGGAGCATCCCTAGTTTCGTTTCGGGCAGACCTAAAACCACGTTGGTCGCGGCGATTCGTATGTCGCACAACAACGCAATTTCGAGTCCTGATCCAACCGCATAACCCTTGAGCGCAACAACCGTGGGAATCGACAGCCCGAGCAGAGGTAGCCAGGGGTCTCGATCCCATCGAATTCTTCGACCTTCGAAGATCGAGGAGGCAGAACCGAATTCGGCGAGATCTGCGCCAACACTGAAGTTGCTTCCTTCTGCTCGAATCAGAAGGGCGCGAGCATCTGGGTTGTCACGAACAGCGGTGATTGATTCGATGAGTCCGTCCCGCATCGCTAGGTCGTAAATGTTCAGGGGTGGGTGAGACAGGACGACGGTTGCTACGCCTTGGTCAGAAAAGGAAAGAGTGACGCGATCAGTCACGGCGATGTCTTCAGACCGGCAACAGATCGATCCATTGAAACTCGGCGATATTTGGGAGCGTCACCCGCCAACTGAGCGATGGCAGTGGCACAAGCTTCGAGACCAGCGAGGGGGTCCGGATAGGAGAAGGCTGGAGTCAGTGGGCAGCCATTCAGCCACCCCATTCCAGAGGCGGCGTGAACCCCTGTCCCATAGGCAACCCAGTCGCTCTCATTGACCTCAGGAGCAAATGCCGTAATTGATAGTAAAGCAAGGTCAGGGTTCACGGCGTGGAGGCGTTCCGTAGTCACGCCCAAATTCGCGTTAGCTCTCGGGGACAGCGATGTAATGACGATGTCTGCCCAGCGCAGGAGTTGATGAAATTCGCCACCTTCGGAGCAATAACGGAGATCGATATCAGCAATCTCTTTCGATTTATTCAGTTCGACGAACATCGGCGCGTTACCGGCGCCATTGTCGCCGTCCCCGTAACGCAACCCGTCGGGGCGGGAAGATGGCTCGATTTTCACGACTTTCGCGCCTGCGCGTGCAAGAAGTTCCGTGCAAAAAGGCCCTGCCCACATGGAAGTCAAGTCGACCACTCTCACGCTCCGAAGGTCGACAGGGTGGGTACATTCACCGATGTCATTCGGTCGCTGAGCGGTCGATTCTGACCGGTATGGGGTTACTGCTAGGCGCCAAACCTGAGCTCTTCGGGCAACCGATTCAGGGTCGTGATCTGATTCAGCAATAGCGGCGAAGGTCTCCCAGGTGGTCTGGTCATCGGGACCTATATCAACACATAGGTGACCGTCACCCCATCGGCGTGGAGTCGACGGTCGAGTCGGCTCATCCACAACTCGCTCGGGGAGCTCTAACCAGTAATCAATTGCTCCTATGACTTGCTCGCCAAGCCGACTCTCTATGGTCGCAGCGAGTCGTGCTCCTCGTTCTTGCAGCCTCGGTGGAAGCCAGTATTCACTCATCGGCCTGAAAAGTCAGGCGGCCGTTTAGCGAAGAATGCCGCCAAGCCCTCGGCTCGATCTTCGGTAGCAGCTAGCTGATGGTTCAAGTCGCCTTCGAGCCGCAGGCCATCTCGCAAGGGCATTTCGCTTCCTCGATGAATGGCCTCCTTAGCAAGCTCGAGTGCCAATGGCCCGCTTGCCAGGAGGGATTCGACGACTCCCTTGAGGGCTCCGTCGACATCGTCGGCTACTTCATGCACTAGCCCCCAAGCCCGAGAAGTAGCCGCGTCGATCTCGGTTCCAAGCAGAAGCATTGATGAAGCGCGTCCGTGTGATACGGCTCGCGGGAGTCGTTGCGTACCTCCCCACATTGGCAACGTGCCTTCGCGTGCATCGGCCAAAGAGAAGACTGAATTGGAGGCAGCGATCCTTATGTCACATGCGAGCACCAATTCCAGTCCAACCGAAAGACATGAGCCAGAGATAAGCGCAACCAGGGGAACACGCAAAGTGGACAATGAGGCAGCTGGGTCTGGAGAGACCTCAACAGGGTTTAGGTCGTGAGCTTGTCCTGTGCAGAAATCCGGTCCCGCGGCCCTAAGGGCTACGACTCTCGGCTCTCGGTCTTCTCGTAGTTGCTCACAGGTTTCAGTTATATCTCTAGCTACACGCGCGCTGAGCCGACCGCCCGGCAGAGTCAGGGTTACGACGCGCCGATCGGCAGATCGAGCAACAGTGACAGAATCAGCCTGCAGAACAGTCCTCTTAGTCTCTTTGCCGACGTGTTACTCAGTCGGCTGACTTGGTCTTCTTTGGTTCTTGCAGTTGCATGTCTTTGCCATTGCACTGCAGCGTGACCGCGCCTGGTTTGGTCACAAGTACTTCGATCCCCGTGTCTTCGTCCTGGTATCGCTTTCCGACCTTCAGACCTTCGCCACCGTCGCTGTGCGTGACGTCGCCTTCGCCACCTTTGGTCACGATTACTTGAATACCACCGTCGAAGTCGAGACGGTCGCCTGCCTTGGTCGCCACGTTACTTACCCCCATGTTGATTAGAGTTTCAGTGAAAGCTACCGCACTGAGAACAACTTTTTACTCCCGTGGGCTGAACTCAACGACAAGAATGCCTGAATGCAGACTGCGCTTGTCATCGGAGGGACCGGCCCAACGGGTCCATATGTGGTGAATGGGCTGTTAGAACGCGGCTTTCGGGTCACCATTCTTCACACGGGGCGACACGAAACAAGCCTGATCGGTCCCGAAGTAGAGCACATCCACACCGACCCTTTCGACATTGAGAGAACCGACCACGACTTGCGCGCCCGATCCTTTGACTTAGCAGTCGTTATGTACGGACGGCTTCGAGATTTGTCGAGGCTGCTTCAGGGCAGAGTTAGCCATTTCGTTTCCATAGGAGGGGTTGGGGTTTACCAAGGCTTCGCTAACCCCGATGATTTGTTTCCGGTCGGAATGCCAGTCCCGCTTCCCCATCAGTCTGGTTTGGTCGGTGACGACGAGATATTCGGCAAACTCCGTCGGATTCGCGAAACCGAGGAAGTGGTGTTCTCAACTCATCCCGACGCTATTCATCTTCGCTATCCGCAGCTGTACGGGCCACGACAACTTCTCCCTCGCGAGTGGCCCATCGTTCGCCGAGCTATCGACCGTCGTCCGTTTTTGATTGTGCCTGATGGTGGTTTAACTGTAAAAAGTCAAGCGTGGGTTGAAAACGCCGCCCATGCAACACTCTTGGCTTGTGATCGCCCTGACGGTGCCATCGGCAACGTCTACAACGTCGCCGATGAGCAACTGTTTACCATTCACCAAATAGCGGAAATTGTTGCCGATGAGCTTGACCACGAGTGGGAGGTCGTCTCACTTCCATACAGCGCCGCACCTTCTACCCGTCCAATGCTCACAAGTTGGTCCAATTCTCATCGCATTCTCGATATTGGTCCAACAATCCGAGACCTGGGATATCGCGATGTAGTTAAGCCGGACACGGCCTGGAGATTAGCGACGCGCTGGCTCGTAGATAACCCGCTTGAACATGGGGGTGAGGTAGAGCAACGACTGGATGACCCTTTCGAATACGTCAGTGAAGACCGCCAGTATGAAATTTGGCAGCGCTACCAAAAAGAGCTTTCGACAGTTACCTGGTCCAAGGAACCCGGCTATTCCTCTGCATACGTGGGTCGAACACCGAATCCTGCTAGAGGTTGAAAACCTTTGTTTGTTGGTCTCTTAGCCGATGCCCGTGACATCAGACGCCGCAGCACGGACTTCCCGTACCGAGATTTGGCCACGTCAGAGTTGTTTCCCTAACTGAGAATGTTGCGGTCGCGTAGGTGGGTGATCTCGGACTCGCTGAGGCCCAGAAGCGATGACAAAATTTCATCGGTATGTTGCCCCATTATTGGGGCCGGAGTTCGGACTCCATTCGGGCCATCGTGCAACAACCATGGAACACCCGTGTGCGCTAGTGCACCCACTTCTTGATGGTCGAGTCGTTCAATAAATCCGCGAGCGTTTAGGTGCGGGTCTTGCTCTAAGGCGCGTGCGTCGAGGGACGGCATCGCCGGGATTCCGAGCTCCTGCAGCAGGCGCGTCACGTCCCATTGATCTCGCGTGGCGGTCCACGTTTCGATCTGCGCGTCAAGTTGGTTCTCAAATTCTTTCCTGGACGCGGCGGCTCGGAATCTTGAGTCATTTATTCCCAACAGCGACGCCATTGCCTGCCATTCCTGGTCGCTGCTACAGCTAATCGACACCCAATTATCTTCGCCTTGACATCGATAAAGATTGTGGGGAGCCATTATTGGGTCTCGATTCCCACATAAATCAGGTTGGCTTCCGGTCAGGACGTGTTGCGTCCATCCCTCAACAGCGCTCGAAGCAGTCGCCTCCCAAAGTGAAGTGTCGATAAGTTGCCCCTCTCCTGTTCTCCGGCGGGCAATGAGTGCAGCCATCAACAAGTACGCAGTAGCTATACCGGCGGCCGGGTCACCAAGCGAGACGCCTACTTCCTCGGGCTTCCCACCCTCGTGCCCGGTCATAGAGGAGCGTCCCGAAAGGGGGGCTGTGGTCGGGCCATAGCCGAGGTAGTGGCGGTAGGGCCCATAATGCCCGTATCCGCTTATTGCGCCTACGATTACATCGGGCCGCTCCATAACGAGATCGTCATACCCAAGCCCGAATGTGTCCATCACGCCAGTCGCGTAGTTAGAGACCACGAGGTCGCACCGAACAGCGATTTGTTTCGCTATCCCTTGACCTTCCGCTGTTGACAAATCCAAGGTGACACTTTTCTTTCCTTGTCCCCATTGGTTGAAGTAGCCGTTTGTGTTAGGTGTCGCTGCTTGGTTGACCGCATGAATAGGTAATCGGCGACCTAGGTCAGGGGCCTGTCGCGATTCGACTTTGATGACTTCGGCCCCTAAGTGAGCTAGATGCATGGTGCAGAACGGCCCGGCCCACACCCAGGTGAAATCTGCGACCGTGACTCCATCCAAGGGGCGCGAGGAAACTTTTTTCGAGTTCACAGGTGCGACTCTGGGTTGGTCAAAGGTGGCATCGTGATGGGCCCCTAACTTGGGAGCGGGTTGGCGAATCGACCACCACGGGTTAGAAAGCCGAGCGACTGGCCCGGGAAGAATGATTTTCCCCAAACCCGGCTGATCAACTTCAACGAGAAAATCGCGTGCTTGTAAATGTGGGTCGTCCAGCATTTGTTCAATGGTGTTCACCGGAGCGAACCCGATTCGATTCGCTTGGCCTAAGTGAAATAGATCCATGACACTCTGAGGGGCTGCCCACTCTCCCAACCACATGTGAAGCAAGTCTTCGGCATCACAGCGCCCTTCCTGGGTATCGAAAATTTCCATCTGTGACCACTCAGGAGTGCCCATCACCTCTTTGAGTCGTTCCCATTGGTCATTTTCAACGCAGACGATAAAGATTCTCCCGTCTTTGACTTCAAAGATCCGCCACGGATTGAGAATTCGGGTGCCCGTCCTACCGGGAATCTCATTGAGGTAGCTCCAACTAATGAAACCTGCTTCAAGCATGCTCGAGATGTAGGCCATTCCTGCGAGATCGAGATATTCACCATGACCGGTGCGCAGAGCCCGATCCAAAGCTCCGAGAGCGATCGTCGCCGCCGCGAATCCAATCTGAAAGCCGGCTTGTTGTCCAGCCGGTTTGAGCGGGGGAAGCTCGGCGTCTTGGGAGCAACCGGGCGTCAGCCAACCCCACCCACCGCCGTGAATAAGCTGCAAATCTTCTGCACGCCAGCGGGAATAGGGCCCGGTGCGACCAAATGGAGTCACTGACACAGTGACGAGAGATGGATGTTCTTGAACAAGTTCACTCTCGTGTAAGCCGACCGCGTCAGCAAGGTCAGGGGCTAAATCATGGACGAGCAAATCAGCCGATGCAATCAGCTCGCGAAGACGTGATCGGCCCGCGATGTCATCAAGGTCAGCGACGACACTCCTTTTATTCAGGTTCAGGTGGGTGAATAATCCACTTTGGGAGATGTCTGGCTTTCCGGGGAAGGGGCCACGCCGTCGCGACCGATCTCCCTCTAATGGCTCGACCTTGACAACATCAGCTCCCAAGTCCGCAATTAGCCGCGTAGCCCAGGGAACCGCGACCATTTGACCGACTTCTACTACTCGTATGCCCTCAAGCCCTTGCATATCCCCTCGATCGTTCGGCTGATCTGTCTGACTCCAACGAGAAGCTAAGCATGCCGCATGATGACCTTCGCTGCACAGGCGCGGCGTCCGCACGCTCAGTGTGGTGCACTGTCTGGATTGGCTCGAGGAGGAATTATGCAAAATCGTAGTTACGAAGAGCGACATGCCGCCGCTTTAGAAGTTTTCGACGCGTTTATGGGTGGCGCTGTCGCTGAGCCCGAGCGTGGCGCTCGTTCTTTCCAACGCCAGCACGGGGCATTAGGAAGCTTCGCTTTCGATGTTGTGATGGGAGATGTTTGGGCGCGCCCACAATTGAGCCGACGCGATCGCAGCCTCATTGTCATTTCGGTACTGGCAACTATTGGCAGCACCGAGGAACTATCGCTGCATACTCAGGTGGGACTCAACAACGGCCTCATGCGAAGCGAAATCGAGGAGGCGGTTATTCACGTGGCGGCATACGCGGGCTTCACGATGGCTATGCAAGCCGGGAGAGTAGTCACGGATCGGTTTTGCCAAATCGATGGCGTCGACCGGTTACCGGAACGAGAGGGAGCAGAACAACTCGATGATTCCGCGCGACAAATCCGCGCGCACGACGTCCGTAAAACTCTCACTGGAGGCAGATGCGCTGATGAAGTAGAGCTTGATGTAGCGGCGATGGTGGAGCATCTGGGCGATGTCGGCCTTATTGCCTATCACTGGGCATTTGGTGATTTGTGGGCACGTGACGAGTTAAGTCGTAGGGATCGCAGCCTGGTGGTGGTCGCAATTCTCACGGCACTAAGTCGCGTCGACGAACTGGCTTTTCATGTTCCCGCTGGGCTTAATCATGGCCTCACGCGAACAGAAATTGAGGAAATCATGGTCCAAATGACCATTTATGGAGGAATCCCACGGGCAGTCGAAGGGATTCAAGCCGCTAAACGGGCGTTTCAAAAGATCGATGCCCGAAGCTAGCTAGCAGATAGCACAGCGGCCGCTTTACCCAAAGGTGCCAAAGCGGGCTTTCGCGTCAGATGTAAGAGATGCGCGTCCTGACGCATCTCCATCGAATTCTGATAAGTCACCCATCCGGCTCATTTGGCTGTAACCGCGCATCTGATACTTCGACATTTGAACCGACATGGAGGGCAGCGACAGGAGGCGCTGGACCCAGCGATCGACGGCTTCATCAAGATCAGCCTCACCGGGTACCACTTCGTGAGCTAGCCCCCACTCAGCTGCTTTCGTTCCGTCAACGCGTTCAGAAGTCAGCACCATTTGTCGGGCGCGCGCCGCTCCGATTTCGTGAATCAGTCTCGGAGTCGCTCCCCAGGGAAGGGGCACCCCTAGTTCGACTTCGGGCACGTAAAAAAGTGTGTCGGATGTTGTGACCCGAAAATCGCATGACGTTGCGAAACAGCAGCCGCCACCGATGGCATGACCGTGAATCCGTCCAATGGTCACGACTTCACAATCCTCAATAGCTCGTGCCGCTCGACGGCCGAGCTGTCCTGTGTATCGCGCCTGTAGATCATTCACGGGCGGAGCCAACTGTTCCTTACGGTCCGCCCCTGCGCAGAAGGATTTACCTCGTCCTCCCAGAACTGCTACTCGGAAGTCCGTTTGACTATTCAAGGCAATGAATAAATCTCCCACCTCTTGAATCATTTTTAAGTTATGCGCGTTACGTGATTCGGGTCGGTTCAGCCAGATGCGAAGCACTTCACCATCGGGCTCAAGTTCGATGGTCTGGAGGTCGATTCGAAATTCCATCTACCTAGTCTTACCGATAACCCTGGCGAGGGGCCGAAAATTTGGACTATCAATCCTTCTTGCTCGGTCGTATCGCGAAGATGGGCGCCAGATATCCGACGGCTGCAACTGAAGCTGCGAATAGGAAGGTGGCTCTGAGTCGCGTCGGTGTTAAGTCGGTGCCCGAGAACGCCAGCATGGACTGAATCCCGAGGATCATGCCCATCCACATAACGGTCTGATTCATGCCGTTCGCGATTCCCAGTTGTGAGTCTTCAACGGAGTTGGCGACCATTGTCTGATACGCGGGCGAGGCGATGCCCGCGGAGACCCCCGAGAGAACGAGACCAACCATGATGAAAGTCAAGCCGAACTTGACTGGGCCGCTTCCGTATGCGAATGCCAACATTGATCCGATCATGGCGGTCGAACCCACGATCATTGGCACTCGCATACCTATTTTGGTCACCAAGCTTCCACCAAGCGGCGAAGCCAGCGCAAAGACACCTGGTCTCGGAACCATCAAAAGTGCGGCCGCGCCGACTGAGTACCCGTAGGGTCCTTGAAGGACACTAGGAATGACAACAAAGGCGCCCATATAGGCAAATTGGCTGCAAGCTGCGGAGCCGAGGGGCAAAGCAAACGTGGGTTTGGTGAACAATCGAACATCTAAAAGTGGTGAAGATACCCGTTTTTCCCATGTGATAAAGGCGAAATAGAGGAGCATGCTCGTCATGACCATCGCGATAGTGGGGAGGTCTGTGACGAATGAGCCACCTGATCGAGCGACGCTTGGTATGCGCGTGATAGCTAGGAGCAAAAGCAGCGTTGCGCTTGCTAAAAGCAATGCTCCTTGCCAGTCAATTGAGACCCTCGGTCCCTTAGGAATCGGTTTCACGACCACAAATGCGAGAACTGTCGCGAGCCCGCCGATTAGTCCAAAACCCACAAAAATTGATCGCCAACCGAGCAGATCTAGTAGCGGTCCGCCTAGAACGACTCCGAGAGTGGGAGCACCGGTCATTGCAAACTGAAACCATCCAACGGCTTTGGCACGCTCTTCGGCTCCAAAAGCGTCCATGAGCAGGGCCATGCCGCTCGGCATCAGAAGGGCACCGCTCAAACCGAAAAGCACTCGGACGGCGATGAAAGCTCCGATGTTCCATACCCAGTAGTTCGCAAACATGGTCGCGGTCATTCCGACTAAACCAATAAGGAAGGTGTTGCGATGTCCGTAAATATCGCCCAGTTTCCCGCCTGCCGGGGTACCCACCGCCATTGCAAGCATGAGTCCTGTCAGCACCCAGCCAGCGGTAGTGGTCGTGGTGTTCATGTCAGCAGCGATATTTGGAAGTGCGGCTGTGACTAGGGTCATCAGAGAACCGAATCCAAGAACTGCTAGAGCGATTACCCAGAGCAACACCCGCCGGTAGGAGGTGTTCTGCGGAGCCTCTCGAGTTACCGCATCCTGTGGAGCGACACGCCAAACATTGGGCTGATATGCGGACCGAGCGATACTCACTCAGCACAAGTATGTAGGGTGCCAACCATTTTTCTACATATTCTTAGATTTTTGGTCTTTCTTGAGAATTTTGTATTTCTTTACCGGGTCAGTCTTTGGTCTTCAACCATGGCTTGATTCTGGCTGATGGCGATCTCGCCCATCTCAGGGTGGGTGAGAATCCAAAACTTTTCATCGACAATAGCGTTCAGCACCATCGGCCCAACTTCTGCGGGGTTCATTCCATTTGCCAATGTCCGAGTCAAGAACTGCCAGAATTTTTGGCCCTGTTCCGAAGAAACGTGTTGAGCAGCATCTTCAGGTTCGCGATTTCTCTCGCTGTCCACGATGTTCGTGTTGATAGGCCCTGGACACAACACTGAGGCATGAACTTTCGAGTCTCGCCATCGAAGGTCACGCTCGAGCGATGCCATAAGAGCCACAACGCCATGTTTGGCGACGTTGTAGGCGCCGAGCGAAGCACCGGCATAAAGGCCGGCCATGGAAGCTGTCGAGTTGATATGGCCCTCGCCTTGCTCTTCGATGAGAGGTAAAAACGTTTCAACGCCATAGATCGGACCCCATAAGTCAATGTCTAGGGTCCACTTCCAGTCCGCAATCGACGTCCCTCCTACCGGGGCTCCGAGGCCTACACCGGCGTTGTTGCAAAGAACGTGGACCGCACCGAACTGTGTCAGGGTGGCCGCCGCTAGCGCTTCTATTTCAGATAGTTGGGAAACATCGGTGCGAACCCCGATCGCTTCGTGGCCAGCCCCGACTAGCTGCTCTGTAGCTTGCCCAAGCGCGGCTTCTTCAATATCGGCAAGTACTACCTTCATGCCAGCATCCGCAAAGGTTTCAGCCATCGCGAAACCCATTCCGCTCGCTGCGCCAGTTACTACAGCTACTTTTCCGTTGACGTCCATGACCCAGCCGTCCTTTCTAGTCAATTAAAATTGTTCGTAGCAGTTAGTCGAAGTCGATCACTGTTCGAGCTCCGACGCGCTGACGCATCTGCTCGTATCCCTCGTTGATTTGTTCGAGGTGAATATGGCTCGAAATCATTTCGTCCAACATCAATCGTCCATCAAGGTACATATCGATGTATCGAGGCATGTCAACGCGGAACGAGTTCGAGCCCATCATTGAGCCCTGGAGTCGCTTTTCCATCATGAAGACCTCGTAACCCGGGATCTCAATCTTCTCGCCGAAAGGCATCATGCCGACAATGACGGTGGTTCCACCCAATTTGGAAGCGGACCATGCTTGTTCGCATGTGGCTTTCAGGCCGATGCATTCAAACGCATAATCGACACCACCTTTGGTCATTTCGTGAATCGCAGCGACTGCGTCTGTCTCGGCGCCATTTACTGTGTCCGTCGCTCCAACTGACCGCGCGGTTTCAAGTTTGTCGTCGGTTACATCGATAGAAATAATTCGACCGGCTCCGGCGATACGAGCACCTTGGACTGCTGAAAGACCGATGCCACCGGCCCCGAAAACAGCCACAGTCGACCCGGGCTCAATTTTCGCTGTCTTAAAGACTGCACCGACTCCCGTCGTGACACCACATCCGATGAGCGCAGCTCGGTCTAATGGCATGTCCTCACGAATTTTTACGACAGCATTTTGGTGCACCAGCATTTCTTCAGCGAAACCGCCTAAACGTGCAAATTGAGCAACTGGGGTGCCGTCGCCTTTTGCCAACCGAGGAGTGACGTCATCAGCGCGACTAACGGCCGCGTTGTTTCGACAAAGGTTCGGTCGACCAGTCAGACACAGATCACAGTTTCCACAAAACACCGAGAGACAAGTGATGATGTGGTCACCAGGCTTCACGTAGGCAACGTCATCTCCGACAGCTTGGACGACACCGGCACTTTCGTGTCCCATGACGGCGGGCAATTGGGTTTGCCACGCAGCATCCATAAAGTGCAGGTCACTGTGGCACAGGCCGGCGTTAACGACTTGCAGTAAGACCTCATTTGGGCCTGGTTTGTCTATCGAAATGTCTTCGATCTCTAATTCACCCGGAATTTGATTTAGAACGGCGGCCTTCATATCCCCTGTCTCCTCTTGGAAGTGTGAACGGAACAGTAGTCAAGGGCGGGCTGCCCTGTCATTGGCCTTGGTCTGAAGCACCGAAACGTGGCGTTATTACTACCCGTTCATATCCGCGGACCGCCCCATAGCGAGAACTTCCCTATGGGTTAGTACCCACAAGGCAAGGGCGACCAGACCGGTGGAAGCCATTAGGACGACTGCACCCGAAGCTCCGATGCGTTCAGCTATCTCACCGAGCAGAAACGTCCCAATTGGCAGAGCTCCGATAGCCATGCTCAGAAGACCCATCGCCCGTCCACGCATATTGACGTCCACAGTCGTGAGGACCAGTGTTGATTGGGTAGCGGCAAAAAATCCGGACCCCATTGTCGCGAGAAACAATGCAAGTGCAGCCGCCGACACGGAGGTGCTCGTCGCAAACGGGATCAGCATGACCATGCCAAATCCGACACCACCTACATAAGCCAGCCCCCGACGTTTCGGTTCCCAGAGCCCAATAGTTAAAGATCCGACCATCATTCCGAATCCGGTCATGGCTGCAATAAGTCCGATCTGGCTGGGACTTGCTCCTACGCGATCTCCAATGCGTTGAACGGCTGGGAAATAGGCGAACAGGAAGAAGTTGGCGATAAAGGTGATGCCAAGGATGCTGCGAAGTCCTTTGTTTGTTCGAAAAAGTGACAAGCCGGCACGGAGCTCGTCAACGGTTGATGGCCTGCTTCGATGTTGCTCGGCTTGAGTCCCACTCGTTCGGGGGACCCAGTTGAGCGTTATGAGGCCCACTATCAAAAGGCCAGCGACTACGAGGAACCCCTCCCCCACACCGAAACTTTGCGCAACGCTTCCGCCTATGAGGTTGCCTACGGCGACGCCGGTGGCGAGCGCAAACGATTCGTATGCCATGGCATTATCCAGCCTCTGGTTACCCACTAGTTCAAACACCAGTGCGCGGCGGCTGGTCATGTCGCCAACCCAGCCAACACCTGCTAGGAGTAAAAACGGGTAGATGACCCAAAGCTGCAGTGAGTTCTTAAGTTCCAACCCGCCGACGATGACCACTACGGGCACCAGGACTGCGAGTTGCCAGCGAACGGTTTGCAGCCGGTCAAAGCGGTCTGAGACAACTCCACCAATGGCGCCTCCCAAAAGAAGTGGAGCCCACATTGTTGTGCCGGTGAGTTGGACCATGCGGGGTGAGTCGGTTATGTCGTTTACCCAATACGCCGACAAAAAGGCGATTCCCCACCGCGCCCAATGCCAGCACATTCCAGCGAATAGCAGTGGGAGGAACCCTTGAACAGCTAGGGCGCTCCGATCGCGACGTGATCCCGGTTTCGTCGCGCTCGGTTCAAGCATCGCCGGAGCCTACGACTCATATCGATGCAATGCTGCGTACTCGCTAACCGCGTCTACGATCGTTTTACTTAGCGATGGAGGATTGGTGCTCCCGAGCTACCGCAGCACGCCTTACAAGATTCCTGTAGCAGTCCACGTGGACTGTGTTCTCATTGTGGAAGACCTCGTTGCGGCGGTGTGGAAACCTAGGGCATGACGACTTCCACTCGGGTTTGTGTTATTCCGGGCGACGACGCAGCGCCAGAGGCGATGCAGGCTTCGCTGCGAGTACTCGCTTGCTTGGACCTGCCCATTGAATGGGACCATGTACTGCCAGGTCGTGAGCTATCAAAAATAGACATTGCAGAGCGCGAAACTGTTGTGCATAGTCAAATTGATGCCGCCGACACTGTGTTGTTCGGGGCAACAAATGGGACAACACCCGGTGCGCGATACATGCGTTGGGGCAAACTGACTTTTGCCAATGTTCGACCAATCCGATGGCGCCCCGGTTTTCGATCGCCGCTGAAAGACGCCGAAGAAATTGATTACGTCATCGTCCGAGAGAACCTTGAGGACATGTACGTCGGCGTCATGGGCGAAGCTAGAGATTTAATTAATGCAGGCCTCACTGATGCCAGGTCGCGTCTACCGGCAGGAGCCGAAGACGGCAGGTTCGCAGCGAAGATCATCACTCGGCCGGGCACTGAGCAAGTCGCACGTTTTGCTTGTGAACTAGCACTCCAAAGGAGCGCAAAACTAACGGTCTCAGCAAAGACCAACATGCTTCCTGCGACAGATCGGTGGTTCTGTGAGATCGTCCAGGAGATAGCTCAGGAGTATCCCGGGTTGCAATACGAGGAGTTCATTATTGATGATATGGCTCACCGGTTGGTGATACGACCACACGACGTCGACGTTCTACTTTTGCCCAACCTTTATGGTGATGTTCTCTCTGATTTAGGGGCTGGGACCATCGGTGGGATGGGACTCGCGCCATCTGGATGCTACGGAAACGAATTCGCTTATTTCGAATCCGCCCACGGAACTGCACCTGACATCGCGGGTAAGGGAATCATCAATCCAACTGCGACTTTGTTGTCGGCAGCGATGATGCTCCGCTACTTAAATCTCAATAGCGCTGCTGATCGTCTAAACAATGCCATTGGAGACGTCTATCTCTCCGGGTCTGTTCTGACTCCAGACCAGGGTGGTGACGCTGGAACCGAAAAATTTGCTGATGCTGTGATCGGAGCACTGTGACTAACACTGATGACCATTCGCCTCGAGGGATTCCCGACGATCGTCCCAGCGGCGATCAGCCAGAGGGTCCGGTCGCTTTTCGTTTGGAGCAGCTCCGCCCATGGGGGATCGCTGCCTATGAGGCAGCCGGCATGTCCGCTCTGGACGCAACAACGGTGGTCGACAACCAATTGTGGTCTGACTTGCGTGGTGTCGATACCCACGGTTTTCAGAGAGTGAGTTGGTATATCAACTGGTTCCGCGACGGATCGACCGATCCCGAAGCACAGCTAAATATCGTGCAAGAAACACCGGCAGTCGTTGTGGGGGACGGCAATCATGGACTCGGACAGCTAGTGATTACCCGGTTCATGGAGCATTTAATAGAGGTGGCTTCCCAGAGCGGAATGGTCGCCGGCGTAATCCGCAATTCCAACGATTGGGGATGCGGCGCGAATTACCCCTACCGAGCGGCTCAAGCTGGATTTGTTTGCTTTGGCACTACGACCAGCGTTCCGAACCTCGCACCGTTCGGAAGTAGGAGAAAATTATTCGGAAACAACCCCATTGTGTGGACGTTCCCGAGACGGGATCATGCGCCGATCGTTCTTGACATGGCGATGACCCCGGTCGCCTTGGGAAAAGTGCTGCGAGCTCGTTCAGAAGGCACAGAGATTCCCGAGGCGTGGGGTTTTCTTGACAGGGAGGGAAATCCCACGGTGGATCCCGATGTAGCAATGAAGGGCATCGTGCCTGCCATTGGTGGCTACAAAGGGATCGGAATGATTACCGCTTCCAATGTCTTAGCTGGGATTCTTTCAGGTTCGGCTCATAGCGGCGACGTCGCTGTCGGTCATAGGGGACAGTTTTTTCTGCTTATGGATCCCGGCATCTTCAGAGATCGCGACGAGTACTACGACGACATCGAAGACATGGTTGACCAAATTCGTGCTGCCGGAGAAGAAGATGCTTTACCAGGTCAGCAGGTATACCTCCCTGGTGAGATAGAGCAACAATCTATGGATCGTCGAACGCTTGACGGGGTTGTCTCGTACCCGGGTTCGGTGGTTAGAGCACTTCGCAAAATAGGCGACGAAGTGGGCGTGTCTTTTCAGTGTGATCCTGTGATTTAGGTTTCAGGAGGTGGATCCTCCCAACGCGGGCTTATTGCTCTTTTTGAGACCGTTGGTGGGCAGGCAGAGGAAGTTGAATAGGAGCTAGAACATTCATATCGATATCAAGAAGGCTCGGACCTTGACGTTCAAGGGCCCTTGCCAAGGCTGGTTCGAATTCCTCAAGTCCATCAACTCTCTCGGCGTCGACTCCCATGCCCTCCGCAACTTTGACGAAATCGATGGTTGGCAACTCTGTGCCGTGTTTACGCCCCAGAACGCTGTCTTGGATTATGCGCAATATGTTGTAGCCGGAGTCGTTAAAAACTAGAACGATCACTGGAATTTGGTGTTCCGCGCAAGCAGACAATTCTCCAATAGACAATTGGAGACCACCGTCACCTTGCACAATGAGGGTGTGGTGTCCGCTTCCTATTGCTGCGCCCATACCAAGGGGTAATCCTGGCCCGATCGCCACGGCTGCCGGGCGGACGGAGGTCCGACTTCGAACAATCGGAAGCAAACGGTTGCCCCATGTGTAGTTAGGCACGGTTGAGTCGCGCACAATCGGGGAATCCTCAGGAAGTAACTGCCGGATGATCGAAACAATTTGACTGTGATCTGAGCCGATCTCTTCGCGAACCGCTTGCTCATCGGATGCTCGTATTTTGAGGCAACGGTCCACGAACTGAGCATCGACATTGCCCTCGTTGATTCGTTCGAGCAAGCCCTCGAGGCCGAGTTTGGCATCTCCAACTACGGCTACAGCGGCAGGATAGTTGCGCCCTATGACTTCAGGGTCGACGTCGACATGCACGAGCTTTTCGGGCATGGGGAGACTCCAGACACGCGTGGCGTAGTTCTGGAACCGCGTACCTACTGCAAGCACCGCGTCCGCTTCTTCAAAAATTTCCAGACCTGACAACCGGTCGGTACGAAACCCCAGGCTGAGGGGATGCGTTTCGGAAATAGATCCCCTTCCTTCAATTGTCGTGACCACCGGGGCGCCGAGCCGTTCCGCGAAAGCAGTCAATTCTTGTCCTGCGCCTGAAATATTGACTCCGCCGCCCGCCCAAATAACTGGACGTTCGGCAGTTCGCAGTATTTCCGCCGCTTGATCCAACAGGGTTTCGTCGGGTGCTACACGCTCAGTTTTCGATGAACCAACGACCTCGATATCAGTTGTTCGATATTGAAGGTCGATCGGAATTTCTATCGCGCCTGGTTGCGGGCGGCCACGACGGATATCGTCTGCCACTCGTGCGAGTTCCCTGCTGATGTCCTCGGTGTAGCGAACAGAGGCAACCGATCTGCACACTGTGTTGAGCATCTCGGGTTGTTTTTCGTTTTCATGGAGAAAGCCCTTGCCTTTGCCACGGAATCGGGACTCGATCTGTCCGGTGATCATCATGACCCGCGAGGAGACAAATGCGGCTTCGTAGATTCCGGGCACGGCATTGACTGCGCCAGGCCCTGTCGATGTTAGAAGTACCCCTAACTCGCCAGTAACGCGCGAATAGGCGTCAGCAGCATGGGCTGCAGCTTGTTCGTGACGAACGTTAATTACTTGGATATCTGGGTGGAGCGAGAGGGCGTCGTAGATGGGCAAATTGTGAACACTCACAATTCCAAAAACGTGTTTCACGCCTAAAGCAGAGAGCGTCTCAGCGACAGCTTGGCCGCCAGTCATCATCGTCATAGTGGGCACACGGTAGCTTCCGCTCGCATGTCTTTCAGGACACGAGGAGCGTGTCGGCTATCGACTTCAATCGTTGTTCAGAATGCGTAGATGCTGGGTCGATGCCGTAGTGCACGTGGGCGCTGCGGTATCGGCCATCGATCCAACGAACGGAAACGTTGTTGGCGCCCATAAGCGCTGGGTGTTTGACCCCGCACGCGAATGACAACCGCAAAAGTTCGCGACGGAGGCCCGAGACATAGTTAGCTAACCGCACCCCCTTGTCAGTCGGGTCAAGACCCCTTTGGAGCCATTGGGATTGGGTTGCTACGCCCGTAGGGCAATGACCTGTGTGGCATTTCTGTGCTTGCAGGCATCCAATCGCAAGCATGGCCTCGCGTCCAACATTCACTATGTCCACGCCCAAGGCCATTGCCGTAGCAGCTTGGGCGGGGAGCCCAAGCCTGCCTGCGCCCATGAATACGACCGCGTCGGTTAACCCAACTTCAGCGAAAGCGTTGTAGGCCACCGCAAAAGCTTCCCAGAACGGGAGAGCTACGTGGTCTGAGAAAACTAACGGCCCAGCACCTGTGCCTCCCTCGCCTCCATCAATATTGATGAAGTCGGGGCCGCAGCCACTTTCGGCCATGTGTCGCGCTAGGTGCGTCCAGAAATCGGCTTGCCCAACGGCGGATTTGATGCCGACAGGCAATCCGGTGCTCTCTGCTAGTTCCTCCACGAACGCGACGAGGCTCACGACGTCAGAAAAGGCTGAATGCCCACCGGGGCTTTCAACGTCTATTCCTCGAGAAACACCGCGAGCCTCAGCTATCTCAGCGGTCACTTTGGCCGCGGGTAGTAATCCACCCATCCCAGGTTTGGCGCCTTGGCTCAGTTTGATTTCGATCGCTCGAACAGGAGCAGATGTAACTGTTTTGAGGAACGTGTCTAGGCAAAAGTTTCCCTCATCGTCGCGGCATCCGAAGTATCCGGTGCCAAACTGAAAAATCAGTTCCCCGCCATGAAGGTGGTGTTCAGCTATGCCACCTTCACCAGTGTTGTGAAGACAGCCGTCGATCGCGGCACCGCGATTGAGTGCTTGAACAGCCGCTCCTGAGAGCGACCCGTAGCTCATTCCTGACAAGTTCACTACTGACTGCGGGCGGAAGGCACCCGGGCGGCTTCGCCATTGGCCCAGAACTTTGGTGCACTGGATAGGGGCCAAAGCCGGGACCGAGTCGAGAATTGGGAAGGACGAGTGGAGAAAAGCAACGCGGTTTGCCTCTGTCAGATCATCGTCAGTACCGAAACCAAAATATGAGTTCTCGTTCTTGGCCGTCGCATACACCCATCGTCGTTCATCGCGACTAAAAGGTTTCTCTTCGTCGTTATCGGCTACGACATATTGACGGAGCTCGGGACCAATCCGTTCAATCAGATACCTCAAGTGACCGATCACTGGAAAGTTGCGCAATATGGCGTGGCGACGTTGAAGAAGGTCATATAGGGCGACACCAAAGAGCGCCGCCGCAAGAATCACTACCCAAAACCACCAAGCCATGTCCTTGACGCTAGCCGTGTGGCGAAGCGGTTCAATCCGAGTTTGCGCCGCATATCACTAGGACACCATGCTCATCCGCCGATAGAGCAATCTTGCCTGACAGCAGTCCGGCAAAGCCAGTTGCTGCTGCGGGCTCAGATGGAACCCCGAATTCAGTTGCGAGCACCACTTGGGCCGCTGCTGTTTCTTGGTCGCTTACGACAACGCTTTCCGCTCGCGCAGATACGAGTGCGTTCCACCCCAGACCTCCGATCCGGCGAGCGCCAAGAGAGTCTGCAGCGAGTCCTGATACTTCAATATCAACGGGTTCGCCTGCGGCTCGAGCTTTGGCCCAAGTTTGGGTCCCTTCGGTTTCGACCGCGATTAGACGCTTGCTGGTCCCCCACCAGGTTGCTAGCCCACCCGCGAGACCACCGCCTCCACAAGCCACAATCACCGTTGTCGCATCTGGTACCTGGGCATCTATTTCCAGAGCAATAGTTCCGGCACCCGAGACGACCTCCGCTTGGTCATATGCGTGTAGTTCGACACAATTACGGCTCTCTGTGAACTGACGTGCTGCGGAGAGGGCATCTTGGTATTCACGTCCGGTCACATGTACCTGTGCATCGTATGACTTGAGCTTTTCGAGTTTACGCGAAGAGATAACCGACGGAACGAAGATATTGGCTGGGTACTGAAGTCTTTCAGCAGCCCAAGCGACCGCCGCTCCATGATTTCCCCCGGAAGCCGCGACCACCCCCTCGGAAGCAACTTCTGCGCAGAGCAAAGCATTCATTGCACCTCTCGCCTTAAACGATCCGCTGTGTTGAAGATTTTCGAGCTTAAGGGTCAGGCGGTGAGGCAACCCCAATGCCTCACCGTGGAGTGGCAGGACCGGTGTGTCGACGATACGACCGTTGAGTCGCTGAGCGGCATTAGCGATCGCGTCTCTATCTAATTTCACGTCTGGGGCCAGCTGTCGTCAGCCAGAAATCGTTGGACACGGTCGACGTAATCGCTTCGGTCGTACACACCGTATAGGGCATGTTTCATGCGAACTGGGTCACCAAAAAAGAACCGTTCGTACAAGCTCTGTCGACCACCAAATCCGGAGATTGTCATGTCCCACGCGAGCCTGAATAAGCGCAACCGCTCTTCGGCTGAGCCATTCTTTCCTTGAAGGAACTTGGAAATGTCGCCGCTTCGTTCACCAGTCCAGTCGGCTTCGCTCGGCACCATGATCAAGCCACTTGACGAGCAAAGTTGAAGAATTTCCATCAACCTTTTGTGCACCGACGGATAGTGATTTCGGGCGGCATCCAATGGGCCTCTCGCTGGGGTCATCACTCCGTATTCGTTTATGGTTGCTTGCTCTTCGGAAGCGACTTTCAAAGCTTTCATGATCTCGAGCGTGATGATTACCTCCGCGACCATTTCTTGGACGTGGGGATAATGGCCAGTTCCGATCATGTCGACGACTGCTTGAAGAGTTCCCAAGATGGCTTCTGTCTTGGCGATTTTGAGATTCACCACTTGGTGAGCCATATGCAGCACTGCCCCAGTTCGCGCGTAGGCCTGGTTTGCCCTATCCACGTCCCGAATCAAAAACACGCGGTCCCAGGGAACGATGACATCGTCGAAGATCACCATGGCATCAAGTTCGTCGAAACGTGAACCCAAGGGATGGTCCACATGGCTGCGGCCTTGATCCAAGGGCTCGCGGCATTGGAACCGCAACCCTGGAGTGTTATTAGGCAGAGAGAACCCAAGTGCATAAGGGCGTAGTTCATCTCCGCCCTGTAAAACCGTTGACGGAAATATCAAGATCTCGTCAGAGATGGGCAACGTGGCCAGCATTCGGGCACCGCGAACCAAAATACCTTCGTTAGTTTCCTCAACTAGACCGAGAGCGATAAACGGATCGTCAAATTCGTTGGCTTGCTTCGACTTGTCAATTTGAGGGTTAGTGAGAGCATGTGTGAGGGCTAGGTCGTTCTCTCGTACATACTCAAAATAGTTTGAGATGTTTTGACCGAAACGAGGGTCTACTTCCTCGAAATACGCTCCAGCCATCCCGGCAGCCATGACGTTTACGTTCATATAGTCGGGTGATCTGCCCATGTGACCAAGGCTCGCGTCGGCCCACACCTTGTGCATCTGAGAGCGTTTTCGAAGGTCATCTTTGCTTTCTGGCACCACGAAACTGCGACCAACTAAGTCGCCCGAAGAAGGAGATTTGAAGGTCATGACGTCTACGAGGTCATCTTGGTATTGAAGGTCATATAGGGCCGCAAGCGAAGCCACAGCGTTTCGGGTTTTCGGGTGGCTAGTCGGGTCTTCTACTCGCTGACCTTCGAGCCAAAGATTCGGTGGCTGGGTCTGAAGTCTCTCAAGGACCTGTTTTCCAGTTCTTGCGGGCATGAAGACTCCTGAACTTTCCTCTATGGTTCTACTATCCGAATATAGAACACCATATCCGATAATCGGCTACGGTGTTCTTTAGCATGCCTCCTGCCCGCCAACTCGACTCCAGCCGTTCCCAAACTCTCGACCGTGGCCTATCAGCTCTGGCAATAATCGCGACCGCCAAGACTCCACTAACGATCCATGAGGTCGCTACTCACCTAGGCCTCGGTCGTTCTGTGACTTATCGAATTATTCGCACACTCGAGGATCATCGCTTAGTAACGCGTGATGCGACTGGTCGTCTTACGGGAGGGACTCAACTGGTCGCACTAGCCAGCGGAGTCAAGAATGATATGCAAGCCGCCGCTGCCCCCATCCTGGCAACACTCGCCAACTTGTTAGGGATGACTGCCTTCCTTGTGGTGTCAGACGGTGAGGCGGCTGTCACGGTGCAAGTAGTGGAACCCACAAGCACAGCTGCCCATGTCGCCTACCGGCCAGGAACTCGTCATCCACTAGATCGCGGCGCACCGGGAATCGCACTTCTAGCTGGTGACGCACCAAGAGCGTCTGAGCGTCCGGAAGTTACAACAGCTCGCACGTCGGGATGGGCCTATTCGGAAAGCGAAGTCATCGAGGGGATGGCCTCCATCGCCGCACCGGTGACAACCCATGACGGAGCTACACGAGCCGCTATCGCGATCGTCCATCTAGTGGCCGGTATGGACTCAATTTACGTTGCCCCTCAAGTAATGGAGGCTGCGCGATGTTTAGGAACCGAACTCGGGTAAGGAACCGTCGGGGGATTTGTAAACCAGCGGAAAGAGGTCCTCATCACCGGGATATTGGCCAGTTTCAACCGTGGTGTCTTCGGCAGTGACGGTGGGGTCACAGCCCGGATGGGGATACCAAGTGGCGTCATCCCCAAGCCATCGGGTGGACAGCGCGACGCGGCGCCCATTCCCCGCGTTTCCGGGGGAGCCATGCAGCGCCCAAGCAGAGAAGAACAGGGCGTCGCCGGGTTCAACGTCAAACCCGATGATGTCATAGTCCTCTCTAGCCCCAGCCACGTCCGGACACGGCTCACCTTCAAAATCATTCACCCAGCCTTTTGAACCATCAAACGCTTCTGGAGCAAAATATGAATCCCAGCCATGGGAACCTCGAACAAATTCCAGTGAACTCTCTTCGACGGTGACACGGCTCGTCGACACCCACGCCGAACAAATCTGTTTACCGAGAAACGGCCAATAGGGAATGTCTTGGTGCCACGGGGTTGGAGCCTGGGTCTTTGGTTCTTTTATCAGCAAGTGGTCGAAATAAAATCGGGCACTTGCGGAACCCATCAGTGCGGCCGCTATGTGACCAACTCCAGACTCGTGGATGTAGCGATTAACCGTCGGATCGCTCTTCCAGCGATATCGACTCGTAAACAACCGGTCTCTCGTGGCGCCGGGGTTGGTATCGGTGACCCATCTCCCAGGGTCTAAAAGTTGCGCATCCGCCATTGCATCTATCTGAGGTAGCCATTCCTCGGGCACAGCATTGGGAATTTTCACCACTCCATCAGCTGAGTAGGCCGCTCGCAGTTCTTCGGTCACCTTGGGATGCGACGCGATCATCGGTAGCTCCTTCGTCCCAGCAGATGCTTAACACGTTAACTTTCTCAGAAGTTGGGGTAAAGCAAAAATTTGAGTCACTAGAGAGAGTTACATTGAGCCAACCAGGCCAAGGCAGATTGGAATGATCAGGTGAAAGTCGGTTTTATTGGACTCGGTAACGTCGGCGCCAAATTAGCCCACAGCATTCTTCGCAACGGATTCGACCTCACAGTACGAGACTTGGACCCAGCAGCGACACAACAGTTTCTTCGTGCCGGGGCATCAGTTGCTCAGTCCCCTAAAGAACTTGCAGAAGCGTCTGAAATCATCATCACGTGTCTACCGAATCCCGCAGCCAGCGCGTCAGTAATGGAAGACGACGATGGGATTCTTGCCGGACTCACAGAAGGAAAAATTTGGATAGAAATGAGTACTACCGACCAGCACGAGGTACTGCGTCTCGGTCAGAAGGTTCAAGCTTTAGGTGCTTCTCCAGCAGATTGTCCTGTCTCAGGTGGGTGCCACCGTGCAGCTACGGGAAACATCGCGATCTTCGCGGGCTGCACGAGAGATGTCTTTGAAAGAGTGTTGCCTCTTCTCGCAAGGATGGGTCGCCAAGTCCTGCACACCGGTGATCTTGGTTCGGCGTCAATCTTGAAGGTCGTAACCAACTACTTAGCCACAGCGAACCTGTTGTCGCTCTCTGAAGCCCTGGTTACAACCAAGGCCGCAGGACTGGACCTCGCTACTGCCTATGAAGCCATCCGAATCAGTTCTGGCAACTCATTCGTTCATGAAACCGAAAGCCAAGTAATTCTCAACGGAAGCAGGGACATCAATTTCACAATGGACCTTGTGGTTAAAGACATTTCTCTCTTTCAAGAGATTGCCGATCGCGAGAGCGTGCCCCTGGAGATCTCACCGTTGCTAATAGAAATCTTTCGCGATGCTCAAACTAGGTACGGCCCAAGAGAATGGTCGCCCAACGTCATCCGGCGCCTGGAGGATTCAACCGGCCTGGATGTCAGAGCCCCTGGCTTTCCCGCTGAAATCGTCGACCACGAAGCAGAAAGGCTTGGAGAAGAAGTTGTTGTGTCTCGCGACTGAATTTTCTGCGTCAGGCCTTGGACACTTCTAGTCTAGGAATATGTCTAATGGGCTATCAGAGAGTGCTCTCAGGCTCCTCCCGGTTGCCGACCAACAGCCGTTATGCGCTTCGCACGCTCGCTCCATCAACACTGACCCCTGCGGCAACGCCCTATTTATCGATGCGCTCGTCCTAGTCGAAGTCCCCCTTCCGTGGCCGAAACCAGTTTTTGAACATCCATTACTTCGATCCTTCACCTCCATGGCTGACACCTCCCTAGGCCCCACACGGGTTCTGGCAGCCGTGCCTTCAGGAAAGCAGTCTGGTATCAGGGTCATCGTGTATCAGCGCGACAAAATCGGGGTGCAAAGTTGGGGCTTTAGACCAAAAGACTCAACGGAACTTGCGCGTTTCGCAAATCAACTCGGGACGACCCATCCTGACGAACTAGACATCCCACGAGACAGCCTTCAACCACCAGAAATCGCTGTCTTAATTTGCACCCAAGGCAGTCATGACGTTTGTTGCGGTAGCAAGGGAACACAATTGGCGTCTGATTTGGAGAAGCAAGCGCCTGGTCTCGCGATTTTTAGGGTCAGTCACACAGGCGGCCATCGGTTCGCTCCTACCGCGCTAACAATCCCTGACGGGCGGATGTGGGCCTATTTAGACACCCAGTCCGCGCTGTCGATTCTTGAACTCAGCGGAGACATCAATGATCTCAGCAAAAATTGCCGAGGATGGTGGGGTGCCCCCTCGGGTCCTGGTCAGGTGGCGGAACGAGCAGTGTTTGAACAGATGGGTTGGGACATCGACCTGATGCCTCGAGAAGTGTGGGTCAACGAAACAGCTGCTGGCTGGACGGTAACCCTGTCCGTAGCCCTACAAAACTGGACCGTAGAGATAGTTCAGGGAAGGCAAATTCCGACGATTACCTGTCGTGCTGAAGGCGGAATGCCTGCTAAATCGGCCTACGAATACATCGTTACGTCCGTCAACTCACCGACTTAACTCTCTAACGAAGATTCAGATAAATGAAAAATCGATCACTCCTAGGTCGCGATAATCGACCCTGAAGTGGTCTCCGGCGCGACAGTCGACCGGTCGAGTGAAGGACCCGCTCAAGACAATCTGTCCGGGTTCCAGAGCAACGCCGTGGGGGGCATAACGTCTGGCCAACCATGCGACACCACGCGCCGGATTTCCAAGCACAGCAGCTGCTACCCCTGACTCCTCGATGCTGCCATTGCGTTCACATACCGCAGCTATCCATGGCAAATCTAGATCTTGGGGGTTCTCACGAAAATCCCCCATGATGATGCCTGCATCTGCGGCGTTGTCGGAGATGGTGTCGGTGACCGTTCGAGTAAGTCCAGTGCGGGGGTGCCTGCGATACGAACGGGCGTCAATTAATTCAATCGCAGGAACCACCGCTTCTGTCGCGTCAAGTACCTGGTCAACGGTGACGTCATCCCCCTCGATGCGTTCGCCAACGACAAAGGCCAACTCAACTTCGATTTTGGGGTCGCAATAGCGCGATGCCTCCAACTCGCACCCGTTCTCGAACATCATGTCATCAAGCAGGTAGCCGTAATCTGGTTCGTCGATATTCATCGCCAACTGCATAGCTCGAGAAGTGAGCCCAATCTTGTGACCAACGAGTTGCGCACCACGACCCAACTCAATCTGGAGCCACGCGCTCTGAATCGCATACCCGTCATCGACAGTCATGGCCGGGTGTTCCACGCTTACCGGATCTATCTGGTTCGCTGTCTGTCGAGCCTCGTCATGAAGGTGAGCTTGACGTTCAACTTCTTCGTCGTCCAAAGTTCTCAAGGTTTTGCTACCCCTAATTTGCCAATGTCATGTGAGCCGTAGGCCATCGCTATGTTCTTGGTTTCCATGTAAAAATCAAAGCTGTAGTCACCCCCGTCACGTCCAACCCCACTGCGTTTAGCTCCTCCAAATGGTGTAGCTAAATGTCTGACGTTCTGTGAATTGACCCACACCATCCCAACGTCGAGATCACGCGCTACGCGGTGGGCTCGTCCGCTATCTCCAGTCCACAAATACCCAGCGAGCCCATATTCAACATCGTTAGCGATTTGCACTGCCTGACTCTCATCCGAGAACGGAATCACTGTCAGCGCTGGTCCGAAGATTTCTTCCTGGCTAATTCGCATGGAATTATTCGCTTCAAGGAAAAGCATCGGTGGGACAAAATTCGAATCGAGATCAAACTTCGAATCTCCGGTTACTACCTTGGCGCCATCTTCGATTGCTTTGTCTAGGTAAGACCTCACTTTGGCGCAATGCTCCGGATGGATGAGCGGTCCGATCTCTGTGCCTGGATCTAACGGGTCGCCCACTCGAAGGCCTTTAACTCGCTCCGTCAAACGATCGACGAACCAATCGTGGACCGTGTCTTGCACGATAAGGCGACTACTGGAGGTGCATCGCTCGCCGTTGAGGCTGTAAATCATGAACACCACGGCGTCGAGGGCTCGTTCCAAATCGGCATCATCGAAGACAACGACTGGATTTTTTCCACCGAGTTCAAAGTGCAATCGCTTTAGTGTTGGCGCTCCCTGAGCCTGAATCAGTGAACCTGTGGCAGATTCACCGACGAACGCGACAGCCTTTATCGCTGCGTGTTCGGTGAGTGCTTTCCCTGCAACTTCCCCAAGGCCATGGACAACGTTTAGCACTCCCGCAGGGAGCCCAGCATCGCCTGCTATTTCAGCAAGAATTGACGCCGTCAGCGGACTCCATTCTGCAGGCTTGTGCACCACTGTGCATCCCGATGCGAGCGCAGGAGCGATTTTCCATGTCGAAAGCATGAATGGTGTGTTCCACGGCGTAATGACTCCAACGGGACCAATCGCTCGTCTCGTCGAATAGTTGAGATGCGTTGATGTGGGCATCGCATCACCGTCAAGCGCAGCCGGTGCGGCATCCGCGAAGTATCGAAAATTTTCAGCACCGCGAATCGCCGCAGAACTCATAAAGCGAATTGGCTGACCAGTATCAACAGATTCAATCGTTGCGATTTCATCGGCACGCTCAACAATCAAATCGGCAACTCGGTGCAAGATCTTCTTACGTTCGCCACCCGACAGCGAAACCCAGCCGTCGAACGCGTTCGCCGCGGCATCCGCAGCAAGTGCGATTTCACTTGGTCCTCCAGCAGCGACCTGACCTAGCGACATTTGATCTATCGGAGAAATATTTTCAAATGTCAGCGACGTAGAGCTCGGAACAAGTTCCCCGTCGATGAGATGTAAGAGTGGGCTACTTGAAAACCGTGCGAGGGCTTCATTAGCTATCTCCCTATTTTCTTCGAGTGTTCGAGATGAAGTCACTTCAAATCCTCATAATGGTCCCGGATTGAGTTGTCGTTAGTCCTCATTGCCGGATCAATTGCCTGAACTTCGACGCTCAACGCCAATGGTTGCTCCTCGCGAATCTGGCTCAGGGAATCTGAGCACGCCGACATAAGAAGGTCTCTGATCTCCAACAGCGGTTCCCGCCCCCTATCTCCATTGAACCGAGCTATTACCGCAACAAACAAGTTCCGCGGGTCGCAATTCGCCACCAGATACTGCTCACGTTTCATGGCGCGGGTCCGAAGACCGGCCAAGGGCACTAGGGCATGCGATGCGGCTGCAGCATGTATCGACGTAAGTAGCTCGCCAACATCAATATGGTTTTCAAGATTGGCCGAATACTCAACGACAATGTGGGGCATTCATTCGCTTCCCGTTCGAGGCTCTATCTCCGCCCGCCGGTATGCGTAACATGTTACCAACTATTGATAGGGAGCTTTCCTCATGAAATTCGTCACCTATCGCCATGAAGGAAGAGTCACTTGGGGGGCCGTCACCGAGGACCGCGACGGAATCATTGATCTCGGTCGACGGCTTCCTGATTTGCCGGACCTCAGCAGCGCCCTGGAAAGTAGCCGTCTAGACGAAGCGCAAGATGCAGCTAGCTGGGCCGACGCTGACTGCGCATTATCCGAGGTGGTGTTTGAGAGAACGATCCCGCGACCGAGAAAGATTATTTGTATCGGAGTGAATTACGGCGGTCGAAACGCCGAATACGCGGATTCGAGCACAAGCAGTAACCCAAGCGTCTTTGTGCGATTTCCAGCGTCCCTCACTGGACACGGACAGCCGCTCATCAGACCTCCAGAAAGCGAACAACTTGACTACGAGGGAGAAATCGTCGCCGTAATCGGAAAGCAGGGTCGGCGCATCGAACAACGACATGCTCGCGAATACATCGCAGGTTTGACCCTGGGTAATGAAGGCACCATTCGCGACTGGCTTCGCCACGCGAAATTCAATGTCACCCAGGGAAAGAATTGGGAACGTTCAGGCTCAATGGGGCCGTGGCTAGTCACGCTCGACGAGATCGGCGACTTCGAAAATCTTCGTCTGCAAACACGCGTCAACGGAGAACTGCGCCAAGACGACAGTCCTGCCACGATGGCATACCCGATCGAATATCAGATCGAATATCTCTCGAAGTTCATCACCCTTGAACCCGGTGATGTGATCTACACGGGCACGCCGACAGGAGCCGGGGCGCATCTCGACCCTCCTGTGTGGCTAGCTCCAGGCGACGTGGTTGAAGTCTCCGTCGAAGGCATCGGCACTCTCATGAACACCATCGCAGATGAGAATTTACTGTGATTCAACCTCTTCGACCGTTCGAACGCTCCCTACCTATGGCGCTGATGCGAGCCAGAGAGTCGGTGATGCGCGAGTTCAGACCGCGCCTGGCTGCCGACGACCTAACAGAACAGCAATGGCGTGTTCTACGGGCACTAAACGCTTTTGGAAAACCGCTAACCACGCGCCAACTCAGCGAAATGACGTTTCTCCTCGGTCCTTCCCTATCCCGGATAACTGCACACCTTTCCTCACGCGGTCTCGTAGGGCGTGCTCCACATCCGACCGACCAAAGAAGCAACCTCCTACATCTCACGGATGCAGGTACGGCCCTGGTTTCCAAGGTCGCTGCAGGGAGCGAAGAGGGTTACGCAGCAATCGAAGCCCGTTTCGGGGTAGCCCAATTAGAACTACTTCATGAGTTATTAGATGAGTTAGCCGCGGCGCAAACCGCCGAAGAGCCCTAAGATTTGCAAGGTTCGAGCTGCCAAAGGGGGGAGAGCTGTGAGCGCACCACTTGAGGGCATCCGAGTTATCGAGTTCGCGAACTTTGCTGCTGCACCGTCGGCGACAGCAATCATGGCCGATTTAGGCGCTGAAGTAATCAAAGTGGAAGCCATCGGAGGTGATCCGATCAGAGGTCTGATGAAGCAGGCCAACGTCGGCGATGGCGAACACAACCCCGATTATCCCTTCCAATTCATTAACCGAGGCAAGAAAGGGATAGAACTCAATCTTGACAACCCCGAGGGGGCCGATATCGCCCGCCGATTAATAGCGCAATGCGACGTCGTTGTCATGAATCTTCTCAAGGAGCGCCGAGAGCGTTTCGGCCTCGGGACCGACGAGTTGTTCAAAATTAAACCCGATCTCGTGATCGGCCTGTTATCCGGGTATGGCGAAGTTGGTGAAGAGATCAACCGTCCCGGCTACGACGTCACAGCCTTTTTTTCTCGATCAGGTGTCTATGGCGGTGGCACGACCCCAGGCGATGCGCCACCTCACGCTCGTCCAGGTTCAGGAGACCACACGACTTCCATAGCGTTATTCGGGGCGCTAATGACGGGGTTACGATCCCGCGACGTGACCGGAGAAGGGCAAGTCGTTGAGGCATCACTGTTGCGAACGGCAACGTGGACCATCAGCCTCGATTTGGTGACTTCACTGGTCGACGGCCAACCGGCCTACAACCGGCCAAGAGAAAAAGGTCTGTCAGCGATGTTAGAAGCGTTTCAAGCCTCAGACGGACGATGGCTTCAATTCGCTATGCCCGATACGGGAGACGCTTGGGAACGGTTCTGCAAAGCGTTAGACCGAGAAGACCTCTTAACGATGGACGAGTTTTCCTCAGGCCGCCTCAGATATCAGAACATGCCTCAACTCCTCGCAACCATCGATGAAAGCGTCGGTTCCATGCCGGCAGACCACTGGATGTCTCGACTCGACGAGCACAGGTGTATTTGGGCACCAATTAATGATTCTGCGGCAGCTGTACAAGATCCTCAAGTTCGGGCTACAGGCGCTTTTGAGACGATTCATCATCCTGTAGTTGGAGATTTCGAGACCGTAGCCTCGCCTTTCCGATTGCACGACGCTCCCAACGTGGGCGTTAAAGGACCGGCACCCGAAAAAGGTGAACACACAGATCAAGTTCTTCGCGAACTCCTTCACTTAACTGAAGAGGAAATCGAAGCGCTTGAGTCAGGCGGAGTTGTCCACCGCGGCTAGGCGGAACGCCTAGCGTGACTCCAATGGTTGACTTCAGCTACCAAACCGGATTCGGCAACCACTTCGAAACCGAAGCGGACCCAGGCGTCTTGCCGCGTGGTCAAAACTCTCCACAAAAAGTACAGGGCGGCCTGTTCACTGAACAGATAACCGGCACGGCGTTCACCGCGCCACGACGTTCTATGCGGAGAAGTTGGGTATACCGGATGCGGCCCTCGGTGCGACACTTCAACAACTTGCAACCAATCGATAACGGTTTGATCCGGACAGGCCCTGACAAAGATTCGGTGCCTGCCTCTGTTCAACTGCGTTGGGATCCCTTCCCTGCTTCTTCGCTAAAAACTAACTGGTTGACAGGTCTGACGACTATCGCAACTAACGGCAACAACGAAATGCAGACGGGGGGCGCCGTCCATCATTTCGTTGCGACCGACTCAATGGAAGACCTCGCCTTTGTCGACACCGACGGAGAGTTAATGCTTGTCCCTTACGAGGGTCGCATCGTGGTGCGATCCGAAATGGGCCAGATGCATGTCGCGCCTGGGCATCTAGCAGTCATTCCTCGAGGCGTGAAGTTTGCGGTCGACCTGCTTGACTCGGCCGCGCGCGGATATGTTTGCGAAAACTACGGCCCCGCATTCGATCTTCCAGAGCACGGATTGCTCGGCCCCGACGCCAACGCGCTGCCACGAGATTTTGAATACCCAGTAGCAAGCTATGACGTTAGCGATAACGCTACGAAACTCGTGGCAAAAATCAGTGGCCAGTTATACGCGACTGATTTAGAGCATTCCCCTTTTGATGTCGTTGCCTGGCATGGGAATTTATCGCCGTATCGCTACGAATTGAGGCGGTTCTGTGCTGTAGGGCCGGTGATTTTTGACCACCCTGACCCGTCCATCTGGACGCTTCTCTCTTCAGCTTCCGATACCAACGGGACTGCCAACATTGATTTCATTTTGTTTCGAGAACACTGGCGGGTAGCTGAGCACACATTTCGTCCGCCTTGGTTCCATTCAAATATTATGAGCGAACTTATGGGTCTGATAGAGGGAATCTATGATGCGAAAGCTGAAGGGTTTCTCCCCGGAGGAATTTCGATCCACAATTCATTCATTCCTCACGGGCCCGATAGCGCAGCCTACGAGTCCGCTACGCAGGCAGATTTGGTTCCCGTAAAAGGCCCCGATTCTCTAGCAGTAATGTGGGAGTCCCGTTATCGGTGGGCCCCCACCTCTTGGGCTATTGCATTACCCGAATTGCAAGGTGACTACCCTGACAGATGGGCAGACCTTCAGCGAGAGTACAACTAGGCGAACACGCCTCCCGAAGTCGCTAACGGGGTCCGGTCGATCGCAAAAAGATCGTCCGGGACATCAGGATCATAGGGAGCCTCCACGCCCGTAATTGCGCGTGCCATCATCGCTCCGATACCTGGAGCGAGCTTAAACCCGTGCCCGCTGAACCCATTCGCTAACCAAAGACCTTCTATTTCGCTTGGCCCCACAATCGGATGGCTGTCTTGTTCATTAATCGTGTACAAGCCACATGTTCCCGTCGTTGTACCGACATGTCGAACACCAGGCGCCCGATGTTGGAACGCAGCCAACGTCGCCTCAACACATTCTCGGTCTGGGCTTATTCGGAAGTCATCTGGATTCTTCGTAGCTTCCATAAAGCTGGGAATTTCGGGAGACACCAAAAGGATTTGTTCACCGCTTCTCTCCATTCGGTAACAACCGTCAGTGCTGCCGTCGAAAGTGATGGGCAAGCGGGGATCAGTATCACCCCATTCCCTCAAGACCAGCTGGACACGAGTGGGAGTTAAGGTCCATCTCTTCTGAGCACCAGCCATTTGGTTTATCTGATTGCACCAAGGTCCGGCTGCGTTGACAACCAGTCCGCAGCGCACCTCGTCACCATTATCTAGTCGAACACCGACAACCCGCCCTTTGTCGGTGACGACGTCTGCTACGCCGATGCCGAAGCGCACATCTACGCCTTCCCTTTTCGAGGCGGCAACTAGATCAGCGTTTGCGCCTGCTGGGTCAGCAATCCCGGCTTCGACTTCGTAAAGAAAGAATTCGCCCTGTCGACATTGATGCTTAGCAACTGCTCCAAAATCAATGGGTTCGATACATAAATCCAGTTCCGGCCAGCGATCTAAGACGTCTTTTGCTGAAAGAATTTCTACTGCAACACCGTTGCTATGAAGCCTTTTGCTCTCAGCGGCAAGTTGATCAACTGTTCGATCGAAAACCCAAAGAGCCCCCAATTGTGTGTAATTGCTTATGGGCTCCCTAAGTCCTGTGAAATCGCTCCACGATCGGTATGCCAACTGACTGCGGTAGGCCAACCGGACAACTTCTGGAACCGTGTACCGGCAGCGCGAAATAGCTACCGAAGCACCGGTAGAGCCAGTTGCTGGTCCGGGTGCCTTGTCGACGACAAGAACCCTTAGTTGGCTGCGACGTGCAATTTGGTACGCGATCGCGGAGCCGATGATTCCAGCGCCAACAATGACTACGTCGACGTCAGGTTCCGATGCGAGTCGTACGGCCTGGGTGTTCCTGACATCTTCACTTTCAGTCATCCGGGCACCTCAAGCCATTTGTTGGGTCAGTACCTACACCCAACCGATATCTATCAGTCGCTGTATCGTCGCCTTCGGGGTGTTTACAAGAACAGTATTTGTGGCTTAATTCAATCATTTCGGAGGAGGGTTTCGATCTCTCGCACAACTGCTTCGACGGATTTTTGGTCAGTGTGGACTTGTTGAAATTTGCTGTACCCCGCGACTCGCTCTTCGTAAAGCAGACGAAGCTCCGCCTCGCTGAAGTCCATTAATAATGGTCGTACTAATTGGTCTTCATCACTAAGGAGGCGTCGTTTGATCTCCTCGATGGAGGCCGTCAGACAAATAACTCTGCCGGTTGAACCCAATGATTGTGCACAGTCTGGGTCGAGCATCATTCGGCCACCGGTCGCGATCACAAGACCGGATGTTTCTTCAAGTTCTGAAGCTATGTCGCGTTCCATCTTCCTGAACGCTGCCTCTCCTTGAGCGGCGAAAATTTCTTCAATAGAACCATGTCGTTCGACAATTATTTCATCGGTATCTAAATACGACGCATCACGTCGAACTGCGAGTAAACGTCCCACAGTCGACTTTCCGGTCGCCATAAAGCCAGTCAATACAACATTAGTTTTGCGGTCACCCACAGTTAACAGAGTACGGGCAAGCGCTAGTTGAGGATCTACTGATTTCGCAAGGCACCCTATTTCGCGTGTCTGTTGCGGAGTATTTGCTCGCCCTTGGGGTTTTAGCTGTCGGTTGCGGTGTGCAATCAACCTTGGGAATCGGCGCGGCTCTCGTCGCTGGGCCAACTTTGATGACCATTGATTCCGCGCTGCTGCCCGGGCCAATGCTGGCGATGGCTATGGTCGTTAATGTTCGCAATGCTTTTGGAGATCGAAAGGTAACGGATCTCGCTGCGTTGAAGAGAGCCGTCTGGGGAGCTCCTCTAGGTTTGGTCGCTGGGATCGTCGTTCTCGCTCTATTAGATGGAGGCACACTTGCTATCGCGGTCAGTTCTTTTGTTCTTGGAGCAGTCGCGCTGCAATTAGTTGGTCTTCGACCTCCTACTGGAGTCGTCTCGCAATATCTGGCTGGGACCACCACAGCGTTCTCTTCGACGGTCGCTGCGCTTCCGGGACCCATGTTCGTTATCTTTCACGGGCATCGTGACGCCGGCGTAGTCCGCGGGACTATGGCGAGTTTTATGTTGGTTGCCAGCCCAGCAATTCTCACAATTCTGGCATTCGATGGGCGATTCAATCTCCGACACCTCTTCCTCGCGGTGATGCTGTGCCCAGGAATGTTCCTGGGTCTCCTATTGGGTCGGGTGTTGCGTCCGCTAATCAACGGAAGTTGGTTTCGGTTCGCGATTCTCGGTGTCGCTTCGTCAAGCGCAATTGCAGTATTGATCCGAGAAATCGTTTTCTGATCTTTAGTAGAGCTCGCCGCGCATCCCTGTGGCTAGTTCCTCTTCGTCCCAATACCCAATCATGATGCCGCTTTTAGCCGTGCGACCGGGCGTTGACGTCACGTTGATCATCTCGTCGCTGAAGGTGGTGTCGTGGTGCCGGCTACGGAACCATTCAAAAAGCTGTTCATGAAGGTCAGCGGCGACGGCACCCATACTTGAGTCACCGAAACGATCGTGTTGTTCGTCAGGGTCTTCATCTAAATCGTAAAGGAGGTTTGAGCCGACCTCACTGAGCACATACTTGAATCGCTCGTCGCGAAGCATGGTGGCACGCCGCAGACGTGGTTCCTTAGTCTCCCCCAGATGATTAGCCATCTCTAGGAAGCCCCAATCCGCTTCGCACACAACGAACTCTCGGCGCGTGCCACGCTCACCGTGAAGAACAGGTATTAACGACTCCCCCTCAAGCCATTGCTTGCGCGTTTCGTTCTCGCCCCCTAGCGCCTCAACAAACGTTGGGAGTAAATCGACGGCCTCAACCAACTCATGTGATGTTGTGCCACGAGTGTTATCGGCCTGGGAGCGAGGGTCGACGACAATCATTGGAACCCGCACTACCTCTTCATTAATCCAATCTTTTTCGCCCATCCAATGGTCGCCCATGTACTCACCATGGTCAGACGTGAACACAACCAGGGTGTCGTCTAGGCGCCCAAGCTGCTCCAACTCGTTAAATAGTCGACCTAAATGGTCGTCAATTTGTTTCACCAACCCTAAATAAGTTGGGAGAACTAGCTGACGGGTTTCGGGTCTAGACATGGCTTTACCGATACGAGATCGTTGAAGCGCGCGGATCACCGGGTGTGTCGTTTCCAGCTCGGCTTCAGTTCTATTGGGAGCCGGCATCTCCTCACCTGCATACATGTCGTGATACGGCGCGGAAACCACATAGGGCCAGTGAGGTTTGATGTAGCTGAGATGAAGGCACCAGCGGTCATCAGCGGCACGCCGAATGAACTCAATAGCTCGATCGGTCATGTAGGCAGTTTCGGAAAGTTCGTCAGGGACGACTGCTGGGAACGGCGCCGATCTGAGCAGCCACCCGGAACAAAGTTCTCCATCTGCGTCGATGACGCTGTTTGCGGCTGTATGCCAGGGATTATCACCAGGGAAGCCTTGGGAACGTAGAAACCTGTTGTAAGGCAAATCTGCGGGCACTCGTGCGTCGGGATGTAGACCGTCGTCATGCTCTTCAGCGTCAAACCCGCATTCTGAGAGAAACATCCACTCTGGAGAGTTGCTGGGGATGGCAAGGCGTTTGCGCGCTGCCTCATCGGCTCTCATGTGGGTTTTGCCTACCAACACAGTCCTCACGTCAAGTTCCCTCAGATGATCACCCATGGTTTTCTGGGTGACTTCTAACGGCACCTGATTCCATCGAGCCCCGTGACTGACGACATAGCGGCCGGTGTAGTAGCTCATCCGAGAAGACCCACACACGGCACCGTTGACGAAAGCTCGGTCGAAACGGACACCTTTGCCAGCGAGACGGTCGATGTTGGGAGTTTCCAGGCAAGGGTGGCCGGCGCATCCGAGCGCATCCCAACGCAACTGGTCACACATAATGAAAAGAACATTGCGCAACGCGGCGTCAGGAACGTTGCTTTCATGCTGATTCATCAATCACGAACCTCGATCAAGTCTCGATTGAGTTCCTTTATCGATCCAATGCCTGATAGGGCCATCGTGTGTTCGACACCCGCCTTTAAAAAATCGAGTACCCAATCTACGCCTTTCTCGCCTGCAGCTCCGAGAGCATAAAAGTACGCTCGTCCGATCATGCAGGCGTCAGCCCCCATAGCCAATGCTTTCACAATGTCACTTCCTCTCCTCACTCCCCCATCGCAAATGATGGAGGTTCGGCCGCCGACTGCATCGGCGACTGGCGACACAAGGTGGATTGGAGGAGGCGCGAAATCAAGCTGTCTACCTCCATGGTTGGAGAGAATCACTCCGTCTAATCCCATGTCAGCAGCTATTTCGGCGTCTTCTACTGTTTGTACCCCTTTAATCATCATCAACCCTGACCAATTTTCTCGGAACCATTCAATGTCGTTCCAAGACAAGGCAGGATCGAACTGGCTATTGATGTACTCCGCGAGTGTCACCGGTGTTGATCCATCCCCAACATCGGCACTGCCTTTTACGTTTGCGAATTGGATCGGTTCGGCGCGAAGAAAATCCAATGTCCATCGGGGATGAAGTACTCCATCGACCAAGGTATCCAGGCCAACTTTGGGAGGAAGACTGAAGCCTCGGCGAACGTCGCGCTCTCGACGTCCTAAGACCGCGGTATCGACGGTAATCATGATCCCCTCGAACCCTGAGACAGCCGCTCGTTCCAACATCTCTTTCAGGAGAGGCTTGTCACGCCAGACATACACCTGAAACCATTTTCGACCATCGCTAACAGCGGCGATCTCCTCGATAGATCGCGTACCCATTGTTGACAAGGAGTAGGGAATACCAGCGCGCTCAGCGGCGCGGGCCACTGCTAATTCTCCTTGGCTATGTGCGATCCGGTCGAATCCCGTGGGCGCGATCATGAGCGGCACGGGCACGTCACTGCCGAACAGGGTGGTGGTGGTGTCGACCGACGTCACATCTCTTAGAACTCGAGGTCGAAAGTAGTAATCGCCATAGCCAGAAACGTTTGCGGCCGCTGTGACCTCATCTTGGGCAGCACCATCGATGTAGTCGAAACAACCGGCAGGCATTCGCTTTTTCGCCATAGCTCTGAGATCCCCAACATCAGCGACCTTAGATAAACGCCGAAGCGTCCGATCACGTTCATATCTACGTAGACGAACGACCGAACGCAACGTACTGATCATCCCCACCAAGTGCCTCCGGTCTTCAATTGACTTCATCAACCCTAGAATCTGAGTCGGTGAGCTTGTACTACATGCAGAAGTTTCTGTTCGAACTAAACCGCGACGAGGAATTCCAAGCCCGGTACGCGGAGGATAGACGCGCCGCGCTCGTAAATTTCGATCTGACTGCGGAAGAGCAGCAAGCACTGATCGAACCCGACATCGGGTTACTTTTTCACCTCGGCGTCAACGGACAAATCTTGATGCACTTTGCTGCCCTGCACTCAATCGAATGGCAGGACTATCTGCAACGCATGCGCGACGGGCTGGCCCTTCATGGTCCGGTGAGAGAGGGCGTGTACGCCGTGACTGGATACGAGGGGGTCGACGCGCACTCTACGCGCCTCGGCCAAACCAGCGACATCGAAGAGGGAGCCTAAAGATGCCTTTGGTTTTTGCAGGGGTCTGTAGTCACGCACCAGGAATTGTGGGTCGAGCCGATCAAGCCGACACAGCGGCTAAGAACCGCTTGTACGAAGCTTTTGAGGGCATGCGACATCGCCTTGAAGCCAGCAATCCCGACGCGCTCATCGTTGTGGCAGCAGAGCACTTTGCAAACTTTTTTATGAACAACATGCCTAGCTTTGCCGTCGGCATGGCGGACTACTACGAAGGTCCGATCGAGAATCCTGAGTGGTTGGGGATACCCAAAACGCGGATTCCCGGCAACCGATCGCTGTCGGAACGTTTGATCCAAAAAGTCATGGAAACCGCCGATGTCAGCTATGCCGAAGAATGGAAGTTCGACCACGGAATAATGGTTCCTTTACATTTTTTGACCCCTAAATATGACCTTCCGATCATTCCCGCAAACATCAACTGCCAAGGTCCCCCTCTTACTCCTTTGCATCGAGCTTGGGCTTTCGGACAGGCCTTACGAGAGGCCGCTGACTCAGTTCCAGAACGCGTCGCTCTAATCGGTACCGGCGGCATAAGCCATTGGCCAGCGACTCCCGATAGCGGGAAAATCAACGAAAACTGGGACCGGCAGTTCCTTGACGAATGGTCACGTTGTGACAAAGAGGCAATGCTGTCTTACGCCGATACTCAGTCCTACCTCGATGCTGGCCAAGGGGCATTTGAAATTCGAACGTTCATGACTGTGTCGGCAGCGACTGAGGGAGCCCAGGGAATTGTCCATTTCTACGAACCGATTCCGATTTTTGCTGTGGGTTGCACCATCGGGACGATAGATCTCGAGCCTCCTCCGCTACGGTCAACTAGCTAACCAACTCACTCATCCGATCAAGACAGCCAAGAGACTGAGGATCATGCCAACAACCCAGGAACTCTTAGAGCGCTACCGCGCTGTGATGCCGTCGTTCGTCAGTCCCCTTTACGAGACGCCCATCTCTATAGACCATGGTCAAGGTGGGTATGTGTGGGATCTAGAGGGCAACAAATACCTAGATTTTTTCGGTGGCATATTAACGACCATGATCGGACACTCGGTTCCCGAGGTCGTGTCAGCAGTGCAAGAACAGGCTCAAAAAGTCATGCATACCTCAACTCTGTATCTCAACGAGCAGGTCGTGTCTTTCGCTGAAGAAGTGGCTGCTGTTTCTGGCATTCCAGATGCAAGAGTGCTCTTCACCACTTCCGGTTCTGAGGCCAACGACACCGCCATTTTGATTGCTACGAACTATCGGAGATCAAACCAACTTCTCGCCATGCGGAACAGTTACCACGGCCGATCTCTGACAACTCAGGCCGTCACCTCTCACCGGAGTTGGTTAACCAGCAGCTATAGCGGGCTAGATGTGCATTTTGTCCAAGGCCCGTACCGTCTGCGAAGTCCGTTCCGAGAACTTGATGACGAAGCTTTTACGCAAGCGTGTGTCTCTGACCTCGTTCAGCTTCTCGACATGACGGATGCTGGCGGCTTCGCCGCGCTTATCGCTGAACCAATTCAGGGAGTCGGAGGATTCGCGACCCCTCCTGATGGGTTCTTTGGTGCTATGCACAAGGTGTTGTCCGCTAATGAAATTCTCTTCATTAGTGACGAAGTGCAGACCGGCTGGGGGCGCACCGGTGACCATTTTTGGGGGTACGAAGCACACGGGATAGTGCCCGACATACTCACCTTTGCCAAAGGTGTTGGTAATGGCATCACGCTTGCCGGCTGTGTTGCACGCGCCGAAGTTATGAACGTTCTCGATCGCACCTCGTTCACCACCTTTGGCGGGAACCCACTCTCGGTAGCAGCGGGTCGGGCGACCCTTAAGTACGTGAAAGACAACGACCTGCAAGCGAACGCTGCGCGGCGCGGTAAACAGATGGTCGAGTTGCTGCAAGATGAATGCGAAGCAGCGGACTGGATTGGTGAGCTGCGAGGAAAAGGCCTCATGCACGCCATCGAGTGTGTTCAGCCAGGTGGTGTCGAGCCGAACGCTACGGCTGCTGCCCGTTTGATCGAAGCGTGCAAAGACAACGGGCTGCTCGTCGGGAAAGGTGGGCTGTACGGAAACGTAATCCGCCTCACCCCCATGCTGAATGTGACTGAAGCCGAGATGGAGGAAGGCTGCGAGATAATTGTTTCGGCTATCCATTCGGTCAATGGTTGAGCGTCTCTACATATGCACGAACCATAGATTCAAGGTCTAGATCAGCGGGCAGTCCTAACTTGCGGCCTCTCGTGTCGTCTAGGACGGCAGGCCAACTTCTCACGAGAGCATCAATCTCAGCGTCATATGCGAGTTCCACTAGCGACCGTGCTTCGGGGCCACCGACTTTTTCCAACACCGCCAACATTTCCGAGACGGTCGCACTTAATCCAGGAACTCCTACAGCGCGGTCGTGACCAAGGTCATCACCGTTGACTTCAGCCAACATCTGGATGCAAGTAGCTGTGTTTTGGGCCGATCCCAGCACCATCACCGTCCCTTCGCCTACGGGCACCACACTTGCTAGGCCAGCTAACGGCTCTCGGAACATTCCCGAGGCGAATCCTGAGGCTGCTGCGTTTGGAGCACCAGACCTGACAATAACTGTGGGGAGTCTTGCAGAACGACCATCAATGTGACCTTTCCGGGTCGCGTCGTTGATCAGCAATTCGCCAATGGCTTTCGTTGTTCCGTAGGTACCTGACGGTGTTTGCTTCACAACATCGCCAACGTTGCCTCCAGCAGTGAAACCTCCGAACACGGCCAAGGTGCTAGCGAAGACGACTTTGTGGAGATGATCGGAATGTCGGCACGCTTCAAGAAGTCGCAGCATGCCGCCAAGGTTTTGGTCTACCGCGTGCTCCCAATCCGCTTCCGCCCCCGCGCTCACCACTGACGCAAGGTGGAAGATGGAGCACGGTTCGTCATTGATCAACGCAGGAAGGATGTCGTCATGGGCGAGATCGCCCTGGATGACCCGACATCCGGGGATGTCGGCGTCGGCGATCTCGACGACCACAATGTCATCCGCCCCGTCAGCCTGGAGACCCTCAATGAGCAGTCGCCCGAGAAAGCCTGCTCCGCCCGTCACAATTACTCGCATATCTAGCCTTCCTGACCGGACCTCAGTCCTGTATTACCGATACAGATCCCGCCATTTCATTCGTTGTGCCGCTTTTATGAAAATTCAATCGACACTTTGAGCGCCTTTGCATCATGAGGCTCATGCGCTAGGTGCATTGCTTCATCAATTTCTTCCACTGGAAAAACATGACTGAGTAGCGGTGATACATCGATTTCACCGGTGGCAATTAGACGGAGCGCTTCTCGGAAAGAACTCGCACCGTCTTCATCTTGCGCGCCATAGGTACTTGCTGCATGAAGACGTTTTCGGAAAAATTTATGGAACCGCATTTCGATATCGGCGTCCACGCTCGGAAGCCCGAACCACATGATCTCTCCATCGATCCGCACGTGGTCTACAGACTCGCGAAAAGTTTCTGCTCGCCCAACGGCTTCGACTAAGTAGTCCACTCCGCTTCCGCCAGTGACATCTCCAACAATGGTATGGAGGCTGTCAGTTTGTGCATTCACGCATACGTCAGCGCCGTATTGACTTGAGACTGACAAACGAGCGTCCGACAAGTCAGAGACAATAATTTGTGCCGCGCCTGCCCTCTTCAACAAATATGTCCAAAACAAACCAGCAGATCCTTGGCCCATTACCGCAACGGTCTCACCCAAAATATCGCGCGGATGTTTTCGCATTGCGTAGATGACGGTGCCGAGTTGTTGAGCCATGAGCAGGTGCGCTCGTGGCAAGTCGGATTCAGGTAACGGGACGCAATAGTTTTCGCCAACGCGCTGATATTCGTTGAAACATTCCCCTACAACCGGGTTGGGGAAAGTCAAGACGTGTTGGCCCTCTTCTAGCCCATCGGCTTTTGATTCAACGATCTGCCCGATGCCTTCGTGCCCTGGGTATCCGTGTGGGCAAGGGAAGGCGTGATTCACCCCGGCTCCCATCATCACAACATGCAAATCGCTACCGCAGATCGAAGCCATCTCACTCTTGATCAACACTTGGCCATCGGCAAGAGCAGGAATCTCAATCTCCTCGCACACCATCCGACCTACATCGATCATTCTTGTCGCCCGCATTTTCCCCATGCCGTGACTTTAGATGCTCACCGTTGGAAGCGGTTCTGAAGTCTTTTCGACAGTGCGTAACACCCCATGAATCGATACTCCTACCTCATCGCAAAAACCCGTCGGTGACGCACCCCGGGTGCCCGTCATCAAAGCGGTCATAGCCACCCGGGCCTAGAAATAAAGAGAAATAACATAACGATTGAGCATCAAAGCTCTCTAACTGGCATGGTGCGGGGAATGGAAGACGATAGTTCCCCTGGGATTTTTCGCGGTTGGGTGGTCCTAACGGGCCTTTTCATAACCATGGCTGTCACCTCAGGACTGGGGTTTTACGCTCAGGGAGTTTTTTTAGATGCCCTTGTAGTGGAACAAGGGTTCAGTGTTGCTGTCGCGGGGGCAGGCACGGGCATCTTTTTCGCCACCTCCGGAATAGGCGGGTACTACGCGGGTCGACTGCTCGCAGTTTTCGACGCGCGACTGGTGATGACCGTCGGGTCGCTCATCGGAGCCATGGGGTTAGCACTCCTAGGCCAAGTTCGGAACGAAGTCCAAATGGTCCTCGTGATGATCATCTTTGGCACGGGGTTTGCGCTTACAAGTCTGGTTCCTAGCTCCGCGATTGTTACTCGGTGGTTTGTGCGTAAACGATCAGTGGCTCTATCCATCGCGTCATCTGGTCTCTCACTGGGAGGAATAGCTCTCAGCCCAGTTGTCGCGACGGTGGTTGACGCTGACTCAATGATTTATTGGGCTCCCCGGCTATCCATCGCATTCCTTGTCGGAATGCTGCCCGCAGTTCTATTTTTGATTCGTGGCGCTCCAGAACCTATGGGGCTCCGGCCCGACGGCGACCCGCCGCTCCCTTTTGGAGAGCTTCCGAAACCGCCCGATGGAGTTGACTTTAAGACCGCTGTGCGGTCTAGGTATTTCGCCCTGATTTCAGTGACGTTCATCATCTGTATGGCGGCCCAGGTAGGAGCCATTCAGCACACCTTCAAAATGACGAAAGATCGCATCGATATTGACACCGCTCGCGCTGTGCTGATGGTTTTGAGCGCGACCAGTGTGATAGCCAGAATTCTCGGCGGGATTGCCGCCCTCAAGATGTCTCTCACCCGCCTCACGGCAGGCCTGCTGGTGGTGCAGTCAGCTGGCATCGGCATCTTGGCAATCGCTGATTCCAGGCCGATGATCATGGTCGGAGCAGTAGTGCTGGGTATGGCGATGGGAAATCTGCTCATGTTTCATCCACTTCTGCTAGCAGATGCTTTCGGTGTGAAGGATTACCCACGCATTTATGGAATGGGTTCGCTCATCATGGTTCTGGGGGTTGGTACTGGCCCCTTCTTAGTCGGATTGATTCGCGACGTAGCGACCTATCGAGTGGCGTTTGGCGTCATCACTGTTTTCGCGCTGGTCGCGATTATTTTTTTGGTTGCCGCTGGTAAACCCCCAGTATTTGGGGCTGTCGACGTGGATCCTCTTGCACCTGTCGAACCTCAAGTGAAGAGTCATGAAATCATGACATTGACTCCCCCACATCGGATTCCATCTCCACCTGCCCCGCCTAAACGCAGGGTCGCAGTCGTCGACCGCGGGCTGGTAATGGACGCAGAGGATTTCCCAATCCCAAATCCGGCCAACAGAGAAATCCCGCTAAAAAGCACTGAGTAGGAGGGCGCGACAACCACCGGACGTGACTAGGAAGTCTGCTGGGGTCGCACGCCAGTTACCATTTTCTCGATCGGATTACCGACGAAACCTGTTCTACGGTGCAGGGAACTAGGAACTAGGAACCATTTAATGAGTATCGACTTCAGCCTCTCTCCCGAACTCGAGGAGATGCGCCTACGAGTAAGAGATTTCATAGAGCGAGAAGTTAAACCGGTCGAAGAAGTGATTGAGCGAGAAAACCTCGCCGAACAAGACCGAAACGGATACGTATCGAAGTTGATTGAGATGCGTAAAAAGGCTTTCGCCGAAGGCCTTTGGTTGCCGCACATGCCCGAACAATGGGGAGGTATGGGTCTCGGACATGTCCAATTGGCAATGGTTCAAGCAGAGGCCGCCAAGTCCTACTACGGGCCGTGGGTTCTCAACTGCCAAGCCCCCGATGAAGGAAACATGCACACGCTGCTGCATTGGGGCACCGAAGAACAGCTAGAGAAATATCTGAAACCATTGTGTGAGGGACGAGCGACGTCGTGTTTCGCCATGACTGAACCAGAAGTAGCCGGGTCCGATCCGACCTTAATTCAAACCAATGGTTACGAAGATGGAGACGAATGGGTAATCAACGGACATAAATGGTTTATCTCAAACGCTCATCGCGCAAGCTTCGCGATCTTGGTCGTACGAACCGAAGAAAACCCCGAAATTCCTCAGGCAGGTAATTCGGCGTTCATTGTCGACCTCCCACACGAGGGATGGAATGAAGTACGTGAGGTGGAAACGATGCATGGGGGCACCGGTCACAGCGAAATTCTCATTGAAGATCTTCGCGTTCATAGCGATCAGATGCTCGGGGGGCGCGGACAAGGACATCTGCTTGGGCAGTATCGCCTAGGTCCTGCGCGACTGGCGCATTGCATGCGATGGATAGCTCAGGCAGAAATCGCTCTGGACATGATGGTGGATCGCTCGTTGAATCGTTTTTCGCATGGCTCGCTGCTAGCAGAAAAACAGGGTATTCAGTGGATGATTGCGGACAGCACCATGGAGCTGTATCAGGCGAAGCTCATGGTGTTACACGCTGCATACAAGATCGATAGGCAAGACGACTTTAAAGCCGAAGTGTCAATGGCGAAGCACTTCGTGGCCAACATGCTCGGTCGGGTGATCGATCGTTCTATACAAGTTCACGGCGCCCTCGGATATTCAACCGATACTCCATTGGCTCATATGTATCAGCATGCTCGTTGGGCACGATTCGCAGATGGAGCCGACGAGGTGCATCAGATGAGAATCGCACAGCGAACTATCGCCGCGTGGACCGATGAGGGATCGACGCGCGCCGCTACAGGGAACCTGCCTATCTAGGCTTTTATAAAGCCGAGCCGATGACAGCAGCAGCAGCTGCGGAACCGGACCCTCCCATCGGGGCACCCATTTTCGTAAGCGCGGCTTCGATCGTGCCTATCGTTCCAAGAATCATGGGCGGGTTGAGGTGCCCCATGTGGCCAATGCGTATAGCCCGATCAGCGAACTCAGCAAGACCAATCCCCAGGGTTACCCCGGCATCTTGTTCGGCGATTCGACGAAGTTCCGTTGCATCAATATCACCTGTGAGAACGGTGGTAACGGAGTTCGATCGGAATTCGGATTCAGTGACGTTAAACGAAAAACCATCTTCGGTTTTCCAGGCTTGAACCGCCGATCTAACCGCGTCTGCAAGGATCCTGTGCCTATTCCACACACTTTCGAGTCCTTCTTCGAAAAGCATGTCAAGAGCCTCGCGCATCCCCCATAAGTGTTGGATCGGTGGGGTTCCGCAGTAGATCTTGTAGTGCTCATCAGGGTTAGTTCTCGGGCCCCAATCGAAATAACCAGTTCGTAGATCAGCGCTTTGGTGCGCTGCGATCGCTTTCTCACTTGGGAAGACAAACCCAAGTCCTGGTGGCACCATCAATCCTTTTTGAGTAGCTGCAACTGTGATGTCCACTCCCCAGTCGTCATGCTCATATGGCTCGCAACCGAGAGACGCTATGCAGTCAACCATTAACAAGGCTGGGTGTTCGGCCGCATCCATAGCAGCTCGAATAGCTGGAATATCGTTACGGACCGAAGTCGCTGTATCCACTTGGACGACCATGACTGCCGTTATCTCTCGCGAAAGGTCAGCTCTTAGGCGCTGTTCGACAGCAGCAGGATCGACCGGATCCGCGTCAATTCCAGGCAAAATCTCTGTCTTCACTCCCGACGTTTCCGCCATCTCGCCCCAACCAACCGCAAAGCGCCCAGACTCGAGCACTAACACCTTGTCACCTCGAGACAAGGTGTTACTGATAGCCATCTCCCATGCGCCGTGGCCGTTCGAAACGGTGATGTAGACCGGTTGTTCGGTCCGCGCTATTTTCCGCAGATCGTCTTGCACACTGTAGGAAATTTCGACTAATTCTCCTTCATAGATGTTGGGCATCGGGCGATGCATCGCTGCAAGCACACGATCCGGGATCACTGATGGACCCGGAATGGACACCATCGGTCGACCATAACTCAAAGACATTTCATTACCCCACTACGAAGTGATCATTCAACGCGCTCTGGAAGGGTACCTGCGCATTAGGTGCATCTACCAAGATTCGTTGTGGCGACGTGGGCACGGACCGCATCGTAGGCTGTGATAGTTCCATGGGGGAACGGATATCGAAGGGGACCCACGTGAGTGACGCACTGATTCACGCTTTCAGCCTATCCAGCAAGTCCGAGGCTGATTTCATCAACATCGTCAGCGCTAAAGATTGCACCTTGGTAGATGACAAAGGGAAGCAATACCTGGATGGGATGGCGAGCCTGTGGCTATGTCAGATCGGCCACGGCAATGCCCGGGTAATTAACGCGATCAAGCACCAGCTCGATCAGTTACAGACTTACAACACGTTTGATCCGTTCACCAATGAGCCCGCAGCGCAAGCAGCTGAAGCCATCCGACGTGTATCCCCACACCCGGAGGGAAAAGTTTTTCTGGGATGTTCCGGTTCTGAAGCTGTCGATACTGTCCTGAAGCTTGCGCGAATGTTCCACCAACGTCGAGGCGACTCTGATCGCCAAATCATCGTTCGGAGGACGAGCGGCTACCACGGTGTCAACGTAGGAGGAACGAGCGTTCAGGGAATCGAACCGAATCGAGTTGGCTGGGGCGACCTGCTTCCTCACGTAGTCGAGATCCCCAACGACGACATAGAAGAAGCAGCTTCACTGTTTGCCCAACATGGATCAAGGATTGCCGCTGTCATCTGTGAACCTGTACAAGGCGCGGGTGGGGTGATTATGCCGCCAGATGGCTATCTCGAAGGGCTTCGCCGCTTGTGCGATCAACACGGCGCCCTGTTGATATTTGACGAGGTGATTTGTGGATTCGGCAGGACAGGACAGTGGTTCGCAAGTCAAACATTCGATGTGACACCCGACATGTTGACCTTCGCTAAAGGAGTCACCTCCGGTTACTTACCTTTGTCGGGCGTGATTATTTCGGAAGCACTTGCCAACGAGTTAGTCAGTGACGAAACCGCAAAACTCATGCACGGATACACCTATTCGGGTCACCCCACCGCCGCTGCAGCCGCTATTGCCAACATCCAAGTAATTGAAGATGAAGGGCTAGTGAACGCAGCGCAACGGATTGGGCAAAGAATGAGCGAAGGCTTCACGGCCTTACTCGGTGACGGCATGATTCAAAGCTTTCGGGGAATTGGTGGCATCTGGGCCTGTGAGATCGGGGGCGACGCTATCCCCGCCAGAGACGCCATGATTAACAACGGCGTGGTCTGTAGAGGAATCGGCGAAGCAATCGCGTTTTGTCCCCCTCTAATAATTACGGACGACGAGATCGGCACAATTTTCGACACATTGAGCGATGTTCTCAAGCAGCAATCCGGCACGTAACCAAACAGCCAACTATGAATTAGGGCGGGCCGTCTGCAATTCGTTCGTGATGATGAATCACTTCATCGATCACGAATCGCAAGAATTTTTCTGAGAATTCTGGGTCCAGCCCTGCCTCTTCAGCAAGTTTTCGTAACCGCTTGATTTGTTCTTGTTCGCGTTCCGGATCAGCTGGCGGCATTTCCGATTCAGCTTTGTACTGGCCGACAGCCTGGGTAATCCGAAAACGTTCCGCGAGCATGTGGATGAGAGCAGCGTCAATATTGTCAATGCTGCGTCGAAACTCGGACAGTTGGTTATTGCTCATCGGTGACTTTTCTAGTCGCTGCAGCGACGTTGGGCATTTGTTTATTCGATAACAAGCGTTAAGTGGCTAAACCCGTCAACCTAGTGCTAGGCCATGGCGGTGATCGAAACCACTATTCGCTTTGCCACTGCGGACGACGCTCATACCATTTGTGATTTGATTCAAGGCTTAGCTGAGTACGAGCTAGAGCCCGACGCAGTGGAAGCGACTCCAGAAAGCATCAGTGCACAACTGCGCTTAAGTCAGCCACCATTCGAGTGTCTTCTAGCTGAAGTAGGCGACGAAGTCCGGGGCTTTGCTCTGTTCTTTCACAACTATTCCACGTGGCGGGGCAAACCAGGGATTTACCTCGAAGACCTCTTTGTCCCGGAGCAGCATCGTGGCGTCGGCATCGGAAAATTATTGCTCGCGACTCTTGCACGAATTGCAGAGGAGCGCGACTGTCCCAGGCTGGAATGGCAAGTACTCGATTGGAACCAAACGGCAATCGACTTTTACAAAATCCTTGGGGCAAAGGTCCTGAATAGCTGGCTCCCTTGTCGACTCCAGGGACCTGAACTCAGCACGTTGGCAACAAGAGGAGCTACCGTCACTTGATCATGAGTGATGATTACAACCTCAGGGGAAAGACCGCGGTCGTTGGGGTGGGCGAAACGACCTACTACAAACATGGCCAATCTTCCGATCCCGAATTCGTTTTGGTATTGAAAGCGATTCTCGCTGCGTGTGAGGATGCCGGGATCAATCCTAAGGAAATCGACGGATTTTGTTCCTATTCCAACGATCGGAATGACCCACCTCGATTAGCGAACGCTTTAGGACTTCCGGAACTTCGTTACTCCAATATGCAGTGGACGAGCGGAGGAGGAGGCGCAGCGGCAGCGGTGCAAAATGCTGCTGGTGCGATAACCGCTGGATCGGCCGATGTCGTGGTCGCCTATCGCGGTCTGGCTCAAGGTCAGTTCGGAAGGTTCGGACGCAGCGGAGGCTCTCGCCCAGTTAGCGGGGGCGCGGCCTACACCTTGCCTTACGGCATGATGAGCGCAGCTCAGATGTACGCGATGCGCACAACTCGCTTCATGCACGAACACGGGGTCGGAAGAAACGCCATGCGCTCAATTGCTATGGCCTGCTATCACCACGCCCAGAACAACCCTCGCGCCGTGATGAACGGACGCACTCTCGACGAGGAAACCTATGACGCATCGCGGTGGATCACCGAGCCCTACCGATTGTTCGATTGTTGTCTCGAAAACGATGGGGCCGCCGCCATGATCATCACTCGGAGTGACCGAGCGATGGACCTACCAAAGGTGCCAGCATTGGTGCTGGGTGCTCAACAAAGCGGCGGTCATCGATCCGGAGCAACGGCAGAAAATGCTACGGATTACGTAACGTCAAGTTTCAAGCCCGCAGCGAAATATCTTTACGAGCAGGCCGGAGTGACACCACAAGATATTGATGTCGTCCAGAGTTACGAGAATTTCACTGGCGGGGTGGTGATGAGTTTGATCGAACACGGACTATGCACCTACGAAAACGCCGACGAGGTACTTACTTTCGAAAACTTACGTGCAGACGGCGGCAATCTTCCCCTCAACACCAGTGGGGGAAACCTTGCGGAGTGCTACATGCATGGCCTAGGGCTTCAGGTTGAAGCGGTCCGGCAAGTGCGGGGCGAGTCTTGCAATCAAGTCCCCGACGTCAAAGTGGCTTTAGCTAATGCCGGTCCGATGGTCGCCGTGGCTTCGACCGCTATTTATGGAACTCAGGAGGCCCTGGGATGAGCAAATCCACGTCAGAACCTCATCTACCGGGTCTTAGGCAACCAGCGCCTGCAAACGACGGCCTTGACGCTCCATTTTGGGAAGGTACGCGGGCTCATGAACTACGTGTTCAACGCTGCAGCAAATGCAAAGTTCACCAGTGGGGGCCCGAGTGGATGTGTCACGCGTGCAACTCGATGGAACTTGACTGGGTAAATATCGATCCGGTCGGCCAGATTTACAGCTGGCAGCGTCCCCACCATCCAGTCCACAGAGCTCTTACCGATCGAGGTCCTTACATCATCGTTTTGGTCGAGTTACCTCAGGCCGACAACATTCGAATGGTCGGAAATTTGCTAGGTGATCCCCTACAGGAAATCGAAATTGGGGCGCCTGTCTCAGTAATTTTCGAAGACCATGATGGAGGAGACCCCGATTTCACTCTCGTTCAATGGGAAGTGACTTCAGCGAGTTGACCATGAACGCGATGTGGCGGCTGATTCAATAACCAGCCGCCACAAAGTTCATTATTTTTTAGGTAACGCCAAGCTCTAGCCAGTTATGGCATCAAGCGTTTCTTCACTCGGCGCGAAATAGAAGGACCCTGACGCAGGGTTCGAATAATCGGTCATAGCGTCGCGGACGCCATTAGCGTCGTCTAGGCCGTACATGCTGCGCAACCGCTCTCGCAGTGGAGCCTGATCTTTACAAAACGCCATGAAATACAGTCCGACCGTTCCATCGTGGAATGCATAGGGAGTCGAACGCCGTGCTATTTCGTTGCGTTTAGCAGAGCCTTCATTGCCGTGATTGCCGTCTTCACGCAGCTCGACATGGCTGAGATGGCTGTACGGCTCCTGGCTTTCGGTCTTTTCGATACCCGGGAACTTCTTTCGCCCGAAGTTCTTTTCTTGTTGCTCGTCAGACAGGGCATTCCAATCGTCAAGTTCATGCACCCAACGTTGAGCGATGATGTGGCTTCCGCCCGCACCAGCGTCTCCATCAGCGACGATCGCAACCGCCGGCTGGTCCTCGTCGGCAGGGTTCCCGGTACCGTCCTTAAACCCAGTCATATCGAGAGAGTCGCCATAGATGAACGTAGGCGTTTCGCGGGCAACAGCCATGTGGCCTGCAAGCGCCGTACGCGCGTCGTATTGAGCCTTCCAAATTTTGTCTTTGTCATCATGGTTCAGCCACAAAAGAAGTTCTTCTTGAGTGCCTTTGGCTTGCCGGCCCGAACCATCGTCGGACTCAACCGTCACATACGGTTGGAAGTCCTCAGGGACATCGTCAGTCAGGTCAGGCAAAAGCCCGGGCCCAATGCCGAGTGTGAGGTTGATGTCCTCAGCAGCGCATGCGGCTCGAAGATCTCCTAATACTGACTTGATAACACCTAGGTCCGCTCCTTCGGTGCGGCTGAGGTGCACATACCACTGGTTTTGGCCCATCCCGTTAAAAATGGCCCTTTGAGGTGTCGCCATGTTCACTCCTTCGTGCTGGTGAGTGTGCTTCCCGGATCGTAGGCTACTTTGAATACTTTCGTCAGCCCCAAACAATCTTTCGCAAAGCTTTTTGTTTTGCTGTGCAAAGATTAGACATGGTTGCTTACACGACTGAACTACCTATTCGCCTCGATCTAGACACCAGCCATGTTGAGGTCGCGAGTCGCTGGGCGACTACGGGCAGTTGGTGGTCGGGCGTTGAACGTGTGGCGATAGTCGAAGAAGTTCGCCGAGCGAGAGATGCAGATGACTTAGCGCCATGGGAAGCCCCAAGCCAGCTGGACGGCCTCGTCGCTAAAGATCACCTATTACCAACTGCTGTTGTAGATGCGATTTGGCGCATCACTAACCATCCAGGCACCTTGACGGCTGAATGGCACGCGTCGATCCTGGGTCAAGACGTCAACCCTCAGGCTTATGTAGAACTCGTGGGTGTGGTGGCCCAAGCAAACGCAGTCGATCGGTTTGCGGACGCGTTGAACGTCGCCCGGGTCACCTTGCCCGAAGCGTCGTCAGATCAACCCCTTCGGTCTAACGACAATTCGGCAGAAGTAACTTCACACTGGGTTCCTACTGCGCAAGTCAAGGGGCCAAATGTGGTGAAGGCGTTAAGCGCTGTCCCCTTCGAAGTTGAGTCGATGAGCCTTCTCTCGGCGACCCAATATGTGCCGATGGGTACGTTGTTGTCCGATCTTGTATCAGACCAGAACTCGCTTACTCGCATGCAGATTGAATTGATCGCGGCGAGGACATCGAAGCTCAATGAGTGTTTTTACTGAACCACTAGTCATGCTCTCCTGCTCGGTCTGAGCGGAATGAACCAAGATTCCCAAATCAGTTTCGAAGCGATTGACGGTTCCCAAGCTGGCGATGGCGGTGTCAAACATGGTGCGTTGCTGTCGCGTCTGTGCGAAGCAATGTTCACTCAGGACCCCGATGAAATAGCTTCGATTCGAGATGAGGTAATCGAAGCTGCCGGACCTGACGTGCTGGTGGACGCAATCGCAGTATCGGCGAACTTTTACATGATGACTCGCATCGCCGACGGAACAGGTACTCCCCTGGACGTTGGGACAATCGAGCCATCGGCTGAGATTCGCGAGATTGTGGGAGTCAACGATTTCATGTCTCGTCGGGAGGCGAGCCGCTAAGCCGATTTTCGAAGGTCACACCGATAGTCAGAAGGATTCCAGCTAACGCGAGTAGCCCCGACATTCCCACGACCTCTGCAAACGTGGGCACGAAAACTTCGGGACTGGAGACATCCTCAATACCAAGGGAGTCAGCTCGACGGTCACGAAGACCCACGAATGCTGTGTTCCAAATAGCAAGCCCAGCGACCAGTCCGGACGTGCGAACCATCTGCGTCATCCCTCCAGCAACTCCTTGCTGAGACCGAGGAATAGAACCCATCACAAAGCTCATGTTGGGAACCTGAAAGGAACCGAGGCCAATCCCCACCATGCTCAATCCGACAATCAACAAACCCAGATGAGTGTCGGCGTCAGCCCGGCTAAAAACAATCAATCCAATTCCTTGGCACGCCAACCCAAATCGAGTCAAGGCCCGAAGCCCGAGTCGATTCGTCAAACGACCAGCAACCCAAGCCGCAGCAGCCGTGGTTGTCGGGGCTATTCCAAGAATGAGCCCTCCCGTGACCGGACCGTGACCTCGGATATCCACCAGTAGGTATGGGCCAAGGAACCACAAACTAAACATTGAGGCGTTAGCCAGCGCATTCAAAAGGTTGGCTTGGCCGAAGCCCGGTCTGCGAAACAGTCCTATCTGAACCAAAGGTAACGTCGCCCGATTTTCGACGAAACAAAAAAGTCCTAAAAGAAGAAGTGCCAGGCAACCGAGGATTGCCGTACGTGGCGTCAACCAACCCCATGTCAATCCGCGGCTCGCAACAAAAAGCGCCAAACCGAGACCAGCCGTCAGGGTCGCGGCGCCAAGAAGGTCCAACGGTTGATGAGTGATCTTTGATGGTCGGCGATGCAAACCTGAAGCCAACGCGAACACGAGCAACATACCCATATAGGGGACCCGGAAAAAATAGACCGACGGCCAGTCCCAGATTTGCAGTAGCAAACCGCCAACGGGTGCTCCCAGAGCAAACCCCAACGCGCTGACCATCGAGTAGACACCCAACGCTTGAGGTTGCCGTGCTTCACTTACCGACAAGGTCACAAGAGCTGGGGCGGCACCTAGGATGAGAGCCATAGCAGCACCTTGGCTGACTCTTGCCAGCAAGAAGAGAGGAAACGAGGGAGCTAACGCACAGCATGTGAAGGCGATGCCTTGCCCCAAAATTCCGATGACCGTGACTCGACCATGGCCGATTCGGTCCGCCAACCGACCTGCGGGGAGGAGAAGGGCTGAGTAGGTGAGCACGAAGCTGACGACAACCCACTGGATCTGCGACACATCAATGTCAAATGCCGCTGTGATCGCTGGAAACGCTATGTTCACAGAGGTATCAAGGCCACCAAGTAGTCCACCTAAACAAGCGACGATGAAGGGGCCGCGACGCTCCATTGTTTAGCCCTCAGCCGCTGCCTTCATACCTTGAAGTGTCGCTGTAATGCTTTCCCGAGCGTTGGCTGCCCGCGACTGAACTTCATTTTCCCCGTTTTCGATCATTAACGGAGACAGGTTCATTAACGCCCACGACTCGGTGAGTGTTGTGCTTTCACCGTTAGCTTCAAGGTCGTACCGCCAGTGCACCAAATTCATCGCACTGCCACCGGTTACAAAGGCGAAGCTTTGACCCTCTTTGCGTTCAATGATCTCCACCAGCGCTTTCCACTCGTCTTCGCCACGTCGATTGATACCAACGAATTCGTCACCAACCTCACCCGTCCCGGGCACGCCTTCTTCGTTCTTACGCCAATAGCCGCCGGTGTTCTCCGAACTCCACTCGCCGTAACGTTCCATGTCGGTAATCAGGGACCACACGGTGTTGGTTGAAGCATCAATTTCGATGGACTCACTGTGACTCATGATTGGTTCGCTCATACCCGAGAGTCTGACAGGCCGCCGCTGCCGCTGCTTCGTTCCATCACCCCGATACAAATTCTGAGAGAAAGTCGAGAACAATTGTGTTGGTCTCTTCAACCGCCTCCAGTTGTACCCAATGCCCCGGGCCGTCAATGACGTGTACAGATCTCAAGTCTTCAAAATGCTCGCCGCCCGTTTTTCCACCAGTCATTTTCCGAACTGGGTCTTCTGAGCCTGTAATGAAAATGCTTGGCTGAGCGATTTTGTGACCTTCTAATTCGTCGGTGTCTTTCAAAAAAGTCGGAATGTTTCGGTACCAATTAAGTCCGCCACGAAATCCCGAGTTGCCGTATGCAGCTTCGTAATAGTCCAGATCTTCGGAAGTCATCCACGATGGCAACTCAGAGGGCGGGCGTGGGCTGGCCTCCAACATGGTGGTCTTACCAACTTGGCTGACCGGCGGTCCAGCATCACCCGAGGCCGAAAGGTGCAGCGTTAACAATGAAGTTCTGATATCGGCTTCGAAATGAGCTTCCGCATCGCCAACATTTTCACAGAAGAACGCCCAATAAAAGAAACTGTCGCCCCAGAATTGCTGCGTGCACCAAGCGGGATCGAGATTGCGCCCGTAAGGAACCGACATACCTACTACCGCACGCACTCTGTGTGGGTAGAGCAACGCAACGTTCCAACCAACTAGCGCACCCCAGTCGTGAATCATCAGTGCGTACTCGTCGTAGCCCAGCGCTGTTGCTAACCCATCAACATCGCCGGCCAGTTCGCGAACTCCGTAGTCGTCGATCTCGGGGGGACATTCGCTAAAGCCATAACCGCGTTGATCCGGCACACAAACTTTCCAACCCTGATCTACTAGCGGGTCGATCTGATGCCGCCAGAGGTACCAACATTGAGGCCAACCGTGAAGCAGGATGATGAGAGGCCCATCACCTTCCACGACGCAGCGCAGTTTCACACCATTTGTCTCAATCGTTTCGAAGTGTCGATCTGCTAAAGCCACCAGAGTCCCTTTTCTCGTCAAAGGCAAGCCTGTCACAACTACTCTGCGGCGATGACCTACGAATCGATCGTCTACGAAGTTGACCAAGGCGTCGCTCTCGTCACTCTGAACCGTCCAGAACGCCTAAATGCTTGGAACACGAAAATGGCTGCTGAACTCGGTCTGGCGTTAGCAGACGCGCAGGCAGAAGACGCCGTCAGGGCGGTCGTCATCACGGGGGCGGGTCGAGCGTTCTGCGCCGGCCAGGATCTTTCGGCCGGAGGAGACACCTTCGCCGATAGCCCAGATGCGAATCCCCATGAACAAGGAACTCCGAGCACCATGCCTTGGGATGTTTCTAAACCTGTTGTCGCCGCTATCAATGGCCACGCTGTCGGCGTCGGGCTTACGTTTCCCCTGACATGCGACGTGCGGTTCGTAGCAGAGGACGCGAAACTGCAATTTGCGTTTGTACGCCGGGGTATCGCCCCTGAATTGGGTTCAACGAAACTCTTAAGTCAAATGGTGGGTTTACAGGTCGCGAGCGACCTGCTGATGTCAGGAAGGTTCTTCTCAGGCACCGAAGCAGTCGAAATTGGGCTCGCAGCCCGCGCTTTACCATCGGATGCTGTTCTCGACGCTGCCTTGGAATGGGCACGCGACGTCGCACACAACACTGCACCGGTGTCAGTCGCAGTGACGAAGAAGCTGATGTGGGAAAATTTGCGCGCTGAGATCGACGACACCTTCCAACGGGAATTGCGTTTGATCCCCTGGCTAGGCAGTCAACCCGATGCAACCGAAGGAGTCATGCACTTCATGGAAAAGCGAGCGCCGTCTTGGTCGGGAAGCGTGGCGAACGATATGCCCGACATGGGTCTCTGAATTTCCGGCAGCTCAACTATCAGTCGCAGCTAAATCAGTACAAGCGTAGTGACGATCACTACGGTGACCGCCGCTAGCGCTCCACCAAGACCTAGGAACACCGCGATCATCGCAGGAATCAGAGAATTTTCGTCTTCCACAGAGGCTCCTCACTCTTGTTCAACGGATGCACACGATAGTCGATCAATACTCCGAGTCCATTCGTCAAACACGCATCCCTCTCGTTATGCAATCATGCGGGTCAGTCGTCTATGCCAGGGAGGTATTTGGAAATGGACTTCGAATACAACGACAAAACACTCGAGTACAAAGAAAAGCTCGAAGGCTTTATGGAAGAAAACGTGTATCCCGCAGATCGCGAGCGTCACGAATTTGTGGAAGATCCTTCGAATCTATGGCAGCAGCCTCCGATCGTTGAGGAGCTAAAAGCTAAAGCTCAGGCGGCGGGAATTTGGAACTGGTTTCTACCTGCGGAGTACGCGGAATGGAGTCCCGGCTTCACCAACCTCGAATTTGCCCCTCTCGCCGAGGTAATGGGTCGAATTCCCTGGTCATTTGAGGTGTTCAATTGCTCGGCACCAGATCGAGGAAACATGGAGGTACTCGCCAAATATGGGTCCTCAGAACAGCAAGATCAGTGGCTCCGACCGCTGATGGAAGGTCGAATTCGTTCCACATACGGTATGACCGAGCCGCAAGTAGCGTCCTCAGATGCGACAAATATGGAATTGCAAATAGAACGCGACGGCGATCACTACGTACTCAACGGTCGTAAGTGGTGGAGCAGCAACATTTACCATCCGCTGTGTGAATTTGTGATCACGATGGGGGTGTCAAATCCTGATAATCCCCGGCATCAACGTCACTCCATGGTCATTGTCCCCAAGGACACGCCCGGTTTAGAAATAGTTCGAGCTCTCTCGGTTTTTGGCAACGTTCACTCCCCGCAAGGTCATGGAGAGCTCGCGTATCACGATGTTCGGGTTCCTGTTGACAACATCATCCTCGGTGAAGGTCGCGGTTTTGAGATTGCCCAAGGGCGATTGGGTCCAGGCCGTTTCCAATATGCGATGACCAACGTTGGAATGGCTCAACGGATGCTTGACCTCGTGTGCGCTCGCGTTGAGCAACGCGAGGCATTTGGCAACAAACTCCGCGACTTCTCTTCGGTACGGCAAGACATTGCTCGCGCTCGTTGTTCTATTGAGCAGACGCGCCTTCTCGTGCTCAAAGCAGCAGCAGAAATGGATAAATCCGGGGCTAAAGGAGCACGTGATTACATTTCAATGGTGAAGATCGTTGGACCAAAATTGGCTCATGACGTAGCAGAGCGCGCTATGCAGATATTTGGAGGCAAAGGCGTGAGCGGGGATACACCAATCGCTGAAATGTATGTAACGGGGCGGCTCATGCGTATAGCCGACGGACCTGACGAAGTTCATATGAATCAGCTCGCCAAACTCACCATGGCACAGGCAGAAATTTCCCGCCTCGAAGGCAAAGGCGGAGTTGAATGGTTTGGCGACTGATCGGGAGGCGACACTGTGACTGAATTCCTAATTGACGGAGCTACTACAGCTTCTACCGTTGATGGATGCGCGGCCGAAGCTGCTGGTTTCGAAGCCATGCAGTTGAACGCTGCATGGACGTTCGAGGCCTCTCACGACCCATTTCTTCCAGTGGCGTTAGCAGCAGAACAGACGACTTCGATTGAGTTGGGTACAGCTATCGCTGTGGCGTTTGCTCGTAACCCTATGACGTGCGCAGTTACCGCCTGGGATTTACAACGCCTATCCAACGGCCGATTCATCTTGGGATTGGGAACCCAGATAAAACCCCACATCACCAAGCGATACAGCGAACCGTGGTCTCGACCCGCTGCTCGTATGAGGGAATACATCGCTGCCCTCCACGCGATTTGGGACAATTTTCAGACGGGCGAGAAACTCGACTTTCGGGGGGAGTTCTATACCCACACCCTGATGACCCCATTCTTCAGCCCAGGGGCCCTAGAGGTAGACCGCCCAAAGATTTTCGTCGCCGGAGTCGGACCGAAGATGGTTGAGACCATTGGTCACTCTGCCGATGGGTTCTTTGTTCATCCTTTTCACACACCAGATCACATGGAAGCCGAGACACTTCCCGTGTTGTCGGCCGCAGCACGTTCGGCAGGTCGCGTTGACAACGAGGTCACCATCGCCTGCCTGACGATTGTCGCAATGGGTCGCGACGACGCAGAAGTTGCAGACGCACGGCGAAAAGCCGCAGCACAATTAGCGTTTTACGGCTCGACACCGGCGTATTCAGGTGTACTCGATTATCACGGTTACGAGCACTTGCAACCTGAATTGAATCAGCTTTCTAAGCAAGGTGATTGGAAAACGATGACAGAGAAGATCGACGACGATCTCGTTGATCTGCTTTGTGTTTCAGGGACGCCATCAGAAGTTGGTGCCAAACTTAAAGAACGTAACGGCTTCGCTGATAGGTCAACGATGATGTTCTACGGCGCGCCCCCAGATCCAGACGCCATCGCCGACACCGTTAAAGCCGCTCGGTCATAGCGCCCGACACATTCAACTAGTTCTGTTCGTACACCGGGGTCACAATCCCGCGCGCAATGGTGATACCGAACATGTTGAAACCGCAGATAGCGGGAGAGACTTCCTCAGTGATTGGCAGTGACGCAACGTTGAGAGCATGTACCACGAACATGTAGCGGTGGGGTCCATGGCCCGCGGGAGGAGCCGAGCCCAGGTAACCAAATAACCCGGCGTCATTCTTTAGCTGCTTGGCGCCTGCTGGGAGGGTCGAACCATCCTGGGACCCGGCTCCAGTCGTTAGCTCGTTGATATCTGCAGGGATGTCATAGACAACCCAATGCCAAAAGCCGCTACCGGTTGGGGCGTCAGGGTCGAAACATGTCACCGCGTAACTTAGGGTCTCCTCAGGCGCCCCGTCCCATCTGAGATGCGGAGAGATGTCTTCTCCGCCTGCCCCAAAGATGCCCGAAACCTGGGGCATGGCAAGCATCTCCCCTTCGGCAACATCGTCACTAGTGACTTCGAAAGCCGGAACTTCGGGAAGAAAGTTGTAGGGATCGGGAGGGTTGTTCATTTCGGCTGCTCAACTTTTTTTAGTAAACGTTGTGTACTTCTACCTTAGGTTTGCGGCTTGGGCGAACGCCCGCATCTCTCGTTCGATATCTCCCATGGGTTGGAATGCGATTTCTGTTACGCCTTGCTTTTTCATTTCCTCTATGCGTTCTGGGACATCAGGGGCGTGAAGGGTAAATGGGGAAAGGAACATCGATTCTCCAACAACCACTTCACGGTCAATTGCGTTGAGATTCGTTAGATGTCCCGCGTGAACATGCAGATGACGTTCGTCTTCTGGAACTTGCTCAACTAATTTCACAAATTCACTGGCATTGGGAAACGTTTCGAGCCGGCCATCTTTTTGCTCTAAAAAAGCGTGATAGGCGACACTGACCCACGGTCCGGCGGTTTCGATAACGCGTTGAGAGTCCACCGTCTCGCCCGGTTCCATCACCGTGCCGCTAGTCAGCAAAATTACGTCTGTCAGGCCTCCATAATCGGCATCTGGCCTTGGTCGAGAAGTAAACACTCCACAACCCATTTCTCCCGCAGTCGCGAGACCTCGTGGTCCGTTGACTCCGAGAATCCACGGCACCTCGATAGGACGCTGTGGGGCTTGGCTATCCCAGTGCAACATTGATATTGGTTTCCCATCAAACATGACGGTTTCACCTTTGAGCAATGCTTGAATTTCGTCAATCATCCTCGGAAACTCAGACCATTTCAGGGGCTTTTGACCCATTGCTCGGCGACCAGTAAATCCCGTTCCAGCCCCTATAACTACGCGTTCTTGTCCTACTAAGTCGACAAGAGTCGCTATTGCGGAGGCAGTAACCATTGGATGACGCAAAGAAGGGATGAGCACACCAGGTCCAAGCCTGATGCGTTTCGTGCGCGTGGCAGCTAATGCCAAAACCATCCACACATCCAACTGAAGAGCGGGTGTGTCATAAACCCAAGCCGTTTCATATCCCAGTTCCTCCGCTAGGGCGATGTGGTCAGGGGTTTCAGGAATGGGTGGAAAAGCAACAGAGATCCTCATCCCTGTATTCCATCACGGAACCGGGATGAGGATCTCCGTCAAAAGACCAGTTAGGCGATTCGCCGAGCCAAGGATTGCAAGTTGGTAGCACCATCAAAGATGGAGTCCGCTTCGTTCTGTAACGAGTTAAGAACAGGCATTGAGAAAACCTCTGGACTCTGACGCTCCTCATATTGTGCGATTGACTCGTAATACATGAGAAGAGCGAAACTCGCCCCGCCCTCACCATGGCTGGTCATGAGACCGGCCGTAGGAGTCCCTGCAAGACTATTTGCCATATCGCAGAACCTTTGAGACCAATCCATCGCTCTTGGGATCTGGCTATATGGTGCTTTGGCTACGTTGCTGAAAAGGATGTCGGGTGGCTCAGCGGGCATATTGGATGATCCCGCAATCGGAGTCATGATGTTGTCTTGCGCAGGTCCGGCCATCATCGTTGTTATCGGAAGAATTTTTTCCATGTATTTCTCATCAGCGACCAAAGCGGCCTGAGTCTCTGCCAAGGACGCCCAACTCTCAGCTCTTGCGCTCACTGCAACGGACCCAAGCGGCATTCCCATCAATGCCTGCCATCCGTACCATGTCAACTCGCTATTTGAGTTCAAGTAGCCGACGATTTCGGCCACTTTGCCCAAACCTTCGTATGTGCATTCAGGTTTGAGTTGCATAAGCCGCTGGAAGATTTTCATGTTTCCCACCACACCCTTTGTCGTTTTGTGTAGGGGACCTTAGCGACTTCGTCTATCTACATAAAACTGATCTGACGAGACGGTCAGTCAGGTTGCCCGCTTGCTCTCTCGCGGACCCAAGAACGCGATCGCTACTCCAGATCCCGCCGATTTATCGACTGTTGCTATGCGACGACCGGCCTGCACAGCCCCTTTTGCAGGCCGAAGGAGCTCGCCCAGTAGACCAACTGTGGTGTCAATATCGTCGACGGTAACCACTAGACCCCATAAATCCCAAGGGCGCCTCGAATCGCGACTTTCCGGGCCGATGAGTTCAAGCTCCAGGTCACCCATCTCTGGGGCGGTTCGAAGCATCCGTTTCTCGGGAGCGCCAAATGGTTGCGGTTTTGGAATTGACACTCCTGTTGCGGCAATGGCCGTCATTCCCTCTTCGAAGAAAGGAACCGACAAAACCACATGGTCAAAACCTATGGACCGATTGGGGTGCGGCTCTGCGCGCTCAGGGACTGGTGTGTCAACCGAACTGGTGGGTAAGGGCCCAAAGTCGGTTGAAAATGAATCACGCAACACCCAACCGTGGATACCGGGCTCATCTCCGGTGAAGATAATGTCGACGGTTCCTATGCGACATCGGTTGCCCTCGACACCAAACCCGAGACCTTCCCAAATCCCAGGTTCATCGCCGACATGTAATTCAGCGATCGATGGCCGGGGCTGAGGGTTCACGAACTGCTCTTCATCCGTTTCGAATCTAGGAGCGCTTGGCGCAACAAATACTCGATTTGAGCGTTGACACTTCGAAGCTCATCATCCGCCCATTCCGCGATCGCTTCATGAACTCGAGAGTTCAGTCGCAACGGGTACGCCTTGCGAGTCACTACTTAGTAGACAGAGTCGGCATCGGCGATTGGTTGTGTGGACACCTAAGTCCGTAACCGCTGATGATGTGAGCTTTGTAGTCTTCGACTTCAACTTTCGCAGTGTTGTCCATGTTGATTAATTCGACAGGACGTCAAGGACGTTTCGCCAACCGCCCCCGCCTGCAGCGCGGAAGAAGTCGGTGTACCCACACTGAGCGCAACTGACGTAATCAAACTTTTGGTTCTGCATGTTGAGGTACCGTGATGCCCCGTCTCCGGTAGTGCGGATGGTTCCAGTTTCGGCTTCTTGCCCGTCACACTTGCCACAGGCCCACTGTTGTTTTTCCGACATGCTCTCTTCCTGGTTTGTTATACACTAATGATATCATTTAAATATCAGTAAACGCTGGAGGCGTCGCGAGAAACATAAGAACCTGAGGCATGTCAAGGTACAGCGTGCCAAGATGCGCTTATGAGCAGTTCAGTTATCGTCACCGAGGACATCGGCCGGGTCAGGGTCATCACAATTAGCCGACCCCAAGCCCTCAACTCTATGAACAACGCCGTGTTCGGCGGAATCCGCGACGCGCTCGCTGAAGCCGAGACCGACAATGGAGTTGCGGTTGCAATAATCACTGGAGAAGGTCGAGCATTTTCAGCCGGACAAGACCTTCAAGAAATGCAAGATGGCCTCTCAGGCGAAGCAGGCGAAGAACATCTCTTCCCTTCCATGCTTAAACAACTCACGGAATTCAAGAAACCGTTAATCGCGGCGGTCAATGGACTCGGCGTTGGAATAGGAATGACATTCCTCGCTCACTGCGATTTGGTATTCATGTCAAATTCCGCTCGGCTACGAACGCCCTTCCCTCAATTGGGGCTGGCCCCCGAGGCAGGAAGCAGTTACACCTTCACAACGCGTATGGGTTGGCAAAATGCTGCGTATGTGCTGATGTCCGGGCGCTGGTTCAGCGCAACGGAATGTCTGCAGATGGGACTTGTTTGGAGAGTGACCACGCCTGAGGAATTAATGCCAGAGACATTGCAAGTAGCTCAGGAACTGGCCGCGAACCCCATCCCTTCACTCGTGGCAACAAAAAAATTGCTCTTGGGAGCAGGCCGACCCGAGAACGCATGGTCCGCGCACAAACGAGAAAACGGCGCTTACGCCGAATTGTTGGGTGCACCAGCAAACACCGAAGCGATCGCCGCATTCGTCGAGAAGCGCGACCCTGACTTTTCGTCAATACCAGGAATCTAGGCAGCTACTCGGACTCTCGAACCCACCTTGGGGGACGGCTGCTGATGACCGATTCGGTCTCAAGGGCATCTAGTTCGGACGCGCTCAGCCCTAACAAGTCGGTGAGAACTTCTCTGTTGTGCTGCCCGCGATACCCCACGAAAGCCGCCGCTCCTGCGTCAACGTTTTGAAATCGCCATGGTGACTGAGGGATGGTGATTATCTCACCTCGGCCAGTGTCGATATCCACGAAGGCACCGCGTTCAGCGGCCCAATCGGTCGCCGCTAACTCTGGAACAGTTCGCATTTCGGCCGCGAGTACGCCTCGGGGGCCGATAGCGGCCTCAACTGCTGCCGCGTCATCGAAGGTCGCTATGAACTCGGCAAGAATTTCTGTCAGCGCGTCACGATTCGCCACCCGATCCTCAATGATCGCGAAACGCGGATCTTCGGCTAGCTCAGGCCGTTCCATTGCTTCCACTATGTAGCGAAACCCATCATTCGTCGTGATGTCGATAGTGATGCTGACGTAGCGGCCGTTGGCCATACGAAGCACGGGAGACCAGTTTTGGCCCCCTTTAAAACCAGCAGACGGATCTTGTCCGGTCATCTCAATGGCGGCAAGATCGTTCACCATCAACGTGCTTTCCGCCATCGACACCTCAACTTTTTGGCCCTGCCCCGTCCTGTTTCGCAAATGCAGAGCCGCCAAAACCGCCCCAAGAGCGTGCAAACCGGTGTAGGTATCAGAGTGCGACATTGGGTCGTTGCGGGGCTCTTCTCCTCTTCGCCGAGCGACCATCTCAGTCACACCAGCTTCAGCATGAATCGCCGAAGCAAACGCTCCTTGGTTTGAACGGGCGTTGTTGTGACCCCATCCGCTCACTGATCCTAGGATGACCCCGGGATTTACCTCCGTCAGACGGTCGTAACCAATACCCAAACGGTCCATCACTCCCGGTCGATAGTTCTCGAGCACGATGTCAGCATGGGGAACAAGTTGGAGAAACAGCTCCCGCCCAGCCGAACCGTTGAGATCGATTGACACGCATTCTTTGCCTGCGTTGTATTGCACGTAGTAGGCGGATTGTCCATCTACTCGTGGAATCAGAAGCCGAGTTAAATCGCCGTCCGGAGGCTCCACCTTGATAACTCGAGCTCCCAGATCGCTGAGAAGTCGACCACAAATCGGGCCTGCCAGAGCTCGAGTTAAATCAAGCACCGTCACATCGGAGAGCGGCTTTTCCATAGGGGCGAAAAACTACCTTTTACAGCGGTCAGTGTGCAGGGCGTCAACCATGCACGAACCGATGACCTGTTCGATCAATCGGATCAGGGGCAAGGTTGAGAAATTTCGATCGCAAATGATCCCACAGTTCAAGCCGATCCCAGTTTGGTTCACATGGTCTGTCGTTTTCATCAAGGAAAGGATTGGGCAACAACACAGTCATCAGCTGTTCCTCCGCTCCATTAAATAGGCGAAGACCCCAAGACACCGGCGCTCCGTCCGAAAGGAGGCGGTAAAGCTCGGCGCGCTGGCATGGCCTGATCGCAGCGACACGCGGCTCCGTCGGATTGGATGCATCACCAACTGTGGTGCCGATACAGACGTGCATATGCCAGTCACCAAAATCGAGCGTCGCGTAGCCATCTAGCGTGGTGATTCGTGGCGCGCGAGGGGCCTTTATTTCGTACGCGGCTCCTTGAATAATGGGTCCGAATTGCACCACCTGCCAATGAGCAAACACTTCCTCCAGCAAGTGCAGCAATGTCGCTTCGTCGGTGGGAAGACCAAAAATTTCTAGAAGCCCGTTACCAGGCTCGTCCTCCAACCGTCCCATCAGACTCACCGAAGATTTACACCTCGATCTGGTACAGCTCGGCTGCGTTGTCTTGGAGAATTTTTTTCTGAACCACCGGCGAAAGTTGCTCGATAGCATCTCGTACCCTCTCGACGCTGTGGGGGTAGAGGCACGTGGGGTGCGGGATATCGGTTTCAAACATGATGCGATCAGGTCCCAAGTGTTCTATCGCCGGGCCTAGCGTTTTCGATTCAAACCAGAAACAGCCATAGAACTGGCGGCGGAAATATTCAGACGGCTTCATCGAAAGATGCGCCAAATGCTCTGGGGCGGTCTCACCGCACTGGTAGTCCAACGCGTCAAGCAGAAAGGGGATCCAACCGACTCCCGACTCGACAGAAACGAAGTTGAGGTCCGGGTAACGCTCAGGCACATCACTTACGAGCAAGTTGACCATCCACCGCAACTGCCCCAAGAAAATTGCCGCACCCCCAAGACTGATTTTGACATCTCCAGCCCATGTGTCGTACGGCACCGATCCCGACCAGTTGATATCTCCTTCTGAGGCGCCGATGTGGAAGTTGATTGGCATCTTCAGCGATTCACATATCTCCCAGAACGGCCGCCATTCGGGCTGAGCAAAATTTGGCATGCCTGAGTCATGAGGGTTGGAGCACATAACGATGCCCTTCGCCCCGTTTCGCTGCATGCGGTCAACTTCCGCGATACAAGCATCGATATCCCACCAAGGAACCAACGCCATCGGAAGGATCCGACCCCCTGAACGCGCCTGCAAGTCGTTCATCCAGTCGTTGTAGATCTCAACGCACGCTATGCGCAGCGCTTTGTCCTCAACACGGAGAAAGTTTTGGTTCCCAAAACCACCCACATTCGGGTACACGATGCCGTGACTAACTCCCATCTGGTCCATCAGATCCAACCGGGCGTTGCAGTCATAACTGGCTGCGTGAACCATCTCAATATCGGCCTTCAAAAAGCGAAGCCCGAGCATTTTTTCGCCGTCTGGCAAGATTGCACTCACTGCAGAGTCCCCGGCAATCGGTATATCGCCATCAACGACCCATTTTCGTCGGCCATTGTGCTCTTTGATCTGAGGCACTAAGTCTTTGTATTTGGCTGGGGCCAAACTGGTCCAAAGATCAGGTGGTTCAGACCAATGGGTATCAGAGTCAATAATGCTAATTCCTGGGAAAATCTCACTAACTGCCGACATCACGCCGGACCCCCTTCACTGCGAATCGCCGTCCGCGAAGAGAACTCTAGTTCCAGCTTGCTGATCAGACCGGTTCGAGGTCAAACACGCTCGGGCGAACACCCGCATTTTCTTTCTTATTCGGTTCATCAGATGGTTTCGGGGTAAGCCCGGGATTTGCCGACGCTGGTTGACCTGTCCCAAAATCAACGGGTTTAGTTGGGATGGTAAAGAGGATGATGGCGCCAAGCAGCGCCATTATGAAAACAGCGCTGAGAGGAATTAGTCGAATAGTTGAAAGGTCGGCTAGGAACCCCACCATCGGTGGACCGAGCAAACTCCCAACGCCGGAACACAAAAAGAGCATGCCCGTAACAGCGCCGATTCCCGCCAGGCCGAAGTAGAAGGCGACAACGTCGCCTGCTAACGCCACGAAACCTCCGTAGGTAAGTCCAAGTAGCGCAGCAAAAATTGCTAACAGGTAGTAGCGACCGTCGGCGATCACCCAAAAGAAGTAGGCAATCGGCTGCGCTGCAAGCGCGATTTGCAGCAAACGAACCGATCCAAGTCTTCCAGCGATTGCTGTAAGTAGGAGACGACCAAGAATGCTTGACGCGCCGACGATACTCATTAACAGCGCCGCTCGGGATGGACTGACTCCGTCATCTTCAGCAAATTTGATGACGAATGCAAACGCTCCAAGCAGCGCCATCGACATGAGCGCGAAAGCAACAGAGATAGTTTTGAACTCGCGGGTTCGCATCACTCGTCGAACGTGCCCCTCAGCCCCTCCTGGAGCCTGTGAGGGTGACCGACGCACCAGCATCAACCCAACAAGGAACACGACTGCGGAGATGGCGGCGAGTATCCGGTAGCTATTACGCCACCCCTCAGTTTCGATAATCGCCTTAGAAAACGGAACGAGGATGAGAGTTCCAATCCCTGATCCGGTTGCCGCCACCCCTTGGGCCAAGGCCCTGAATTTGACAAAAAATGTGGCGACCGTTGAAAACAACGGAGAACAGAAAACTCCGCCACCGGCCCCACAACCAAGTCCATACACGATGTAGCCCTGCCAAATGGCAGTCACGAACGAGGTCGCGATCAGGCCGCCACAAAAAAGGGCTCCTCCCACGACCAGCAACGGTCGGGGTCCATATAAATCAGCCCACCGACCCGAGATCGCTCCAGTCCCGAAAAAGAGGAACATCGACAGGCCAAAGACAATTGAGGTTGGCCCGAGGCTGGCATCGAACTCTTCAGCCATTGGGATAACAAATGCACCGAAGGTGTACAGAACACCGAACGCAACACCATTAGCGATGGATGCACCGACGGCGACCGCCCAAGCTCGCGGTGTATCGAAGTGGTCGGTGGCTTCGCTCATTCTTCAAGCCATCGTAAAGCTGTTACCTCTTTATTGCCCGCGCAAACCAAACGACCCCAGATCCTTTATCTCAGAGTTGTACCCGATCGGTCTGTGCCAAGCGATGAGTTCTGCCATGATGCTTTCGGCGCTAGGAGATTTAGTGGATCAAGATTCGGGTTTGCTGCGGGTTAACCCCGTCGGGTCGCTCGGACCCGGTGATCGACTTTTGGTTCTCCTCCACGGTTTTGGCGCGGATGAAAACGACTTGGCGCCCGTCGTTCAACACATTGACCCTGACGGACGTTTCACCTCTGTTTGTTTCCGGGCGCCCATAGACCTCGTGCCATTCGGAGCTGCTTGGTACGAGCGAAGCAACGAAGGAGTCGTCAACGCTCAAACCTTTAAGAGTTCAGCGATAGCGATCGACGCAACTATCGATGAAGTTTGCGCCGCGGGAGGATTTGATCGGGCCGAAATGGTTCTGCTTGGTTTTTCTCAAGGATGCGCAATGGCTCTTGCCGTAACGCTATGGAAGGAGACCGCAGTCCGTCCCGCCGCCCTCGCTTGTTTGTCTGGCATGCTGCAGGAAATACCCGATTTCGACTACGACTTCACGACTCTCCCTGCGACCTTCATCCAGCACGGGACTCAGGATCCGATGGTTGACGTAGAACGAGGGCGTCATATTCGAGACGTTTTGGTTGCGGCTGGCCATCTACCCGATTTCTCAGAATACCCAATGGGTCATGAGATCTCTGCCGCGTCATTGTTTGATTTGAGGGACTGGTTAGCGACTATATAAATCAAACTGGTTTCAGGTTGAATACGGTCGGCGGGAGACCCCTTGAACGCGGCGGATCCTGTGTTGTGGGCGCCTCCTCCTCGCCTGTGTTTTGACGCAAGTACAGGGTTTCAGGGCGGATCCGCAGGAATATTGTCATGAGAACAGCGCCCGTGATCACCGAAATTGTTATTGCGAGCGACGTACCCACCAATTCCGCAATCTCACCTAATACGAGCATTCCTATTGGCAGGACGCCGATAGCGCTGCTCAACAGGCCTAAGGCGCGACCGCGTCGTTCCTCGGAAACCGAATCCATTACCAACACAGCTTGGGTCGACGCGAACAGTCCCATACCGGACGCCGCAACAGCCAAGGACACTGCCGAGGCGAGGTACCACGGCGCTAGAGCAAATCCGATCATAAACATGAAGGCCAGGTATGAACCGCACACATACATCAGTCCACGCCGTTGAGGTTGGTATCGGGCCATCGCTAACGACCCTCCGAACATGCCAATACCCAGCATCGCTGCCAGGAGTCCCAGTAGGGCAGGGCCAACATCAAATTTGCCGCCGACGACCTGTAGCAGAGGGCTGGAGGAAAAGAAGAAAAAGTTCACAAAAGCCGTGACGCCAAGGATTGACACCAGACTCTTTTCGGTCCGGAGCATGCGCACTCCATCAAGTAACGCAGAAGCCCCCGCAGCGGCTACCTGCTCCATTCGCGCAATGACCGGTACCGCAGCGAAAGCACTAAATGAAACGATTTGCAAGGCCCCCATGACAATGAGCGCCCAACCGACACCGACAGTTTGAATAAGGGTCCCGCCGCCAAGGGCACCTAATGCCAACGCGATTGCTCCGCCACTCGCTTCTAGAGCCAAGGCATTGTCGATGTTTTCTGACCCTACGAGGTCATAAACAATCACTCGCCGGCCCACCATGTCGAAGACCCAGCCGATGCCCGTGACGAAGAGCACCGGATAAACCATCCAAAGCCGTAGTTCGCCGGCTAGCTCAATCCAACCAAGAAGAATGAGGCCGGGGATCGTGACAAAAAATTGATATATCACTACGCGGCGTCGGTCGAATCGATCTGCAATCCATCCCCCAATCACTCCCCCAAATAACAACGGGGACCACAGAGCAACACCTGCCAGCTGGACCATTCGCGCTGATCCGGTGAGATCGTTCGCAATGAACGGACCCACAAACGAAACTCCCCAGCGAGAAAGATTCCACGTCCAACCGGAGACAAGGATCAGCGGAAAATAACGAATTTTGAGCGCATCGAAGGTGGTAGTCACCTAACGATGCATGCCGCCATCGACCGTGAACTCTTGACCAGAGCAATAGCTGGCATCGTCAGAAGCAAGAAACAGGGCGACTGCTGCCACTTCAGATGGCTCAGCCTCGCGGCCGAGGGGTATCGCACGCACCATTCGGTCTTTATCGAATTCCGAGGTCATATCGGTATTGATTAAACCAGGATGAATCGAGTTCACGCGAACGTTATGCCTTCCCAATTCAAGTGCAGCAATTTTAGTCATTCCGCGAACAGCCCATTTAGTCGCTCCATAGGCCATAGATGCGAACGTGGCCTCAAGCCCCGCCACAGAACTGATATTCACGATTGATCCTGATCCTTGTTCGATCATTATTGGAGCAACAGCGCGCATTCCATAAAAAACACCCGTCTGGTTTATGGCAACAGTTTGATCCCAAACGTCGTCGCTGGTGTTGACAAGTCGGGCACCTCGCAAGATCCCTGCATTGTTAACTAAAACGTCAATTCGGCCATGGTGGGAAACTACGTCTGCAACTACAGCCTCCCAAGCTGAAGCCGATGAGACATCGTGATGCAGAAATTCGATGCCGAGCCCAGCGGCAGTGCGGCCACCTTCGTCGTCAAGCACATCGGTGATAACCACTTCTGCGCCTTCATCACGGAAAATTTCTGCTTCGGCAGCACCCTGACCTCGAGCGCCCCCTGTGATCACCGCTACTTTGCCGTCTAGCCGTCCCATAACACCCCTATTCCGAGCTCTTGCGTCGCAACACTAGCGACGAGAAGCTTCGGAGATATGAGTCGTTGGTGGCCGAGCCAACCTCAAGCTCTCTAGGGTAGGTGTCGTGAACCTTGATCAAGTAGTGGCAGGACTGCACTCAGTCGGTCCTTCGTGGGAAAAAAAAGCGTCCGCCGCTGACGAGGTCGGTCATATTGACGCGGAGAACGCGAACGACATAAAGGCAATGGGAGCTGCTCGTCTTCTTCAGCCAACTGACTTCGGAGGGGCTCAATCATCTATCGAAGACCACATGCGCGCAGTCGCAGTTGCGGGCGAATATTGCATGGCGACTTCATGGTGTCTCAGTGTGTGGAGCGCTCACGGATGGATGCTTTCGCACATGCCAACTGAGGGGCGACAGGAAATCTGGGAGGACCCTACGACTCTTGTCAGCGCATCAATCGTTCCCAAAGTGACGTTCCGCGAAAACGGCGGTGACGTAGTCGTGTCAGGTCGTTTTGGGTTTGCCTCAGGGTGCGACCACGCGCCATGGCTCAGCGTGGGTGGTTTACTTCCCGGTGATCAGCCAAGTCCTGTCATCTGCGCATTGCCCGCCGACGACGTGATCATTGACCACAAGTCTTGGGATGTAATCGGTCTGCGCGGCACCGGCAGCAAAGATCTCGTGATTGCTGAAGAGGTAGTTGTTCCACGTCATCGGGTGTTACGAGTAGCTGAAAGTGCGTCGCGTAAATCCCCAGGTCAGGTCCACTACGGTGGGCCGCTGTACACCTGCCCATGGCGTACCACGGCGATACTCGTGCTTGCCGCCCCAGTAATTGGTGCTGCTAAAGCTGCGGTTCGTCGATTTCAGGAACGTTTAGATGATCATTTCCTGGTTGCTCTTGCCAACACTCAGAGAAATGACCCCGCGGCGGGTTATCGCCTGGCTGAATCAACTGCTGAAATTCATGCGGCTGAGTTACTGCTCTACGACGCTGCTGCCCGCCTAGACCAACTCGGTGGCGCTGACGAAGTTGACTTGCTTATCAATGCCTCGATCGTGCGCGACTGCGGATGGGCAGTTAGGGCGTTAGCAGAGGCAGTGGATCGTCTCTACGAAGCAAGCGGCGCCAACGTGATGAGGGCGGACGAACCAATGCAGCGACTCTGGCGAGATGTCAACGCGGCCAGATCTCACGCCATTCTCACCTGGGACCACGCCGCCAATATTTACGGAAAAGCCTTGCTAAACAACGCTTAATCCCGGCAATTGGGGAGCACTTCTTCGCGTATAAGAGCATCAGATTCAGTCGCAATTTCTCTGTTACTACCCATAGTCGCCCCAACGAAAATCAGTTTGTCGAGTCCTAGGTCGTCCAGCGCGCGTATACGTTCAACGCACACGTCGGGACCGCCAACTATCGCGTAGCTGTCCACAAACTCAGGGGTGAGCACTGCGGCTTGTTGACTATCAGCACGGGTGTGGCTGTTCATGTCGTAACTGTCATGCAACTCACCCATAACCTTGCGCTCAGCTTCCGACACAGGTCCAATGACCTCGCCATGCATCACTGAGAATCTTGCAAAGGTCGACAACCCACCGCGCACAAGGTCACGCGCTCGATCTAGGTCCCCGTGACACACAACGTTGACATACGCCCCGTAGGCCAAATCATCGGGATCTAGTCCAGCGTCGCTTCGAGCACTTCGAGCTATGTCGATACCCCAAGCAACGCGTTCGGGAGCTGCCCCTAACGCAAACATGATTCGTTCAGCGTGACGTGCTGCCGCGCCGATTACCTTCGGACCGGTGGCGGAAACCTCAACAGGGACCTTGCCCGAAGAGCCAGGCAACCAAAATATCTGGCTTGTGCCGGCTGTATCTGCGAGTTCAAGCTCATCGACCGGGGGCGCTAAAGATTCGGCAAAATCGAGGGCGTCGAAGGGGATTTCCTCGCCGCGGAGGTACGCCTGCAAAGTAGACAAGTAGTGCTCAAAATCCTTGACCCGCGCGGGAGCTCGACCTAGATGTGCAAGCGCAGAGTCGCCGCGACCAATTCCCAGTTGCACTCGTCCAGCCGCCAAACGATTTACGCTCGCAGCCGCACCCGCGGTAACGGCGGGATGTCGCGTAACTGGGTTAGTGACGCCGGAACTGACATGAAGATCTTCGGTGGCCAACACGGCGGTAGTCATCGCTACGTACACGTCGCCTGACAAGTTTTGAGAGTCGACGAACGAGACCCCGTCGAAACCCTGTTCTTCAAGCTCACTGGCGATCTGACGCGAATCAGGTCGAGCAACCATTTGTTGAAAGATTCTGGCCATGCGCCGACCGTAGCCGCGCCGCGATCGGTGCCGCCGCGTTGCATTCCGGAGAATCAAGAAATCGAAGAAAGGGGTGGGGATCCGACTACGCTCGTTCTTGGGTGCGTTACCTGGTAGCTGAAAAGGCCCAGAGGGGGAAGAAGTGGCGGAAATTCCAAACCGACCTGATGTCGAAGACTGGGAAACGGACTTCGACCATTTCCACGTTGATTACAGCGCGGATCCATACTCCATTTGGAAAGACATGCGCGAGGGCGGATGCCCAGTTGCCCACACCGACCGTTTCCATGGGGTGTACCTCCCGACGCGGCACGAAGACATCTCGACAATTGCTCATGACACTGAACATTTCTCATCAAAATCAGTAATCGTTAATGATCTCCCTGTCAGTGATATCGGCAGTTTTCGCAGCCCTCCAATCACGTCTGACCCTCCTGAACACCAAGATCATCGCCGCGCACTGTTACCTGCCTTTTCTCCGAAGGCAATCGAAAAATGGATCCCCATCACGCGCCAAATATGCAACGAATTACTTGACGAATTTTCCGATTCCGGGTCGTGTGATGCCAGCGCGGACTATGCCCAGCACATACCAGTGAAGGTCATTGCTCGCATGATCGGCATCCCAGAGGAAGACGGTGATCTTTTCCGTAAATGGGTCGAAGAGTTACTTGAAATCGGGCCTACTGACCTGAATGTCGCTCAAGCCGCAACTAAAGAGGTTTTCGACTACTTCCGTGAGTACGTGAAGGCCCGTCGCGCGGACCCGCGTGACGATATCGTCACCTACTTTCTCGAAACCGAAGTCGACGACAAACCGATGGATGACAATCAGATCATGGGAGGACTTTTTCTTCTTCTCTTGGCCGGGATCGACACGACTTGGAGTTCTATCGGCTCCTCGTTCTGGCATTTAGGACAACACCCAAAAGATCGTCGACGCCTGGCTAGCGATAGCGCTTCCTTCGACCCGGCAGTCGAGGAATTTCTGCGCTTCTACTCGCCAGTAACCATGGCCAGAGTCATTACCGACGAGGTTGAGATCTCCGGTACAACCCTGTGTCCCGGACAGCGGGTACTGCTCCCCTTCGGAGCAGCGAATCGCGATACCGATTTCATGGAAGATGCAGATACTTTTCAAATCGACCGAGAAGTAAACCGTCATTCAGCTTTCGGGTTGGGTATCCACCGGTGCCTCGGGTCCAACTTGGCTCGGATGGAAATCAAAGTTGCACTCGAGGAGTGGTTCCGCCGTATTCCTGAATTCGAACTAACCGACCCCAATGCGGTTACTTGGTCTGGTGGTCAAGTACGCGGGCCTCGACATATACCTCTCCAGTGGTGATGTCCGCCAAAATTGCTTAGAAGAAAGACATATTCGATGAAGATCGGCTTGTTCACTCCGTTACGATCACCCGTCGCAACCCCCGAATTCCTGAAGGAATTCGGACAAAAGGCCGAATCCATGGGGATTCACTCGTTTTGGTTGGGTGAACACATCGTGTTATTCGATAACTACGAGTCGAAATACCCCGGTAATCCCGACGGAGTGTTCCGGTTTCCCGACGGCAGTGGCCTGATGGACATGGTAAGCAGCATCGGTTTCTTGGCGGCCTGCACTTCTACTCTCCGTCTAGGTACCGGTATATGCATCCTTCCCCAAAACAACCCTGTCTATGCAGCTAAGGAGTATGCAACCCTGGATTTCTTGTCTAACGGCCGGCTGGACTTTGGTATCGGGGTTGGCTGGAGTTGGGAAGAGTTTGAGGCCTGCGGCGCACCTTGGGAGAATCGAGGCAAACGATGTGACGAATACCTTGAGGTAATCAACACACTCTGGAACGACGAAGTGAGTTCGTTCGACGGTGACATGTACAAGTTGCGAGAGTGTCGTATGCATCCCAAACCGGTTCAGTTGGGCGGAGTTCCTATCTGCGTTGGCGGGCATTCAGATGCAGCACTTCGTCGCACAGCCCGCTTCGCGAAAGGGTGGTATGGCATAAACCTTTCTCCTGAGGGCAGCAAGGAAATGATTACCCGCCTAGCTCGCTTCATGGAAGCCGAGGGCCGCTCAATCGAGGAACTAGAAATTCACATTGGTGCAGTGAACGACCGAATGGATGCCTCACTCGTTGAGGCTTACGCCGAAGCTGGAGTGACGCAGTTATTGATCCCATTTATGCGTCAGGGCAGCAAACACCTCGACGCGAATTTAGAGATGATCGAACCGTTCATCGAAGCGGCACACAGTTCAACCTGACCCCGCGACGACAATTAGTCAGTCGACTCAGGTCCGCTCTCTAATTCGCGCGACGCCAAATCTCGAGTAGCGCTCTCAACTGGTTGCACTTCGGGTAGTTCTTCCCCCGATACACCTAACTCACTGAATTTCCTTAGCGTTGGAAGCACACGGCTTTCTACGCTTCCCACCATCTCGTTGTATGCCTTCGTCGCACTTTCTAGACCACGGCCAGTTTTCGCCATCGCCGCCAGTGTCGTTCCCACCCGGCGATGCAACTCCCGTCCGTGTTCTTCAACCTTCTTGGCATTTTCAGCTAACAGGGTGGTCTGCCAACCTCGGGCAACAGTCAGTAACAAAGCCATGAGGCTCATCGGCGACGCGATGACGACCCGTTGGCGCATCGCGTCATCTACCAACCCCGGTTCGGTTCGCAACGCGTCAGCAAGAAAGGATTCTCCTGGAACGAACATCACGACGAAGTCAGGTGCATCATCAAACAGAGACCAATAACGTTTGTCGGCCAAAGCCTTCACATGAGTTTGCATCGCCCTCACGTGGCTTTTCATTTCAGCTTCCCTCGCCGCCGAATCATCAATTTCTTGCATACGAAGGTACGCAGCTAACGGGACTTTTGAGTCGATCGCGAGGCGAGCCCCATTCGGCAATCTCACGGTTAGATCTGGCCGAAGACCGCCGTCGTCACCAGCCGCCATAGTCTGCTCTGAGTAGTCGCAGTAAGTGGCCATCCCTGAGAGATCAATGATGTTTCGCAGTTGGTTCTCACCCCACGCGCCTCGAGCAGAGGGGGATTTCAGCGCGCCGGCGAGCGCACCTGTCCGGGAATTGAGTTCATTGATTTGTTGAGTGAGGCTTTCGTTGAGTCGGTCAACAGATCCTTTGTTATTTTCGTAAGTTGATTTTAAATCGCCAACCGAAGCTTTCAATTGGCCCATCTGCTCCGTGACCGGCTGCAACAAATTCTTGGTTTGTTCTTCCAACGTCCGGGCACGTTCATCAATGAGTTGGCCAGCCAGTTCAGTATTGGTCTTCAAAGCCTCTTGAGCCGCCTTCCCCACCTGCGCATCAACAGCTTCTTTAACGGCACTCACTAGTCCATCCGTATCAACTTGACCTACCGAATTCACAGCCGAGAGATCGATCGTGCGTTGACGTAATTGATTGGCGAGATAACCAAGCGCCACGGCTAAAACCACAACTGCTGAGATCAAAACCACGTTCATCCGCTACATAGTGACAGCAGGGAGGGACACCAGGTGGTGATCCCTCAATCAATCACCCCGGCCTGACGAAGGAGTTCTAACTGTTCTCTCGTCACTCCCACTTCAGCGAGGATTTCATCTGTGTGCTGATTCGGTGAAGGCGCGCCGTGTCGCACGCCAACCGGCGTGCGACTGAACTTTGCGGCAGGGCCAGTTAAGGGTGCTGAAGACCCATCGGCTAATACCGTCGACTGCAACATGTCGCGCTCGAGAATATGAGGATCACGAGCAGCATCCGCGAATGTGTTGACCAACGAAATCACGATGCCTGCTGCGTCAATAGCGGCAATAACTTCCGCTTTGCTTCGATCTCGACACCAGTCCGCGACCAAAGCGTTGACTTCGGATCGGTGGACCACCCGATCTTCGTTAGTGAGATAGCGAGGATCAGTACCGAGTTCAGGACAACCAAGCACTTCGGTGAGCCGAATCCAATGAGAGTCGAGAATAAGTGCAATAAACACATGGCCGTCTCGGCATTGGTAGCAGTTTGTCGGCGCGCAAACTCTTACTTCGCTACCCCACCGTTCGAGAGGATCACCTGTAGCCCCCAAGGTCAGGTAACCGTTGGACTGGTAAAGAATCGAGTCGAGAAGGGAAACATCTACATGTTGACCTTCACCCGTTGCATCGCGATGACGAAGAGCGGACAACGCGGCAAGCGCCGCATGTAAACCTGCGAGGTCATCAGCAAGAAATGTTGGAGCCTTGGTCGGAGGTCCTTCAATAGATCCGTTCAGGGCCATCCATCCGCTGTGGGCTAGTGCGCCCGGGTCATATCCGGGTCGTTCCGACTCAGGTCCGAACTGGCCCCAACCACTGAGCGAGACATACACAAGATCAGGCTTTATGCGTCGGCATTGTTCGTATCCCACACCCCATCCTGCAAGTGTGCCTGGCTTGAAGTTTTCGATAACGATGTCAGCAGAAGACACAAGCGTTAAGAACGTCTCTGCACCTTCAGGCTTTCGAAGATCAATCGCCACACTTCTCTTATTCCGATTCACAGTTTCTTCTGCAAAAGATCGGGATGTTCCAGCAATCAAAGGTTTCCAAGGCAACCCTTGATCTCCCGGCATCGCAACTCGAACAACGTCAGCGCCATAATCCGCTAGGAGACACGCTGCCATAGGGCCAGCCCAGGCGGTGGTCGTGTCCAGAACTCGCATTCCTGCCAATGGACCTGGGACGTCTCTGCGGGCATACCGGTAGAAGTCCTCCTTATCCATGCAGCGAAGCGTAGAGACATCGGGCAAGTCGTGCAGCGTGAACCACCTCACATCTTCTAGGGTCCGTTTCAATTCTCGAAAGGAACGCAATGAAATTCGGAGTTCATCTTCCCGATGCTGGCCGCGATCCAAGTCGCGAAGCAATGATCAATATCGCCACTACGGCCGAAAGCCTCGGGTATGCGTCGTTGTGGTCAAGCGATCACATTGCATGGCCAGACCCAGCAACTTTGACGTCTAAATATCCCTACGCCGACGACAACAGCGGTTTTCCGCCAGCCGGCAGCGCCTGGCTGGATTGCCTCGGAACCCTCCAATTCGTCGCCGGCATCACCGAACGGGTACTCCTGGGAACCACGGTTTTGATACTGGGTTACCGGGGCGCAGTGCAACAAGCCAAGAGTTGGGCCACTCTTGATCACCTCTCCAATGGAAGAGCGATTATGGGTGTTGGGGTTGGTTGGATGAAAGAGGAATTCGAGGCAGTCGGCCGCCCTTGGGATAACCGAGGCGCGCGCGCCGACGAAACATTGGAGGTCTTCAAGGTTTTATTTGAAGATGATTTGTCTTCCTATGAGGGAACTTGGACGAGCTTTCGCGACATCGGCTTTAGCCCGAAACCGGTCAAGAACCACATACCTGTTTGGGTGGGCGGTCATTCTCCTGCAGCATTTACACGCACCGCTGTTTTCGGCGACGCTTTTCACGCAGCCTTCGGTAGCCCAGACTTACTTTCACAGCAGTGGGCTGCGGTTCGAGAAGCATGCGACGTCGTGGAACGCGACTCACGAGAACTGGAATTGACGAGCTTGTTCAGACTCAACTTCGATGGCGGCAACCTCGACGAAGGAGAGATCGGTGGGGGCACCGAGCAGGTAATTGATCAGATCGGCAGGTACCAGGAAGCTGGGCTCACTCACGCTGCATTTTTTGTTCTCGGCCGTGGCAACGAGGGACGCCTCGAGGCAATTAATCGTTTCGCCGAAGAAATCGCACCCAACTTCACGTAACCCATGCAAGTCGCACCAGTCCTTTTCGGACCGAAAGCTCAGTCAACAATCCAAGGTTCGTCAGTAACTCCTAGACCGTCAGCAATTCGGTTCGCGTAGGCGTAGTAAGCCGTGACCTCAACTATGTCGAGAACATCTCGGTCGGTGAAACCAGCGCGACGGAGCACAGCAACGTCTTCCGCCGTCACATCGGCGGGGGCGCTCGTCAGCTTGGTGGCGTAAAGAAGCATCGCTTTTCTCTTATCGCTGAGCGGAGCAACCCTCCAATCACTTTCAATTGCGTCAGCTAGCACATCGTCTTTTAGTAAACCGCGCAGACCGCGCCGGTGATGACGAATTCAGTAATGACAACGATTTTCAAGACTCACTACTAGCGCAATCATCTCCCGTTCGACTTTGCGCAAGTTGCGTGTGCCTGACATTGCCGACCCGTATAAGGCGGCGTGCGCTGCAAGACCGCGCGGGTTAAGCGAATGTGTCGACATGATGTGATCGACGCGGCCGTGCCCTTTATCCACGACTCCGTCATACAGATCGCTAAGGGCTTTATCGTCAGCCCATTCGTCGTCAGGGACAATCTCAATCCAAGCCATACCCACTATCGTGCCCCGCCTGCAGCAACTACGGTGCCAATAACGGTCTTATCTAGTTAGTAGGGCGCTATGACGCAAACTCCAACATCCCTCATCGAGTCGTCGCATGAGTCGACAGATCTTCAGATCCGCTCTGATCTAACAGCAGCTCACGCCCAGGTTTGGGAAAAGCTCGCCGCTCCAGGAACATGGTGGAGCGGTTCTGAACGCTTAGCCGTCGCGGAGGTCGTTCGCTCAGCGTTAAGCGACACCGACCCGGTACCACCGTGGGACAGCGCTTCGAAAAGTGGACGGCTACCCAACGACTCAGTAATCAATTCGGAGCTACAAGATGCGGTATATCGCCTAGCCCTGCACGCAGGAACTCTGACTGAACAGTGGTACCAGAAGATGCGCGACGCTACTGGAGTGACCCCCCAACAGTGGGTGGAAATAATCGAAGTCACCATCATCGTCACATCAGTACTTCGCTTCGCTCAGTTAGCTGGAGTTGACCAACCAGAATTTCCTGAGCCCCTTGAAGGCCACCCAACGCGCCAAACTCAACCTTCTAAACCTGCAAATCATCATTGGGTGCCCGTCGTGCATCTTGAAGACAGCACGCCAGAACTCGCACCTTTTTACGACGGACTTCCAGCACTAGCGCCAGTCATCCGAGCACTCAGTTCAGTCCCATCGGCGATGCATACTCTGTTTACGCTCGGCGACGCGCAGTACATTCCGATGCGGGAAATGGTCGACTTGAACTGGACTCGAGGCACCTTGTCTCGTCGACAAATCGAACTCGTCGCAGGAAGGCTGTCAGCACATAGAGAATGTTTTTACTGAACTGTGGCTCACTCAATGATGCTCCGTGCGAGCAGCACCGCAAACGACCTGGAACTTGATGTAGATGTAGTTCGAGGAGACCTGCAAGAAAGTGATGCCATCCACCACGCACCCGAATTAGCTGCACTTGTAGACGCGTCCGTTAACGATTTAGCGTCGTTGCCATCAGCCCGGTCAGCTCTAGTCGAAGCCACAGATGAGGCGACAATGTTGGATGCTGCAGCGGTTGTCGCCAACTTCGAGATGATGACCAGAATCGCCGATGGGACCGGAACTCGCCATCCAGCAAGCCGCCTTGAATCGATGTCGGAACTGTCCAGCTCGATGGGCCTCGAAGATTTCGTCTCGGCGCGGGTCTAACGAACCGTCGCATTGGGCCGAAATTTACAAACCCACAAGAGATAGCCACTCTACTTGGAGTTCAGATCCACCCAGATAAACGCGAAATTTTCGCCTCGTGGCTCCACAGAAACAGTTACCGCATCGCCTAACGCGACGCCGCCCGGTTCCACATTTCGTAATGCCCCTACGACACGCGGCCCTTCGGCAAGCTCAACTACCGCAGTGATATAAGGCAATTCCTCAATCCAGGCCCTGTCGATAGTGAAGTGATTGATAGCGAAGGAATAGATAGATCCGACACCCGAAACCGGAACAAAGTCGTAGTTGTCCGAAAAGCAGTCTTGACAGTAGTAACGAGGCGGTTGCCGGCTCTGACCACAGTCGACGCATCGTTGTATATGCAACAACCCACTAGCAACTGCTCGCGTGTGCAGTTCAAGATTAAGACCGTCGGGCTGTGGAACATATTTTTTGTACTGCTTCGGCAATTCGTCTGACATGTTTAGGCTCTCCCCAGCACCGCAATGCTGCCGTCTCCTAAGTCGCCGTAGCCAGTAACCACACCTAACTCACAACCGTCAACTTGCGCCGCGCCCGCTTCATGTCGCAGTTGTCTCGTCGCCTCAACCACGTGGTTGAGACCCCAGCAGTGACCCTGAGAAAGCAGTCCCCCATGCGTATTAAGTGGATAGCGTCCGCCAAGTCGAATATTGCCGTCTCGGACAAACTCTCCCGCCCCGCCTTTTTCACATATCCCTATGGCCTCAAGTTCCATCAAAACCACATAGGTAAAACAATCGTAAATCTGGAGGAAATCCATATCTTTGGGCGACACGCCTGCCATAGAAAAAGCTCGTGGGGCAGCAGAATCCAACCCCAATTTGAGCATGTCGGGTCGATTCGTTATCTCATCAGCTGGATACGGATGACCTTCGGCACCGCCTAACCAGAGAACCGGATCGTGGGGTAAATCTTTCGCCCGATCAGCCGTAGTGAGCACCACCGCGGTAGCGCAATCAGTCTCCAAACAACAGTCAAGTTTGCGCATGGGTTCAGTAATAAAAGGTGACGAAAGGTAGTCATCCATCGTCATGGGCCGGCCACCCATAAGAGCTTTATCGTTGAGATGAGCGTGCTCTCGACAGGTAAGGGCAACCTCGGCGGCATCCTCAGGACCGATTCCGTAGAGATTCACATAACGCTGGATGTACATGGAGTACCACTGCACCGCCGACCTCACGCCATACGGCGCATAAAAGTTGCGGCTCACGTCGATGAATGGGCCTGGGTCACCTTTTCGCCTAATTGGTGCGCTGTCGGGTCGTCTGCGGAACGCCGAGTAACCGTTCCAACCAAAGGTGATTAACACGTTGGTGGCAATACCAGAACTCAACGCCATTACCGCTGACTGAAGAGAAGCCGTGGGGCTAGCTCCACCCATACGAACTTCCACCGCATACGTCACCTCGGGAATCCCCAGGTTCGCCGCGATCTCTTCCGTACTTAGATAACCCGGAGGTGGAATGACAGCGTCAATATCGCTTGGTTGCAAGCCTGCGTCATGAATGGCCTCCATCGAGGCACTCAACACAAGTTCTGGAACACTCTGCTGCGACCCGCGGAAATACTCGGTCTCACCAACACCGACAATGGCAGCTGTACCCGAAATGTTCATTTGTCTCCCCCCGACCTCACGAGGACTCAGTCATCGCTCCACTCGCGCTGCCCGTTATCAAAGTACGAAGTTCGGGCGGTACGAGAACTGTCACTCTTACCCATATAGCCAACTGCGACATGGTCCATGTGCTGAATAGATCGACCGAGAGGCATCGATTGCGCATTTATAGATGCTTTAGTCACGGTGACAGGTACTGGTGGCTGATTGACCACTTGCGCAGCTAACTCCTCCCCCGCAGCCACCAAAGCCGCGTCGTCGTTCACCGTCTCGGTGAAGTATCCATAACGGTCCAGTTGGTTTAGGTCGTAACTTCGCCCCAGAATCAACATTTCTTTTGCTCGATGTGGGCCGACTAAATTTATTAATGCCGGAAGCGAATGCCACGTCAAATTGAAGCCGATACTCACTTCGTTCAGAGTGAGATTTACCGTCGGGCTACCGATCCTAAAATCACATGCTGCTGGAAGTACCGCCCCGCCACCGATCATGTATCCGTGACACAGCGCAATCGTTATGGGATTCAAGTGCAGCAAGGTGTCGTACATCTTGGCCCCTTGCTTCGATGCAAGCATTGCCTCTTGAGGACTCGTCCGGGGTTGTTTCATGTCAGCGCCTGAGCAAAAGGATTTGCCCTCACCTCGGACTATGACCACGCGCACTGATGAATCGGCATCCAGCAAACTAGCTGCTGTCTGTGTGTCAGCGATCAATTGGCCGTTCACTGCGTTATGTACTTCGGGGCGATTAAGCACGAGGTGACGGACAGGCCCTTCGCCATCAACCCTGATGGTCTCAAATTCCATCGTGAGAGTCTCCCAGACCCGTAACAACTTCGCTCACCGTGCACCTTCTAGTATTCGACACAGGCAGAGAGCAAAAGGAGCGGTCCATGACCTACGACGGATTCGATCTGACCGGGAAAGTAGCGGTCATCACTGGAGGAAACGGTGGCATTGGTCTCGGATTCGCTCGCGCTCTCGCTGCAGCAGGTGCTGATGTCAGCGTCTGGGGGACTAATCAAGATAAAAACGCTGCCGCTGAAAAAGAGCTCCAAGCAATAAATTCATCGGCGTCGGCTGTGAGATGCGACGTAGCTAACGAACAAGAAGTTGAAGAATGCATGGCATCGGTTATCGAAAGGTACGGAAGAATTGACGCCTGCTTCCCCAATGCAGGCATCGGCGCGCAAAATCAGAAACCTTTTTTCGAACACTCGAATGAAGATTGGTTTTCAGTACTTGACGTTAATTTGAACGGGGTCTTCTACACACTGAGAGCGGCAACTCGTCAAATGGTCGCGCAAGGCGAGGGCGGGACTTTGGTTCTCACCTCAAGCGGTACTGCAATCCAGGGGTCACCCAAAGGCCAGGCCTACGCAGCATCCAAAGGAGCGATGCTGGCGATGATGATGGGCCTCTCAGTTGAAATGGCGCGTTACAAGATCACCGCGAACGCAGTGATTCCCGGATGGATCGAAACTGACATGACCGCAGGGCTCTTTGGTTGGAAAAAATTTGCCGACAACGTTATGCCGAGGATTCCTATGCGACGGTGGGGTCAACCGGATGACTTTGGTGCCATCGCTGTTTATCTCATGAGCGACGCCAGTAGATGGCACACCGGCGATGTCATAAAAATCGACGGCGGATTCAGCATCTTCTAGTGAGCGGCCAGTCGTTAAGTTCTCAAGGCGCATTTTTTGATGAACCAACTACTCAACGAATCGATCTACCAGGCGCCGACATAGTTCTCCACCAGCAAGTGTGGTCCCCAGAGCGCGGCGACCAACTCTGTAGCCAATTGGTGCAAGAAATCGAGTGGCGCCAAGACAAAATTTCGATGTTTGGCCAAGTGCATGATGTGCCAAGACTCAACGCTTGGTATGGCGATCCCGACTGCTCCTATGCCTGGTCAGGAATTCGAATGAACCCATTGGCCTGGACACCAACTCTTCAGAAAATAAGAGAACAGGTAAACGGCCTTGCCGCAGTTCAATTCAACTCTGCCTTACTCAACCTGTATCGAGATGGAAACGACAAAGTCGATTGGCACGCGGACGATGAAAAGGTGCTCGGCATCAACCCAGTGATCGCCTCAGTCAGCTTGGGAGTAGCGCGAAAGTTTCGTATGCGACGCAAGGACCGGTCGCAAACACCGACCGACATCGTTTTACAGTCGGGCGACGTTTTGATCATGCGAGGCTCCACACAACAGTTATGGGAACACGAGGTACCCCGTTCAAAACGGATTACCCAACCAAGGGTGAATCTGACGTTCAGAGTGGTCGAATCATCGTCGTAACATTGGCCACACTCCCGTACCGTTACAACCCGTGAGTAACCAAACTGCCTCTTCGCTGCGCTACCTACGTCTAGCGATCGGTCTCGCGTTGTTCGGTGTTGGACTTGGATTAGTGGTCTTAGGTGATTTCGGTTTACCACCGTGGGATATTTTTCATCAGGGACTCGCCGAACAAACGTCTCTCACCATTGGCATAGCGATGATTTTCGTCGGCGCCGCGTTACTGATTGCGTTGGTTCTCCTTAAAGAACCCATGGGTGTAGGAACATTGGCCAACGTGTTCGTCATCGGATTGGTTGTCGATGCCACGGTGAGTATCGGCAATACTCCAACAAATTCACTCATACGAATGTTGTGCACTCTTCTCGGACCGATCGTCGTCGCGATCGGTTCTGGCTTTTACATTGGAGCGCGGCTCGGACCAGGTCCGCGAGATGGGCTCATGACGGCACTTGACCGTCGCGGGGTCGCAATATGGAAAGCTCGCACTCTTATCGAGGGAACCGCCTTAGCCTGCGGACTGGCCATGGGCGGAACTGTTGGTTGGGGCACTTTGTGGTTTGTTGTCTCTATCGGTCCCACGGTGCAGTTCTTTTTGCGTCTGCTTGACACTGCCCCCCACAAAGGCACTACCGCGTAATCGATTAGTCCAAATCGAAAAGTCTCGGTTCGTTAGTCTGCGAATTTGGGTTGAAAGGCCGTTGAAGGTAGCGCATCGGACCAATTCTCCGACTCAAACAACGTTGAGGCTAAGCGCCCTAATTCGTCACTGCTCTTGGCCGCAGATCCACATCCGCCAATTGCTACCGCGATGCCGTCTTCAACCCAACCGATATAAGGATGTTCCGTCGCTGTGTTCGTAACCACGCAGGGCTTCTGGGCCCAACTACGAACTTCAATCCCAGGGAGAAGACCAAAAAGAGAGTTCCGTAAAGCATCTACCTCTGTCTCATCTCCTTCACTTTGGAACCAGTCCGTGAGCGCCGCTTGTTCAACTGGCTCCGAATTGCGCAGCGATCCGCCTATCTTGAGCGCCACCCGACCATCGGAGTATCGGACCGGAGGTACCCAGTAAATTTCGTCTAATCGTTCATCGGGAGGGTCTACGCAAATCAGGCTCGGTAGCGAATCTGCCACCGATATCTCCGCTGTGACCGTTGTGCGAGGCATGCGGTGAAGGTTTAGCGAACGCGGAAGCAACTCGGAACCAAAGGCTCCGGTGGTGACGAGCACTCGGTCGGCGGTTGACGATCCCCAGCTCCCGCTGATCACGTAACCGGCGCCCGACGCTTGGAGTGTGTGAGCCGTCTCTTTTATGAGCACCGCACCTGCCGCTTGGGCGAGTTTTGTTTGAGCTGCCACGAGTCGCCGAGGATTGATATATCCCGCGGGCCCGCTTTCGTATAGAGCGGGATGACCGTTGCTTAGAACAATCCCAGTGTGTTCCGATACCCAATCGGTGGTCACTAAGCGGGCGTCGCCTCCTGCTGTTGTCGAGTTTTCGAGCCACTCAGATATTTTCGGTGACGAACTCACCAAACCGCATGGAACATGAAAGTCGATACCGGCTCGCTGCTCGATATCTGCGTAGCGTTCTATGGAGCGGGCCGCTAGCTGCGACCACACGGCTGTCCGCCCTGCTACGCGAGTGATTCGCCCTTCATCGGGATGGCTGCAAAACGGTCCAAGACTGGTTCGACGGTCGGTGGGTTCGTCAGGACCGATGAGAACCACTCGATGTCCCGCTTCCGCGAGGTGCCGAGCCGCGGCCGAACCGATTAGCCCTCGCCCAATAACAGCTATTTCGAAGAGTTCGGGCATGACTCCTAGCTCAGCACCGCTTGAGCTCGGATTTCCACCACAGCACCCGGCATCGCCAGCTCGGTGCATCCAATCGCTGTCCAGGCAGGGTAAGGCTTACTGATCAATTCATCTTTGACGGATATGAAGTCCCTGAGATGCTCTCGCATGCCGATGTGATAACTAGTCATTTCCACGATGTTGGAGAGATCTCCGCCGGCTTCGGCGAGAATTTCTCCGATATTTTCGAAAGCGAGGCGGAACTGTTCTGTGAGGTCGTCAGGACACTTCCCCGAAGCGTCCATACCTACCTGCCCAGACATAATTAGTAAATCACCAGTTCTAATCCCCGGTGCAAAATGGAAATTGTCATACATGGCCTGCTGAGAGGCCGGAATTATGCGTTCTGTCATCGTCGCACAGTAGCGGGGCAACCACTCCCTTCTCCACACCAACCCTTATTCGGTGGAATGAAGACTTGGTTTAAGCGGTCTGGGCTTATCTAAATTCAGCCTGAGTTTGCCTCTGAAACCAATTCCAGAATTGGTTCGTAGGCCTCTACTCCGACGGGTTCGTTTCGTTGCGCGACACGCATCATGACAATTTGATCGGCGACACCTTCGTACTGGGCTACGCGACGTGAACACTCCAATGGAGTTCCACTAATCGTCAGAGAGTCAACGATCTCTTCTGGCAACAGTCCCTTTGCCTCGGCGGTCCTGCCTTGTGGCATAAGTTCCGCGAGCATGTCTGCAGCTTCGGCAAAGCCCTGTTGCCGCATCTGAGAGTCGTAGTAGGGGTGGGGTACAGGATGAAATAGGCCGCATATCGATGCTTTCGCCGCGTCACGAGCAGCTTCTGAGTCCTGGTTAACGCTCACAAGCGCGCCCATAGGAAAAGCTAGCTCTGCACCTTCACGACCAACGGCCTCAGCTGAGACAATTGCGTTAGGCCGAACGGTGTCACGCATGAATTCGACCGAGGCCATGATTCCGACTCCAATGCCGTCGCTCACCTCAGCTGCCAAGCGCATCATGTTCGGTCCAGATGCCGAAAGATACACGGGGATCGAACTACGGAAAGGTGGAAAAGATGCCCGCCATTTGTGCATTTCGTGGACCTGACCGCCGTAGGTGACTCGCGTTCCCACAGGCGCGGCCACCACTTCGCGGACAATGTTCACAAAGTCCCGCATAGCGGTAAGGGGCCTGGAGGAATCGATACCCATGTACCAATTGTTGAAGTTGGGGTTGCCTGTTCCCACTCCTAGGACAAAGCGTCCGCCACTCATTTCGTCAAGGTCTCTTGCTGTGAGGCCCGTGAGCCATGGAGAGCGAGCAAACGCGTTGACCACATAGGTGCCGACCTCAATTTCGGTGGTTGCTGCAATGACGGCTGCAGCCTGTGTGACAGCACTTCGCCCTGCTTCTGCGAGCATCACCGACGCGGCACCAACGGCTTCCATCTCTTTAGCAACGGTTACAACTGTGTCGAAGCTGTTTTCAAATCCAAGTAGTGGTCCTAATCGCATTGGTACTCCAGATGCTGGTCAACACAACGACCGTAGCGGCCATCTCCTACCCAAGGTCGCGTCGCAGGGCCTAACGTCGTGCCGATAGGGGGATGAGATGACTGCTCTCAGAGAATTACGCGTCCTTGATGTGACTCAATACGAAGCTGGGCCATCGTGCACTCAGGCGCTCGCCTGGTTCGGCGCCGATGTAGTCAAGGTCGAACCACCAGGACGTGGCGATCCAGGCCGGGGAGGAGACATCATTCCACAAAACTATTTCTTGCAGTGGAACAGTAATAAGCGATCCATCGCCATCGACCTCACCCATGAGGAGGGGAGGCAACTTCTACTAGAAATGGCCGCTCACTACGATGTCTTCGTAGAAAACTATGGTCCTGGCGTCGTTGATCGACTTAACCTCGGATATGAGGTCCTCCGAGAAGTAAACCCATCAATTATTTATGCCTCGGTTAAGGGCTTTGGCTCCACGGGCCCCTACGCGGATCGCAAATGTTTCGACGGAGTCGCTCAAGCAATGGCTGGAGCCTTGTCGATAACCGGTAGACCCGATGATGAACCTCTCCTACCGGGAACCACTACGGGAGATTCAGGAACTGGTGTGCAACTCGGAATGGCGATTCTTGCTGCCTACATTCAGAGACTCCAAACCGGCGCCGGCCAATATGTGGAGATCGCAATGCAAGAAGCGATGACGTATTACATGCGCACGCGGATGGCGATGGCATCTGGCTGGAATGACGAACCTGTAGCTCGAATAGGAAACGGTTCTCGAGCGGTGAACAACTTGTACCCATGTAAGGGCGACGGAGCCAACGACTACGTGATGATCATGGCGATTACCCCAAAGATGTGGATCAACCTTTGTTCCGCAATGGGGAAACCAGAACTTTCGGACGACCCCCGATTCGCTCGGAACCGAGACCGAGTCGACAACAATGATGCGTTGCGAAACGAAATTTCCGCATGGACGAAAGGTCTAACAAAGGAAGAAGTCACGGAATTACTCGCCGCTGAAGATGTCCCAGGCGGACCGGTTCTCGACACCAGCGAACTCTTGAACGACCGCCATTTGAAAGAACGCGGGTTCATCACCACAATCGAACATCCCGATCGCGGTGAGGTCCCTATCTTGGGATGGGCACCTCGATTGTCAGCTAGCTCAGTAGATCTGGTCGCAGCTCCCGCCTTAGGTGAACACACGGCAGAAGTTTTGACACAAGACCTGCAACTACCAGCGGCAACGATCCAACGGCTCATTGACGAGTCGATCATCGGCGGGTCCTGATGGCACGGCCTACCGCTCCCGGAGTTCATCTAGTTATCGGAGGGTTTCCACCGGGTTCCACCGCCGGGCACGATATGCATTATGCCCGAATGGAACTGCTCCGTTTTGTCGGTGAAGTAGATCACGTGCAACCAACAATCTCGTCAAACTTTGATGACCTTGAGACCTGGCTTCCCACTACCCAACTACTCATCACCTACACATCGGGCCCATTTCCTTCTGACACCGTGCTCCCTCATTTGAGTTCATGGCTTGAAAGGGGAGGCCACTGGTTAGCTCTACACGGCACGAGCGGAGGAAAGGCCGAATCAGTCGATGGTGATCGTCGACGGCGGCGCATGGTCAAAATGCCTCACCATGAAACATTGGGAGCTTTTTTCCTTAATCATCCACCACTTCGAAAATTCGAGGTCGACGTCCATGGTGACCACCCCATTGTGCGCAATATGCCGGCGTCATTCGAAACCACAGACGAGTTGTATTTCCTCGAGATTCTCGACCCAAACGCAAAGATCTTGCTGAGTACTGAACTACCCGATGATCCGGATCCGGCTTTCGGTTTCGAGGTCGATTTAGACACGTCGTTGATGGAAGATGGCCACAATCGAGCCCTAGGCATCGTTTGCGATAGAGGAAGCGGCGCCGTTGCCTATATTGCGCTCGGGCACACACACTCCCCCGCCACCAATGGGCAACCATATGTTGACGTTTCAGTCACAGCAGACCGAACCACTCCGACAACGTTTCGGGGGTCGTGGGAAACAGATGGGTTTAGCACCCTCATCCGCAACGGAATTCAATGGGGACTGTCAACTTGAGCACGAACAAAGCGCCACGTGGGATGCTGTGTTGGAAGAAGATCCTGGCCTACAGGGTCGACCGAGTTAACGTCACCATTCTCTGACCGGACCAACAGCCTGGTTAGTTCCAGAAATAAGGAGACCGCGAATGCTGGGACACGATGCAGTAGCTCAAGCCCTTGTCGACCATGGGGTCGACACCGTCTTCGCCGTTCTCGGCGACGGCAATCTTTTCATCGGTGAAAATCTAGAACGTCAACACGGGGTCAACTTGATTGGAGCGACCCACGAGGCGAACGCCGTATGCATGGCTGAAGGCTGGGCAAAGGCGACAGGAAGGCTTGGTGTAGCAACCGTGACCCATGGTCCCGGGCTGACAAATACCATCACAGCTTTGGTGGAGGGCGTGAAAAACGGGACGCCCATGATCCTCGTGGCCGGCGACACTCCCGTTGAGAATGAGCAACACCTTCAGAACCTCGACCAGCATGCATTGGTGGCAGCGACCGGTGCTGGTTTTCAGCCCGTTCGTAACGTTCAAACAATTGCCGAGGATGTTTCCACAGCCGTGCGACGGGCCCATGCCGAACATCGTCCAGTGGTACTGAATGTGCCATTGAACATTGAATGGGACGAAGTCGAATACGAAGCACGCCCCGCGCTTACTCCCGCTTCTCTGCGTCTCGCTGCTGATCCCGATCACCTTGAGACGGCCTTAGGCATTATTGCTTCCTCTGCGCGTCCCTTGATCGTGGCGGGGCGCGGAGCAGTTAAGTCAGGCGCCCGAGAAACCCTGATTCGCCTAGGAGACGCTTTAGGGGCGCCTCTGGCAACTTCGCTACTTGCGACTGGTTTTTTTCAAGAAGAACCGTTCAACCTGGGCCTTCACGGCACCCTCAGCCATCAAATCGCTGGGGAGACATTCGCTATGGCGGATTGTCTGATCGTTTTTGGTGCCGGATTGAATTTTTTAACTACCGACTATCAGAGTTTGTTGGCTGGAAAACGAGTGGTGCAGGTAGATCTCAATCCCGCCAACATTGATCGTTACGTAACGGTTGACGCGGGCGTGGTCGGAGATGCGACGGTGGTAGCCGAAGCAATGATGGAACTGCTTTCCGCTGCTGAGCATCAGCCTTCCGCTTTCAGAACCCCTGAGCTGGAAAGAAAACTAAGTGAGTTCGACCCTGCCACAGCGTTCGATGACAAGAGCTACGACGGGGCGGTTGACCCGCGGACGCTCACTCGACGACTTGACCAAGGGCTCCCTCAGGATCGTCAAGTAGTCGTTGACGCAGGTCGGTTCATGCTTGACGCGTTGACCTTGTCAGTGCCCGATCCACTCGATTTAGTCACCAGCCACGGATTCGGCGCAATTGGATTGGGTATGTCCACGGCGATCGGTGCAGCCGTAGCGCGCCCAACACGCCCAACTGTGCTCTGTATAGGCGACGGGGGTTACATGATGGGTGGCATGACTGAGCTTTCGACTGCCGTTCATTTGGGGCTCGACCTGATTGTCATCGTGTACAACGATGGCAGCTACGGGGCGGAACACATTCAACTTGTAGCTAAGGGTATGGATCCAGCCGCCTCGACTCATGAGTGGCCAGATTTTTGTGCGGTTGCAGCGAGTATGGGCTGTGAAACAGCAAAAATTCAAGCTTTGAGTGACATAGATGCCGCCATAGACATCGTCAAGAATCGAACGGCAGGGAGACCGGTTCTCATCGAGGCTTCGATCGACCCCGACGTCGTATCAAGTATTTACGGGCATCATCGATGAGTGAGGTCACCAACATTGAGTTGGTGGACCGTTACGTCGGAATGCCGGACACGATGCAGGGAGGCTACGTCGCCGGCTTGGCCGCGGGAGACGTTGACGGACCTGTCCGGGTGCGGATCCGTAGACCGATGCATCCCGGAGAATTGTTAGTTCGCACTGCAGGGCAAGATGACAATCTGGTGCATCGCGACGAAGAACTGGTCATGGTTGCAACTCCAGGTCCTCTCCACGTTCGAGCACGCTCACCCATTTCGCGCCTGGCCGTTGACGTCGCAATGAAAGTTCCTCTTCCTTTTGATCCCCCTTATCCCGATTGCATCGGTTGTGGTCATGGTCCCGAAGGATTGGGTATTCAGATACGTCCATTAGGTGACGGACAGCACGCTGTTGCCGTCTGGTCTCCCACTGCAGAATGGAGCGATCAGAACGGTGTGATTCCTCGGAACCTGGTCTGGGCAGCGTTCGACTGCATTACGAGCTGGGCGGTCTTCGTGGACCCACCTACTTCATCTGGAGGTGGGGCGGTGACGGGGAACATTGCGGCCGAGTTCTACGGCGATGTGCTCGTCGGTGAAACCTATATGTTTCAGTCATGGCGTGAAAGAGACGATGATCGAAGCATCATCTGCGGCGGCGCGTTGTACGGGCCAAATGGGCTGGTGGCAGTAGCCGACCAAGAGTTAGTTCGCACCGAGGGGTGGGGAATGAAAATACCGGCCGCCCCTTTAAGCCGTTAAATCGTCTCAAGATTCGGGGTGGCTCCGGCATGATCAAATCAGTTGAACAGCACTACGGCAGCGACGGCATCATGCAACGTATCGTTGACGCGCTGACCCAAGCGGGGCACAACATCGACGAACTCGATTCAGACGTTCTTGCAGCGGCAGACGAGTTTCACATCGGAGGCCGAGAAGGGACAACTCATGTAGCAGCCGCTATCAATGTTGCTGCTGGAGATCGCATCCTTGATGTGGGTTGTGGAATCGGCGGCGCAGCACGCTTTTTAGCTGGCTCGACGGGCGCTTCAGTCACCGGTATCGACCTCACACCTGAGTTCGTTGATGCTGCTATCCAGTTATCCGACCTAGTTGGGGTCGGCACGCAAGTTGATTTTAAAGTTGGCTCCGCGCTCGATCTGCCGTTCCTCGATAACAGCTTCGATGCTGTCACCATGCTTCACGTTGGAATGAACATCGAAGACAAAGTACAGATGATGAGCGAACTCGCGAGAGTTTGCCGTTCGGGAGGAACAGTGGTCGTTTACGACGTGACCATTACCGGAGAGGGCGACCTTCCGTATCCAATGCCGTGGTCAACGACACCCGAATTCAGTTTCCCGGAGCCAGCAACGACATACGAGTCAGCGGGAACTGATGTCGGTCTCGAACACGTCAGTAGCTCGAATCACTATGACTTAGCTCTCAAATTTTTTAACGAGCCGCCATCTACTCCCCCGCCAGTATCGCTTGGGCATTTAATGGGGCCCCGAATGATGGAGATGCGCGACAACGCGGCAGATGCAATTAACCAGGGCTTAATCAGCCCTGTCCTCATGACCTTCCTCGTACCGTAACAATCAGAGTGTTTTTTCTATTGCTACGCGTCGAACATCCATCTCAAAGCTCAAGCCTTCAATAGGTGGATGGGCAATATGCCAATGCAGACCCGCACCGACAGCGGACCCCACGCGTCCCACTAATGTCGCTCCTGCGTGTGAAAACCAGTCTTGGGCGCAGTAGACATCAACTGTTGAACAATCGTTCCATGCAACTCCCATTGCGGACATGCGATCTTCCATTTCCTGACATACCTGCGCAATTCGTAGGCGCCACGCCTCAGCATCCTGCGCTCCATCGGCAACGATGCTGCTGGGCTGAAGATCACTTTGATCCATCAGGTCACCTGCGCCGGCAACCACAAACGATGCCGGTCGCTCCGCGGGTGCCGGTCGAACGTAGCTAAAGGCATACAGGGAGGTCTCATCTGGGGGGAAGTGTGCAGGTGCAACGTTGGTACGAGCGATGGGGTTGTCATCGCCCACAAGCAAACCCCAGTCACCAAGAAGAGACCTGTACTCCCGGTTGAAATCAGCAAATCCTTCAAACGAATGGGGTCGAGGGCATCGCAACTCAATCGCGCACAGCGCCGTTCGACTCAATCCTTCGTCGGACGCGACCGCTTCAATTTGTTCGAACCCAACGCGCCAGGGCACTGAAGTAGCCAGAGTGACATGAACAATCTCGGCTCCCGGAGCAGCGATCACGCCACCGGAGTATGGGTCAATACCGGGTACGTACGAAAAAGGGGCGTGTGGGCTAGGACGCAAATTCATGAGGTCTCCTGACGGGACAATTCAAGTGTTACACCCTTCACCGGGGCAGTAGCGTCGTTCTTGAGGACAAGGGGGCAATAGTGGAAAGCCTGACCAGCGAGCAACGGGACCAATGGTCGACAGACGGCTATTTGCATCTTCGTGGAGTGCTGTCTCCCGACGAGGTGGAGTTCTTTAATCAAGAACTAGACCGAGTGCGTTTGTTGCCGGGCTACGAACCGGGCAAAGCTCAGCTAGGTCATTACGAGTGGATGGACACCTCAAAGAGCACCGACGCCGATGGCTTTATGGATAGGCGCGACCTCCTCAACTACGGCCAACACTTTCTTGACCTCATTGATCGCCCCGGATTGTTCGATTTGCTTGTCGACATCATGGGGCCTCACATCATGTTGTCCATGACTCAGGCCATAGTTCGCCCCTCAACAGACACCTTCCCCGGGTACACCCATACCGACGGTGGCGAGGGGCTTCGAGAAATTCGGGTCTCCGAGACGTCGCCTCCTTTAGCCATGAAAGCGATGTACTTATTGAGCGACGTCGCCGGCGAAGATGCCGGCGCCTTTACCGTCTTTCCAGGAAGTCATTTGCGCACTTTCCCGTGGCGCCGCGACGAGCCACCCACACCACACTCTCCGGGGGCAGTGCAGCTTCCTGGCACGGCCGGCGACTGTTATTTGTTCTCTCATTCTCTATGGCATGGGCCATCACCTAATTATTCCGGCAAAGCCAGAAAGACACTTCTCTATAACTACGCTCAGATGTTTATTCGGAGCTACGACCACGAAATAACACCGGAAGTTACTGGGCAGTTGACACCTCGTCAGAGACGTCTTTTAGGCGATCTTGGTTACGGATTCCGACCGGGTTCGTATTTCTACGTTCCTCCGGATCAAGAAGAACTGATTTATCAAGACAACCGAGGGTCATCAGGTTGGACCGGACCAAGCATCGTCGATCAGAGCGGCTGACTCCCAAACGCGACTACGGTCGTTCTCATGGGTGAGATGGTGACGTTTGCAAGCAATGGGCATGATGCCCGCGGGCATTTAGCAGTTCCCGACAGCGGTTCTGGACCTGCCGTGATGGTGATTCAAGAGTGGTGGGGGCTAAACCCGCAAATGAAAGGGGTCGCAGACTTTCTCGCGGAGCAGGGTTTCGTGGCTCTTGCGCCTGACTTGTACCACGGTGAGTTAGCCGGCCATGACGAGATGGATAAGGCCGGGCAGTTAATGACGGACCTTCCTCCTGATCGTGCCGCTCGCGATATGAGTGGTGCTGTCGATTATCTGGCCGATCACGATGCGAATAATGGAAACGGCGTTGGAGTTATCGGGTTTTGCATGGGTGGTTTGTTGAGTTTCATGATTGCCGCGAATCGCGGCGATGTTGTAAAAGCAGCGGTTCC
>Ga0206683_10000006_pt1 | contig 137751 bp, 113 predicted proteins | sample M280m12015metaG_FD_155483 | JGI IMG/M metagenome (GOLD analysis project Ga0206683, IMG submission 155483) | Ammonia-oxidizing marine archaeal communities from Monterey Bay, California, United States - M2 80m 12015 | ecosystem: Environmental > Aquatic > Marine > Intertidal zone | place: USA...
ATTTCGGAGTTACAGGGGCGGAGGGGAGCGAGGGCTCCTCTACAGGGGGCTTCGACACTGCAACACAAGACAACTCGGTTTCTGTGAATCAGTTCGCACACTTCGAACAGAGCGAGGACGCAAAGGTTCGACTCTCGGGAATCGCGTTCTACTTCGATTCTGTCGGCTTCGACCTAGGGCTTCTCGATGAGGGGGACAGGCAGGGTGTGGTCGATCAGAAACCATCCCCGGGTGATCCCGGATACGAGTCATTGATAAGATTCCACGGTGAACTCGAGGTAGGGCCAGGAGAAATACTGACTTGGTGGGTCTTTACATCCCCCGTCTTGATTCTGAACCTACTGGGCTCGCGTTCCCAGAAGCTCGAGGAGGAGTGACAGGGAGGGGAGCCTCCCGGACTCCTCAGGCGCGAAAAGCAGCTTCCAAGCCTCGAGGTGCTGGGCTGCTACCATGATGACAGCGAACTCATCGGTTCCCGCACCATCTCCGTAGGAGATGGATACCTGGAGGCTTGCCTCCATGTCCATGCTATCCCCTCCTGCTGGCATTGCATCCAGGTCGATGGCGATATCCGCATCGGCACCATCTACGATCGAGTGGTCCCAAGGGCCATCGACTAGAGCCCTCCTGCCCTTCACAGGGGAGATTCTGCCACCTGCGGCTGACCATGCGGCTGCGATGGAACGCGCCGCCGATCCCCCGCCCCTCATTCTGAGGGTCGAGCCTTCGGGCTCAGTGCCGATGTGCTTGCAGGAGGCAACGAAGCCAAGGCCGTCCGTGCTAGTGCCTGACCACTCCCCATTCACTCTCCTCAGCTGGTTGATCGCGTTGACCCCATCAGGCCCGCTGACTCCCAGCCTCTCATGTGGGGAGTGCTTCAGCGGGGCAGTGCACGAGAGCCAGACCTCGCCTTCGAGGGAACTCACCTTCTCCAGGAACTCGTCGATCCCCCCTGCGTCGATGTAAACCTGCTCAGCGCCACCAATTCCGAGGTGATTGCCGACAAGCTCGAAGAGTCTAGGGGTGAGTGAGTGGGAGATGGGATGCCCTGCAATGCCCCAGTATGCCGGTCCAGTCACTAGTGTCCCTCTCAATAATCAGCAATGAATGTTTCAAATCTGCATATTCCCCTGATGGCCGTTCTACACGACCGAAAATAACGGGTATGAATGGCCCCTCCGGAGGCCATGGACAGTGACTTGGACATAGCTCGCGCGGCCGACCCAGAGCCGATTGAGTCAGTGGCCGAACAACTGGGACTTGAGCGCAGTGACCTGATTATGCACGGTCCACACATAGCGAAGGTCTCATGGGAGTCCCTCTCAAGGGGCAGAAACTCCTCTAACGGTCACCTTATCCTGGTCACCAGCGTCAATCCCACTCCCTTTGGCGAGGGTAAGACGGTCACAACGATAGGCCTCAATCAAGGCCTCAATCACCAGGGTCACAACGCCTGCTGCGTGATCAGGGAGCCTTCTCTGGGCCCCGTTTTCGGAATCAAAGGGGGAGCAGCCGGGGGAGGATACTCGCAGGTACTGCCCATGGAGCAGATCAACCTCCACTTCACAGGGGATCTCCATGCGATAACAGCCGCCCACAACCTGTGCTCCGCGATACTGGATAACCACCTCCACAGGGGAAATGACCTGGACATCGACACCAATCGGATATTCTGGCCGAGGGTCATCGACATGAACGACAGGACCCTCAGGCAGGTGAGCATAGGACTCGGTGGCCCTGCAACCGGGGTGACCAGGTCCGAGAGGTTCGACATAACCGCTGCTAGCGAGGTAATGGCAATCCTGTCTCTCTCCAACAGCTACGAGGACCTCAGAAATAGGCTCGGCAGGATAATCGTTGCAGAGTCCAACTCGGGGGGCCCCGTAACCGCCGAGGATCTGGGTGCGGCCGGCTCCATGGCACTCCTTCTGAGGGAAGCGATGCTGCCAAACCTCGTACAGACGCTGGAGGGAAACCCAGCGTTCGTTCACTGCGGGCCATTCGCGAACATAGCCCATGGGAACTCGTCCATAATCGCGGACGACCTCGCACTCTCGAGGGCCGACTACGTCGTCACAGAAGCGGGATTCGGTGCGGAGATGGGTGCTGAGAAGGCTCTCCACATCAAGGCACTAGCTTCCGGCGTCCCCCCAAGTTGCATAGTCCTCAATGTCACAGTACGCTCCATGAAGCTCCATGGCGGTGGCTTTGCAGGCGGAGGCGGCTCTAGGCCGACCAAGGAGGAGATTGAGACCGAGAACGTCGATGCGGTACGTGCCGGAGCGGCTTCTAACATGAGGAGGCACGTCCGAAACCTGGCCACCACCTCGGTGCCAGTTGTCGTCTCCATCAACAGGTTCCACACAGACACGGACGCCGAGATCGAGGCGATTCGCGAGGAGGCCCTCGAGGCCGGAGCCAAGGATATAGTGCTCTTCGAGGGATTCGCCAAGGGAGGGAAGGGCGCCGCAGATCTGGCGGACGCGGTCGTAGAGGCTTGCTCTCGCCATGAGGGGGCCGGAAGCCCATTCACACCCGCAGTGGAGCCGGGAATGCCAGCCAAGCAGGCAATCCTGAGGGTCGGGACCAACGTCTATGGGGCCCACACAGTCGACCTAAGCCCCTCGGCAGACGCATCACTCAAGAAGTTCGAAGAATGGGGTTTCGGTAACCTCCCTGTCTGCATGGCGAAGACTCAGTACTCGTTCAGCCATGACAAGAAGGTCCTCGGCGCACCAGTCGGATTCACCCTCCAGGTGAGGGAGGCCAGGCTCAATGCCGGTGCAGGGTTCATAGTGGCCATTTGCGGTTCCATGATGACCATGCCCGGGCTACCTACAAGACCAGCGGCCCTTGACATGGACATGGATGAGGACGGCAGGCTAACTGGGGTCTTCGGTTAGGAGTGATGATATGCGCCGAATAAAGCGCCTGGAGGAGGGAGTCCGACTAAGGGTCGAGGACGAGGATGATCTCTGGGTGATAGCTCAGTTGTGCAGGCCCGCTTCACTGGTTGGAATGCTCTCCCATCGCAGGGACTCGACCACCGGAACCAAGGAGGATGGAAGGGCCAAGAGCGCAGAAAGGAAGCCTATGTGGATCGTTCTGGAGGTCCATGAGAACTCGTTCCAGTCATTCACAGACAATCTGAGGGTGCACGGAGTCATCACCGAGGCCAAGATCGACATAGGCAGCCATCACACGCATGTCATTTCCCCTGGTGACGAGGTGGAGATTTCCCGGGAGGGGGGTCTGCCCAGAGCCGATATGAACCTGCTAAAGGAAGCACTAGCAGCAGGGTCTAGGGCCAAGGCCGGACTTATTGTGGTCGAATCCGATGAGGTCCTCATCTTCGAGGTCACAGCAAGGGGAATCAGGGATGTGTCCCAGTTCTCAATGAGGGGCGGGGGGAAGAAGGCGGACGACTCGACGGGGGTCCGCCGCGGTTTCTCCGAAGGAGTCGCCAAGGAGGTCAAAATGGTCTTCCCCGACAACATGCCCCTGGTGATATGCGGACCAGGCTTGGCAAGAGAGGCCTTCGAGAAGAACCTAAGGAGCATCGGTGCCAAGAACACCATCGCCAACGCCCCCACCTCGATAGGCGGCAGAGCTGCAGCCAATGAGGTTCTGACCGAGGGCGCTGCCGACTCGGTACTGGGTGAGCACGCCCTCGTGAAGGAAGTTAGAGCGATAGAGGAGGCCATGACCAGGATGTCGACCGATGGTGCTGTGGCATTCGGGGCAACTCCGATCTCAGAGGCGGCTTCGCAGGGCGCGATAGAGACGCTCGTCATCATCGCATCTATGCTGAGGGACGAAGAACGCAAGTCTGACTGGGAGCCAATAGTTAGGGACGTCGAGTCATCCCGTGGCTCAGTCATACAGGCTTCGGTCGACCACGATGCCGGTCAACAACTCATTGGAATGGGAGGGGCAATCGCCCTCCTAAGGTGGAAGTTGGACTAGGAAAACTCTTCACCGTGCTCCTCGGGCATCCACCATGGCACAAGGAGTCGGAATGGCCGCATTCGGCAGGCCAGACAGGGCCGACCCAGCATCAAGGGTGCTGGACCACGCCATCCGTGCTGGAGCAGAGGGAAAGCACATCACCTCCTCCAGAGGCGAGGAATTCCACTCCATGGACCACGGCTCGATAGACTGGAGGAAGGTCCTCGACTCGACCAATTGGCTGATCAATTCATCGGACATCGTCCTCGAGGGTGATTCGCCAAGATCGGCATGGGCCGCTGCGATGACGTTCGCCGAACTTGAGGGGAGCAAAACGGTGATGGTGGTCTCAAGCCCATCGGATCCCAGCCTGATGCAGCAGTCCTGGGGCGCGGTGGTTAGCAAGATCAGGCAGATTCACGTGATGTTCATCGATTCGGAAGCAATATGTGCGATTTCGGAAATCGAGGGCGTTGATCAGGACGGGCTGCTTGGGGAAATCAGGTTGAAGGGAATGGTCCCCATAGTGTGTACATATGACCCAATTACAGGAATGGTCAGAGTTGAGCACTCCACGGGCTCAGTGAAAGGAGGGGTAGCTAGGGGGCTCAGCCCCGCAGAGTGGCTGTCGGGATTCCTATGCAGGCTTCCTGAAACGGGTCCCGGTGAAGAGGGCATCAAAAGAGCAACGGCGGCAGAGTAATTCCAGTTCGGGGGTGTTTTTCGACCTAATGGCAGAGACCCCTTTTGAAGGGGCACCCATTCGGCGCGACCCGCGGGGGACTAAGGGATGCCACTCAGACTAGGTCCAGCGGGTGTTCCGCTGTCATGTAAGGGGAGAACTATCGTAGAGGGAATGGATGACATCACATCTCTCGGGCTAGAGGCGATGGAGATTCAGACAGTGAGGCCAGTTCAGCCGAAGCACTTCGATCAATACTGGCAGGCGGGCATACTTTCGTGGGATTCAGGCATCGAAATGAACCTGCACGGACCTTACTATGCAGAGCTCTTAGGAAAGCGCAGGGAGAGAAACCGCTCTCTTGCTAAGATGGAAGCTTCTATGCAGGCTGGCAAGGTAATCAACGCCAGGCACCTTGTGTACCACGTAGGCCCATATGGGGAGTATGACCCGGGGAAAGAGGCGAATGAGCAAGTCGCGAACGTCTTCGCGGGAATAGTCGACAGGGTTCAGAGCATCTGGGGCGATCAGGACGAGGAGGCATATGCAGCATTCCCGTGGATAGAGAAGATGGAGCCATCCTTGGTCGGAATAGAGACTTCTGGCCGTCAGGAACTATGGGGCACTGTAGACGAGGTTCTCGAGGTATGCAACCACGTCGAGGGAACGGTCCCTGTATTGAACATGGCACACATTCACGCAAGAGGGCATGGGAGCATGAGGACTAGCGAGGACTATGCAGAGCTCTTCGACAAGGTCAGAGAGACATACGGCGGTAGCAAGTTCTACTGCCACTTTGCTGGGATTGAGCACAGAATGGGCAATGCGCTCCACTACACGCAGATCAAGAAGTCGGACCTGAAGTTCGAGCCATTCGCCGAGTATCTCGCGGAGGATGGGGATTGGATGGATATCACAATCATCTCCGACTCCCCGCTTCTGGAGCATGATGCCATGTACATGATGCAGCATTACGACAAGGCAAGGCAGCGCCTCTTGGAGATTAGGGCTCGTGATGAGCGTAGAGTGAAACTAGCTAATGAACGCGGCTTAACCCCAGAGGAACTAGAGTTACTAGAGGCAGAGGTCGCAGAGGCACGCAAGAATCTCGATGAGTCACCAGGGGCGGAAAAGAAGCAGGGCAAGACTCCCGCAAAGGCCGCAGGTGGCATGTTGTCATTTGACGACAAAGCTGACGAAGATGACGTATTCTGATCGGCATCCCTCCCTCAGAAGCCTTGAAGTCACAATCACACTCGCGAGAGTGCTACGGGACTGTAGCTCAGCTGGGAGAGCGCCGCACTGAAGATGCGGAGGCCGCTGGTTCAAGTCCGGCCAGTCCCACCATTTCTCTATATCAGGGGGCTTAGTTGACTCCGTCCAGAGTCTCAGTTTGGATGCGGTGCAGCTTGCCTATTCCTACAGTGGCAGCATCGATAAGCGAGTCGAGCTCTTCTCTCGTGTATGTCGCCTCCTCGCCAGTTCCCTGGACCTCGACAAATCCTCCGTCGCTAGTCATCACTACATTCATGTCGACGTCGGCATTGCTGTCTAGGATGTAGTCAAGATCAGTCATCACATCGCCGTTAACCATCCCTATCGAGAGGGCAGCTACGTCATTTTTCATCACTGAGTTCTCATGGCTCGCACGCTCATCTGGGGACATTTCGGGAGCCGTCCAACCGTTGGACACCTCCTCCTTGGTGGGGCGCATTTCTAAGGGCATGCACTCGCCAGAAGCGATTAGCCTGCGAACCGCTAGACGTAGCCCAATATTTGCAGCAGTAATGGATGCGCACCTAGTGCCTCCGTCAGCATTCAGTATGTCACAATCGACTGTGAGTGCAATGGGCCCGAGAGCCTCAAGGTCGACAGCCCCCCTTAGGGACCTAGCAACCAAGCGTTCTATCTCCATGGTCCTTCCCTTGGCTCCACTCCTCTCCCTTCGGAATCTGGAATCGGTAGATCCTGGAAGCAGTGAGTATTCGGCGTGAACCCATCCCCTGCTGGAGTTCCGGGGAAACCATCTGGGGAGAGAGGGGGCCTTGGTAACGCAAACGAGAACGATAGTGTCTCCTTGGCGGTATAGTAGTGATGCTAGAGCATTGGGCGTGAAGTCCAATGTTACGTGTATTTTTCTAAGTTCATCATTCTCTCTCTCGGTGGAGACATCCCCCGACTTCATCTTCGCCATGCACTCGCGACCGTAGGCCCCTTGTTGAATCATTCGCGCCTAGCATGAGGCGGGCGGAAGGAGTCCACGACTTCTTTGTTGGTCTCAATGTACGGTCCACCAATCAGGTCAACACAGTAAGGTACGGCGGCGAACACTTCATCCAGTATCTCTCTTATTGACCGAGGTGATCCGGGGAGGTTGATGACCAGTGAGGACCCCCTGACCCCGGCAATTTGCCTAGATAGTATGCCAGTTGGAACGTACCTCATGGAAATGGATCTCATATGCTCGCCAAATCCTGGAAGAATCCTGTCGCACACCGACTCAGTGGCCTCGGGAGTGACGTCCCTAGGGGCCGGACCAGTCCCTCCAGTGGTAATCACGACCGAGCATCCCTCATTGTCGACGAGCTCCTTAATCGCGCTCTCCAAGGAGATTTTCTCATCAGGTACCAGCCTGCGGACGGACTCCCATGGTGAGGAGATCGCCTCTTCTAGGAAGCCTACTATGGCAGGACCGCTCTTGTCTTCATATTCTCCTGAACTAGCCCTATCCGAGGATGTCACTATTCCGAACTTGCACGGAACTCCCGTTGACATGCCTTTGGACGGGGGGCTTCCACGATTAACGCCGCCGGTTGAAATTGGAATTATCGGGGACACCTTCAAGAACCGCCGAGATAAACCTACCCTGCTTGAGGTGATGAAGTGCTGAGTCTTCCCCAAACCGCACACAGGAAAAATCCCCGTGCATCGCCTAGCCCAGCCCCTAACGGGGCTGACGCTACGTCGACTCGAGTTTACTCAGCATATCGTCAATAGGCGGAGTTGAGAAAATGAGTGATGATGGAAAATATGCTGCACAGGTAGCTATGGTGAAGGAAGAATGCAAGGATGCCGATGAAGGTGAAATAGCTAAGGAATTCAAGAGGTACGAGGAGGAGTTCCTGATACCTCCTGCAGACGCACTAAGGTCTGTCATGAGAAAGTTCCAGACAGAAGCAGGGATCGAAGTCACAAAGTCATCCTCTCCCTCTACGCAACAGGCGGCCGAGAAGAAGGTAGAGCGTTTCTCGGACCTGAACTCCGATGATAGAAACGTCACCATCGAGGTCGCGGTAATTTCCTACACTCCAAGAATTCAGAAAATGAAATCCGGGGAGGAGAGAAAGATAGCCTTTGGATGGATCGAGGATAACCCCTGGGAGTCTAGTGATAAGAGGGAAAGGTGGGATTACAAGGACTGGGGCGACAAGAGCAAGAATCTGGCACCAGGATCCATAGTCAGGCTAGAGGGCGTCTCCGTGAATGAATGGAATGACAAGCGATCAATCAACGTCAATAGCACGTCCCGAGTCACCACTCTGAAGGAAGGCGGTCCAGTAGTCCATCAGCCTTCAGACGAACCACTGACCATAGAGAAAGCATCAGCTATGGAGGGCTTTGTCAGCCTTGTCGCAAGGGTAGTTTCCACAAAGCCAGACGTGATAGTGAAAAGGGACGGATCCGGGCAACTCAACGTCGTCAGGGGGAGGCTTGCAGACTCCACGGGGAGTATTAGCATGCTTTCATGGGCCGATTTCGATCATGAGCCTGGCTCGTTGGTCAGAATAGAGGGCGCGACGATAAGGAGATTCAGGGAAACTCCAGAGGTAAACATCAGCGACTCCACCACTGTGGAGGTCTATCACGACAACTCCTTTGCAAGCTTAGATCAGCTTTCTTCTTCAGTGAAGAGTAACATCTCCGATCTTAGGAATGGAATGAGGGACGTTGAGATAACCCTCCAGATAGAGTCATGGAACCAGAGGTCATTCACATCAAAGGATGGCACCGAGAGAGTCGTCCGAAGCGGAGATGTGATGGATCCAACCGGACGTTGCAGGTTGACTGCATGGTGTGATTTCGATCCGAAGCCCGGCGATTTCATTCATCTGAAGGAAGCACGCGTGCAATCATGGCAAGGTTCCCCAGATCTCGTGATAGACGACATCTCTCAAGCTACAAACCTGGACAACCCTGCTTGGGACCAGATTGACCCGGAGGATCACTGGGTTGACGTAGACCTCACCGATTTAGTGAGCGGGGGGACCCGAAGGGGAATAAGGACCAGCGGGACGATAGTTTTCGTTACCAACGACTCCGGAATTATTGAGAGGTGCCCAGAATCACTGCCGGATGGAAATAGAAAATGCAGGAAGAGGCTAAGGGACGGAAGTTGCATTGATCATGGTGCTCAGAGGGGAGAGGAGGACTTGAGAATCCGACTAGTCCTAGATAACGGGGTGTCGAACGTTTCTCTGCTGCTATCGAAAGAACCAGCGGAGGCCTTCCTCAAGATGTCACAGGCTGACGTAGCGGAGAAGATTTCCAAGGATGGCCAGGAGTTGTTCTTGACATCCATAAGGGAAGAGTCTCTTGGCAGGAATGTCTCAGTTAATGGCCTGGCCCTAATTGATGACCAAGGTGCAATGGTACTTGCCGACAGCGCAACCTTGGATCAGACTCCTGCCTCGGATGCAGCTAATCTAGTAATGCAGAAGTGGGGGGTGGCACTATGATGGGAGGCCAGAGAAGAGTCAGGCAAAGCGCGATTAGAATGCTTGCAAGAGAGTACTCCGACTCCTCATTGACGGAGGTGGGAGCAGGTGAATTCGACCCGTCTTTCGTAGTCACTAAGCTAGGGGCAAGAATCAACAGGGCACTGGTCGGCGGAGTAATCGACAGGATGGAAAGAAGAGATGGCGACAATGGCCCAAGCTATTCTGGCTCACTCAGAGACCCAACTGGTAGCCATGTATTCAATATCGCCCCTTTCCAGCCAGAGCTCCATGCAGATGCTGAGGAGCTTCTTGCAAGGTTCGAGTCCGGCGACAGATTTCTGATGATTCTGGTAGGGCGCTCTAGGTGGTTCGAACAAGAGGATGGAGGGGTATTCATGTCCCTAAGGGCGGAACAGTTCACAGTTTGCGACAAGGAGACATACTCGATGTGGCTAGTCGGTGCTGCAGACTCAACCCTTCGTAGATTGGATGCGTATGAGAAGTCCATCGGTATCGACCCAGATCAAAATTCAATGGAGGAAGCAGGTATCCCCTCAGACCTAATCAAGGGGCTAATCGCATCCCGGGAACACTATCCCGAGTTCGACAGCGAGAACTACCAAGTTGGTGTGCTTCAAGCGCTATCTGCTGCTTCGGGGAGAACCAATCTAATCCAAGAAGCTCCCGAACCTCCAAGTGATTCAGGGCATGACGGGAATGATGCGGAATCCGATACAATCACCCCAATAGAGCCAGCGGGCGACCTCCATGGGACCATTATCGCGACAATCAAAGCCAGAGACTCCGGAGAGGGCGTCGAGTATGATTCAATTATACTCTCATGTGTGGAATCTGGCTTCTCGAGAGAAGATGCGGAAGACGCATTGGAGAGCCTTAGGGACATAGATGGAGCGATTATTGAGCCAAGATTCGGCTTCTTCAGGATTCTGCCGACTAGTTAGCATCGGGATTTTCTAGAGCCCTCTGGGCCCCTAGCATAGTTTCCTTGATCCTCGCTCTAGATGCGCTGCTAGCCACTTCCTCACGAAGCATGGTCCTGGATTGCTCTATTCCGAACTCCCCCAATCGGGCCCCCTTTATTTCTGCCATGTCCGTAGCAACCCTCGACAGCCTAGTTCTGACTGCGTCATCCTCTATCGGCCAGCCTCTCCTCACTGCGAGCCTCAGGACTAACTCCTTCTGAGCTTCTCCCCATCTGCCGCCATGGCCCCTGAGGATGGTTCCGACCATTCTTTCCAGGTCGCCAATCTTGGATACCACGAACTTAAGATCGGTTTGAACATCCTGATCAAGCCTCTCAGCCCCCATTATTATGGCATCAGCAGCGTCTTCGAGAACCGCCTGGGGAGGAATCTCGTGGAAGTTAGAGTCAATCTCCAATGGCTCTTCTTCAGAAGAAACGCCCTCATCTCTTGTATATTGCTCCCCCCTTTGCTCTATGGCATCTGGAATCCCGCTTCTTTTGAGACTCCTCTTTATCCTGCCCCATCCATTCAGCTGATTGGTCAATACTCCAGCGACTCTACCCATCAGAACGGTTCGGTTACCAGTGAGGGGACTCTCGAGCCTCACACACATCTCATGCAGGTCGTCCCTATCCATCTCAGCGAGTTTTTCTATCGTCATCCTCCTTGAGTCGAAGTTCAGGTGGAGCCATAGGCGCTGCCTCCTTTCCCTCTGCGAACCAGAAGACTTGACTCCGAAAATCTTCAGCACCTCTCCTAGGTCTCTATGGGACATGGACTGGATCCCGTCCCATGAAAGGTCAAGGTCGGGGAGAACTAGATGGTGAATTAGTCTGGCCCGTAGAACTTCCACGGACCCACCTTTTGAGATGCCTAGGCCTTCGGCCCTTTCCCTGAGCTCGACAAGCCTACCTCTGTAGAGGGCGTCCAGCACGTAGAGGTCGTAATCCATAGCGCTCCCAAACCGCCTCCGACATCTCTACCATGATATCGCTTGCGTGTCCAGAGGAGTTGGAATGCGTATTTTACGCGTCCCGCTCAATCTTCCAGTGCGATGAACGATGGAGTGTCCGGATCTGTGTGGAAATCCTTCGGAACATCCCTGGATGTCTCTTTGAGCAGTATCTCCCAGTCACGCAATGAGGCTATCGTGGCCCTCTCAATGTCGGAGTGCCTTACTACCCTGTGCAATCCCACTGTCTTCTTTCCGTTCTTGGAAACGAACTCGATCCTGAACTCGACGTGAACCTCATTCTCAATGACCTCTCCGTCAGGATTTTTGCAGACCTGTTCAAGAACTAGGTCGCGAGTATTCTCTGCCTGTTTAATCAGGGACCTAACTTGCCTATGCCTGACCAATATGCCAGTCTTATCCAACATGTCTTCATCAAGAGATCCAATTAGGTTGTCATGCACCCACCAGGATGTCTCCCCCTCCTTCTCGGAGATTTGTTCCGAGATGCTAACAGGGAACTTCCTCCTGGCGATCAGGACTATCAGATCCGAATATGGGAGGGGCAGGAAAATGGGTTCTCCAGCATTCTGGGGATCTGGGAGAAGTGAATGCCTCCTGCTGACTAAACCCGCCTCTTCGTAAATTCCTCTTTGGGTGACAAATCCGTCAATCTCCCCAGAATCTCTGAGCTCCTCCATCCACCTCACCGAGGAAATCGGATCCTGCGGTGGGTCTCCCTTTCCAGAAATCGAAGAGTACGCCCCAGGGTCAAGGATTCTGATTCCCTTCCTAGCTCTTCTTAGCTGTCTCCTGACCAACTTCTGCTCACAGAGTATGATTGCAGATTTGGGCTGATATTGTAACTTGTTGTCAGAGACTAGAATTGAATAGGGCCTCTGAGGTGTTCTGGCCCCAACGATTTCCAGCCCCGCTTGCAGAATCTCCAGTCTTCTTCCGTGAATCACAGAGGCCGGAACGGCAAAGACGTCGGCCTCACCCGAATCCAACATGGAAAGCCCACTCTCAAGATCGCTAACCTCTAGGAACTGCACACCCATCTCTGGAGCACTGCCTGAATCTAGGAAACTTGTGAAATTATCGGATACGGAGCACCTAGCTGTGTCCAACATAGCAAGGAGTAGTTGTTCCGTCATCGCATCCACCTCTAGGGAGGGGGCACACCCTGTGCCCGTACGGGCCGCGCGCACACTTGTTGATATATGCGACCCTATTCGAGACGCCTGAGGGACATGGCATCGAAACTATCATCCAAGCGAGGCTTGGAAAGTAGACTGAACCTCTTTGAGGAAGAATTGGAGGCACTGGTCCAAGAAGCATCACTGTCTACGGAAGCCCCAGCAATGTCCCTAGCTAGAGGTGTACTTCTGTCTGGGGGAAAGAGGATAAGGCCCCTTCTTTCCATTCTTTGCTATGAGGCTGCAGGCGGAAAGGACGTAAACGAGGTAATGAACCTAGCTTTGTCTTCCGAGCTCATTCACACGGCCACCCTCATCCACGATGACATCTATGACCAGTCCCGATTCAGGAGAGGGAGGCCGACCATCCACTCGTCTCACGGACTTCCTCACGCGATAATTGCAGGGGACTATCTATTCGCGATGGGGTTTGCGAAAGGGGGCACTTATGACTTAGATGTCGTGGATCTAATCGCAAAGGCCTGCACCAACGTCGCCAGAGGGGAGTTGCAGCAGTTTGATCACATAGGTGATCTTTCCACTACTCCCGAGGACTACTACTCGATAATCGATGGAAAGACAGTGGCACCGTTTGCTACGGGCGCGAAGTGTGCCGCCCTAGTCGCTGGAGCTTCTGTCGAAATGGCTGACTTGATGTATGACTTCGGAATTGAGTTCGGGAGGGCGTTCCAGTTAGTCGATGATCTCCTCGATCTAACTGGCGACTCCGAGATGGGCAAGCCAAAGGGTACAGATGTCCATGAGGGAAAGATGACACTCCCTCTGATACATGCACTGACCACTCTTCATGGTAGTGAGAGGGAGCAGCTAGCCGATGTCCTGAACAACTTCAGTGATGATAGGTGGAAAGAGCTACACTCGTTGCTGGAAATCTCCAACTCTTTGGGATATGTGGAACAACTCATCCGGAATCACGTAGACAGATCCCAGGAAATACTGTCTTCTTTACCACAATCTGAAGCCAGAGATCTCGTCTCGGAAGTGGCCTCCCTATCAAAGAAAAGGAGAATTTAATTCTGGGGTCAACATGTCAGAATATGCCTCTGATTGGGATGTAATAGTGATCGGTGGTGGGCCTGCTGGGTCGACTGTAGCAAGATACGTTGCAGAGGGCGGTCACAGGGTATTGGTAATGGACAGCAGAGACTCGATCGGCTCTCCCTTGCAGTGCGGCGAACTCGTTCCATCCAATGATGAGATGAGGAGGCTCTGTCCCGATGTACCGGATATCGACGACTTACTTCAGACACCGGAAGATGCGATATCAATGAGAACTAGTGAGATGCACATAGTTCCCCCTTCCGGTCAACCTCTGAAGTACCCGTTCGAGGGGCTAATGCTCAACAGAGTCGCCCATGACGAGTGGCTAGTTGAACTGGCATCTTCCAAGGGGGCCAATTTTCTGACTGGAGCGCACGTGGAGTCAATTTCCGGAGAGTCCGTGTCACTGAGGGACGGCAGAAATTTCACAGGCAGGATCATCGTTGGAGCAGGTGGTCACAATGACCCACTCAGAAGGGACCATTGGAAGGAGTCTGGCCTAAAGATACCGATCAAGTTCGTACTCATGGATGGAGACTTTGGAGAGGCGGTTGAGTTGCACTTCGGCTCGATGGCTCCTGGGGGATATGCATGGGTATTTCCCAAGGAGGGAGGCGCTAACATAGGAGTGGGAATTCAGAAGAAATTCTCGAAGGGCAAGTCCCTCAACATCTTCACCGAGGATTTTGTTGGGCGGTATGATGGCCGGGTCACATTCAGTGGTGCCGGTTCCCTCCCAATGTCGGGTACAATAGACACTTTCGTGAAGGGAAACCATCTGTTAGTGGGAGATGCCGCTGGAATGGTCCTCCCGAGCAATGGGGCAGGCATAACAATCGCGATGATAGGCGGAAGGATTGCAGGTCAAACGATTGTCAGACATCTGAATAACGATACTCCACTAACGGAGTATGAGGCTGAGTGGAAGCGACAGATGGGCAAGGTGATGGGGAACTCGAAGCTTTCTTTCCGGGTGGGCAGCCTAATTCTGAGACTCCCAGATTGGCTTATCAATATGGCATTCAATCGCCTGACTAAGCCCCTGGTATGGCGCTCCGTAACCTGCAGGAGACTGTTGTTCTGAGGGCTTTATCAGTCATGGTTTAGTTTGGTGGCTTCCCAGATTGTCGCCATCCCGGGGAAAATCACCTTTGACTTGACATCCGAGAATCCTTGCTCCTCGATCATCCTGACGTAATCCTTGGTGGTTCCGAAGCTCGAGTATGTCTTAGTCAGCCACCTCCAGGGGTGGTTTCCAGACTTGTATATCATCCTAGCATATGCGCTGACGTACGTCCTCATCCAAAGCCATCCCAGAAATCCGTGGAACCTATTCATCTTGGCAGGGTCAATAATCACCAGCTTCCCTCCTGGCTTGAGGACCCTCAGGGACTCCGATAGCCCCATCCTCTTGTCGTACCAGTCCCTGAATGAAAACAAAGAGCAAACGGCATCGAAAGAGCCGTCTTCGAAGGGGAGCTCCTCAGCAGTACCCTCGACGAAGGTTGCAGGCGAGTCGCCTCTGGATAAGCGCGAGGAGTTCACTCTCGGCTCCGCAACCCTGATCATCTCGGGAATCGGGTCCAGGCAGAAGAGCTCGCCCCCCTCGACATCTTCAGCGAAGCTTCCAGGGCCACACCCTATCTCCAGTAGTCGGCACCTCTCTGGTAGCCGTCCCCTAACCATGCGACGCCACCTGGAGACTTGCCCGAGAGTGGCAATTCGATTCACCCGGTCGTATACTGGGATAGTGGCCTCTAGGTTTCTCTGGAGCTCGGCCCAGTCCTCGTCCCCTATTCTCTCGCTGTCCACGAACCACCCGTCATGCGGCCTGTATTTGGAGGGTTCCCGAAACACCTCTCTTTGCATCCCTATGTTGCTTCGGTGATAGTCACAAGGTTACCATCATAAACTCCACAATGTTCGCCAGTGCACCGTAGGTGCTGTTAATGGGCAGAGAAGATGTACTCCATGCCATAAGAAAGGCTGAGAATGATGCAAGAAACACTGTCTCAAAGGCAGAGTCCGATGCCTCGGAGATTATCTCCAAAGCGAGGCTCGCCGCTACAGAGATCGTCCAAGAGGGACGCTCCGAGTCAGAAGCAAGTAGCCAGGGCCTGATATCCGATGCTAGGGCCTCTGCAGAGGCAGAGGCGAAGAAGGTATCAGACCAGGGGGACTCATCGATAAAGTCGATACACAAGGGCAGTGATGGGAACAGAACAGCAGCTGTGAAGACGGTACTGGATGCTTTCAGGTCCTAGAGTTACAAGGAGGTCCTCAGATGTCACAGGTCAATACCCAGCAGATGGGGAGACTTGTTGCCGCAGGAAGCATAGAAAATTTGGATGAGGCAGTCAACACCCTCGCACGATTAGAGGCACTCCACATCATCGACTATGATGGTTCCGAGGATGGCTTCTCGTTGGGTTCACCTAATCCCTCCTCGGAGGATGTTGGCAAGGTGCTGGTGAGAGCACGTTCGGCCGCATCGATAATTTCAACAGATGGCCCTGACATGCCAGTCCCCCAGGCCCCTGTTAGGGAGAGTCTGTCGGAGGAACTTCCTTCCAAGATTGACGAACTCTTGCAGGCAAGTTCGAGAATGGACGACTTGGAAAATGAGATTTCTGCTCTCGAAGAGGAGATGGGGGGACTTTCAATGGTGGCGCCCCTCGGGATAGACATAGAACTACTCGGAGGATATGATTCCATTTCCTCATTTGTTGGAACCGTTACAGATACGGCCATCGCGGCCGCGGCAGTGGACCAGGGGGGAATTCTCTTTCAAGCGAAAAAGGGGAATCAGAACATTGTTGCCGCCTTCGTTCGCTCAGAAGAATCTCAGTCAACCGCTTCTTCACTCGAATCAGCGGGTTTCGAGTCATTGGCCCTTCCAGAAGGAAGTGGCTCGGCCTCAGAGAGACTGGAGAAGGCAGAATCTTCGAGGGACGCATTAGTGAGTGAGAAAAACGCACTAATGGAGAAAATCGCTGCTTGGGAGGAATCCAACGGAGAGATGCTTGCCTGCGGACTCGAAGTTCTGGAGAGGGATCACGATGTCCTCACAGCACCCGTCAGAATCGCCGTGTCGGAACATGCCTTCGTATTGGATGGATGGCTAGTCATGGGGCGCGCCGATGAGGTGCAGAAGGAACTCAAACAGGTTTGCCTCTATACGGAAGTAACTCCATTTGAGATGGAAGCGGGCGGAGGCGGCCATGGACATTCAGACCATGACCATCACCAAGAAATGCCACCAATCGCATTCCAGGACAGGAGCACCAGCAAGCCAATGGAACTTCTCACTGATGCAGTTGGGAGGCCTGCATACGGGAGGATAGACCCTACAGTTTTCATGTTGGTGACTTATCCGATATTCTTCGGAATCATGCTAGGGGATATGGCATACGGCCTGATTACAATGGGGCTGGGAATCATGCTAATCCAAAGATCTGGTACCAACGAGATGCTCAACCTGGGGGGCAGGTTCCTGATGTACATAGGGGTTGGAACCGTTGTCTTCGGTTACTTGTACGCTGAATTCGCGGGTTGGGAAATCTTCCCTCATCATGGAAGCAATCCAGCCGAGGCCCTGCAGTTCCTCTACCCGGCTATCGACCAGGGGTCATATCACGTCTGGAGCGCCTCATTCCCTCTGGGGATAGAGCTGGCTTTCCCCTTCCACAGGGTGGTCATGGTCAGCGATCATGGGAATCTGGAACACCTCATTCTCCTCACCATATATCTTGGAGTAATACACGTCTTCCTCGGGTTGATTATCGGATTCCGCGACATCATGCTATACGGGAATGGGCACGGCGGAGCAGGATTCGTCTGCGCCTTCTTCGAGAAGGGGGTGTGGATGATACTCCTAGTTGGGGGATTCCTCTTCGCCTACGGTTTCCTAGGTCCCTCGGACGCTGATTGGATGCTAATGCCCGGAGCGGCGATTTGCGTCTCAGCCACTGTGATGCTCATGTGGACTCTGTACAACTACCATGGGGTCCCCTTCCCGATAAATATCGGATTGGCACCCATTGAGGCGGTCGGCATGATGCCTACAGTAATCTCCTACGTCAGACTATTCGCTGTGGGCGTTGTGGGCGTCAAGATAGCCGAGACTGGAAACGAGAAACTATTCTCCCCCATGATGGATATCATTTCCGATGGCGGCCAGGCTTGGCTAGTCCCAGTCCTATTCCTAGGTTGGCTGGCAGTGCAGTTCTTCGCATGGGGGCTCGGAGTTTTCAGCCCCAACATCCACGCAGCGAGGTTACACTTCGTAGAGTGGATGAGGCAATATTACGATTCAAGCGGAGAGGAGTTCAGGCCATTCGGACTGCGCTCTCGATTCGTGGAGGTAGATTAGATCAGATTCCAAGCCTAGGCTTGAAAGAAAAATGGAGGAAAAAAGAATGAACAACAGAAACACAATGAAAGGAATGAGCGCCCTGATGGCCCTATTCTCGTTTGCAATGATTGCATCCGTGGTATCGGCAGCAGATGGGGACACGACCACCGCACACTGGGACGCAGCAAAGCTCGGAGCTGGAATAGCTCTCGGTCTGGCGGGCGTCGGAACTGGATTGAGCCAGGGGCCTATCGGAGCAGCAGCAGTGGGAATGATTGCTGAGGACTCCAGTAAGTTCGTTACTGGACTAATCTTCACAGCTCTACCTGAGACCATCGTTCTGTTCGGATTCCTTGCACTATTCCTGCTCTAAGCAGGTTTGTGAGGCCGAGGGACGAATTATTGAAGTGAGGTTAGAAGATGACATTAGACACTTTAGCGGCTGAAATCGCCAGTCAGGCGAAGGCCGAAGCCAAGTCAATCATCGAGGCTGCCAAGGCAGAGGCCAAGCGCATCGAAGGCGATGCCAAGGCAGAGGCCGCCACAACTGCTTCCGAGGCGGAAATGCGAGCATCACGAGACAGTGAGCAGCTTTCCGTGGAGGTCGTGGCATCGGCAAGACAGGCCAATCAGAAGAGGGCGTTAATCGCGAGAAGGGAAGAATTGGACTTGACATGGGGGTCAGTAAGGGAACAAGTGGCATCGCCGGACTTCAAGGGACGTTCCGAGATGATAGCAGATTTACTGAAGGAGGCCGAGGAGGCCGACTCAGACATGGTGCTAAGGCCTGTTTCCACAGATCGTAAGGCCCTTTCATCATCCAATTTCCAAATGGGTGATGACATTGACGGGCTCGGTGGATTTGTCCTAGAGTCAAAGGATGGATCAATGGTCCTAGATTACCGCTTTGATAGTCGTTTGGAGGCTGCCTGGAGGGCGAGCCTCGGTACGGTCAATGCAGCACTTTTTGGAGAGTAATTGAGGCGATATAATGGCAAGTATGGCAAACGGTCGTTCGAACCTATACAATGCCGCAGCCCGGGCCAAGGCCCGAAAGGCAGCATTGATCGATACGACTAGAATGCGCCAGCTCCTCCAACAAGGCCCAGAATCAATAGGGGTTAGCATAGGCGAGTTGGGGTACAGGACAGAAATGGATCTGTACGCCTCCAGGATGGATGGGGCAGATGCCGTCGAGGCAGCCCTGTTCCATAACATGGATAACGACCTATCACAGGTACTGCGATTCTGTCAGGGACATCTCCGGTCTCTAGTCGCCATCTACGTCGAGAGATTCGACTACGAGAAGGCGAAGACCGTGCTACGTGCGGTAAACGGAGGTGCTTCAGACGAACTGATAGAGGCCCAGATACTACCATCGGAGAACCCAAGAAACGCCCCTTGGCTGCAAATCGTCAGAACCACGGATGGCCTCGCTGAGGCCGTGGAAGCAATGTCGGGCACTTCATGGGGAAGAACCCTATCCAAATTGGACGGCGAACCAAAATTGGAGGACTACGAGAATACACTCGACATGCAATACTTCTCAGATGCCCTGAAGGCAGTGAAGGGGAGGGATGGCAGCCCTAGGTTACTAAGATACTTGAGAATGGAAATTGATCACAGGAATGTGATAAATCAATTCCGAGGTATCCGTCAAGCAATGTCCCAGGAAAAACGATCCTCCATCGTTATCCCTGGCGGCAAGATTGATCCAGCAACTATGAGGCAAGCATCACAGGCAGAGACGGATGAGGAACTAATTGAGTCACTCCGGAGGAGCGGCTCATTCGATGACACTGGCTTCGAAGAGGCCATGTCCGAGTCCAAGAAAATTGGTTCACTGGACCCATATGCCGAACTCATGTCGCATCAAAGGCATGCGATGCTGAAGAGATTCTCTTATCTCAGCCCAGTCTCTCCTTTCCCCGTTATACATTACATCGAGTGCAAGGCACTTGAAGTCAGAAACCTAAGACTGCTCGTGCGCGGCAAGTCTGTGGGCCTCCCAGATGAGGTAATTGAGGCGCATTTGGATTACTGAGGTGAGTAAATGGAAATAGCAGTCGTAGGTACGCTCGAATTCACTCTCGGATTCCAGTTGGCAGGGGTGAAGAATCTTCACAACCCAGCCGATCATGAGGAGATGGCCGAGATTATTCGGTCCATGCTCAACCAGACAGAGATAGGTGTTGTCGTCGTAGACAACTCCGATCTAATTATTCTCCCGGAAAGATTGCGGATGCAGATCGCCGAGAGTGTCACCCCCACAGTGCTGGGAATAGGGACAGAGGAGGACAATACCCTCCGTGAATCCATCAAGTCGGCTCTAGGAGTTGACCTTTGGAAGTAGAAAACAAGAATCAAAAATAATGGAAGTGAAAAAATGAGTAAAGAGAATGGAGTAATTTACCGGATATCCGGGCCAGTGGTAACAGCAATTGGAATATCGCCTAGAATGTACGAGGTCGTGAGAGTGGGTCATGAGGGCCTGATGGGCGAGGTAATCGAGCTACACGGAGAACAGTCAGTCATACAGGTCTATGAGGAGACTTCTGGAATCAAACCAGGCGAACCCGTCGTTAGGACTGGTCGGACGCTGTCCGTGCAACTGGGACCTGGGCTCTTGACCCAGATCTACGATGGTATACAACGCCCACTTCCCAAGTTGGAGGAGACCATGGGCGTCTTCATCACTAGAGGTGTTGATGCAGACGGCCTTGATCTGGAGAAGAAATGGGACTTCAAAGCCACTGCGAAGAAAGGCGAAGAGATCGGTTCCGGACAGGTAATCGGAACAGTACAGGAAACTGAGACCATCGAACATCGAGTCATGGTCCCACCTAATGTCTCAGGCAAGGTGAAGAGCATCAAGTCAGGGTCATTCAACATTACCCAGCCCGTCTGCATTCTTGACGACGGAACAGAGATAGCAATGATGCAGGAGTGGCCGGTCCGCTCTCCAAGGCCATTCGTTCAGAAGTACGCCCCTGATGTGCCTTTGATTACGGGCCAGAGGATACTCGACTTCCTTTTCCCACTTGCTAAGGGGGGCACTGCGGGAATTCCCGGGCCTTTCGGCTCAGGAAAAACCGTCACTCAGCAGCAACTAGCGAAGTGGTCCGATGCACAGATCGTGGTTTACATTGGATGCGGAGAGAGGGGCAACGAGATGACGGAGGTTCTCGATGAGTTCCCTCACCTAATAGATCCAAATACAAACAAGCCCCTGATGAACAGGACTGTGATGATAGCCAATACTTCCAACATGCCCGTGGCTGCTCGAGAGGCATCAGTGTACACTGGAATCACCATAGCAGAGTACTTCAGAGATATGGGGTATAACGTGGCTCTTATGGCGGACTCCACCAGCAGGTGGGCGGAAGCAATGAGGGAGATTTCTTCCAGGCTCGAAGAGATGCCAGGCGAGGAAGGATACCCCGCGTACCTATCAAGCAGGCTCGCTGAGTTCTACGAGCGCGCCGGTAGAGTCAGAACGCTTGCGGGAGACGATGGCTCAGTCTCCGTTATCGGAGCAGTTTCTCCACCAGGGGGGGACATTTCGGAACCTGTAAGTCAGGGGACCCTGAGAATTGTCAAAGTTTTCTGGGGTCTAGATGCTGGATTAGCCAGGCAAAGACACTTCCCTGCCATCAACTGGCTGAGTTCATACAGCCTGTACCCACAGGCGCTTGATCAGTGGTACCGGGACAACATCGCATCTGACTTCCCGGAAGTGAGAACCGACATCAGTACTCTTCTACAGATTGAGGCAGAGCTCCAGGAGATTGTTCAGCTGGTGGGTTCTGACGCACTCCCCGTTGATCAGCAACTCACTTTGGAAGTCGCGAGGATGATTAGAGAGTTCTTCCTACAGCAGAACGCTTTCCACGATGTCGACACCTTCAGTGACCTAGATCTCCAGTATCACATGGCAAGAGCAATCCTCTCCTTCCAAGAGGAAGCAAAGAAGGCTATAGCAGGAGGGGCACAATTGGAGGACGTCGTCAACGTTCCAGCCAGGACTGACCTAATGAGAGGGCGTTTCGAGAAGGGTTACGACAAGAGGATAGGGGAACTGGTGACTGAAATGGGGCAGCAGATTGCTGCTAGTATGGAGGCCAACTGAGGGGTGATATCATGAGCGGAAAAGAATACAGAACAATAACTGACGTAAAGGGTCCACTAGTGTTCCTAAACAAGACGGAACCAGTTTCATTCGGCGAGATCGTTCAACTTCGCCTTAGTGACGGTTCAATGAAGAACGGACAAGTTCTGGATACCTCTGACGACCAAGTAATCGTGCAGGTATTCGAAGGAACGTCCTCTGTCGATAGGCAGACCGGCGTAAAATTCCTCGGAGACGTCTTCAAGCTCCCTGTTAGCAAGGGCCTGATTGGAAGAATCCTAGACGGTGCGGGAAGGCCAAGGGACGGAGGTCCTGAGATTGTCGCCGATGAGATGGCAGATATTATCGGTGCAGCAATTAACCCATATTCCAGACAGAGCCCAGAGTCTTTCATCCAGACCGGAATCTCAGCTATAGACGCATGCACGTCACTTGTTAGGGGGCAGAAACTTCCCATCTTCAGTGCGAGTGGATTGCCTCACAATGACATAGCACTCCAGATTGCAAGACAGGCAAAGTTGGTGGGCAGTGACGACGATTTCGTGGTAGTTTTCTGCGCGATGGGGATAACGGCAGAAGAGTACAACTTCTTCGTCCACGATTTGGAGAGGACGGGCGCGTTGGAGAATGCGGCCCTCTTCGTCAATCTAGCTGACGACCCAGCGGTTGAGAGGCTAATCACCCCAAGGCTCGCACTAACTGCAGCTGAGTATCTGGCCTTCGAGCACGACTACCACGTACTGGTTATTTACACAGACATGACAAACTACTGCGAGTCACTAAGGCAGATCGGTGCAGCAAGAGAAGAGGTTCCGGGACGTAGAGGCTATCCCGGTTACATGTACACAGACCTAGCAATGCTTTACGAAAGAGCAGGATTGGTCAAGGGTAAGAAGGGATCAATCACCCAGTTCCCAATTCTGACAATGCCGGGAGATGACATAACTCACCCGATCCCCGATCTATCGGGATACATCACAGAGGGACAGATAGTTATCTCCCGTGAGCTCCATCAGAAGGGAATCTACCCGCCAATCAACGTTCTGCCTTCCCTATCTAGGCTAATGAACGCAGGCATAGGACCAGGAAAAACGAGAGAGGACCACAAGTCGGTTTCCGACCAACTTTACGCCGCATACGCGCAAGGTCGGGAATTGAGGGGTCTCGTTGCGATTGTGGGAGAAGACGCCCTTAATGAGAGAGATTTGCAACTGCTAAAGTTCTCCGATATTTTCGAGGATCAGTTCTTGAGGCAAAGTAGAGACGAAGATCGTCCGATAAATGAGGGAACACTAGATTTGGCTTGGAACCTACTTTCAAACATCGACACCAAGTTCCTGGTTAGGCTAGATCAGAAGTGGATCGACAAGTACCATCCAACGGATCGAAAGGACTCGGAAGAGGAATAATTACTCGGGAGGTGATTGAAACATGGCTCTAGACATCAAGCCCACCCGGTCAGAGCTGATCAATCTGAAGAGGAGAATCAAGCAGACATCCAGTGGCTACAATCTACTCAAGATGAAGAGGGATGGCCTGTTTCACGAATTCAGGACACTTCTTTCTGAGATGATAGCTGCCAGAGAGGAATTGGTCGGGACTTACAGAGAGGCCATTCAGGCAATCAGCCTAGCTTCCTCCATAGAGGGCGGGCTATCCGTGAAGAGTGCTGCTATCGCGGCATCCAAAAGGCCCGAGGTCACCGTTTCCAGGAGGAACATAATGGGAGTGGTGGTGCCGAAAGTGGATGGAGAGAATCTGAAACTGTCCATGGAGGATAGGGGACTTGGGCTAGTCGGAGGCTCTCCCTACATAGATGAGGCGGCCGACTCTTACTCCTTACTGATTGAGAAGGTAGTCAAGGCAGCTGAGATGGAGGCAACTCTGAAGAGGCTACTTGAGGAAATAGAGGCTACTAAGAGGAGGGTAAACGCTCTGGAATTCAAGGTCATACCAGAGATGAAAGAGGCACAGGCTTTCATCCAATTGCGCCTCGAAGAGATGGAAAGAGAAGAAACCTTCAGGCTCAAGAGATTCAAGAATAAGTGAGGAAGCACGCGCTCTCGTAGAGAGCGAGGGGTCAAAACACACCACTTCTGGCACCAACTGTGAGTGAGGCGCAGCCGACTGCAGAAAGACTCGTTTTGGACAACGAGACATGGGGCCATAGGGATCTGGCCGAGGTAATCGCCTCGAGGTATTTCATTCTCGGAGATGACGAGATGGGCTTCGCCTCATGGAGGGTGATGGGACTCAATGGAAACGACGAGAGCGACTGTCTAGTGGAACTGAATGAGCACCTCGCCCCACTCGGAATGATCGGTGTAATGGACTTGGGAAATCCACCCGTCCTATCAATCTCAGAGCTCCCAAGTCGTGTACCCGTATTGCCAAAGTGGCAGCAATCAGCAGTCTGGCTCGCCATGTTTTCATTCATGACTATGGCAGGTGTCGGACTAATATCCAGGAATAGTCCAGAGACGGTATTTGGAATCGATGTTCTTTCACAGGCCGCCCTCACATTCTCTCTGCCACTCATTGGGGCGGTCGCCCTTTCCAGTGAGGTTAGGAAACTAGTTGCAAAGAGACACGGAGTCAGATTGAGGGGACTCTTCCCCCTGGGGTTTCCCCTTGCCGATGCTGTCTGGCCGTTCGGTTTAGCCGGCTTACTCCCACAGAATCGCCCAGATCAAGTGCCATATCCCAACAGGAGGGCATTAGCACAAATCGAAATTTCCGCTCCACTGGTGACTTTCTTCTGCGGGGTTTTCCTCTCAATAGTTGGACTGAGCCTCACTTCGAGCAGCCCTCCCGGTCTGAATTCATCTCCACTGGTAATATCTGCAAATCCCATATTGGAGATAATTTCCAACTCATGGCTTGGCGAGGATTTGGACGTAAGACTACAGTGGTTGCATCCAACCGGAGTGGCTGGACTTGGCCTTTGCGTGGTGTCATGGATAATGCTGATGCCAATACCGGGATTCCCCGGGGATCACTTGATACATGCCATACTTGGTCCAGATAGGGTTCTAGCAGAAGAAAACCAAACATACATCTTCGCATTCACCCTAGTGGTCATGGTATTGGTTTTCTCAAGTGAAAATTGGATGCCATGGCTATTCCTGGCTGCCCTCGCAACTTGGAGGAGATTCAGTCCAAACCCAGTCTTGGACCCATTCGTCGTGGACGAGCATTCGGGGCTCGACGACCTCTCTCGAAACAGGACGATAGCAGCAGTCATCGCGATCCTTGTCGCAGGGTTTCCCGGGATCAACGGGGCATACCACCTGCAGGACTGGGACGAGGGCCTCTCGGCCGAGTCATGGCCCGAGTACGTTGCCTTCGAGGACGGGCACGCTGAGATCGACCTGCTTCTGGTGCCGGCAGGAGTGGTGCCCGTGTCCGGTTGGCTGCAGATGCGCATAGAAGGGTCATCAGGCAAATCCTACCTTATCGACTCCGATTGCTTCGGACACAACCTAAATCAGACTCTTTGGCCTGATGGAGGTTTCGCTATGCCCGATAGATCGACCAACAGCGTATGCAGGTTTGACGACATATCCCATTCATCTCCTGGTTCGGTGAGCATTGATATGGACATTAATGGCGATTGGGAACGTTGGGGCACATTCAGCCTAGTCATCCTCGTCGACGTAAAAAACCATGTCACCCAGCACACCATCGTGTTCCAGCCAACCGATGTCACCTCAACGGTGGACCCTATGTGGGTGATGGTCGAGGATACCGAGACCCCGAGGATATGCACCGAGCTCAGTGTCGTGGAGGGGGACTACGTTAACCTGTCTTTGACTTCTCATTGGCAGGCCAATGTGTGGCTGCAATCTTTGATTACACTGGCTCCCAACCCGTTCTGGTACTTCGAGAACGAAACGTCGCTTGGTCCCGGCACTCATGACCTTTGCATGAGGGGTCACGAGGGGGCCCTCTCTCGTTCATTACAACCCTACATGCCCTTCATGTTAGGCCCAGAAATCAACATGTCCAGATCAAACTCTTCCAACTCGTTCATAACAATGCCAATTGAGGGGGAATCTCCGACCATGCAAGTCTCAGGAGGGGAGTGGAAATTGCCGGATTCCCTGGACTATCTCGCTTTATCCAACGAGCCGTTCTACCTTTCATATGTTGAATCAGGCCCGCTCTTCTGCCCCTCTAATGATGTGATACCGGAGATCAATGCCACGGGTGATTGGGTCCGAGATCTGGCCGACCGATCCTCCATTCTAATCGACCCTACATCCGACACCGCAGAGAACGGCACTATCAGGATAGGCGATCATGGATGGCTCCTGATCTGTAATGGAATACACATTGTAAGGCAGTGGGAGGTGATCGAAGGTCCGGAGGTTCTATTCAACAAACTTCCAACTGGTACATACTCAGAATATTCTTTTTTTCTTACCATAGAGAACAGGGAGAACTACTCGATGCCCTTGTCGATGGAACTTTCGGGTGACGCGGACATCTGGTCAAGCATCCCATCCTCGAACTTCTCAGTGGTGGGGCCGATGGAGACCTTGCAGATCGAGGCCCCCACCACTAGTGGATGTTGCATGGAGCATTGGGTGACGGTCGACGAGGACGGCATTACGATACACTTCGCAGCCCGCTCCGATGGGGCAGTGGCATGAGGATAGCGATCCTCGGCGTCGGGTCGATAGGCACTGTGTTCCTCGGATGCTTGGCTGACACCGACGCGGAGATCGTGGCAGTCTCCAGGGGTCAGAGATTCGACGAGCTAGCCAATGGGGGAGTCATCCTACACTCTCCCGAGGGGTCCATCGAAGTGATACCTCCAGAGAGGTACGAGGCCGTGGACAGCGAGTCAGGACCGATTCCCCCTGGCTTGAGGAAGTCATGCGATGCCATCGTCATTTCAGGCAAGTCCGCATCCACCCCAATCCTGTCCCAGATCGCGGAGGAGCTCTTGGGCGAGGGGGGCGTCGTGATGAGCATCCAGAATGGGATGGGTCACGCCGAGATGATCTCCAGCAGAGTCGGGAGGGGGTCCGTGCTGGGTGGGACGACCACACATGGCGCTTGGAGGGAGGAGACTGGCAGTCACTGGGTAGGGAGGGGATCGATAAGAATGGGGAGTCTCGATGGTGGACCAGCGAACGGGAGTGCCGAGCTGCTGTACCAATACCTGTCCGAGGCATCCCTCAATCCAGAGTGGGACTTGGACATCCAAAGGTCAATCTGGACCAAACTCTTGGTCAACGTGGCAATAAACCCAATCTGCTCCATAGCAGGCGTGAGGAACGGGGCCCTTCTGGAATCGACCTACTTGTGGGATCAAGCCCTGTCCGCAATGTCAGAGGCATCCTCTGTTGCTCAGGCCTGTGGGGTGGATCTCGGTGATTTGGACTTGGAAGAACTTCTCAGAGAGGTGGCCAAATCCACAGCGGACAACAGGTGCTCAATGCTGCAGGACCTGATGTCGGGACGCAAGACCGAGATAGAGTCAATCTGCGGGGCGATAGTTAGCAAGGGCGAGGATACTGGAATACCCACTCCCAGGAACTCAATGCTACTCGCCTTAGTTAAGGGAATAGAGTCCTCTTCACAATTGGATTAATCAAATCAAATCTAGGTTGTAATGCAGGCCCACATTTACTCTCCTATTTTTTGAAGCGCCCACTACCATCTTGGATAATATTACCAAATTTCGAAGCTCCACAAGGTCCTGCGTCGGCCTACACTTCTCCCATGTCAGCGAAACCTCTTTCTCGATATGTTCCAGCATCCTCTCAGCCCTATCCAAACGCGAATCGCTCTTCACAATTCCAACATCCTGAGTCATTGTTGCTCTGAGGGCCTCTAGATCAGTCCTTAGTGGAGAGTGCTCCACTAGGGTGTCGAGATCATCCGCCCTCCAGTCGGGAAGTCTTCCAGGAATTTCTCGAAGCTCCCCCTTATGCCACTCATGAATAATTTGTCCCGCCGCCCTGTCAGAGAAAACCACAGCCTCTAGGAGGCTGTTTGAAGCCAGTCGATTAGCTCCGTGAAGTCCAGTACATGCAACCTCTCCAATCGCGAATAGGCCAGGCATCGGGGAATCATCGTGAGTCGCTCTTCCCAAACTATCAACCCCTATGCCACCAACCATGTAGTGCGCTGCAGGAGTAACGGGAATCGGGTCCTCTCCTAGAGAGATTCCAATTTCTGAGAGCCTACTGGATATCGTAGGAAAGGACTCCCTGAGGTCACTAGCATCAAGGTGCTCAGTAACCAGTAGGACATGAGGGTCCCCGCTCATCTTCAGTTCACGATCAATTGCCCTAGCCACTACATCCCTCGTTCCAAGGCTCCCAAGTTCTGAGTATCTTTTCATGAACGACTCTTCATTGGGGTCCTTATGCGAACTCGAGGAAGACCATTTCCCATGTTCACCAATTGTCATCAAAACTGCCCCATGCCCCCTCATGGCTTCACTGATAAGAAATGGTCTGGGTCCGCCAACAGACAGGGAAGTCGGATGGAATTGTATGAATTCCATGTCTCTGATATCAGCCCCGGCTCTGTGGGCCATGGCCACACCATCACCAGTTGCAATTGAGGGATTCGTAGTCGCCTTGTGCATCATGCCCGAACCCCCAGTGGCGAGAACAACCACCTTAGCTGGAAGTGTAAGTACCTCTCCATCTGGATTCAGGCACCAGACTCCAGAAACGCCCTCTCCAGGATTACCATGACTTCTCTGGATGAGGTCGACCGCCATCCAATTCTCCATTATTCGGAAGTCTGAGTCGGATTCAGAAGAGGCCACCTCTGTCAAGGCCCTCTCAATCTCCTGTCCCGTCCTATCTCTAGAATGGAGAATTCTAGCACCACTGTGTCCACCCTCTCTGGCCATGTCAAAAGTTCCGTCAGCTCCTCGATCAAATCTCACCCCATGTTCAACTAGGTCCCTTATTCTCAGGGCCGCCTCGCTTATGACACTGCGAACCACTTCCTCATCACAGAGTCCACCGCCAGCCGATAAGGTGTCTTTGACATGAGCCTCTATTGCATCGGCATCATCAACGTCCAGCACCCCAGCTATTCCACCCTGTGCCCAGTTTGTCGATGAGGTACTAACTCCCTTCTTCGTAACTACAGCGACACTCATGCCCTCTCTAGCACATCTCACAGCTAGGAATAGTCCAGCAATACCAGATCCAACTACGGCCACATCAATTGGCTCGAGAGATGTGACGGTGCCCCCAATTTCCACGAGCGTCCCACGGCGAGCCACCCTAGAATCTTCGCAATGTTTCAGTCTCCCTTGGCGTTTTGAAACGAGCCGGAGAAACGTTGTGCTGCGCTTTCGTATGCCTCAACATTCATAGGATAAAAGGCATGGAGCTGGCGATTAGCGTCGGCGAAACTTTTGTCGACTCTTAGGTGATGGGATGCATCTTATTCGGATTGAACTCGAGAACTTCAAGTCATTCGGCGGAGAGATGGTAATCCCATTCGACATGGGATTCACTGCTATCACTGGCCCCAATGGGAGTGGCAAGTCAAATTGTGGGGATGCTATTCAGTTCGTTCTTGGTCCCAAATCTACCAAGGCCCTCAGGGCATCAAATGTTTCTGAACTAATCTTCAATGGCGGAGGGAGGGGAAAGGCAGCTAAGCAGATGTCTGTGACACTAGTTTTCGCAAATGTACCGGAACACGATGGACAAAGAAGGCTAAGAATCCAGGAGGACGAGGTCTCATTTACTAGGTCAGTAAGGTTGAATCGAAAGGGCGATCCAGTTTCCTCGTTCAGAATAGGGGACAAGCCGTCTACTGCTACAGAGATGAGGAGGGTCCTATCTGAAGCTGGACTTAGGGGAGACGGATACAATATTGTTCTACAGGGAGATGTTACCAATCTAGCCACCATGACCCCTCACAGGAGAAGAGGGGTACTCGAAGAAGTCGCTGGAGTAACGGCTTATGACGATGAGATTCGAAGGGCGAATAATCAGAGGAAGCATGTCGAGAATAGCATAGAGACAATAGATTTGCTAGAGGTTGATAAGAAGAAACAACTGAAACAACTTGGGAAAGAAAGAGAGCAGGCCCTCAAGTTCAGGGAGCTGAAGGAAGAGAGAGACAAGTCAAAGGTCACCCTTTACCAGTCTAGATACAGGAACAGAATTGACGAGGTCAAGCTTCTTGGAAATGAGAGATCAGACTATACAGATAGAGTGAGAGATTTGGACTCCTCAATAACAGAGGGGAACTCAAATCTTGTGAACTACGACGAAGAGCTAGTGAGTATTGAGGCTGAAATTAGGGAAGTTTTAGCGGGTGACGCACAGAAGCTGATTCAAGAAATCCGCCAGCATGAGATTGACATAGAAACAGGCTCCGACAGGATTGGCGACCAGCGTAAGGCAATTTCTGAGTCGAAGGAAGAGGTCAATGTTTTGACGATTGAGGCAGATCGGGCTCACAGCGCAAGGAAGCAAGCAAGTGACTCTCTGGAAGAGGCCAATAATGCTCTTTCACTTGCTGACGAATCACTCATTCAGGCATCCAAAGAAGAGAAGGATGCTAGGAAGGCGATCGAATCGGGCGACAAGCATGCAAGGGACCTTAATCGCGCTCTAGGAAAGGCCGCCGATGCGGTTTCCTCCGCCCAAGATAAACACTCCCAAGCCCAACTCGAGGCAGACAGGGCATCCCAAGCATCACAGATCGCTTCGGAGAATCTGGCAGATTTGGAGGAGAAGTACGAGGAGGCCACAATGGTCAGGGATGATCTCGAACTGATTGGCGAAGATCTGAGGGACTCAGAAGGAGACTCCGACAGGGGATCTATGGCGGATGATTTTCGCAGACTTCAGAAGCAGGAAAGCGAGCTCAGGGCCGATAGAGATAGATCCGAGACGAGACTAAGGGATGCAGAGAGGAATCTCAGCAAGGCAAGGGCGAGACAAGAGGCAAGGTCCTCCGCACCTGGATCAGCCCTAACTCTGGCGGCTTTATCCAGACTAAGGGAGAATGGCCACATCTCAGGTATCCTAGGCTCTCTAGGGGAGCTGACCTCTCCGAAGGACCCTGCTCATGAGGAAGCACTCGCAACAGCTCTCGGTAACGGGCTAAGGAGCATCGTAGTGAGGGATGACGAGGTCGCCGCCAAGTGCATAGCATGGCTACGAAATAATAGTGGAGGCAGGGCCACTTTCCTGCCTCTCTCGAAACTAAAGTCATCAAGGCCCCAAGGAAGAACACTCCTCGTTGCTAGGAATCCGGGAATGATAGGTTTCGCCCATGAGCTACTTGACTATGACCAGGAGGTAGAGACCGCAGTTCTGTACGCTAGTCGAAACACACTCTTGGTTGAGTCGATGGAAGTTGCAAGGAGAAACATGGGCGGAGTCAGGATGGTCACTCCCGACGGCTCCCTAATTGAGAGCTCAGGGGCAATGACGGGAGGATCTTCATCCAAGGGTAACAGGCCCTCATTCGGAGGTGGCCCGGTTAGGAACTCTAGTTTGGAGAGACTAGAAGGTGCAGTTCAGGAAGCGGACCTTCTCTATTCAACTGTCGATGCCGCACTCAGGGAGACCATGACAAATATGCAATTGCTCCGTGACAGGATAAACAATGTCGATGGAAGCGATCACTCGGTCAACGTGAGGAATTGGAAGGCAGATATGGATAGGGCAACCAGGTTGGTGTCCGAGGCTGAGTCGAAAGTAATAGCCGCAAAGTCCGAACTCGATTCCTCCGAGAAAACTAGGAAGGAGAAAGAAGCCGGTGCAGAATCCGCTGGAGGCGAATTGAGTGCAGCGATTGAGGCCAGGTCAATGGCTGCAGAAGCATTGCAAGACAACACCCCCGATCACCTTTCGGAGATGCTCAGGAATGCCGAGCAGACAAGAACCGATGCCGAGAGGACCCGATTGGCCTCAGAATCTTCAATTTCAATCAATCAAGAAAAGCTCTCCCTCATGGAAAGCAGGATTTCCGAGCTCGAGAGGCAGCTGGGTAAGCACAACACTGCCATTGAAAACGCAGAATCCTCGATTGCCACTCTTACTAAATCTATTGAGAACTCTCGCAAGGACCTCGAGGAATTAAAGACACAATCTTCACAGTTCGATGAAGAGGAGAAATTGCTGACAGACAAGAGGGACACTCTCTTCGAGGAGCGTGCCAGCCTCAGGGCATCACTTGACAGCCTTTCGAAGGAAAGGCAGACCATCAGAAGTAGAATCGATGAACTCAATGCCCAGATTCAGCAGAAGAGGGATGCTGTGGGCGAAACAGAATCCGAACTACTGGAGGCCGGGGTGGAAATACCCTCTGAAGATGTACAACTACCAACAATTGCCGAGGCGGAGAGAGTGTTGCAGGGACTCGAACGCCGCCTCGGCAACCTCGGCGATGTTAACATGCTAGCCATTGAGCAATATGATACAACTGCAGAGAGAATCGCAGACCTGATGGAAGATGGAAAGACCCTGAGATCGCGCAGAGCCCACTTGGTTTCCATAGCAGAGCAACTCGAATCAGAGCGAAAGCTACGATTCATGACGGTGTTCGAGCATGTAAATAGGAACTTCAGCAGAGTCTACGAGATACTTCAGCCATCTGGAAGCGGCCAACTTAGACTTGAGAACAAGAAGAATCCATTCGACGGTGGATTGGACATGGCATGCGTCCCCCCTGGCAAGAGTAGAAACACAAGAAGATCCGCACTCTCGGGGGGCGAGAAGTCAATGGCGGCCTTAGCACTAATCTTCGCAATACAGGATTATGAGCCAAGCCCATTCTATTATTTCGATGAAGTTGACCAGAATCTAGATCCATTCAACTCGGGCAGAATAGCAACTCTATGCAGAATAAGGAGCGAGAGGGCACAATTCATCATGGTGACATTGAGGAAGGTGAGTCTTTCTCTGGCCGACCATCATATTGGAATTACGCATGCTGGGGACGGCTGCAGTAGAAGGATAACCGACTTCGACAGAGCTGCAGCAATAGAGCTCAGTGAAGAGCTAGAGGCTGAAGAGAAAGCCCAGGCTAAATCCAAGGCGGAGCTCGAAGCCATGCCCGAGCTCCCGAAGCCAGAAGACATGCCGAGGGTTCCAGAGCCACTCACTTCCCCGAAGAGTCTGGGCGGCCTTGCGGATAGGGCGGGAGTCGAAGTAACTGAGGATGGGGAAGTTGGAGAATCAGAAGATAATGAGAGCAGCATTGAATCACTTAGGGAGAGGACAGAGGACTGGTCTGAGGATATCGAGGAAAGAAACCAAGTTGAGTTCCCCGATGAATCGACTTCTCCAGACTCTGAGGCAGAAGAACTCCCGGAGGCCGAAGTAGAATCAGATTGAGGTGACAATGTGGCAGTACTAGATGGTCAAGCAATGAGGGACGACATAGTTTCCAGGCTCCTAGGGGGCGAGGCAGATTTGGCCACAAGCAAATATCTGGACAGGATTTCAGAGTTAGCTTGCATGGAGGAGGCAGAACACCAATTCCTAATTGACCCATTTGACAGATCAGTCGCTCTTGTTTTTCAGATGTTTCAGTCAAGTGATTTGGATCCATGGGATGTCGATTTATCTTGTTTCCTCGAGATGTTTTCCAGTAGGATAGAGAATTCCGAAAACATCGACCTACCAACCTGTGGTCGTCTGATAAGGATGGCATGGGCGGTACTCAAGGGCCAAGCCTCGGATCTAATAGAGAGGCAAGAAAGAGCATTCGACTTTGCAGAGGAGGATGATAACTGGGAATTTGAAGGAGGATGGGAAGCCGACTTTGATGATGCTGACTACAACTTCTCGGTCGGAGTACTGTCTGGTGCCGCTGATGAGGTATTGCCCTCAATGTTCGAGGGGAGAATCCACAGAGATGAGGGGCGTCCTGTAACTCTCAGTGAATTGATTCTAGGGCTTCAAGAAGCCGGGAGGCTCGCCGAGGAGCAAAGAATCCGGGAGAAGATTGCAGAGGAGAGGAGGGACGCCCTATCAGTAGCAAGAAAGAGATTCAGCGGCAGTCTGCATGTAGAGGATCTAGAGGGAGACTTGGAAAGGACATGGGAAGCACTCATTTCTCGGGCAGAGGAGAATGGAAGCAACATCTCACTCAAGGACATCTCTAGTGAATTGATGGACAGGTCGATGAATTCCGGTGTCCGGGTCAGCGAGGCCCAAGCAGAGGCGCAGGTAACAGCCCTGGTATCCGCACTTTTCCTTACGAACAGGGGTTACACGGAATTGTCCCAGGAGCCAGGAAAAGATGGACTTATCACTCTAAAACCACTCTGGAAGGGCGATGAGAGCTTCTCGGAATTAACAAACAGACTTCATCCGAATGACGGATCACTGGGGGGGCAATAATGACTGAAGGGCCGCCCCTTTCCTCACTACTGGAGGCCATACTATTCGGAGCCGGCCGTTCGATGTCTGTCGATGAATTGGCCAAACTACTCGGGAAGAGGAATTTCCAGGTTTCTGAATCACTAACAGAATTAAAGAAAGATATGGTTGGGAGGGAGCAATCCGCCCTTCAACTCTCGGAGGTTAGTGGCAGGTGGATAATTGAAGTCAACCCTTCATTGTCACAGTTTCTCCCTGATACTTTCAAACCCGAGATCCCACAAAGGCTCCTTCCAGCTGCAGCCCTGATAGCTTATCATCAGCCAATGCCTCAAGCACAACTGGTTGACATGCTAGGGCAGAAAGCATACGACCATGTCAGGGACCTGGCTAATCTGGGGCTAATCGACAAGAGGAGGGAGGGCCTAACTAGGAGACTAACTACCACCAGAAGGTTCGCCGAGTACTTTGGTTGCCCAGAAGTAGAGTATCGAAAGGTAAAGACATGGTTTAGGGGGGAGGCAGCCAAGCTGGGGCTAACTAGTGCACAATTAGCCGCTTCACTAGCTCCCGATGAGCAGATGACGATTGCCGAGTTTTCCGGCAACGAAGAATTGGCCGAGGTCGAAGCCCAGGCTGAAGAGTGACTATTCGCCTCTTATTTCCGACAGTGTCCTTTCGACAACTGCCATTGTTATCCTCTCGCCGCTCTCTCTGACCCTTTTGGCTACGGCTTCTATTTCACCGCCCTCCGCTCCGGAAGCAGCAACCATATTCATGAGGTGCAATTTCATATGGCCTGCTTGAATTCCAACTGTGGCCAATGCCCTCAGAGCACCAAGATTCTGAGCTAGTCCGGCTGCAGCCATGACCTTGGCAAGGTCGTTTGCAGTCCTGAGTCCCAAGAGGGCAACGTTAGCCTGTGCCCCAGGGTGAATTCTAACAGCCCCCCCTACCAATCCGACGGCCATTGGAATTTCTATGGAACCGATAAGATTCCCTCCCTCGTCCTTCTCCCAATGAGTCATTGAACCATATTCACGGCCATATGCAGCATAGGAGTGAGCTCCGGACTCGATAGCCCGCCAGTCCTGGCCACACGCTATAGCAACCGGGGAAATGGCATTCATGATTCCCTTGTTGTGGGTAGTCGCCCTGAACGGGTCCGCCGCTGCGAAATGATAAGCCTGAATCACCCCATCAATAACATCTGATCCTCTTTCCGGGTCATCTCCCGAGTCAGACATCTCTTCGGGGGTGAATGTGGCACTAACTCTGGCGAGCCTATGTACTGCTAGATTGCTGATGATCCTGAGAATAACAGTTCCAGAAGACAACTCTTCAATTCTAGGAGCTATGGTTTCAGCCATTGTATTGACCGCATTTGCCCCCATTGCATCCCTGCAATCGACGAGGATATGGACAATCACCATTGGTCCAGACCCAGTTTCAATAATTCGAACTTCTATGCTTCTGCAGCCCCCTCCAAATTTCACTAGGATAGGATCGACATCATTGCACGCGGCAATCAACTCTCCAGAAGCAGACAATATGGAATCCCTCGCCGCCTCAACATCTTCGCATCCAACGACTTGAATCTGACCAATCATCACAGGCTCGTCATTGTCCGATCTAAATCCCCCACTAGCTTGACACCTCTTCGCCATATTGGAAGCGGCCGCAACCACACTCGCCTCCTCAACTACAAATGGTATTAGGTAGTGTTCCCCATCGATGATGAAGTTTGTAGCTACGCCAATCGGTAGTGAGTAAGTGCCAATCACATTCTCGATCATTCTGTCTGCTGTCTCCTCATCAAGCTCGCCATTGGAAGCCCACGCGTCAACCATGTTACTGTCCAGTCCAGCTATGCTAGCCAGCATCTCCCTCCTCTCTGATACGGATAGTTTGTAGAAACCCTTCAATCTGCTATTGTCAACCGGCATTGCTATCATTCACTGTCGGCAGGAGGCGCCTTCTAACATTTTGCGGAAGGAACCCGTCCAGATGCCCCTTAGTTCGACCATCATGCATTATTCGAAAAGACAGAGAATTTCGATTTATCCACTCAATCACAGGTCCCATCTTCGTATTTTCTCTCTCAATAAAGCGTTAATTTAACCATTAACGCTTTGTTAACGCATCCATAAAGCGTTAGAAATACGTTAATGACAGACATTTGAAAACGATATACTGAGTGAGATATATCCAATTTTTCCCCTCCAAAAGATGAGATAATACGTTAATTTACCATCTATTAAGCGTAAGTAAGCGTGAATGTTATGTACTCAATCAGTAGACGAGCTGATGATGGACCAGAGGGACATCGATATTCTCGGTCTGCCCCCGTTGAGGGGAAACCCATTCGATCTGAGGCCAATAGAAAGTGAAAGGGCGGGGGACCTGGTAGGCAGGGATTATCTTCTTGCGAAATGGAGGGAGCACATTGTTTCGAAGTCGCCACGGATGGCGATACTCGTTGGGGAAAGGGGCTCAGGAAGAACTTCGTTGATCAGGGCATTGGCATCTCAAACCAGCAAGAGCTTCGTTGGCCAGTATTGGCCAGAGGAAGATCCAGTAGACTCAGTGATAAATGAGTTGACAGTTCACTTCGGTGATTTCAATCCGCCCAAGTCTACCCAATTGAAGATAGATAGATTAGTGGGAAATCTGGAACGAGAGTCAGAAACCCTGCCACTGATTGTATTTGATTACCCATCGGAAGTGGATATTTCGCCGTTCATTTCTTTGATCTCGCCCGTATTACAGAGATTGAGGGCATTCACCATTTTGGTATTGACTCCCTCTCAACTTTCATCCATCACGGAAGAAACATTGGATATGTTCGATAAACCAGAGTTCCTCGAGGGGCTCACATCACAACAAATTCAACAATTATCAGATAACCTAGTCTCACGCAAGGCTAAGGAAAAGTGGAAAATTGATGCGAGGTTGCTAGATGCAATTCGTGAGACCACGGGAGGGGCTCCTCGTGACGTCATCAGGTTGCTAAGGGATCTCACGGATGAGAGGAGAGATGTAGGGTCGCAGGGAACTCTGAAGAGAATCATGAATTGGAGAGGCGTAATTGCAGAGGGGGGGAGCAGAGAAACCCCCGAGGAAACCCCTCATTTTGTCGATACTTCGGTGCCCGAGGTATTGCCAGATGTCACTGAACATAATGTAGGCGTCGAAAGCTTCGAAATTAATGACGAATTGGTTGAAAATTCTGTGACAGATTCACGAGATGCCCCAAATTCATTTGAATACCAAGTCACACCCGAAGAAATGCCCGAAGAACCCGAGAATCTTGAATTACCTGACGAGTTTACTGAAGATCCAGATGACCTCTGGGGCGAAGAGGGAGGTCATGACGAACATAAACAAGAGAATACACGCGTCTCTGAAAAACAAGGAACGCTTGAGGACTTTGTCTACGAACCAGGCACAGAGCCACCAATGCTTGAAACGGGATTCGGCTTCAATCGCTTAGCGGCCAGATCAAGGAACGCCCCCTCAAAGCCCACAACTCCGGATAGTACTGAGATTATCGATGCCTCTAACTACCAAAAACCAGAACCACGCAAAGCAGAGCCACCACCATCCCCAGAACATATTGAAAACATGGGGGCGGACGTAATTGAAGACTCATCAGCCCCTATGGACGACACAGTAAGGTCAAATTCAGAATCACGGGTAATGTCAACTGACTCTGCATATTGGTCGGTCGAGGAATCCTCGGTCTCCACCGTGCCCGACTTATCTCAGAATCAGGTCCCAAATTCCCCCAGGGCTGTTTTCGGAATAGAAGATGCCCCAATCGAGGAAAATTCACTAGAGGAAGAAATTCCAGAACCAATTGTCTCGCAGACAACTCCTAGAATTTCCATCTCACCCAAGTGGGAATCAGATAATCCGCTTGATGAATCCAAACTGGGTTTACTGAATGAGGCAGAAATCATGATTCTGGAGGCATCAGCAGCTAGGGAGATATCTCCCTCTGATGCGGAACTTCAGGCAAGATTAGAGGTTGGCCGGCCAAGGCTTTCTCAGATTTACAATGAACTATTCAGGTCAGGACTGCTTTCTGTTAGGAAACAGGGGAGAAAGAGGCTATTCAGGATTAGCGAAGCAGCAAACAGCCATTTTGGAGGGTAATAGGAGTGAATGATGGAGAATTAGTGACAAGAGAACTGGTCGAGAAATACCTGGGAATTACACGAGAGGCTAGGAAGAAGGCAACACCACTGGCCAAAGAAGGGGATGAACTCAGAAATCTCGGCTCAATGCTGGAGATGTGTGACAATTATCACTCCGATGCTACGCATTTCATGGAGAAGGGGGACTTAGTCAGGGCCTTCGGAGCGATCAACTATGCTCATGCATGGCTAGATGCAGCTGTTAGGATCGGGCTTCTCGACGGACATGGCGATGATGCTCTTTTCACCCTCCCCTAGGGTCCAATAAATCGAAGCATCCTCCCCGAGACAACTTCGATATAACCGCATCCCGACATTGCTAACCTTTCCTTGAGTCTGGTGTCAACGGTCAGTACTGCCCACCTATTTTCCTTGGATAGTTGTAATAACATGTCGTCTGTATGTCTAAGTCCCTCTGGGTTTTCAATTATTGTTGATCTGGCCTCAAGGAGTTTGAGCAGCAGCCCCCGCTTCTCCAGTGCTAACTCATTCAACTCTTCCAGTACTCTCTCCAGTAGGAAGAACTCCGGATTCCCAACCACGTCTCTCATTGCGGTGTCTATATTCAGTCCAGATTCCATTAGTGCGGCCCAACCACACGAATCGACGAGCACGCCCGCCATATTTTCACCCCATTATGGTCCCATGGCCAATCAATCGCCACCGAGAACCAACTCTTCTGGAAAGTGTAATCCTACTGCCGTTCTTTGCACATATTGGCAGTCTCAGACTCAGAGTGACTTCCCCCTTCTTCGAAGAAGAAACGGTTCCCACGCTAGTTGCAGTTGCAGAGTTGACCATTAGCATCTCGTTGGTCTGAAGTGGCTTTACTTTGCCCTCTTCCTCTCCGCCTCCAGAGACCATTCTCTCAAGTAGCTCCAGTTTGAGTTCAAGAGCCTCCCATATTGGGGGCAGCTCTCCCTCTCTGGCCATAACTTGCCCGGAAAGGTCGTCCGCCTTGGTGGACATCGGGTCCATTGGGGTAGCTATGCCGCAAAGTCCACCAGCGTGGGCAGAATCAAGATCTAGTCCGCCTGCTTGTATGTTCTCTATTTTCGTCTTCAGTGGCTCCCAGAGATTTTTCCCACCTGTCGAAATTCTTCTCCCTGGCGCAATAAGCACCGAGTCACCGACGTTGAATGAGCCTTCTACAATACTTCCCCCGATTATTCCGCCCTTCAGCTTACCCGGCCTGGAACCAGGCCTGTTGATGTCAAAAGAACGTGCCACGTACATCAGCCCCTCGTCATCAGCACTTCTTTTTGGACTCGGTATCGTTTCCTCTATTGCCTGGATTAGTATGTCCAAGTTTACATCATGGTGAGCGGAGACTGGTACAATTGGGGCGTCTTGTGCTATTGTCCCCTCGACAAACGACTTTATTTCCTCGAAAGACTCAATGGCCCTTTCTCTACTAACTATGTCTATCTTGTTTTGAACCACTACGATGTTCTCTATGCCCGCGATCTGGAGTGCTGCTAGATGCTCTCTGGTTTGCGCCTGTGGGCATTTTTCGTTCGCAGCGACCATAAGCAGCGCCCCATCCATTATTGCGGCACCTGATATCATTACGGCCATCAGAGTTTCGTGACCCGGGGCATCAACAAATGAGACTACACGCAGAAGCTCCTTTTCAGAATCTTCTTCGTCATCTGGGTGTTTCCCACGTGCATAGAATTCCCCTCCCTTGGACTGGTAGAATGCAGTATCGGCATAACCTAGTTTGATACTTATCCCCCTCTTCCTCTCCTCTGAGTGGGTGTCTGTCCAAGTTCCGGAGAGGGCTTGGGTGAGGGTGGTCTTCCCATGGTCTACGTGTCCGACCATTCCGATGTTTACTTCGGGCTGACTAGGTAGGTCTCCAGTCAGCTGAACCATCTCCTGCCGTTCACTCCTCTTCACCAGAGGACTGCTCGACAGTTGCGACCTCTTCTTCGAGGCCGAAGATGACACCTATGGGCCTCTTCCCGGCCTCCACAATCTTCAGGTTAATTTGCCTTGTATCTTGGCTTATGACATTTCCACGAAGGTTCCTCCTCCTCCTAAGCCCATCGTACTTGTAACGGTAGGTCTTACCCTTTTTCTTCACGTACTTCTTTCCCTTGTAGCCGACTCCGGCGGTAATCAGTATCGATTTGACGCCACCGCCATCTAGGTCTGGTCGCATTGGTCTGCCTGTTAGGTCAGATCCTCCTGTGATTTCTAGTCTGTATCCAGTAAGGGCTTGGTCACCCTCTCCGACGAACATGCCATCCACGCCATCGCCAATCTTCTTTCCTAGAAAGTGGTTGTAGTTTGATCCAGTTATGTCGACTGAGAAAGCACGACCCCCAGCCTTTGGGTTTGTGTCATTAACAACTGCCTTGAAGGACTGTTCACCCGCCATAATTACACCTTGGACGGCATCCCGACATAAGGCCCCTATAAGAGCGGTTCGGCATAGGCCCCAAGTCACTTCTACCGCTTAGCAAACTCTTTCTCTACACGACTAGCTATTCCTGCAGGTGCTATGTTGGTCATAGTGATGTACTGCGTCCTACCTCTTCCCACCGTAGAGTTCGCCGATCTAGTCTCCACTAGGCCCTGCTTCTCAAGTGTCTTCAGATGCTTCCAGAAAGTGGTGTAACTTCTGGTTTTGAATTCAAACTCTTCACACACTAACTCATACAACTTCCTAGCGTCTCCGCTGGAAACCTCCTCCTCCTTGCGTAGCCTCCTGCATATTCCCAGTAGGACAAGTTTCTGATGATCGCTCAATACGTCTATCTGACTCGGCTCAAGAGATGCTGTTCTTATCGTGCTGGGAGTCACATCTTCAAGCAGAACCTCTCCCCTTCCAGCTTTCTCAGCTCTCCTAACAGCCGCTTCCAGAAGCTCTATGGCAAGTCGTGCATCGCCCGTTTCCGCGGAGAATCTGCCAATCTTCTCCAGAACCTCCGTGCTGAAAGAACCACTTCTGCAGGACGCTTCGTAACGCTGTCTCGCTATTCCGACAAGGGCTTCTGCCGAATACGGCTTGAGCCGGAGGACGTTGCTCTCCCCCAGTCGGGATATTATTGCCGGTTCCATTTGCTCTAGCAGGTTCCCATCCTGACTTACCAGGACTAGTGACAAAGAGCCATGCCCCTCCTGCCCCTCATCGATCCTCAGAAGTTTGTATATCAAGTCATGACTGTCTCGCCTGATCAAGACATCCACTTCGTCCAGCACCAGAAGAAGATGGCCCCCTCTGGACCTTATATTCCTCCTTATCGATTGTATTATTTCTCCTGAGCTGAATCCACGTTCTGGATGTCTGGAGTCAAGTGAAATTGCAACCTGCTGAAGTACTTGTGAGGTCGATGGATGGTTTCTGCAGTTAACATGGGACACCACAACCCTCCTCTTACCGTCCAGCGCCCTCACCAGGTCTTCCCCGAATCTTTTTGTGAGCACAGTTTTGCCAGTTCCTACTTGCCCCATTATTACGGCACGACCACTCACGCCATCGTTGCCAATTCCAAGGAACATTGAAGCGAGCTCAGACAACTCCGGATCCCTTCCCACCAGTGCTGGAGGGGTCCAGTCGAATGACAATGGGACACGGTCCAGAAGGACCTTGCCCGCGCCAATCCTGTCTACTATGTAGTCCGCCATCACACTAGTCGTACTAACGTCGTTCTTAGACATATTCTGAACGATGCCCTCGATGGTGTCGCTTGCCCAATGTAAGTAGGACGACCATCAGGGGATTTCATCGAATTGGTAGCCATGTTCCCAACTCTTCTCGCCAAGGGCGACTTCTAGCTCGTAGGGAGTAACGAGGGGCTTCTCGTACCTCACAGAATCATCTATTGCTATACGAGGGCAAGCCGTGTTTACGAAAGCGTCCACTGGGTAGAAGTCAATCAAATCCGGACTAACGTGGTCTAATGCCAGCAAGTATCCCTTCTTGCCATGGTTCTCGAGTATTCTCTTCATCCGTATTGCCAAGTTCCTTCTCATCTGCCCAGGCTTTTCGCCAATCAGTATTCCGAATGTCTCCGCTTTCCCTATCTCCATGATAAGTCCAAATCTCTGACGTAGGATTCTCTCAATCCTAGAGAATGACATCTCACTTGCATCTCCCGTATATGGGTCCAGTAGTGCTAGGGGCTTGCCAGTGTGGAGTACCAACCCAATTGGATGGAAATCACCCGAACCAAGGAACAGGTAGTGCCCTATGGTCGAGTCGTCACCTGAATAGTTGCACCCTAGGACTTGCCCGGGGAAAGTCAAACGACTCCCTCCAGTGGGTATAGTGACCTCAAATCCAGATTTCTCGAGCATCTCTTTGTACTTGGGGAGCAGGTGTAGGTGCTGTATCGAACCAACGAGCCCTAATCTGGTATCGCTCAGGGGGGAAACCCTTCCTACCGCATCAAGAAATCTGTCTTGAGCTTCTTCCTCACTTAACTGGGAAGGTTCGGCACCCTCTAGTTTCTCCATTGATAGTCTTCTGTGACTGTCGAGAATGCCCAACACCGGCTCTATCTCAGGCTCCCCCTCATACGTGACCGGGATGAATTGAGTTGGCATACCCGAATCTATGTTCATCTGGCTGTGCCCCATGTGGGCAACCAACTCCACCCCCATAGCCATCATTTTGTCATGGACTAGATCACACGCCCCGTAACATGGATCAGCCGCAAGTACCACTTTGGCGCCCGAGCCATCCTCTATCTGGTCCATCATCTCAAGAGCCTGCATCTTCAGCCCCTCGGGAACTTGGAGGGCTACTAATCTATGATCATTTGACTTGATCCTGTCAACCAACTCATCTAGCTGGAAATCATGCCTATCAAGATCCATAAAATCACTCTACAATCTCGACCTTTCCATCAATGATATCGATTCTGGCTAGAGTTCTAATTGGCCAGTTAGGCTTCTCTATGGCAAGTCGCTCACGGCCATCCCCCTTCTCAATGGCAATGATGATTTCTTGCAGGGTTGCCCCCATTCTCTCTATGGCCTCAAGAATCGGCTCCAGGGTCCCTCCCGTAGAGATTACATCATCGACGATAAGGACACGCTCTCCCGGCCTTATGTCGTTAATGTAGGCGGTAGACTCGGAATAACCAGTCGACACATCGACTCTAACTTCACCTTCCATCCCATAGGAACGCTTCCTAATCACGACAGTCGGCTTCCCAGATGCATCACCAACTGCTGCAAGAAGGGGCAGCCCCATGGCCTCCACACTCACTATCAGATCTATTTTTGACCAGTCAACCATCGAGACAATAAGATCTCGAGTGGCTCTGAGTACCTTTGCTTCCATTCGTGGTATTCCATCGGAAATTGGGTGAATGAAGTAGGGGTATTCCCCCTTCCAGATTATCGGTGCCCCTCTGAGGGAATTGTGTAGGACAGATAGCGGGTCGCCGGGCTCCATGCCCTCCAACCTCACACTTTACCCTTCAATTGCTCGGCTCCCTTGACTACCTTAACGGTGCAGGGTGTTGGGAACTTGCAACTCGCCTTTCTCAGCGATTCTCTAGCAGCATCATAGTGTTCTGGATGGGTGTGAACGGAAATCACCCTCTGCCCCCTTAGTACTCGGGCAGCTGTGCCTACGTTCTTCCCGTAGGCCTGCCTCATCCCCTGCGAAACACGATCGGCCCCTGCTCCAGTGGCCTGCTTGTTCTCCCTTAGGATCTGGTGAGGGTACACATGAATTCTGAGGGCATATCCTTCAGTCCCAGCAGACTCCCTTATCGTTGCATTCGAAACCTGTCTGGCAGCCTCAAGAGCAGAATCCCTGATTTGGCAGGTGTTATCTGAAGTTAATTCCAGAGTGACTGGGAACTCCCCAGCCTCAGCAACCTTCCTATTCCCCATGAAGTACCTCAGGATTCTATTGTTGGGGACTCCTCCAGAGTACTCCCTGCGTGTGAAAGACTGACCCTTCACCTGACGATACATCTTTGCGGGCTTGCGTGCCATACTACTGCCTCTCTCGCGGGCGACCGACCCCCTCTATTTAATCGTGAGTACGCACCAAACTTTGCATTTTCACTAGCCTTCTAACTTCTCGCTTTCCTTCTGGACCTCGCGTACTCCTAGGACGATTAGTACGAAGCCCACGCCCATCGAGGCCCCGATATTCTCTCCTAGCAGTGCCCAACCGCTTAACACCCCGAAAACAGGAACTAGGAAAACGTAAGAAGCCGCAGCGGTAGGGCCGATTCTGTCAATTCCCCTGACAAACCAAACATACGAAAATACAGTCGAGAAAACTCCCAGATAAGCTATGGAGAGCAACTCAATGTCGTTAGGGTAAGGAATCCCAGACTGGTATAATTCAATTATCATCCAGGGAGTCAACATGAGCCATCCGACTATCGAGTACCAAACAACGATTTCAATAACCGTTCCTTTATTCTCTCCGAGCATTATTTTCGTTAAGTTGCTAGTGGCGGCCCATGAGAGCGCAGCTCCAATAATCATCAGATCCCCGATTAGCCTATGTTCGAATGGGATTCCAGTATTTGGACTCCAGCCAACTACAGCCGCAACTCCAGACATTCCAATGAGTAGACCCAATGCCATTCTTCCTGAGACCCTCTGACCAAGCATTGGTGCTGCTAGAAGGACAGTGAATACCGGATTAATTGGAATAATTAACGAGGCGTCACCAGCTGCAGTCCATCTCATCCCGTGCATGAAAAGAAGTTGGTACACCATCGTTCCAAGGAGGCCTAGCCAGATGGTATATTTCCAGGAAAGGGAATCTGGAGGAAGCATCCTTGTCTTATTTTCCCCTTTGCTGAAGTAACACCATGCAGAGAATACAACCACTACAACTGCGTACCTAAGCCATGCCGCGGTAGCCGGCTCAAGTGATGCCCTACTGTCCTCATCCAGTCCATAACTAAGGAACCTGCCTACTGACCAAGTTGAACCCCAGATTATCGCTACAAGTAGCAATAGTGCGTGGGTACCGATGTTTTTTGACCAAGGTGACATTGAACCCCTCGTCACTGCAAATGCCTAGTGCCCTTGAATATGCCTAGAAGGATTAGCCCAGGGAAATAATCCTGTCAATGAAAGAGGGGTCTGTTACTGCCGAACATTCGGGCTCCAAAACCGTCCCCCCAGTTTTACTTGCGAGCGCCATTGCTGTCATTGCTAATCTGTGGTCTCCATGAGTTTCCACCGCTTCTTTGGGTCTGACTGGAAGTTGACCCCCGTGGATCAATATCCCATCACCCGTTTCCTCTGATGACAATCCGAAAGACCCCAGTAGCTCTACTGTTTTCGAGATCCTGTCGGACTCCTTCCCCCTTGCATGTGCAGCACCACTGATGCGCCCGCCATCGCCCATGGCCATTATCGCTGCTATCGGGGTTATGATGTCACTCGCCCCACCAAGAAATACATCATTTTCCCCTTCCTCAATGGATTTGATAGCTTCAGAAATACCAATTCCAGAATCTTCCAAACCCGTTTCAAAATCGACCCCATGAAGGTGCGACAGCAAAATCGCCACAGGGCGGAGGCTTTCCTCAGGCGGAATCTCAATACTCTCTGGAATGTCAATTTCCCATGGGGGCAGGACGGCCTCGTCTCCCTCAACAGTCATCTTCGAGCCACAAGAAATGCAAATCTCTTGGGTGAGCATCCAGTACCCGCTGCTAACAGATTCCCCAGAGAGGGAAATTCGGAGTTCTTCTTTGAATCCGGGGGACGCTATCATCAGTGAGCTCAGGCCTTGGCTAGTCCTGCTCCAGTCGTGTAGAACATCATAATTCTCAATTCCCCCTGATACCACTCTTGGCACAACGTCTGAATCAATGGTGCAGCCCATTTGTCTTAGTGTCGAGCAGAGTTCCTTGGAGCTCCTCGATCTCAGTGTACGATCCCCATCCAAGGAAACGATGCCGATATTGCAAGCGGAAATTGCAGTTAGGAAATTTGCCGTCGTGCAAGAGTTCCCACAATCGAGAGACAATGAGTCCATAATGAGGCCGGATGAGCCACTTACTAGCCATCCCGAATCGAGTTTCTCTATGGAAGAACCCATTCCCTCAATACATTTCGACATAGAAATAACATCATTTCCAGGAGTCCCGTTGAATGCAAGAAAAGCCTCCTGCTTTGTCTGGCTAATCAACGCAAGCCACCTGATGAGATGGCTCTTAGAAGGGGGCAGACCCCACTCTACTGGGGAGTCCAGTGAGACCGGCTCAATGGTGAGCATGTTGATTGGAGTAGACATTTCGTGTTCAATCCTCGCATTATCGGGACCTAATCCAATCTCCGAAATCACACTCTTCATCCCATTCCAGGGCTCTCCGATCAATGATGCTATCTTCCATGGTGCGCTCCAGTGTATCTTCGATAACTACCAGATTGTTTCTCCGGAGTAGCTTGGGGCTTAGGCCTGGCATCAATATCGCCACAGCCCGGGGAACCCTCCCAGGATATACTTCGTTCACATGTCCAACAATGTTTGTTGTGCACGTGTTGGTAATTGTGTTGTACCATTCAGGCTCATCAATTAATTTGTTAGTTCTTCTCAAGTATGACTCAAACATCCTTCGTTCGTTACCCGGGCCTAGAACCACTCCTTCGAATAGGTGAGTGTTGGACTTACTCCTGCAACGTCCCCTCACTCCAATCACGTCTCTCTCTGTGCCCCAGACGTAGATCAGCTCGTAGGTCCTGAACAATCCCTTTACTGGGTGATATCTGGCACCCTCCTTCTTACGAACTTCAATTGAGCAAGCCAATCTCGTACCATCCGCGAACTCGTAACTAAGGATGGTGTGGGCCATCTCCTTCCTATCAGGTTCGAAATATTCCAGGATGAACCAAATCTTGGTGACGTCGTTCAGATTGACTTTGACGTCAACCCACCTTTCGTCAAAGTCCCTGGTCGTTCTCCACTTGAAGTCCCTAACATTCCTAATTGTGACCGTTTCACCATTAAATTCTGCTTTAGCCAGTCTCTGATTGTCGTTCACCCATGACCTGTCATTAGATGGGGATAGGGCGAAATGTCTTCTTATCAGTAGTGTCAATAGAAGCAATATGAGCACCAAGATGGGACTCGCGTAGGTGATGGCCACGCCACTCGTGAGGGCAGGCATAGAATGAACACTCCCCTCATTCTGATGGCGCGGCAGGGGAGATTCGAACTCCCGAGGTGAAACACCACTGGATTAGCAATCCAGCGCAATGGCCAGGCTATGCGACTGCCGCAGTGCTCTTGCGAGCTTACTCATTCGCTTAAGGCGAGCGGTACCCTACTCCTCTTCGGACATGTCGTCAACTGAGGTTGAGTCGACCAATGAAGAAGGCAGCCTCGCAACGAAAATAATCTCATCCGAATAACCGGTTCTATCGGCGTTCCTCAATTCCATTATACGAGTTCCCTTAGTCACCTTCCCCAGGGTTTCTTTGGTCTGCCCAGAAATCATTCTTATCATCATTCCAGTGGATGTGAGCATGAATAGTTGGTCTTCGAGATCCGGTATTTGCTTCACTGCAACTATCTCATCGTCACTGTCTAGGGACATTGTCCTGACTCCTTTTGTCCCTCTGTTTGTTCTCCTGTAACCATCTCTCTCTTGTAGTGCGACGCCTTCATCATCGTAGAGCGCGTCTCCAGTTGCAGGATCCGATAATGGGACCATATCCCCCGAACCAAGCCTGCTTCTCTTGCCCATCCCATGCTTAGAAATTGTAAGGACGCTAGTCTCAAAGTCGTCTGTGACAATCATTCCTATGACCCTATCGCCATTGTCCAATTTCATCCCAGAGACTCCCTGGCTAACTCTTCCTTGCACTCTGACAAGATGTGTGTGTTGCTCCTCTCCGGTGGATGGATCAACCCTGCTGCGGACTTCGGCCGGCTTGAATCTGCAGGCGTTGCCCTTGGCCGAGACTAGGACTACATGGTCCTCTTCTGTAGCGGGCCTAACTGAGACTAGAGCATCCGCCTCCCCCTCAGCGAATCTGAGTGCATACTTCCCACTCCTGTTTATTTTGACATATTCCGAGAGGCGACTCCTCTTTATTCTCCCATTGAGGGTGGAGAAGATTAGGTAATGGCCTTCTGGGTTTTCGATGAGGTCCCTGTTCATAGGGAGAATCGAGATTACCTTTTCGTCTTCTCTGATTCCCCCAAGTAGGTTGCGAACATGGGTCCCCCTTCCGTATCTACTTGCAGATGGCGTCTCCCATGCCCTGAGCCCATACACTCTGCCCATGTCAGTGAAGATGAGTAAACGGTCCTTGGAAAAGCAGGTAACAATCTTGGATGGCGCGTCCTCTTCCTTGGTTGATACTCCCTTGAGCCCTTTGCCTCCTCTGTTCTGGAGCCTGAATGACTCTACGGGGAGGTGCCTCATGTAGTTGTCCTGAGTAAGTGAGATAACGATAGACTGCTCCGCAACCAAATCCTCTCTATCCATCGATAGTGGGGTTGCGTTGATCTCGGTTCTTCGGTCATCCCCATGTCGATCAACCACATCCTCAAGCTCATCTACAATGATGTTAAGACGCCTTATCCTGCTGTCCAATATGCCTTTGAAGTCACTTATGGATTCCTTCAATTTCTCCAATTCATCTGCAACTTCCTTGACATTCAGTCTGGTCAATTGGTAGAGCCTCCGCTCTGCAATGGCCTTTGACTGCCTCTCGGAAAATTCAAACCTCTTGATCTTGGGGTATTTCTCTTCCCCTCTGAGATACTTCTCAAACTGCTCACGCGAGTCTGAGTTTCGCCCTACGACAATTATCTCATCCATCCTCTTCTGAGCTTTGATCAGTCCTTCTAGTATGTGTGCCCTAGATTCCGCCTTCTCCAGGTCAAACTGCGTCCTCCTCTCTATGATGGATTCTCTGTGTCTGACATGCGTGTGCAAGATGGTTCGAAGGTCCAGTTGAACGGGCTCCCCCTTCAATATCCCCATCATGTTGGCAGAGTATGACTCTTGCAATCTGCTTGATTGGTACAGCTGGTTTAGTACTGCCTGGGGATCGGCATTTTGCTTGATCTCGATGACGACCCTGATGCCCTCTTTGCTCGACTCATCCCTGATGTCCCTGATTCCCTTGATCGACTCCTTTTGGACGAGTTCAGCGATTCCTTGAAGCATTGGTGCCTTTTTCACTTGGTAAGGTATTGAGTGGACGATTAGACGCTTCCCACTGGAGTCATCCACCACCTCTACGTCCGATCTAATATGGAAACGCCCATTCCCCGTTCGGTACATATCGACAATACCATCAATCCCATACAGAGTTGCACCCGTGGGGAAATCCGGCCCTTTGATGTAGTTCATATACTCCAAAGCGTCTATCTTAGGGGGGTTGTCGAGGCCAATTTTTCTATTCTGTTCAATTACTCTTGTAATGTGGAATTTTATTGCGTCAGCAACCTCTCTCAGATTGTGAGGAGGTATCTTTGTCGCCATTCCGACTGCAATGCCGTCACTCCCATTTAGCAATAGGTTTGGGAGACGAGAAGGCAATACTGTGGGCTCAATCTCGCTTTCATCAAAGTTGGGCACCATGTCAATCGTATTTTTGTTAATGTCCTCGAGCATGTGTCTAGAGAGTCGGTCAAGACGGCTTTCCGTATACCTCATTGCAGCGGGCGGATCCCCATCTATCGATCCGAAATTACCTTGGCCATCAACCAGGGGGTACCTAAGTGAGAATTCCTGTGCCATCCTGACCATCGTGTCATACAGCGCCTGATCCCCATGTGGGTGGTATTTACCCATCACTTCTCCAACCGATCTAGCAGACTTGCTGTAGCCCTTTTCGTGCGAGTGGCCTGCTTGATGCATGCCCCATAGTATTCTTCTGTGGACTGGCTTAAGGCCATCTCTGACATCGGGAAGGGCTCTCCCGATAATCACGCTCATTGCATAATTGATGTAACTCTCTTTCATCTCATCCGAGATGTCTCTCCTGAGTAAGTCTTCAGCCATAATCACACATCCAGCGCCGTAACCTTAGAAGCATTAGTCTCTATGAATGCACGCCTGTCAGGGACGTCTTCGCCCATCAAGATGGTGAATAGCTCATCAGCCCCTTCAGCATCCTTGGCCTCTACTTTCATCATGACCCTGGCCTCGGGATCCATCGTAGTTTCCCATAGTTGATCGGGATTCATTTCTCCTAGTCCCTTGTATCTTTGGACATCGACTTTAGACGATGGCGACTCCTTCAGCATCCTCTTCACAACTGCGTCCCTCTCTTTTTCACTATGTACCCACTCAACCTGTTTTCCCCTGGCGATTGAGAAAAGAGGCGGTGCCGCGATGTATACATTGCCATTTGTTATGGCGCGCTTCATGAATCTCCACATAAACGTGAGAATGAGTGTCCTGATGTGAGCCCCGTCGACATCCGCGTCCGTCATGATGATTATTTTCCCATATCGGAGCTTCTCTGGATCAAAGGCCCCCTCTGCCTCCTCTTCATTGCCGACCCCTGCCCCAAGGGCCCTAATCATACGTTGAATCTGTTCGTTGGAGAAAACTTTGGTCAGATTCCTCTGCTGCCGCTCCACATTCAGAATCTTCCCTCTTAGGGGCAGGATCGCCTGAGTCCTCCTGTCCCGGGCATTCTTCGCTGAACCCCCTGCACTTTCTCCCTCGACAATGTATATCTCACATTCATCCGGGTCTCTCGACTGGCAATCCGCAAGCTGCCCTGGTAGACCACCGCCTTCTAGGACGCCCTTCCTACGAGTCAGGTCACGCGCCTTTCTAGCGGCCTCCCTAGCTCTGCTCGCTAGAAGTGCCTTCTCAACAATCTGCTTCGCCACAGAAGGATTCTCTTCGAAGAAATCGCCCAATTTGTCGTTGACAATTTGCTCCACAATCCCAGCAACCTCGCTTGTTACCAGCTTAGCTTTAGTCTGAGCATTAAAGGACGGGTCCGGGTGTTTTATCGAAATGACGGCAGAAAGCCCCTCTCTGACATCATCTCCAGACAGGCCCTTGACGTTCTTGAGTAGTTTTTTTGTCTGTGCATAACCGTTTACTGTCCGAGTGAGGGAACTTTTCAATCCGGAAAGGTGAGTGCCACCATCGGTGTTGTGGATGATGTTGGTGAAGCAGTGAATTGACTCGGAGTATGCGTCCGTCCATTGCAATGCAACTTCGACATGCACCTCTCCCTTGTCTCCATCCTTGCTGCCGATAACGTGTACCACATCCTCGTGAACGACCTCTTTGTTCTTGTTCATAGACTCAACATATTCTCTGAGCCCCCCATCGTACTTGTGCACTATTTCAACTTCGTCATCCGCCCTCAGATCCCTAGCAATTATTTCGAGTCCAGCATTAAGGAAAGCGGTTCTCCTAAGCCTGGTGTTTATTTGCTCGAAGTCAAATTCTGTATTGTCGCTGAATACTTCGTCCAAGTCAGGTTTGAATGAAATAGTCGTCCCTGTCCTTTCCGAGCTCCCTACCGACTTCAGTTTCGCCTGCGGGACTCCCTTCTTGTACGTCTGAGACCACTCCTTGCCATTTCTGTGGATTGTCATGGTCAGGGATTCGGAAACTGCATTCACGGCACTCACGCCGACCCCATGGAGGCCACCAGCCACTTTGTATGCCTCATTGTCGAATTTTCCACCAGCGTGTAATTTGGTCATAATGACCTCAGCAGCACTAACCCCCTCCTCGTGCTTGCTAACGGGAATTCCCCTGCCGTGGTCAGTCACGGAGACGGATCCATCCTTATTGAGGTCAACTTCCACGGTGGGGTTGTATCCAGCCAAGTGCTCATCCACGGCATTGTCAACAACCTCCCAAATGCAGTGGTGTAGAGCAGAACCGTCGTGAGGATCTCCTAGATACATCCCCGGCCTCTTTCTTACCGCTTCTAGCCCCTCCAGAACCTGGATACTGCTAGCATCGTAGTCATCAGCCACTTTCTCACACCCTTTTTCCTGAGGGTTCCCATAGGGAACCCTCAATTAACACATATATCCCTGAAGGACGGTGGTTATTCAACCCTACTAGTGGAAATATGAAAAATCGCTATTTTCAGCCTTTTTCGGTATATCGGATGATAATTGTAGAGTTGAGGCACACGACACGGTTAAACAGAATCCTAGGGTCGAGCGGTTGGATGGAACTGCCGCTCGTGTGCGTTGTCCTGAGTGGTTGTACTGTAGATGAGATGCTCAAAGATGCGGCATTGGCCACGGCTTCCGGTGCGGACTTGGTAGAGGTTCGACTGGATCGCCTTTGGGTAAGAGAGGTCTTTCCAGAGCCCGAGGAGTCATCCGAGGAAACCAGGGGGCGCAGAAATGTGAGGAAGGAGCCCGATTATGTTCCTCAAACACTTGACTCAGTGGATCTTAATTCTGTATTGGACTCATTCAAGCAAGGAGTCGAACTACCAGTCATTCTGACGTGTAGGCCGAAATCTCAAGGCGGACACTTCCCCGGGACCGAGGAAGAGAGATTGAATGTCTTGAGTGAGGGAATCAAGAGTGGCCCGAGCTGGGTCGACCTTGAGGCAGATATCGCGGAGAAGTCCAGGAAGAAGCTCATGAAATTGGCATCGGGAAATACGAAGGTTATTTGTTCCCTTCATTCATCTGAGAAACCACCTCCTGCCGGAGAAATTATTGGGGATGTCGAAGAGATGTCTGCAATGGGGGACGTGGTGAAGATATGTTATTCGACAGGAGGAACCGAAGGGTCATTGAGACTATTCGAAGCTGCATGGGAGTTGAAGAACTCCGAAGTAAGAAACTCAATTATGGGCCTCGGATCAGGAGGGGACTGGACAAGGATTCATGCGCCCCTTCTCGGCCAACACATGGTTTACTCAACCATGGAAGTGGGGTGGCATTTGGCGTACAAAGGAAAAATCAACAGGTCCGATCTTTCCACGGCTTGGGAACTCCTCGGCTACTCAAACTAGTCCTCTTTTTCCTTGCCCTCAGAATCGAGGTATGGGAGTTCCCTTTCTTCAGTTGGCATCTCCTCCTTTCCTTCTTGCATGTATTTGGAATGCAGGACAAATGGTACAATCAGGCATGCTAGGGGCATTGAGGCAACTAGCATGGTCGCAGTAAATTTCGGTATGTTAATCCTTTCCTCCACATCAATTAGAACCTCCACATCAATTGCCCCTCCTGCAGCCTTGTTGTCTGTGTGCCTCCCATTGTCCCATCCGTCAATCACTAGGAAGTACTCTATGTTCTCACTTCCAAGTGACCCTGACCAGACAGAACCGCTTGAGTCAATGGCCACTGAGAACTCTTCTTCAGAAACACGCTCATATGCGTGCGAATCACGGAAAGGTAACCAGTCCACCGTATCCCTCCACTCTACTGGCAAGAAGTCATCTTCGAACAGTTCGCCTTCCATTCTCAGTTCGTAATCAAATCCGTAACGGTCCCAGTCTCCGCCAGTCATCAGGTAGACATCCCCCACTGGAGCCAGTGGGGTATCTTCCGAATTAGGCGTCATCTTGATGCAAAATGTGTACCTGTAACCAGGAACTAGCTCCATTTTCAAGGCCGAGGCACTGTCGTTCTCGACTGTAGTCTCCCAGTAAACGTCCAAATTGAGTGATCGTAAGTTGTCCCCCGTGTCAAAATCCCAGAAATTCTCAACGCTGTGTTCTTCGACATAATCCTCTACCCCTGGAGGATTTATTGCCGAAACCTCACATGAATTGGCTGCAACCACTGATGGGGATGATAGTATTGCAACCATCAATAGGATGGATGGTGCGATGAAACTCACATTGATGATGGATGCTATGGCCTTGTTCGCAACTCGTGTCAAACTAACGCCTCCTTGTTCTGATGGGCCGTACATATCCGGATTCCTTCGTCCTACGCTCATCTACTGTCAGATATTTCGGTTGTGGTGGCGGTTTGTGCTGATCCATTCCAGGGAGGCCCCCATCACTCTCGACCTCATCTACCTCGTAGGTTTCCAACATGTCCTCTGCATCTAACTCCTCCTCGTCCTTCTGCCGCATTATCACCCACCCAAGGATCAGAACCAATGCAACTAATGTGAGGAGTCCCGCGCTTCCCTTGTTGGGGACCAAATCTGACCAAGTTAGGTCAGATAAGGAACGAGGGGTGAAATCTTCCTCCTCTGTTAGGACGATAACAACGAACTCCTTCTCTGAGCATACTTCTACGCCGTCGCAAACCTGCATGAGTATCCGAACTTCGCCCATGCTGTCCCACGACTGTGAGTTCCATCCCCAATCGTTCCTGGTGTCTCCATCGCCATCGAAGTCCAGAAGGACATTCAGGTCCCATCTGACAACTAAGTCGCCCGTCAGGTCACGATCCATGTCGTTGGTAGGATCGCCGTCTTCATCGCTATCTATGGATGAATCAGTATCCAACCACGCGGAAAACCCTTCTTCTAAATCCGAATCGAATACCGAATAGTTGAGAATCACGGCATCGCCGATGTTCACATAGTCGGATCCAAGGGGGTCCATTTCCCCTATCACGGGAGCACTGGAAACATGAACTAGCATAGTCGTGGAATTAGTTTCTCCACCTTCAAATCCGTCTACAACTGTCAGAGTTACGATGTATGTCCCTGGAATGTCATAGTCATGCCAAACCATAGCTCCCTCGACAACCGGCGTGGCGTCACCGAAGTCCCAAATCCAATGTGTAATGCCATTCCATTCCGGGTCTTCCTGATCTGTGGAGGTCCTCCCCACGAAGAGTGGGTCGGAGTCGTAACTGCCGGAACCGTCGAATCTAATCGGGGTTCCCGGGGAGACGAATGCGCCCCCTTCACTCGTCTGGGGAATCTGCCAAATTACCGCCTCCCCCTCCACGGGCGCCCTGTCAAGGAGGCTTCCGTTAACGCTCGGACATGAGTACGTGAGTTCTGGAACTGGCACTGGATTTTGTATTCTCAGGGAGTAAGACTTGGTCGCTGACGAAAGTCCCCTTTCGTCTGTAACTGTCAAGCTCACGGTGTAGAGTCCGGGGCTTAGGAAAGTGTGACTAACAGAGCTCACATTCAATATCGCCCCATCCAGATCAGAGATATTCCATGATGTGGATAACAGGGATGTGTCGCCATCGGGGTCAAATGAAAGACTAGTGAATGTGTATGTTGTTTCCACCGTCCCATCAGACGGCCTAGAGAAAACGGCAACTGGTCTTTGATTGAGTACGTTAACCACTATTGTCGTGAATGAAGAGTTTCCATCGTCATCGGTCACTTCCAGAGTCACGGTTTTCGGCCCTGGATCCCTCCATCCAACTATCGGATTGCTCAGACTGGATTCAGTAGACGAGAAGTCCGATGTCAGGGACATCCCCCCTCCCTCCAGGTTAACGCCTCCCTCGAATTGCCAGTTGTACTCTACAATCATGCCATCACTGTCCGTGAAAACCTCCGGCATTTCCAGCGGAGTCAGGGTGAAAGTCTCCAGGGAGTCATCGAAAACTAGCTTTGGAAGTCTGTTCAGAACTCTGATGAAAACAGAGTGCTCAACCTCGTGTATGCCATCGCTAACTGTTAGCGTGAGGGTGTAAATGATCCCATCGGCACTTCCATCCACCCATGAATGACTGGATTCTGCGAGCCCAATTCCTGAAACCCCCTCCCCATCTCCCCAGTCCCAGATGAATTCCAACTCATCAATTGGGAGGTTATCCGTAGTCCCTCTGGCCGAGAACTCAACTTGTTGGTTCGTCAGGAGCACTAGTTCGTCTGTGACCACTACGCCATCAACTGAGATTTCTGGGATTGGGTCGGACGTATCCTGAACAATCACGTCCCAGGACTGGCTCTCAGAGAAGTACCCTCCCTGATCCATTACAGTCAGCACAATTGTATATTCTCCAGGATTGACGTACGGATGTACTGGATTTTTCAGTCCCGAGGAAATGTTATCCCCAAGGTCCCAGAAGTACCCCACTGGGGTTTCATTGTGCGAGAAAGTTCCATTCAACTGTCCGAAGCCCCATTCGTCATAACCAGAACCAAACATATTGACTGGTAGCCAAGTTTGGGTTAGGTTTGTAGAAATTGATCCAGAGGCCACCGGCTCCATATTGGCCAATTCTACCGGAAGTGCGAAGGCCTGGTCGACCAAAGCCCCAGTCACGTCACTGATGCTGATCCCAAATGTCCAATCCCCCGTGTAAGGAGGTGTGAACCAAACGGTTTTCTCAGTAGGAATGCTGTTTCCGGCAGTCGCAGAGAAAACTAGGTTGTCAACCAGGGTGTTATTTACAAATGCATCAACAGAAACCTCCAGAACTTCGAAGAACGCATTAGAAACTATGTCCAAACTCAACTCAACGCTGTCATCGACGCCGTTGCCATCCCGGTCGAAAGAATCAATGGATTTTATCGAAACTTCAGCGGGATCGGTAATCAATTCTGCCTGCACCACTACAGATGCCGAGGGATAACTTCCAGTGGTAATTCCACAGGTCATGTAATTGTAGTCACAGTCATCTACTGCCGACTCGAACCAAGTAGTGAGCCACACTTCGTCTGTAGTGTTCCCGAATCCGTGAACTAGCCCTGTTGCTGCACCTGACGCTGGGTCAACTCTGAGTCTGCTCATAGACCAACTCCCAGTTGCAGAGTCACGAGAGAGAACAGCCCCTTCAAAACCGTATTGCGTTGGTTGAACCATCAGATTCAGGGGTGCCCCAGAACCTTGGTTGAACTTGTAGGCCCTAATCCCCCATCCCTCCACAGATTGGCTCGGGCTAGACCAGGAGTTGACCCACTGGTCATTGAAGCCACTCATCTGGACCCTGCAGATTGAAGCAGCAATGCATCCAGCTGTCAAGTCTAGATTGGAGAAACCAAAGGCGCCTTGTGCACTATCAATCGAAACGGCCATGGAAAAGTTGGCAAATATGTCGCTCATTGTGGTGCCAATTGACGTTGAACCCGGCTCGGGGCTGCTGGCTAGGTTTTCGATACCTGTTCCGCCAGTAGCAGTGTCTGCAACGAGACTCCTTATTGCAGCCCCGCCTCCAAGCTTGTCAGCTAGATACATCATGAACATGAATCCGGCACCGTAATCCGCAACTCTCTGGTTCCACCACCTCACGCTCATGTTCGAATTCTGAGACCATTCGTTAGCATGACCAGTTAGTGTACTAGTTACACCAAAGCAGAGGTAGGCAGCCATATCGGCAGCCCCTTCATCTATCCAGATGAATTCGAATGGGTCTCTGGCGTTATGGAGAAGATGCTGGAACTCATGTGCTAGGATGGTGTTCCTCCAACTAAGGTCATCAACATCTACGAAGACTGCCTCCCTTGTCGATGCCAGTCCGGGGACGAAATAACCTCCCACTGATGCAGCGCCGTCTATGGCCAGAATAACGATCTCTACCTGACAGTTATTGTCGACATCGGGAGGTATTCCGAAATAGTTTGTATTGGTGGGGAAAATGGTTGATTCCCATGTTGAGGTAATGTCGTTTAGGGTGGTCGACGGGACAATCTCTCCATCTTCGACGAAAACCACGGAGTTCGTCGAAACCTTCTGTACGGTGGCGGAAATAGTTCCACTGGCCGTGGATATGGTGTCGGTATCGCCCTGGCTCCATGCATCTTCGCAATTTCTGACTGAATGTCTGGAATTTTGGTATGCTTGGGAGAATGGTAGGACCACTCCCGGGTATCCCTCATCGACCCACTGCCTCTTCAGGAATCCAGTAGCCGAGAAAATCGGCTCATCGTCTCCGACAAACATGTATTGCTTGCCCTCAATAGGGGGGACGAAATCCGATAGGTCGCCGGTGATTTCGATACTTACTGGGACCTCATCAACAGGAACCGCAGATACGAGTGGCGAGAGGCCGGCTAGCAGCATCACTGAAACAATCATGACCGCCGAAGAGGACGCATTGCTGTTTTTCCGGCCCATATCCCTCAACACTCCGTGTTGTATCCAGTATCCATCGGTCCTAAGACGTATTTTAACATCGATGGAGCATCGTTCGTACATGAGTCACGCGGGCCGACCTCGTATCCGACCGGGCCTTCTTGTATTTGTGCTCATCATGTCCGTATTCTCCTCAACATCAGGGACCGTCGCAGAGGACGAAAAAATTGAGGTAGAAGTTGTTGTAATTGATGAGATCGCTCATGACCCAGGGGCATTCACACAGGGGCTCGAGATGGATGGAGGGCGGATGTTTGAGAGTACAGGACTGTTCGGGGAATCAACCTTGAGGGAGGTGGATCCAGATTCGGGAGAGGTCATTAGGTTTTCAACCTTAGAAACAACTCTTTTCGGAGAGGGAATAGCCGTGGTTGGAGGGAATATTATAATGCTCACATGGCAAAATCAGACAGCTCTAGTTTTCGACAAAGAAACATTCAGTATTGTCGATAATCTGTCTTACGAAGGTGAAGGATGGGGACTCTGTTTCGACGGGTCAAGTTTGGTGATGTCCAACGGCTCATCTTCACTCTCATTCAGAGACCCGGAAACATTCGAAATACATCGCACAGTTACCGTCACCGACTATAATGGAAAACAGGTGGAAATGATAAACGAGTTAGAGTGTGTAATTACTCCATCTGGCCAGAGTGTTTTTGCAAATGTCTGGCAGGAAGACAGAATACTGATGATAAACCCAATTACAGGTAATGTACTGAGGGAGTATGACGTATCAGAACTTTCCTTACAGAATGGGGATGGACACAATAATGTCTTGAATGGAATTGCCCATAAGGACTCCTCAGAATTCTGGATTACCGGCAAGAATTGGACCTCAATGTACTTGGTTGAGCTGCCCATGTTTTCCGATAGGAATGAAACCTTCTGCAATTCATCCTGCCTCATTGAAGGGGAAATCTTAGACAATTGGACTCTTCTACTGTTCGCGTTGGTATGCATCACAGCACTCAGGATCGCTGTCTCGAAGGATGAGGAGGGGGAAGGGCCCAATAATCGGCATGATGAACAGCCTAGTACCACACCGACTAAGCAAAGAAGTGGGGTGGTCGGCAATGAGTGACGAATTTGAGGAAGAAATCGACAGACAATCCGGAATGGAATTATGGCTTTCCGATCTTTCAACCGACTCAGCAACTCGTAATCTCGGAGCCTTTCTTATTGCATTGGGGAGCATCCTTGGGGTCATTGTTGGAATTATGCTAATTTCTGGCAATGTCAGCGACGTCCTTTCAGGAGAAATAGACGACTCCGGGGCACAAGCTGACGTGAATGGCGTAGTTACCACTGCTTTAGTCGACAACACAACAGGAGCAGATCCAGCAGACGGTGTGGAAGTGATTATTTTTGACGATCTGGGAATAGAAATTGGAAGTGATGTGACTGACTCCGGCGGTAGGTTCTCAATCACAGATATGCCACGTAGATCTTCGACTTTGGAAGTCGCCCACCCGGGAAATGTAACAGTTCGCATATTGCTGATTCCTGGTGACTACTCCCAAATATCAGTCACACTCACTCAAGGAGAGGGGATTGAAACTTCTGATATTAGAGGGGATAGCCATTTGGGAGAGTCAGTATTGATCGGAACAATGGTGGCCCTCTTGACTTTATTCTCTGGATTGGCTGGTTTCGCTGGCTCCGTTGAGGCTAGAAAGGGCCTCAGTTACAGGAGAACATGGTGGCTTTCCTTCATTGGACTGTGGAGTAGGGGGATGATGTTCATTGGGCCATTGTTGATATTGTCTGGAATGGGTCTCGCGAGTCTTTCCAGGAGTCAGTTCTACGATGTGTATTCGAAGGAAGAGTGAGGTCACATGTACCTGATTACGATAGAGGGCGGAGATGGTAGCGGGAAGGGACTAGCAACACGAGTCGTTTCCGATGTAATGAGGAGGGAGTTCCCCTTTGTTTCGGTTGAGGTGACCGGGGAGCCAAGAAGGGAACACCCACTTGGGAGGCTTGCAATCGATGCGGTCAGGGAGAGGAAAATGTCACCCGATGAGGAGGCAGGTTTGTTCGCTGCCGACAGGGTCGACCATTCTCATGGCTGGATACTGCCGCGACTTGAACAAGGCAAAGCGGTCGTCAGTGAGAGGAACATCCACTCTTCACTCGTCTATCAGGGGCTCGTTGGAGGGGCTGGAGTAGGCCGCGTCGCCCACATGAACTCAGCCGCTCTTATTCCTGACCTGTGCATCTGGGTGGATTGCGATCCCGATGTCGCTTTGAAACGAATCAAGAGCGGAACTCTAAGGGCCCACTCCAACAAAGAAGAATACTTTGAGACCACCGAATTGCAGAGAAGAATCAGAGTCGGCTACAGAAAACTTCTCTCAGGAGAAACGGAAATGCCCGTTCCATTTGACATGGGGGCCATTATCGGCCCCATCCTCAATGAGGGATCAGAGGACGAGTTCAAGGACAAACTTAGGGCGGCAATAAGGAGGTTCCTTCATTCACGCCCAACCCCTGTGAACGTATCTCCCGAGCTTGTCGATAGGAACCTACTGAGGAGCCTGATTAAGAAATCTAAGGGGCAGTCCACACTTGATGGAATCGGAGTTGAACCAACAAGCACGAGAGAGAACTGGCTAGGTGAGGGGCTCCCCTGGAGGGTTATCAATGAATGCCAGAAGGAGCATAAGTCAGCGATTGAATCCGTTGCAGATGGAGAAAGAGTTTACGTTCCTAACCACATTCTTTCTCATTCAATTTCATCAGTGCTCGGAACTCTATCCCTAATGGGCTCTGCCGACATCAGAGAATTACGTCATTCATTGGGTCCAGTTAGGACAGTCACCGAGAGGCACACGCAGACGATTGTCAAGTATCTACATGAGGGGCTTGGTTGGATTCATCAGCATCGTTCCCTGATCGGAAGGGAGGCTCCTCGATCCCAATTAAGGGATGAATTAAGGGCGATTGGCCTACTTTCGATAGCAATTTGGCCACTAAGGGACGAAATAATCAGGTGGAAGAAGGAAAATCCAACAACCCATTTGCGTTTTTTCATGGGCCAAATTATCAAGTCAGGAAGGTGCCCGTGGGGGGTAAATTCAGTCATAGAACGCCTGAAGATTTTGGGAAGTGGGAGAGGTTCATACGAAATTCCAGAGAATCCAGGGGATCTAGTGAAGTGGTGGATGAAGCCTTAGTTTCATTTCTGAATTAGCTTAGTCCCACCGGGAAGGATTACTGACGAGGCACCTTCGAAACCACTCGATCTAGCGCAAAGCGCGGCACTAGCAAACCACCCAATGACCAGTCCAGATAATGTCCCAGTGACCAGCCTCACGAGATTGGTCGATTCGTAATCAGTGCCCAGTTGCGTGAAACCATCTATCGCCATTGGGATAATGCCCAATCCAACTATTATCGCCATATTTCTCATTCTGTAGTCGTTCGCATATGTCGATTCCAGGAAATCATCTGGAAATACAGATAGGAAAGAGTCCCTTATTGTCCATCGGTTTAGCCCCCTCGAGCCAAATAATGCAGCACCAATTACGAAACCAAAGAATATTCCAATGTCCCTAACGCAGACTGGCATTTGATTACCATTTATCACCCACGATCTCTCATGCTTCTGATGGCAATTGAGATCGCCGAAGGCATACGTAAATGCGAATACTGGATTCAACTCTGACCACGCAAATAATCCCCCATGCTCAGACTGATCATGCCCCATTTCGTCATGCTCCCCGCCATTCGTATTGCCCCAGCTATTTTCCGTGGAATAGTCAAATGCATTTGCTCTTCCAGAAAGTTCGGGAACCGTCCCCTCCGGCATCGCTAGCGGAGAAAGGAAGCAAAGTAGGAGGTACGCTCCTCCAATACCAGCCAAGATCTTGGATATTTTGATCTCTCTGAATCTATCGCCCCTGCCGTTCCTCTCGAGGCCCATGTTTGCTGGACACGGCAATACAAAGTTCAATCTTGCCCTTTGGACCCTCGACCTCTTGAGTGGGGGCCGGTTGGGCGTTACATGACAGAGGTCAGGATTCGCGACGTCATCTCCATCTCCATAGTCGCGGGATTGATGGTTTCAACGATGGTAACTTTCATTGCGATTTTTGCTAGTGGATTAGATGACCCGGACGTTCTCCCATCACTAAGGTCCGGATTTGTCATCGGTGCATCAGCTTCCATCATGATAGCAATTTTTGGATTCTATAGGATAAATGAGATGGCGAGTACCGCCAAGGATAGGGATGCCGAGAGGATGGAGGAATTGCATAGACTGAAGGCAATACTATCACCAATTGAAGAAAGGCCATCCCAAGAAATGGGCGGCTGGTCAGTAGCTGAGAAAATTCGAAGGGATCGAGGAGTTCTAGTTGTAGACCTTCATGGCTTGGATGCTCCATCTGCCGCTGCCGTGGCCGAGAGGCTAGTTGAAAGGCGCCAGGACTTGAAGAGGGTCAAGATAATCACTGGAAAGTCTGTTCAGAACTCAATCAGTACTTCTGATCCGGGAGTCAGACCAGCCGTGTTGCAGAGGCTAAGAATCGATGCTGAAAGGGTCGATTGGCAAGTGATTCAGAAATCCAGCTCAGTAACACTGAGGCCTATGGGCATCGCACCAACTCCACGAATTTGGGCAACCAGATTCGCAATTTTTGTTATTCCTATGACTACGGTAATGACTCTCGCATTCAGGGACTTGGCCGGTAGTGGACTGGAGTCCCAGGGCATGGCATTCGGCGCTGCTTCAGGAATATTGGTGACATCCTTGGTTTCGTCGTACAGGGACAGATCAGGCTAGGTCCCTAGCGCATCCAGATCATCAGACAGAATTTCCACGAGCCAATTGTGCATTTCCACACTCCCCATCTCAGAAAGGGTCGAATTTAGGAAAGCCGCGACTAACATGCTTTTGGCCTGTTCAGAAGACAGTCCCCTCGTTCCTAAGTAGAATAGTTGGTCTTCATCCACGGGCCCACTGGCTGTCCCGTGACCACAGCCAACAACCTCATTCTCTGTGACCTCTAGCTCGGGGATTGAATCGGCCCGGGCATTTTCCGATAGGAGCAAGTTCTGGAACAATTGGGCAGCATCAGCGCCCCTGGATCCTTCTGAAACTTTGAGCATCCCCGTGCCGACAGTCTTGCTCTTTCCACCGCAAGCTGAGTGCCAATCAAGTCTGCTGAAAGTTTCTGGAGCATCATGGTGAATCTCTATGTGGTGATCCAGCATCATTTCTTCAGCCGAAAGTATCGAGCCTAGAACATTCAGGTTTCCGCCTGGCTGCCCCATCCTGTACCTAAGGTCAGACTTGGTCATTTCGGATCCCGAGGAGATAGTTCCGGCAACCACCTGTGAATCTCTGTCGATATGGATTGAATCCACTCGGAGAAGGGTTCCTCTCTCAAGTAGGTTAACAACTATGTCATTGGTGATTGAGCCCTCTCCCGTGCCCCCCGTTCTTAGTAGGCCCAACCATTCGCAATCGCCCTTTACCATGGTCACAAATTCGAAATTCGAGTGAATCCCTACTTTCATGCATATGTGAACCGCAGAGATTGGAGAATCCGCATTTATTTCCAGTACCACGGTCTTACCAGGATTAAAGCGAGGATCAACCTCTACTGTCCACGTGGAGTTCGCTGTTATCGCATTCATGAAGCTGGAGGTCGTGGAATCTGAGTCTGGTAGCCCATCGACGCTTTCCGAACCCCGAATGAGCCTCACTCCTTCTGGAACTTCTCCGTCGATACAGGACAGACTCAGCCGCGGCGGACCGACTTCTTCTGGAATTTCCGAAATATTGCCAGTAGGGTGAACTTTCCTCCAAGGGGTGTATCTCCAAAGATGCACTGCCCTATCGGGCTCCCCTAGAGATAAATATTCGGAAGTAGGATCCATGGAGCCACTCAGCCTATGCTTCCTTCCATCTCAAGTGCCATTAGCTTATTCAACTCCACAGCGTACTCCATCGGCAGCTCCTTCGTGAAAGGCTCGAAGAAACCATTCACAATCATCCCTAGGGCCTCTGCCTCTGTGTGACCCCTGCTCATCAGATAGAATAGCTGTTCATCACCGACTTTCGAAACACTGGCCTCATGCTCGCAATGCGCACTCGCATTACCTACTTCCATAGTAGGATAGGTATCCGATCTACTCTTATCGTCCAGAATCAGTGCATCGCAAACAATGTTCATTCTGCAGTTCTCAGCCTTTGGCATTACTTTCGCCATCCCTCTGTAGGAACCCCTGCCACCATCTTTACTGATGCTCTTGGAAAGGATGTTGCTTGTTGTGTTGGACGCGATGTGATGGACCTTTGCCCCCGCATCTTGATGTTGCCCTTCTCCAGCATATGCAACAGAAATTACCTCTGCATGCGAACCCTCTCCCTTCAGGATAACAGCTGGATATTTCATTGTCAGCTTGCTGCCTATGTTGCCATCCACCCATTCGATCTTGGAATTCTCGTGGGCGACGCCCCTCTTGGTGACAAGATTGTATACATTCGTGCTCCAGTTCTGTACGGTCGTGTACCTAATGTGGGCGCCCGGTAGGGCAATCAACTCAACTACAGCAGAGTGCAGAGAGTCCGTTGAGTAGGTCGGAGCCGTGCACCCCTCGACATAGTGGATGCTGCTCCCTTCGTCAGCAATAATCAGTGTCCTCTCGAATTGCCCCATGTTCTTTGCGTTAATTCTGAAGTATGCCTGAACCGGCATCTCCACGCTAACTCCCTTTGGGACATAGATGAAAGAACCACCCGACCAAACAGCGGTATTCAAGGCGGAGAACTTGTTGTCACTGTGAGGGACAACTGTCCCAAAGTATTGTTTCACTATGTCCTCATGCTCCCTCAGTCCAGAGTCCATGTCCAGGAATATAACGCCCTGCTTTTCCAAGTCCTCCCTGATGCTGTGATAAACAGTCTCTGACTCATATTGCGCAGTCACCCCGGAAAGCCACTTCTGCTCCGCCTCTGGAATGCCAAGACGTTCGAAGGTGTTCCTGATGTCCTCTGGAACGTCATCCCAGGATTCCCCAGTTTTATCTGACGACCTTAGGAAGTAGCAGACGTTATCAAAGTCAATCCCCTCCAGAATTTCTGTGTTGCCCCATGTGGGCATTGGCCTCTCTGTGAAATGCCGATATGCCTTCAACCTCAGTTCAGTCATCCACTCTGGCTCATTCTTTAGCTCAGAGATGTCCCTTACAACCTTCTCAGAGAGCCCAAAGTCGAATCTTATCGTGGAGTTCTCGGGGTCGTGCCAGCCCGCCTTGTAGTCTCCCACTGCTTCTCGCGCTTCGTTCGATTCACTCATTCTAATTCCTCACCTTCGGCTACCCTTTGTTCCAACCAGTCATAACCGTTCTCCTCCAGCAGAGTGGCTAATCCGGGCCCCCCACTAGCAATGATCTTTCCACCAATCATTACGTGTATCCTGTCAGGTTGAACGTGCTCTAGAATCCTAGAGTAGTGAGTTATGATTAGTGCTCCATTGTCGGTCCCCCTGACGACATCATTGATTCCTTCTGCCACCGTTCTAATGCCATCAATGTCCAATCCGCTATCAGTCTCGTCCAAGACTGCAAGTCGAGGACGCAGAAGCATCATCTGTAGAACCTCGAAGCGCTTTTTCTCTCCTCCACTAAAGCCATCATTCACATATCTGGAAAGGAATGATGATGGCATGTTCAGTTTACTCATCGCACTCTTCAATTCTTCTCTGAAGGTCGAACCCTTGGCCGCATCCTCGCCTCTCACACTGCCAACCGACTTTCTCAGGAAGTTCCCAACTTGTAGACCCGGTACTGCCTGGGGATATTGGAAAGATAGGAAAACGCCCGCCCTCGACCTTTCCCAAGGTTCCATTTCAAGGATGCTCTCTCCTTCCAGTAATACGTCGCCGCCTTCGATTTCATAAGACGGATGCCCCATGATCACGTTTGCAGTAGTAGTTTTTCCACTCCCATTACGTCCCATGATTGCATGTATCTCGCCAGAAGGTATTGTGATATCTATCCCCTTCAGTATTGGATTCCCGTCAATCCCTACGTGCAGATCGACTATACTTAGGATGGGATTTTCATCACTCAATTCGATACCTCTATTTCCTGCTGAGGTTGAACCCTTTTGAATGCTGTCCATTGAATGTTTCAAATTAATGGTCATAATAAATAGTCAGACCCTTCCTCTGAGGTCGTGGGCGACACTGACTCAGGGGGCACAAAATCCGATGACAGGCTTGCTGAGGCATACAAATCTCAGATTGAGGAAATAATGAGGAAAGAAGCCGAAAGAAGGACCACTGAAAACCATGACCCATTAGAGGTTGAGAGATTGCGTGAATTATCTCTCTGCGCTCTCGTTGAGGCGAATCATCCCGATATCATTCCTGCATTGATGGCCAGATTGGGTATCGTTAGGGCCGCCTTGGATGGTCATGGTGGCGCCTTGGTTCTTTCCAGGTGGGATTTCGAGGAGTGCGAAAACGGTGCCGAAGGCCTCTCGTTGGTTATAGATCTGGACGGAGCATGCGTCTCCTGCGGAGCTGCTCCCGGGACACTAAAGGGAATTCAAGACGACCTCCTGAACGATCCGGAGGTCTCCCGGGTAAGATTTGACTCATCCATGCTGGAGTGGTTTGACGACTTGCAGAAGGAATTCGTCCTCCTCCACGGTGGAGTCACCTTTGTCTAGAGATTTTCATTTTCAGGAACTCTATTGATTCTGCAGATAGCCCAAGTACGGTTATTTCATCTCCCTCGATGAGTCTGCAGTGTCTAGAGGAAACCCCGGCCAAATCATACCCACCGGCCTTTCCAATCCATGATCCACATTCGACTAGGTCGAATATATCCTGTTCAGTCAAATCTTCGAATTCCACAATTGCACTATTTGTCCAGATGTCTGCACTCCAGCCAGAGTGCAGCTCAATACTTCCCCCTCCCTCTTCGGGCCTCCTGAGTATAGCAGAAGAAGACCAAACCCTGTGCCTAGCCCCGGATAGTCTGAGTAGCATGGCAGCTGCCTCTAGATCGTCCTCGGGTTTACCCATTGCTGCCATGTGGTCGTCAGGATCCTCCACCATTGTATCTGAAACAATCACTATGTCGAATCGTTCTTCCCCCCTGCTTTCCAGAAGTGTCAACTCTTCGGAGGCGCTCATCGCTTTCGCCATGCAAGTGAACTCTGCCTTGCCGCCTACATCCAGATTCCCTGGTGCCACGGCCTCTTTGGATGAAAGCGCCCTCGCTTGGAAATGAAACCCCCCTTCCGAAAGAAAGGCAGTTAACCATTCAAGACGCCTCTCGGACCCGGAAGCGAGAAGGATTCTTGTCATCTATTCACCACAGCTCGATTCTTTCATCGCATACTGGGCATTTTGTCATCTTCAGATTGCCAGGGACCTCGAATCTACCTTCGCACGAATGACAAAGCACGTTTCTGTTCATCTGAATTGGAGGGGGTAATTCCGGAGACCGAGAAATGATTTCACTTGGCACGATATCTGGGGGCGGAATGGATGGAATTGGCATTGACGGAAGATCCCCTGGCTGGTCTGGTCGTGCCCTACTCTCCCTCCGGCGCTTCCTCTCAGATGTACCCTCGCTTTGTGGCACCTCTTCCTCAACAAGCTCCACTTCACTGGAACTAACCGAAATGTCACTCTCCAGAATGACATCAACGAAATCCTCCTCTAGCATCACTACGCCCGGCGCTGCAGTCTTCCTTCTACTGTTGACCCATCTCACTGCCCTTGCAGACATCGTCAGGAGTACAATGACACTCAGGAAAATTACAGTAATTGCAGTCCCTCCAAGAAGGACATTGAAGTTCTGTTCGTCCAAACCGAGTGAGATTCTTATCATCTCCAGGAAGTTGGCGTCCCCAGAATTAGGCGACGCGTCATCAACAAGGGAACGGATTTGCCACCCATTTTGTGATGTATGCAGAATTACCGCCTCCGCTCCAACCGGAGATCTGTCCACGACACTAAGGAGCCCCAATCCAATCCTGTCAGAGATTCCAATCCAGGCTTCATCCGCATTGATCATTCCATATTGCATTTGAGGGCCACTCGGGCCGATGAAATCAAAGAAAACTTGGACCCCCCTTGCAACCTCTAGTAATTCAATAGTCCCAAGCCCCCTAGCGGGAACCCTCATTTCATTTCCTTCAGTGGACGTAAATGTCGAATCGGCAATTATTGCCACTAGCTCCGAGGAAGCCTCATCGCCCTCACCCCAAACTGCCACAATCACCTCGTCATCACCATCTAGGGAGACTACCATTTCGGGAGAGAATGCATGATCTCCCACAGCCTTCTTGTATCCCCATGAAGTTTGTTCGGGGAGGCCATGGGCGTACCACAGTCCGAGTCGATCTACGCCCGTCGTGTCGTTCCTCAGAGATTGGAAAAGTAGGTGTGCATCTTCGTCCCCAAATTCAATGTCAACTGGGTCGGTCATCCCCGCAATCAGGTCAAGTTCACTGACTGCAGATGGATTGATTCCCCAGTCATCACCCTTGGTCGGCGCATCAGAACTGAGGATGAAAACACTAGTGATGTCTTGCTGGGTTCCCGAAGTAAAGATGTCCCTGTGGTACCCAGCTATCATTATCTCAGATCCTCTGACATCCATATCTAGGCCCCAGTACTTGCCATCGGAGAGTAGTATGGGGGGCATTATGTCCTGAACCGGTGTCATTTGACAGCTAGAATCAAGGGTGGTGTAACTAACAGTTTGTCTGAAGTACCCAGAAGAATCTAGGTATCTCCTGGTCCATGCAATATGGGCAAACATGTCTTCAGAGCTAACGATTGCAATGTCTCCCGTCCACATTTCCTCGAAAATGTTCGTACATGCCGTAAGTGCCCGATTCAGATTCATCCTGTAAAGTCCTAGTACGCCATCCTTTTCCGTGATGACAATTCCACCTTCTTCATCCAAATCAATGATTTCTATGGGAGTCTCCCCGACAGAGAACGATGCTGACCTAGAGCCAGTAAGGCTCGTCTCGTCAACTAGGATGTACGACTCAATCTGGTTATTCGACCAATCCAAATCAGCTAGGGTGGATCCTGCTAATGTCACCCGCACCTCTATTGGCCCGGACTTGTTAACCCAGTGCGCAAAAGAAACTTGAGATGCCCCCTGGCCAACAACCAGTGAAATCACAGTCGATGAGATTGATTCCCATCCCAATGAATTCCTAATCTCCAGCGTCGCCTCGACATTTGTGGCATCACTGGACCCTAGGTTGTCCACTCTAGCAGTCACTAGGAATTGTTCCGAGGGACGGGGTATCGCTGGCTCGGTCCTTACTGCACCTTCTCTCAATGCCAAGTCTATTCCTTGGGGGCGCTGGAGGATTGGGAATGTCAAGGACTGCTCATTATCGGCCTCGTTTATTTCCTCGATATTGTTCGATGGATCAAGGGACACAGTCAGCAACTTCTCCCCAACCGTTGAAGGATTCCAGTAGAGTACAATCTCTACGATGTCCCCACTTCCGATACTTGGAATGACTATCTCGTCTTTCCTAGCGCCATTTTCCTTCAGGTAAACGCCAACTTCGGACGCATCCAGATCACCGTCGTTACGAACCTCGCACCTGACTTCAAGGAATGTGTTCACATAGGCCTCTGAGATGGTAATCCCGTACTCATCTACTGATATCCCACTCCTGAACATTAAATCCGGTGCAGGGGGGTCGTTGTCAACTTCAACAGTTCTCCTCACCTCCTCAGAATGTACTCCATCGCCACTAATTATTCTGACAGAGATTCTGTAGAACCCATCATTCACATCCTCCGTGTCCCAGTTTACAGACCAGTCTCCCGAACCACTCCCGCTTCCGCCGAATTGGTCTACATTTTCCCATGAACCAGTCCCGAGCCTCCATTGCACAGTACCCCCATTAACAGACTCCCATGTCCCATACACATTCGTGTTGCCCGAAATCGGAGTTTGCCCGCTCGGCCCCCCTAGGCCGATAGAGACCAAACCCACAGAGTGCTCGCCTTTCTCTATCTTACTCCATTGTTCAAACTGATTGCGAGCTTGAACCTCGACAATTATTTCCTCAATATTAATTTCATCTTCGCTGAACTCGGGGACACTGAAAGGAGTCGACCAATTAACAGTCCCCTGGGCGGCATGCCAGTCTAGGATGGTCTCGGTTTGTTTCGGCGAGTCATCCGGTCTGTGGGTGTAGGTAATCCGGACCTTCACTTCTTCTATTGTTCCATTGGTATCAGCATCTTCATCTATGTGCCCCCTGACGCTGTACGTCTCTCCTTCGACTAGCCAAGAGTCTTCCTCCGGAGTCTCGATAACAATCCACTCACCAGCTCCTGCGGGCGGAGGATCAGTGCCGTTATCGCCACCTCCCCCTCCCGTATCATCCCCAAGAATCGCCTGTAGGACCATCTCTCCGTCAACTATCCCGAATCCATATTGATCGTTCCACCTTTGACTAACACTGGGCTCTGATGGCTCTCCTCTTGTTTCCGAGTTATTTCTCAGAATATCTTTAATCTCCTGGGGAGTCAGGTCATCGTCCATTTGTAGCATCCCAGCAATGAAGCCTGCCACCGCTGGCGTGGACATACTGGTTCCTGACATCTGCACATAACTGTCGCTAGCCAGAGGCTTTGGAGATCCTGGCAATTGTGAACTAGAAGCAGCGTGCTGTGCAGACATAATATTTGATCCCGGAGCGACCACATCAGGCTTCAACTCGTCCCATTCGTCGTCATCTCCGTCATCCTCCCTTGGGCCCGAATTTGAATATGAGGCAATCGAGTCGTCGCCTCTCTCAATACTGGCCTTGTCATCTGTGGCTCCGACGGTAATGGCAGAGTCCGCCGCACCAACTGATGTTACTCTTCTATAGCCATCATTACCAATCGCAGCGACACAAACAATTCCAGCATCAGAAGCTGCATTCACTGCATTGGCATCCGCACCGGTTCCATTGTCCCCCGGATCATCACCAGTAGGGTTGGAACTACTGCCAAACGACATGGAAAGGACGTCTATCCCTCTGCTAGAGTCATTATTTCCCCAGTCTGTATCGACATTCTGTACAGCCCAGTTTATCCCTGCGACAGTATAACCGGAATTTGATGCCCCTGCATCGGTCATGACCTTGATGTCAACTAGATAGGCGCCTGGCGCGTAACCTTGGTTTTCTCTTTCGGAATCCCCTGTCCCTAGAGCGATACCCGCAACGTGCGTTCCGTGCCCATCTCCATCATCGGGGTCATCCCCGCCATCATCGCAGTCTTGCTGATTCCATGAGGTGGCATCGCACCCGGCAACCCATTTTGGATCAGGCAGCTCATCCGGCTCAGCTTCATTGTCATCATTGTTGTCCGAGAAGTCGTCCAGTGAGAAGTGCTCGTTGTCCACGCCCGTATCAGCAATCGCAATAACAACCCCAGAGCCATCATATCCATAGTCCCTCATAGTCTCACTGTAGACATCCGAATCCCTCACCTTAGACCCTCTCGGAGCAGTATTCAGGTAGGGGACAAGGACGTTCTGCTGTTCAACCAGAACAACTCCCTCGAGCATCAGGATGTCTATTAGGGAACTCACTGGAACATGTTCTATAATCACAGTATCAATAATCTCAACAGTCCTGAAGTAAGAGCCATATTCTTCCCACCCATGCTCAACTAGGACTCCTTTCAATCTGTCAATGTCGTCTGAACCTGGATGCCAGGAATAGTCCACGAAAATAGCGACAGTCATCCTGCCATCTTCCCCCAATATTGCACTGGTCGAGACAGATTCACGTTCTCCTGAAATAATCCATTGCAGCCTATCGTCCATTCCATTGTTGTCTTGATCATACCAATATGCAAACCACCAACCAGGCTCTTGAACGGGCCACTCAACATCATGGGGCGGCAAGTAAGGAGACCGGTCTTTCAACTCACAAACTTCATCGCCACAGAATAGAGGGGGGATTTGATCATCAACAATTTTGGAAATACCATCTTCAGGAGCCATTTCATCGTGGGCCTCTCCAGCAGTCGCCCCTCCCGAGAAGTCGAGAAGAATGAGCATCAGGGCTGCCAGTATTGACTGCCTCCCTGACCAGTCTTCCCGCATGGCTCTCCTAGAGAGCCAATTTACGGCCCTGTATAATCTCAACCTGCCTTAGTTCGGAAAAACGGCTCTATGGCCAGTTCACGTGCTTGTTCGAGATATTGCATTCTATGTGACAATCTAAACCCGAAACAACGGCCACAATCTCTCCCTCACAAATCGGACAAATTGTGTGTTCAGACAGCTCCTCTAGCCAAGCCCTCCTGGTTTCGGGCTCGTCCCCCTCCTCTCTAAGGCGGGTCAGTACCCGGGCAGCTTGCCCTTCCAGAGGCTTCCCCGCTTCTCCCCACGGGTCAGATTCAAGAATTTCCATTTCGAAAGAACGCTTAGATGAGGCTGACTCATCATCAATCTCACCAGAAGGAGAATAGGGGCCACCTCTTGCTATCGGTCGGGCCAATGCATATGCCAAGAAGAATCCACCAACATGGGCCATGTGTGCAACGTTACTCTCTCCAGCAGTCCCACTTTGAATGGAATACATCTGCCAGACTTCCAGCCCCAATCTGACAAAGACGATGATCCATATCGGCCATGCCCTGATTAGGAAAAGTAGGGGAAACTCAACTTCGTCGTTTGGCCAGCATGACATGTAAGCCCCCAGTAAACCGAACGCAGCCCCACTCGCACCTATGGCCGGGATTAGTGAGTCTGGATGCGACATCGTCCATGCAATGTTTCCGCCCATGAAACCCAATGCGTAAACAGCGATCCAACGTCCCTTGCCGAGTCGTTGCTCTAATGGGATTCCGACTAGCGAAATAACCAATATATTACTCAGAACGTGTATCCAGTCCGCATGCATCCAAGCCGAACTAAGAAATCTATAGGATTCACCAGGGTCATCCATTATTGCGGGCTTAATCCCGAAAACCCCGATAGGCCAGTCAAATTGCATCGGAATTCCAGAAACTATCGAATTAGAGAACTGGAGGAACGATACAAGCATCAGTGAAAGGACCGTTGCAAGTGCGACACTGGTGTTATTCCTCCTCGCCGCGAGATAGGGGGATATGGCAACAATGGCAAAAAGCACTGCCATCAAAGCATCTTGTGTTCCGAGACTTGTCAATGAGCCCGACATGTTACTGTACTGGCCAGTCAAACGTCACCAATAGGGGCTTCTATCCATGGAACCACTCAAACGGTCGTTATGACTCGCGTACATCGGAGGGGGGCAATGCTACGGATTTCCAATCTAGAGGTGCGCAGAGGTTCTAGAGTGGTCCTCTCGGGATTGGAATTGCAGGTCGCCGCCGGAGAAGTACTCGCGTTAGAAGGGAAGAACGGGTCGGGAAAGACCTCGCTAATTGAGTCGTGCGCAGGGATACTCCCTCTCACAAGTGGCAAGGTTGAGTGGTTGTCTCCAAACGGACAATGGTCGACTGTGAGGGATTCAGAGGGAAGAAGAGAGAGGCCCCCATTGATGGGGCTAACTCTCCAATCGGATGGCATCTGTGGCGAAGAAACAGTCGAGGAGAGAATAATGACTTCAATCGGAATTTTCGGACTCAATCCACCCGAACAAGACATAACATCGATCCTGTCTGATTGGGGTCTTGAGCATAGGAGGGGCGACAGGGTCTCCCAATTGTCCGGCGGGCTAAAGAGAAGACTCTCAGTACTATCTGGATTGGCCCCTGTTGCCCTTAGCAGTAATCCCTCAGTAGCCCTTCTGGATGAGCCCTCCGAGGGTCTTGACTCAGCCGCAAGAATGACCCTCTCTAGTTGGATCGGCGAACTTTCATCCAGGGGGCATGCCGTCATTATTGCCACACATGATCAAGAACTAATCACTGAGTCAACAAGGGTGATTTCTATTGATTCAGGATCCATTTCTGAGTCCAGAGGAAAAGGTCCCACGGGTTCCGCGAAACTTCCAGATGCTTGTCCAATGCATGACCCGAGTCCAATACTATCGTTGGCCAAGTGGGCTCTAAAGGTAGAGAGAAGAAACCCCATTGACACAATTGGGAGGCTCACTCCCGCCATATTGGCACTTCTACTGTCATTCACCATTCTTGGAGGAATTGACATCCCTCAGACCACCTCGGTGAGCACACATATCGGGTACGATTTGATCGCCGCCCTCGTCCTCGCTCCAGCCTTCATTACCGCTGTTGTCTCACCAGCCCTAGTTCGTAGGCTCTCAGAGGAGGGCTGTGGACGTTGGTGGACTGCCATGCTAGGGCCGATGGCGAGGCCTGCAAATTCAGTGATATCGGCATCGATAATATTGCCTATTCCGCTAACCTACGTTTCTTGGTTCGTATTGAGTGGCTCTATTCCCGAGGAAACTTCTGATGAGGTATTGAGGTGGCTATGGCTACCGGCAATAGTAATCATCGATGTGTCCTGCGCAGCATCCGCACTCCATCTTTTGGTCGCAGACCTGAGGAGGTCAAGTGCTGTGGCCGCCTCCTTGCTACTTGCCGTACTCGTCTGGCCATTTCTTGAGCTCATGGATGCACTATCCGCCATCATGACCTCAGGGATGTCCTTCGATTTGGAAATCGGAAGCCCGCTTTCCTCCTGCATCATTGCAAGCCTCACGGCAGCTATGGTTTGGGCAGTAGCGGTATTCTTGCCAGAATATTAGGGAAGAGGATTCTTGGCCTTGGTTGGTTTGGACGCACCATGCCTTCCCAGAGGGACATCGGTTTCACTCTGACCTTTCTGGGCATATTGGGCGCAATAGCGACATTGCTATTGGGTCTTTTTTGGGCGCCATTAGTCAACCCAGAATCATGGAACGCCCCCGAGGCATATCGGATTCTATACTGGCACGTTCCTTTCGCTTGGTCCTCATTCTTAGCCTTCTCAATGTTATTTGTAGGTGCGATATCGTGGTACAGAAGTAGGAGCGAGTGGGGATGGAGGTGGGTTTCAACTGGATCAGACCTAGGCCTCCTTTTCGGCCTTGGTGTGGTGACTTCAGGGCCCATCTGGGGCTCCGCGGAGTGGGGCGTCCCTTGGGACTGGGGGGACTTGCGCCTGAACACGTTTGCACTACTAACCGCAGTTGCCTTTTTCTTGGTCCTCTCTAAGAGGTCTCAGCCAGATGGCCAAGATACCAGGGACACCCTTGCCGCCATAGGGCTGTTCGGATTCGCATTAGTACCAATCACAGCGATTGCAACCACATGGTACCAGGAGAGGCACCCTGGAGTCGTTGTGGTAAACAGTGAGGAGTCAGGCCTAGATCCACAGATTCTCTCAGTCCTAATATTCGGATTTGTTTCTTTCTTACTCCTGTTCATCGGTTTAGCAATTCTGACCGACTTGGTTCAGAAATTGGAGCAGAGACTCGAGAAACAAATGTTAGAGTTGGACGAGGAGGTGGCTAATTGACTGGAGAAGCTGAGCTTTATTCTGCCTACGCCGTCCTTTCGTTCCTGATCGGGTACTACGTAAATAACATCAGGAGAAGATTATTGGAATTGGAATCAAGAATTTCCGAAACTCCTCATAAAAAATAGCCAATTTCACGATTATAGTGGCCTGCCGGCCATTGGTAACCCTTCTAACGGGAAGTCGGGGCGGCTTATCGAGGATTGGCATGTCAAGCGGAGCATTTTGCATTGTTTGTGGCGCTCCCCCGCCACTAACTTCGGATAGGCTGTGCGAGACCTGCCTCAGGGCGAGAGTGAAACTTTCCACAATGCCAGAAAGAATACAGCAAGACAGATGCTCCAAGTGCGGCTTCTTCGAGGTAAGGGGCAGATGGACAGAGATCGAGGGGGATAGTCTAGCAGATCTGAGAATAAGGGAGAACCTGATGGTGGAGGACAGGTCAAAGCAAGTATCGGTAAGCTTCGCAGTCGAGTCAATAGACGAGAGGACTTCGAGACTCCACGTGGATGTTGGAGGGATCGTAGAAAGTCACGAGTTCTCCGACTCACATTCCGTGCTCCTCCAGACTAGCAACGCAGTATGCCCCACCTGCACCAGAAAGGCTGGCTCGTACTTCGAGGCAGTAATGCAATTGAGGTCCGCAGGTAGGAGGCTCGAGGAAGAAGAATTAGAGTCCCTGAGGTCGACATTGGATGAAATGCTATCTGCGATGGAGCCCGATCCGATGTTCTTCATCTCCGAGGAGGGAAAAGTTACCGGGGGATGGGATCTGAAACTCGGCTCGAAGGCGATGGCAAGGAGATGGGCCAGGGACCTGGTCAGGAAGTTCGGGGGAACCGTGAAGGAGACCTCAACAGTAATCGGCGCAAATGACGGAATCGAAGTGTCAAGGCTGACCCTCAGCTACAGAAAGCCAGCCTATGGGATCGGGGACGTCCTCAATTTCAGAGGGTCCCTGTGGTTGGTGGAGAGCTGGCAGAAGGAAGGTCCGATATTAAGAAAAATGAATAGATTCGAAAGATCGGGATTCTCCTGGAGGGATATGGAGGCTAGCTCAGTGGTATGCACATATCCAGAACAGCACGTGGTCAGCATACTCAACAGGGACAGCTCAGCAGCAGAAGTAATGGACCCAATCGACTTCAAAGTCGTCGCAGTCGCTCTCCCATACGATGATGACGGAAACTCAGATGAGTTACGCATCGGATTCATAGAAGACGAGTGGCTCGCAATTCCTGTAGCCGGAAGGGGGGAATCGAATTGACTCCAGATGAGATACAGTCCCTGATAGGTAAACTAGACCCCGCCGACATGATAGGTTTCACTAGGGGATTCGTCGATGATTTCGAGAGCGCCTTGAAAACCGACATCGGCTTAGATGGCGACGATGACTGGAGTGGCGTACTTTGTATTGGCATGGGGGGCTCAGGTGCAGGGGGGCGGTTCCTATCCACCCTCGCAGATTCAGAAGGAGGACTACCTTTCGTCACTTGGAACGACTACGGACTCCCTAGTTGGTGGGGGCCAGATTGGCTAGTCATAGCAACATCATACTCGGGCGAGACAGAAGAGACTCTCGATGGCGCCACCAAAGCAATCGAGAACGGAGGCACAGTAATCGGCATCTCATCAGGGGGACGACTTTCCGATATCCTCGGTGGTAACGATGACTCCGTATGCATCGACATACCTGGGAGTCAGACCCCAAGGTCCGCATTCGGCCACATTTTCGGAACCCAGTTGTCCGTCTGCTGGAGATTGGGCCTATTGCCATCGTTTCCCGAGGGCGAAATCGAGTCAATGATAAAACGGCTTAGATCGGCCTCATCAAGTTACGACTTAATTGGCGGCGAAGGAATGCCGATCAATCTTGCATCGACCATCTCTGGCAAGGGAGTAGGCATCGTCTCGCCCGGGGAAATGGGCCCGGCCGCATACAGATTTTCCTGCCAACTCAACGAGAACTCAAACTCATTCGCTAGACCCACTGAGGTCCCTGAGATGAACCACAACGAGATCGTGCCTTGGATGTCCGCAAACGCTGACTCCCAAGCGTTGGTCTTACTCACATGCGATGGAATAAACCCGAGGACCAAATCTCGGATTGACTGGATGATGGAAAATGTAGAGGGGCCAGTTGTCTGGAGGATAGATTGTGAGGGGGAGAGCCTTCTCGAGCGCCTCCTCTACGCAGCCCACGTGTCCGACTGGATTTCGATAGCTCTGGCCTTGGTCAATGGAGTAGATCCATCTGAGATGGATGCGATATTGGGCCTGAAGGCACACCTCTCGGTGATTCAGTAAATAGGGCCTAGAACAAGCCTCGGATCGGGATAATCCCTAAGCGCCTGCTCCCTGTCTTCTGGACTTACCACTCCCGGCATGTCATGCGTCTCTGGCTCAATGAGAGAGAGCTGGAAATGAAGGTGGGGATCCCATCCTCCATTCTCATGCTTGTCGCCCATCCAGCATATCACCTCTCCCTTGACTATCTTCTGCCCCACCTCTTTGTCTGAAACAGACTCAGCACTAAGATGTCCGTACAATGCCCAAACCGCAGACCCTCCGATATTGTGCTTGGTGATTATGACGTACCCATAGTCGCCATCGGCCGGATTATAGCCGAAGTGAGATATCTCCCCCTCTCCGAAAGCCATGCAAGGAGTTCCCACTGGTGCCCCTATGTCTATGCCAATGTGCAGGAACCTTCCATCGGAGAAAAGGTCAGTGGAATACATCCCTGGACGCAATTCATCATATCTACCTATGTCGTATTCAAACTTGGAAGTCGAGTATTCCCCTGTTGTGAAGTCCCTCACTTCGTACTCATCCGGCAGGTGTACCACGGGGTGAAAATTGTGAGCCGCCCAGTCCACCATGCAGTTCCGAGCAGGAGGTTGTTCATTCCTCTTCTGCTGGTATTGGACTCAAATCTTTTAGATCAGCCGGTTTCACCCAATCGCTAGAATCCGAGGGTTCTGGCAATTCCTTATTTCCAGCCTTGTCCTTAATTCCTGCACTGACCATCTTCTCGCCAGTCTTCCGAATTCCCTTGGAGCCTTGGTACGATTTTATCGCCTTATCATAACTATCAGTAGCGGCTTTCAAACCCTTACCGACTCCTGCCAATCTGGTGCCAAATGCGACATGGCGTTCGTACAGCTCTACAGCTAAATCCTGAATATTCTGGGTGTCTTCGTCGATTTTGTAGGCTGCCCACTCATCTCTAATCATAGTCAAAAGAGCCATGACCATAGTAGGTGTTGCAAGTAATACCCCATTCAGATAAGCCGCTTCTTGAAGAGGCACCTCCTTCCTGCCATGGGTGTTTCGTAACTTGTCGTTTTTGTAAGCCATGGAAAGAACGTGATCTCCAGGAACGAAAACTAGAGTGAATGACGGACCTTGTACTCCAAAATGCTCTTCTAGCATCTTGGGGTATTCTCTTTGCTTGATTCCTTCCTGTTTACCCATTATTGCATTCCAAATATTGTCCGCAATTGAGGAAAAGGCTGCGTTCCTTTCGGACTCCTTGGGAATATCCATTGCTCTCTCGTATAGGCTAACAATAGGTCCAAGCAACGCCTTAGAATCAACTGCAATCGCCGATCCATCTGCCAACATGATCGTGAAGTCAGGACGGCTCAAAGGCTTACTACTATTTGTTAACACTAATTCTGGATGATATGTGACTCCTTCAACTAACCCAGACATATTGAGAATAGATTCGAAGGAAGCCTCCCCCCAATTGCCCCTATCCGCTATGTTTCCAGATAGTGCCAATTTGAGATCTCTTGTCACATCTCTTGTGGATTGGTTATCCGTCGCGAATTGGCTAGTTAGGCTATCCAATTCTTCGAATTTATCAATAATATCCTGATTTTGCTGCCTTATTTCTTCAAGTGGAAGGTCTTCCAAAACGACATCCTGGACTGTGGTTTTCCTTCGCTCAATTACATCAAGCAAAGCATCTGCCCCCAATTGTTTGAATTTCTCAATGTAATCCGACTCTTCATTGGAAGGGCCCGTATCTTTGCTACGAGCATACACTAGCCAGAACATTACCCCAAGTATCAGCAATTGGATTGCTAATTCGACTTCCTGTGGGACTTCCATAATTACAAATAGAACCGGGAGTACTTGAACATAGAGGAGATTTAGGGATGAATGCACTTAGGTACCGTCTACCATTGCCATGGTTTGTATGGCTACGCTGGGAAGGGTTCGATGTGCCATATTGGGTTCACGCGGCTTGGTTGCCCAGAGACTATTGCAGAGACTCGTAAATCATAGTTGGCTGCATCCAGTAGTGGTAATCGGCTCTCCCTCGACAGCAGGGATGAGGCTTAACGACTTACCTTGGTCCCCTGGTGAGCAGAGGCCGGTGCTCCCCGAACTTACAGTCAGGGAAATCGGGGAGCCCCAAGAGCTGGCACAGGAACTCATATCAGAGGGCATTAGGATAGTATTCTCTGCACTCCCTGAAGGGCCAGCAGCCATCGCCGAGGAGGCTCTCGCAAGTGCTGGTCTGGTCGTGATTAGCCATTCCATTATTCACAGGTTGGAGGGGCATATCCCATTGATCATACCAGAGGTCAATGCGAATCACCTCGAACTTCTCGATCACCAGAATCAATACGAGGGAGGGAAAATAGTCTCGTGTAGTGGCTGCATGACAGTGCCTCTGGCAATCACTCTTTCACCCCTCGACACGGAAATAGGGATCGACAGAGTAAGAATTTCCACGGAGCAGTCCCTTTCCGGAGGGGGGAGGGATATGCTGGCTGAGGGTAGGTCAGGCACTATCTTCTCAGGCGAGATAGATGGCGAGTCGGGCGGTGTAATCGATGAGCTGCTCAGGATTCTCGGAAAGATGGAATTACCTGACGTCACTAGTTCTGAGATTGGCATAGAAGCAAGTTGTAAGAGGGTCAACCGAGAATACGGGCACTTGGCTAAGGTTGAGGTGTTACTCCAAAGAGAAGTCAGTGCCCATGAGGTAATCAGAACTTGGTCCGGCTTCAAGTCTAGGGCCCAGGAACTAGACCTCCCCTCAGCATGCCTCGAACCAATCCACTTTGTTGAGAACCCTGACGATGTCGAGGAAGCAAGATGGGTCGGAGGAACCGGCCGTTCTCCAAGTGAGGACCTCCGTGCTGCCATGGCAGTAGCGGTGGGGGACATACAAGTCTCCGGAAGAAGGCTGACTTACACGACTGTAGCAGATAATACGATCAGGGGGGCTGCCGGCTATAGCGTACTGATCGCTGAATTAATGCTTGCAGAGGGTATTATTCATGACTCAAATACCCTCTTGTCGAATGATCCAGAATCAATAGGCGAGATGCAGTAGTTCAATCACCTGATTGCCATCCCGGGGCATGCGCTTGCGACAGTTGGCCATGCAGCTCTCCAAGTTGGAGGCATGCGAGAGTAGGAATCTCGAACTGGAGCAATACCCAACTTCAGGAGAACTCGCAGCTAGGTGGATGTTCGATATCGCAGCTTTCGGGGACCTCTGGGAAGGGTGCTCGGTGGCCGACCTCGGATCTGGTAACGGTATCCTGGGAATTGGTGCCCTCCACCTCGGTGCAAGTAGGGCAATAATGATTGATTCAGATGCTGAATGCTGCGAGGTCTCCAGAAGAAACATCAGAACAATCAGCGACTCAAAGCTCTGTGACGTTCTCGAGTCTGACATAGCTTCACAAGAACTCAATATCGGGCCCGTCGACCTTGTAATATCCAATCCCCCCTGGGGGAGGCAGAAAGAGGGCGCTGATGCACCATTCCTGGACTTTATTGAATCAATAGGCGTTGTCTCACACCTGATGCACAGCGCCAACTCCAAGCACATTCGTCCAAGGTTCGAGAAGGCAGGTTGGCATGTCGAGATGTACGGTGAGGCGGACTTTGCCATTCCTGCTGCATTTGACCACCATCGCAGCTCCAGGGGGGCAACCAGAGCTGGATTTTGGAGACTTACTCCGCCCTAGGCCGTCCGTACCGTTGATAGGGGGTTGGCTGGTGGCCCGGCCGATGACAGCTAGCGCTGGTGACTTCGTAACTCCAGGAACACCCGTGGAGATTCCTGATGGCACAGAAGCCGGAAACGGCCTTACAGAGTCAAGAGAGGGCTTTGTCGCAGTAGTTCACGGAAGGCTCGTAATGGGCGACGGAGGGATCTCAGTCGACTCATCGAGACCCCCAATAAATTCACCAGAAGTGGGCGACATCGTAATTGGCGAAGTCAACAGACTCAATGAGAATGTTGCCGAAATAAGGATACTACACGTTGAGAGCAGGGAAGGCGGCCATAGGAGCCTTCCAGCAATGAAACTCTTCGCAGACATTCACGTTTCGGAGGTAGTTGACAGATTCACCCCCTCTCCAGGGGATGCGATGAGGATGCGAGACATCGTTAGGGCCAAGATCATCAAATCTGACCCAATCCTCAAGGCTTCAACCAAAGGAAACAGCAAGCTAGGGGTACTTTCCGCACTTTGCACCCAATGCGGTGAAGACCTAGTTGCTTCCGACGAGAAAGTTGACTTCAACGTCAAGTGCAACAATTGCGACTACTCGGCCTACCGGGTCCTCTCAGATGGATTCGGGCATGGTCACGAAATCAGGTCAAAGAAATCTGAACTAAATAGATCAGGCGAGAGATGGTCACCTGAGGCGGAGGCAGGGCTCGGACATGACGGCGCCAGGCCGTACCTCTCACCACTGGCCGATTTCAGGAGAGGTGCGAATCACGAGATGCCGGCCAGCGCTAAAGCAACGCGCGGAGGAAGAGGCGGCGGTCGCGGAGGAAGAGGCGGCGGTCGCGGAGGACAAGGAGGTCCAAGGAGGGAGATGCACAAGGCCGTATGCACCCTTTGCGGGTGTGATACGCAGGTACCATTCGAACCAACCCCTGGGAAGCCAATCCGCTGCCGAGATTGCATGGACAAGGTCAAGGACGGCAGAGCCAGTAAGGAGGAGCTCACCAAGGAAAGGGAGACGATGAACGAGATGAGGGCCAAGGCACAGGCCACCATGGGGACCAAACTCTTCGTTGGCAGACTCTCCTACGATACAACCGAAGACGAACTCGTCGAAGCATTCTCCGCTCTCGGCAAGGTAAAGTCGGTTCAGGTTGCCATGGACAGGGACTCGGGACGCTCCAAGGGATTCGCATTCGTAACATTCTCGAACAGGGAAGAGGGACTTGCTGCTGCCAAGAAGATGAATGGTGCGGAAATGGGCGGGAGAAAGATCGTCGTAGAGGAGTCCAAACCATCTGGCGGAGGTCGCAAGGGTGGCGAAAGAAGGGGCCGTGGAGACCGAAACCGGTCGAAGCGGTGAAGACCTGTCGACATCTCAGCAGGGCGTGGAAGCTCTCGAAGGGTGGTTGGTCCTAGATGGATATGAGGACGAGCCTGCGGCCTTCGGTGTGCCAAATTACGTTGGTTTCCACATTAGGTATATTTGCGGCGTCCTAGAGAGTAGGGGAATCCAATACACGTACATGACAGTAGACGAGTGGAGGCTCCGATTCAAGTCGAGACTATCCGATCCGGGCGAGAGGGACTCAGTCAGGAATGAGCTAGAGGGGCTATCTGGGGCGGTATTGTTGGCCGGAGCAGTAGTCCCTGGGAAATATGTGAGGGGAACCCCCATCAGCCTGCGCGAGACTAACTCCTTCCTATCGTCCATCCCTGCAAACACCCCGGTTCTTTGCGGAGGATGGGCAATAAGGCATTGGAGGGGCGATGGCTGGACCTCATTACGACAAAATCTATTCATCACAGTCCAGGACACAGACGCGACTCTCGAATACCACCTTTCTACGGGACTTTGGTCCAATAGGCGCAGAACTCCAGAACAGTGGTCAAAGTGGGCGCTTCTCGGCGCTTCTTCCAAGGCCGTCACTCAACACCCGGACCTAGTTTCACCAACCGGGGGCCAAGGGCCATTGATGTACGAGGTCGAACTCTATCAGGGGTGCGTCCGCTTCAAGCGCGGCTGTAAATTCTGCATCGAGCCCAAGAAGGGCTTACCACTGTGGAGATCGGAGAGTGACGTAGTAGATGAGATAACCATGGCCATGGATTCTGGTGTAAGGAATGTGAGGGTAGGTGGGGCGACGGACATCTACACGTATCGTGCAGAAGGGGTCGAGGACCTCGAATACCCAATACCTAATCCTGATCCAATATCACGAGTCCTCAGTGAAATAAGGGAGGACGAGAGGCTGGAGATTCTACATGTGGACAATGCAAACCCCTCAATTATCGCTGAGAACATCGAACCCTCGATTGAGATAACCAAGTCGCTTGTGGAAAACCTCTCTGATGGTGCTGTGCTATCATTCGGCTTGGAATCTGCAGACCCCGAAGTGCATGAGAAAAACTGGCTCAACTGCAACACTGATCAGCTAATGACCGCTATCAGGCACATCAACGAATTCGGAACTGCGAGGGGGCCAAGAGGACTTCCCCAATTGCTCCCAGGTCTAAACTTCATCGCGGGACTGAAAGGAGAAAAAGATGATTCCTATGGGATGAACATGGACCTGCTGAGGAGAATTAAGTCACAGGGACTATTGCTCAGGAGGATCAACATCAGGCAAGTCGAGGGCAGGGGCTTCCAGGAAGTAAGCGAGCCCGCATTCAGGAACTTCAAGAGCGAGGTCAGAGATGAGATCGATCAGCCAATGCTCAAGGAGATGCTCCCCATTGGAACCACATTGAGGGGTGTCTGGTGGGAGTCCAACGGGAATAGGATAAGGCTCCCCGAGCACGTCACAGACCCTAAGCACAGGGACCCCTCCATACACGGCTCATCAGGAGTCTCGTTCGGCAGGCAGATGGGGGCTTATCCAATTCTAATCGGCACCCCTTACCTAATTCCTCTGGAAACCAGCTCCGACGTCATCGTCACCGGGCATGGAAAGAGGAGCATTTCGGCCGTCGAAACCGGTCTGGATTTCAGAAATGTCACTCAACAGCAACTAGAGGCGATTCCCGGAATCGGACGCAAGGGCGCATGGAGGATCATCAGCCATCGTGCCAAGTCGGCCAACAAGGGGGTTACCAGTGAGTCGTTAGAATCAGTGTTCGAGAAGTCTGGAGTGCCAATTCCCCCCCTTGCAAAATGGGTCCTAAGTTATGATGCATGAGTATGCGAGTCGTAGGAATAATCATATTGCCAACAGAAGCGCTATGATAGATGTTACAGAGGCTATCGGACCAGTCCGACAAACCTCTTTGGCGGAGACAGCACAGGAATTGATGACTTATGATGGACGGGAGTAGTAGGAAAACTAGAATCGCAATCGCTCTGTTTCTGTTCTCCATCATGCTTGTTTCAGTGCCAGATGCTGCCTTCGCATACAGCAGTGGTAAAACCGGGAGCTCGTCAAATGGTTGCGGGGGAGGTGGCTGCCACTCGAGCACGTCAACAGTTACCCCAGTCCTGACGGGCCTCCCTAGCTCGGGATACGCACCCGACTCAACATATTCCATATCTATCGGAGGCACTGGTGGCTCATCCGGATCTGGTGGGGGCTTCAATCTGGATTCGAACGTTGGCACATTCTCGAATCCCGGATCGAATGCCAAGCTTCAATCTGGAGAAGTAACACACTCAAACTCAAACTCAAGGTCATGGACAGTCGATTGGACCGCTCCATCAACTGGTTCGGGGTCAGCCACCTTCTATCTCGCCGTCAACTTCGTGGATGGCAATGGTGGGACATCTGGAGATTCATGGGGAACCGACACATGGTCCATCTCAGAGGCCTCGTCAACCTCAAATTCCAACAATTCGACCATAGGCCCAAATCAACCGGGCTCGGATAGGGGCTCAGTTTTCAGCAACTCGATTATTGATCTCGACTCAGGTTCACCAGTTCTAGTCATGTCAAACGGGTCACTTGTCACATTCTCTGCCATCACAGTAAACGGCTCAACCAGCAGTATCGCGGACTTCACAGAGGACGAGGTCATCTCAAAAGCGGGACAATGCGCAATCTTGCAGAATAGGACTTTGAGATGCAGAGGGGTGAACAACTACGGACAACTAGGTTTGGGTAGTAACTCATTGATGAACGGGACCGTGGACTTCGGCAGCAACATCCCCGTCGCCATCTCGAATGGCAATACCCACACCTGCGCAATATTGGATGACGCCTCGTTAAAATGCTGGGGCAGGAATAATCACGGACAACTGGGGGATGGAAGCTATGTCAATAGGAACACACCAGTCGATGTCAATCTGGGGGTGAACAGGACAGCTGTCACTGTGTCAGCAGGTAACGACTTCACTTGCGCTTTACTCAACACTGGTGACGTGAAGTGCTGGGGATACAATGGATTCGGCACTTTGGCCGATGGCACAACTACTGATAGCAATACGCCAGTAAACGCAAACCACTCCACGGGCATTAGGGCGGTCTCGTTAGCCACACCAGGGTACAGCGTCTGTTCGATTTTCGAGAATGGTTCAGTGTACTGCTGGGGAAGGTCATACACAGTCTCCGCCGAGAATGGGGCGGTGACCAATGGTTCAGTAAACATTCCCTTCTCAGCAGGCAGGTCAGCTGTTTCACTGGATGGTACATATTGGCACACATGTGCAATTCTGGACAACGGCTCAATGAATTGCTGGGGCCTAAACACTCACGGACAGTGGGGGGACGGCACCTGTAGTTCCTCCATCTCCACCAGTGGGTGCACGGGACAGGATGGCAATGTCCCAGTTCAGGTCAGTATTTCGGGCCCAGTTCTAGCAATCGCTACCGGAGTGGAGTCAACATGCGCAATTGTTCAGAACTACAGCCTAGCTTGCTGGGGTGGGCAGAGCGGGGAGCTTGACGGAACTAACGACGACCTCCTCCTCCCTCACTGGATGAATTTCGATGCTGGCGCCGATTTGGCGTTCTCCGATCAGGATCATGATGGCGATGGCTTGTGGAACGAGCTGGATACCCACATAGCCGGTGATGATGATGGGGATGGGGTCCCGGCTTCGTCGGATCCATACCCCTCTAACCCGGCTAGGTGGCTAGACTGTCCTAGCGGGCAATGGGGCAGGCTGACGTGTCAGGACTCCCCTCCTGGGCACTTCTCTTTGTTCGGGTCACTATACTACGATGAGTGCATTACCGGGTCATACCAGCCAGAGTCGGGACAGAACGCATGTCACCTTGCTTCAGCTGGAAATTATGTCTCATCATCAGCATCTGCAACACAGACTCAGTGCGGCCCTGGAACATACCAGGGTGGAATCGGTCAAACAGGGTGCATTGACACGTCTCCAGGGAACTGGAGTCAAGGTGCTGGAGGTTACGGGGAAGCGCCCGACTTCTCTGGTAACGCCCTACCTAGGGTGAATCTGTCAGACAGGAGCGCTACATATCTGGGAGAGTTGAACGCAGGACAGAATCCAGCTGACCATGGCGACTTTTTCGCCATTGATGTCCCTCGCAACAGTGGTTTCTCGCTAGGTCTTACTAGCCCCAGCGGTGCGAACTTCGACATCTCGATATACAACTCTTCGATGTCATTGGTGACTTCGAGTAACTCTTCATCCGGATATGACACGGCGTCGACAAATTCAACGAGCTTCACAGGTGACTCAATTGCCTTCATTCATGTGAATAGAACATCTGGAAACGGGACCTACGAAATGGTTCTATGGCTTTTCTCAACAGATGATGGGGGCCTTATTGGCAACTCCTCGTTCCAGATCTCCGTGGAGGTTGGCGTACGGCAATACCAATGTTCTCCGGGAAGTTTCCAGCCAGGAACCAGGCAATCAAGCTGCTTGGGGGCATCAGCCGGAAACTACGTGCCATCAAGCGGGGCCTCCTCCCAAATACAGTGTGAGCCTGGAACATACCAGCCGATGTACGGCCAGACCTCGTGCGTACAGGCATCAGCCGGAAGCTACGTGCCATCAAGCGGGGCATCTACTCAGACACCTGCCTCAGCGGGGTATTACGTCTCCACCAGCGGTTCCGTAAGTCAGACTGCCTGTTCTGAAGGCACATATCAGAACTCGACCGGCCAGATCTCGTGCATCAACGCAGATCCCGGGTACTACGTGCCATCGAACGCCTCCATTTCCCAGACTGCGTGCTCACCCGGGACATACCAACCCTCCAACGGCTCGACTTCTTGTTTAGATGCCGATGCAGGTTACTACGTAAACAACTACACATCAACTAGCCAGACTGCATGCTCGCCCGGGACATACCAACCTAGTACTGGCCAGTCTACTTGCCTGAACGCATCCCCTGGGCACTATGTGCCCATCCATGCCTCAGCCTCACAGACGCCATGTTCCGTAGGAACGTATCAGGCACTTCCCGGGCAAGACAAATGCGATGGAGCTTCACCTGGTTACTATGTGGACTCGGAGGCTTCAACAACACAAACGGCATGCTCTCCCGGGACTTACCAGCCATATGGTGGCCAGACTAGCTGCCTTGACTCCCCAGTGGGGCACTACGTGGATTACAGCGCGGCCACCTCCCCCACCCCTTGCCCCTCAGGGACGTACAACCCTGCAGAGTCCTCAAGTGACGTATCGGATTGCCTAGCAGCAGATCCAGGTAACTCAGTCCCCTACAATGGCTCGTACTTCCAGATTCCATGTACTGCGGGTCATTACCAACCGAATTCGGGGCAATCCCAATGCCTCGAATCCGATACAGGACATTATGTCTCATCCAACGGATCAACCACTCAGATAGCATGTAGTGCCGGAACGTTCCAGCCAGATACTGGAATGGCGTATTGCCTCGATGCTGACGCTGGATATTATGTCCAGTCAAACGGCTCAAGCTCACAGACCCCCTGTGCTGCAGGAACATACAACCCCCAAACAGGATCCAATGACGAAGGGGACTGCTCCGATGCGGAACCCGGGTACTATGCACCCACAGAAGGCGCACCGTCTCAGTTGGCTTGCAGCGCAGGGACATATCAACCAGGATCCCGTTCGACTTCATGCATTGAATCCAGTCCTGGAAACTATGTCCCATCCGATGCATCCATCGGACAGACTCCCTGCAGTGCAGGATCGTATCAGCCAGGGGCGGGGACGACTTCCTGTTTTGATGCAGAGCCAGGGCACTATGTGGGAGATATCGGCCAACCATCCCAGATGCCCTGTTCCGATGGGTCCTACAATCCGAGTACAGGCTCAAACTCGTCTATCGACTGCACACCTGCCGACCCCGGGTATTTCGTAGCACACGAGGGTTCTCCTTCGCAGATGCCCTGTTCCGAGGGGACGTACCAGCCCAACTCTGGCAGATCCTCATGTGTAAGCGCGGACCCCGGACATTTCGTAAGTTCTCAGGGTAGGTCCGACCAATCACAATGTCCGGCAGGAACTTACAATCCCCAAACCGATTCCACCTCGCCTTCCGACTGCCTAGATGCAGACCCTGGAAGCTTCGTCCAATCATCAGCCAGTCATAGTCAGGAGAAGTGCGGCCCGGGAAGTTTCCAGTCCAATTCAGGGCAGACATCATGCGATCCAACCCAACCTGGATTCTATGCGCCTAATGGGGGCCAATCCCAGCAGACACCAGCTCCTCTGGACTTTTATGTTTCAGAGTTCGCGAGTACAACATTGGAGGGGTGCCCAGAATCATACATTACTCTTCAGGAAGGTGCAGAATCAGTAGATGACTGCTATTCAGATTTGGACGGGGACAGGATCCATGACGACAGTGACCCGGATGACGATGGAGATGGAATCGATGACGTCTACGACCATTGCCCGCAAGGTTTGATGGGATGGTCCAGCATTCCGACGAATGACTATGACCTTGATGGTTGCAATGACTCAGAAGAGGATGACGATGACGACAATGATGGATTCCCTGATTCCGACGATGCACTACCTCTCGACTCCGGCGAGTGGATTGACAGTGACATGGATGGAATTGGGGACAATTCTGACACTGATGACGACAATGACGGATTATCAGATGCAGATGAGGCTACGGCCGGCTCCAACCCGCTTGACCCAGATTCCGACGACGACAACTTCGAAGATGGCGTAGACGCATTCCCCACGGACCCCGCAGAGTGGGCCGACGCAGATGGAGATGGTTATGGGGACAATGGTGATGCCTTCCCAAATGATGCAGACAGACACCTAGAGGCCGACAATACGGCAATGTATGCTTTCATCGGTTCTGCTTTGGTTGTCACATCCCTGGTAGGACTGGGGGGCTGGATGGTGATGCGAAGAAGGAAAACCACTGAGCCTGTGAATGAGTCTATACAGACGGAAGTCGCCAACTTCACCGAGGAATTTACTCCAATGCCCTTTGAAAATGAGAAACCAATCCAGTTTGTCAACGAGTCGCATGAAGAACCAGAGGCCAAGCCATCCAAGATTTCCGCTCCTGACGATGCTAGGATGAATGAGCACGGACAACTAGTCTGGGTTGAGCTATCTGGTGAGGTCTACTGTCAGAATCCAGATGGCAGCGTGATGTCGTTTGACCCCATGTCGGGAACCTGGAAGCCCTTTGACCAGTAGTCAGAGCACTATCGCATTGGCTCCCCATGCCAAGCCCCCGCCAAATGCTGCGGTAACGACAAGTGATCCAGGTCCAACAACCCCCTCATCGATTGCCTCTCTAAGGGCAATGGGAACACTCGCACCGGCGGTGTTGCCATACTTGTGAAGATTAGTGAAAGTCTTCGACATAGGGAGCCCAAGATTTTCCATCCCTGCCTCGATGATGTTGATGTTGGCTTGATGTGGGATTATGAGATCGACTTCGTCAAGGGTCCTGCCAACCTTTTCCAAGACCATTCTGACTGCTTCTGGAAACGCCTCTATCGCGAAGTTCCACACGGCCCTTCCATCCATGTGGAAGTATTGCATCCCATCAACGAAGCCCTCCGAGGGAATCGGTGTCCTGACTCCTCCCGCGGGAATCTCGATAACGGAAGATCCCGAACCATCGGACATAAGCCACGAGCCCAGTACCCCTCTATCGCCCTCAACCTCAGAGATAACGGCTGCACCAGCGCCATCGCCGAACAACACGCATGTGGCCCTGTCTTCCCAGTTTAGTATCCTAGAGTAAATCTCCGATCCGACTACCAGGACATTCTCATAACCAGGGGTGCCAGCATATCTGGAACCCACATCTAAAGCGTGAACCCAACCTGCGCAGACAGCATTAATATCGAAGGCAGCGCATTCCGTGCATCCCAATTTGTCCTGTACTATTCCCGCTGTTGATGACAGTGGCACGTCGGGAGAAGAAGTAGCCAGTATTAGCAAGTCAATATCCGAGGTTTTGAGGCCTGCATCTTCTATCGCAATCTTGCAGGCCTCGACAGCAAGGTCGGAAGTTGAGATATCGGGATCAGCAATTCGCCTCTTTTTCATCCCCGTCTTCGTAGTAATCCATTCATCACTGGTCTCAACTATCTGCGCCCAGTCATCATTGCTCATCTCACGAGGTGGGACATAAGAGCCGATTCCGACTATTCCCACCGATGCCACAACACCCTATCGAGAATGAGCGGACTTTCACTGTTGCTGAGTCAATCGTGCTTGACACATACGTTAGTGGCCTCTGAGAAGAACCCCAGACTCCACTTGCCACCTTCTCTTCCGACCCCGCTGTCCCCTATTCCGCCGAAGGGAGCCCTGAGGTCCCTGTGTAACCAGGTATTGACCCAAACCATCCCTGTGTGTATTGAATCGGCAACCTTCTTGCCCCTGCTGATATCTCCCGTCCACACACTCCCAGCTAGTCCGTAACGAGTATTGTTGGCTATTCTGGCGGACTCTTCATCATCATGGAATCGATGTACAGTGACCACTGGTCCGAAAATCTCCTCCGTTGAGCATCTGGAGTCCGTTTTTAGTCCGGAAACAACGGTGGGCGCAATCCAGTTTCCGCCCGCTAGAGAATCTGGGAGGCAAGGATAACCTCCAGTAAGAACAGTCCCTCCTTCTTCTTTGGCCAGTTCAATATAACCCTCCACCTTCTCCAGATGTTCAGCGGAAATCAACGCCCCTAGTTCGGTCTGTTCGTCAGATGGGTCGCCAATCTTCATTGCCTCAACCTCTTCTATGAAACGCCCAACAAACTGATCATATATCCCATCTTGAACTAGTACCCTGCTACCACAAAGGCAAACTTGCCCTTGATTCATGAATCCTGAGCGCACCACTCCCTTGACCGCCAAATCGATATCGCAGTCGTCTAGGACAATGCTGGAGTTTTTCCCCCCGAGCTCCAGACTAATCTTCTTGAATTGGGGTGCGGCTGCTTCTGCAACCTTGGAACCAGTCAATGTCCCTCCTGTGAAGGAGACCAGATCAACACCCTGATGTGATACCAAGGTACTTCCAGCCCCCTGACCATCCCCATGGACCAAATTTACCACTCCGGGGGGAAGTCCGACCTTGTCTACGACCTCCATGAGAAGGTTTGCAGTCATCGGAGTCAATTCACTGGGCTTGCAGACCACGGTATTGCCCATTCCTATGGCAGGTGCAACCTTCCATGAAAGCAAGTACAGGGGTAGGTTCCATGGCGTAATCAGGGCCCCAACACCAACTGGCTTGTGTGTGATGAAATTTGTAGCATCAGGCATCTCAAAGACCTCTCCCCGGTGCTCTCTAACCATCTCCGCGAAAAACCTGAAATTAGATACGGATCTGTGGGCATCGACCGCCCTAGCCAGAGAAATTGGCTTACCAGTGTCCCGGCTTTCGAGTGATGCGATGTCTTCGTATCTGGTCTCCAGTTCATCTGCAATCTTGTCAAGCCAATCCGCTCTTTCCGACTGACTCGCTTCTCCCCACTCGGACTGCGCCCCCCTAGCAGCCAGAACTGCCGAGTTTACGTCTGAGGAACTTGAAAGTGGGACTCTGGCGAACTGCCTCCCCGTTGCAGGCTCAAGTACCTCGAGCCATTCATCTCCAGAATGCGCTTGGAATCTTCCGTTGATGTAATTCATCAGATCCATCAGGAATCACCAACTCCCGCGTTGGAGAATGGATCCGATCTAGTCATGGCAGACGTATACTCCTTCCAATCCATGGTGAACCTGTCCCTGTCGGGATCCCATTCGTCCCAAGTGACGACCTCTTCCAAAGCCTCTCTGTATATCTCTGGAACGATCCCCGGAACAATGAATGCCTTCTGCCTGTGAAGGGGGTATGGATTCCTAAGGGTGATACCGAGGACTCCAAGCACGGCCCTCGCTACATACCAAGTTGCCTGGCTATTCCAACCATGGGCTATCTTGATCACTATTCCCAAGCCATTCGGCCAATCGGGATGAATCACGGAGAGTCCGAGAAGTCCGTCGGCGCCTTCCTTGGCTAGTAGGCTTCCTTCCCCTGCCTTCAGACAGGTTGAGTCAAGTCTATTGAATCCGCCAACAAGATCAGGGCTCCTATTCATCGCTTCCCAAATCCAGTCATCGTTTTTACGATTAGCAAGTCCTGCGAACATTACTGCAAGTTCATCGACAGTGTTTGAAACCGTGGGGAAGCCGCATCCATCCTTCGCTACTCTAAGTGGCTCCCAGTCTGGTTTGTCCATATAGTCGCGAAGAACTTCGAGGTATTGTGGAAACCACGGGGAACTAGGCAGTGTATAACCGGCCCTATTTATTCCCATTTTCCGCATTCCCTTGAGGATAGCTGCATGTTCTCCTGAGCAGGTGTGAAACCATCTCCGGGGCCTCCTGACCTGTCTACCAAATTGGATTAGAGGCACATCAAGTGGGCATTGCATTAATCCCCACTCAGATTCGGAAAGAAGAGACTGGGCAGTAGCAACATGTTCAGTATCCCCATTGTGTGAAGAACAGGCGATTGCTTTCTGGGACCAATCCATATCGTCTAGGACTTCTACGAATGGCTTCATCATGAACGGCTTCATCATGGAACGCCCGTAAACCAGAACGTTCCCTCCGAAAGAATGCACTATCTCATTCCCATGGGCCCACGCAATTGCTCCATGGATCGTATTCTCAGAGACGTCCATTCTTCTGAAATCAACCAAAGGCTCCCATTCAACGTCCCTTCCAGTGGCTATCCCCTCATGCCTCTCCCCCAGTGGCGTTGAAGGGAAAAGTGCAGAACCAGGCCTACCTGATGAAACCGATGAGGGCTGTTCCTTCTTCGCGGTCATGCCACATCATCTCCATTCACACGCGGGACGACTTCAGTCATGAATGCCGCCATGTCCCTCTTTACTCTCCCGTTATCGTGGTTGAAGAAATCAAACCAGCACATCAGGCGGTCACTAGAGTCATAGCGCTCCCTGATTTGCTGTGCCACCTCACTAACATTCCCAATCACGGCGTTGTCGACGGCGCGCTCAACCTTTGATGGATCAATGGTCCCCTCTAGAGCGCTCCAGTATGTCCCCAAGGCGGCCCGTGCTTCTTCGTGTGCTGTCGCACTCTGCTGGTCCTCCTCGAGTCCAGATTCATTATTCAGAAATACCATCACAGTCCTAGGCATCATCGATCTTTCCCAACTCCCCCCATCCAGGTGATAGCATTCTGACATCCTTTCATGGGTGGATTCTATTACATGAGGGGGGGTGATTGAGAGATTGAATACTTGTACTGGCGACCACTTGTTTACCTCGACTTGCAACCGGGGATCATGACTTCCGAGAACTAGATTCAGAAGCTCCCTTCGCCACTCCTGGGGTATGGTTTTGATATTCTCAAATTGGTATCTCGGGGCTATCCTCACTTCATCAGGCGGCGAATCAAGGCCCCCAACGCGAATCGCTGCCTTCTGGACGGCCCCCCAATCCTCATCGCTCCTGAAATTCCCCCTACTCAGTATGGTCTCCCTGATGTCGTCAGTCGAAATTATGTCCCCTCTAAGAAGTCTGAGGAATATCTCCGAGGCCTCAGCGAAAATCTGCCCTCTCAGAGCAGGCCATGCGGCTTCCTCGACCTCATCCCGGGGAACAATCCCATAGGGTCTCGCCATGAACTCAAATCTACCAGCGCTGAACCCAATATGCAAGCGCCGCCCCTCACTAGGGTTCATGCCATGAAGTGCAAGGAATGACCCTACTCTCTCGGCCTGGGCAATCGGTCCACCAGAAGCCAGTATGGACATCACAGCACTGCCAACCTCAATTCTATTCGTCCTTGACAGCATTGATTGGGCGATCTGGAAGAAATCGGTGCAGAGCCCAACCTCGCCCGGGTAGTGGGGGACCACAGGTTTCGAGTTCTGCTTCTGAACTTCTGTGGACAAGTGGGCTTGTGCTACCCACCCGATCCCGAATCCAAGTTCATCGGCAAGCTCAACCTGCTCAAAGAAGTTCGAGTACATCTCCGTCTCGGAGGGGGTGTAACCGGTGGTATCCGGAGTCTGCGAAATCGAGAAGAATATGTCAAACTCCATTTAATCACTCAGATTGACCGCATTCTTCCGCCATCTACAGCAAGACTCACACCGCGAACCGCTCCACTGGAGGGAAGACAGAGCCATGTCACAGCTGCTGCTGTTTCCAAAGGGTCGACCAGACGCTGAATGGGAACTCCGCCCAGCCAATTATCTCTTACATCGTCCATGCTTTTCCCAGTCTTCTGAGAAATGGAGTCGGCCAGTGAGTCCAGTCTGTCTGTGTCCGTGAACCCCGGCAAGATATTGTTGATAGTAATGCAAGGTGGGAGTTCCCTCGAGAGGGATTTCGACCAAGATGCCATAGCCCCACGTAATGTGTTGGAAAGGCCGATGTTGTCTATTGGCTCCCTCACGGAGGTGGAAATGATGTTCACGATTCTACCATTTCCTTCCCTCTCCATTAGAGGCACTAATTCCCTAGTTAGTGTGTGTGCAGCATGCAGGTGCCTCTTGAATGGGCCAATGAACTCATCAACAGTGTTTTCCAGAAGCGCACCTCCAGGCGGCCCTCCAGAATTGTTGATGAGGATATGGATGGTTTCCATATTCGCCACTGCTTGTGATACGGCTTCAGTATCTTCTAGATCCAACTCTAGGGACCTATGCCCTTTGCCATGCATCTCCGAAACTAGCGAGTCCAGATCGTTAACGGACCTGGCGCAAGCAATGACCTTCGCTCCAGCTCTCGCTAGCATCAATGCCACCGCTCTCCCTATTCCCTTTGAAGCGCCACAGACTAGTGCGGTTCTTCCTTCCAATACTCCTTCTGCGAAGGGAAACCCCTCTCCTAACAAATTCTGACTCATTTTTTCACCTAATCCACATAATGGGCATACGTCTGGTGCCTCAGTTTCTCCCGAACCACCTCGAGTACTTCCTCGGGCGCATTTCTGAACGTCGGGTGCACTCCCTCACCCTGAGGCTGCCGCATATCGGGCCATCGACCATCGTCATATGCCATCAGTGCTTCCTTCATCAGGACTCCCGATAGCACTAGTGTTTCGTAACACAGATCCTCGTACGTCATCCCCCTCCTTACAGCGACCTCGCGCTTCAGGAGCATCTCACCAGTGTCTATCCCATTGTCGCAGAAGTGGCACGTCGACCCGATCCTGATGTCGTGATATACCGACCAGGCAGGAGATGCCGAGCCCCTGCACTCGGGGAGAAGGCCGGGGTGTGAGTTGATTACGCCATGCCGGGGCTTGTCGAGAATTTCCCCCCTGATGATCCTAGTCCCCCCGAAGACGATCAAGTCGAGATCCATCCCCTCGAGATGGGGCATAACCTGGGGTGACTTGTGGATCTCAACTGTCACCACTGGGACCCCGTTCTCCTTTGCCTGCTCTTCGATAGGGGGGGCAATCGGATTCCCCTCTATCCTCTTCAGGAACTTCTCCCTCTCCTCGTCCCCGATAGGGGAGTCCTCCTCTATGATTATCTCTGGTACGAACCCCTCCGAAAGTACCTGGCGGAGCATCTCCCGTCCGTACGGGTGCTCCTTGAGGAGCAGGAAAGCGAACCTCGGCTTGGTCATATGCCTCGTCTAGCGGAGGGGCCATGGGTACCCGTTATTTTCGGTCCAGCCTACCTCATCGCATCGAGGGCGCGTACTGCAATCCACCCTCGCTAACCAGGGCGTTGTAGGTCCCGGAGCGAGAGATCAGGCATCCAGTCATTGCATCCGAGCCACTGACGCCATCGTATGATCCATCACAGAATGACCTGTCGTAGGCCTCTCCGTAATTACCAACCCAATCCAGCACGTTCAGCATCCAAGTAGATGACAATGGATTTGCATCAGTGCCCAATCCTAGGTTGCTGTAGAGCAGCCGGTCAACCGAAGGATCCGAAGTGTCGGCGCTTCCGTAGTTTGTCGAGGAAATGCCCATCTCCTCGGCGGTCACCATCGCATACCACACCCAACTTACTATCTCGTTCCACTCGCTGTCGTAGTCTCTCGTAACCGCAGCCAGGGGCTCTTTGGAAATCGTCTCCTGAGCAATCCAAATCCCATTTTCACTCATGTCCCCGTTTTGTACCATAGTATACTTCTTTGCGACCAATGAGGACATGTCACCAGTATAGGCGTCGCATGAGCCATCGATGAACATTTCATTGGCCTGTGCTGCGTCAGCCACACTCACCGAATCGAACGAAATCCCACTAGTAGAGAACCAGTCCTGTAGGTTTCCCTCGGTGGTCGTTCCGATGCCAACGCAGATGTTCGCCCCATCCAGTCCGTACGCCGAGTTGCCAGCATCTGCGGCAGTAATGAAATCCGAGCGGACCATGATTCCTTGCCCGTCATAGAAGTTGATCCCAGCGAAGTCAGCGTTCAGTCCTGCGTCACGGCTGGTCGTCCAGGTCGTGGTTCGAATCAGCACGTCGATGATGCCATAGGATAGCTTTTCGAAGCGGTCCGAGCCCGATGCCGGGATGTACTCGATATCAGTATCAGGGTTCAGGCCAATCGCCGCGGCTATGGCCCTGCAGTACTCTATGTCCAGGCCAGAGCGAACTCCAGTCGAACCATCCAAGTATCCCATTCCGTATTGGGACTCCTTGATCCCGCACTTCATGGTTCCACGTTCCATAATCATGTCAAGAGTACTTACTGGAGAGTTCTCTGCGGAACCTATGTAATAGCCTTCATCCCATCCATCGTAATATCCTTCATTCCACCCCGTCGCATAAATCTCCGCCGCCGACTCCTCCTGCTCAGTAAAATCACTCAGCAATTTCTGGTATTGCGACTCTAGGTCTGATATCTCCGCTTGGGCAGTTTCCAATTCCCCCCTGAGTCGCAGCTCCTCCTGCTCCAGGCCTTCAATCTCGGCATCCAGCTCTGAGGTGTCCCCAGCACACCCGGCGAGAGAAACGGCAGTCAGCAGTATGGCCATGCAATAAGCAAGGGTTTTCTTCATGGGTGACGATGAACCTCGAGGATAATTAACATTGAGGCGAATCAGGGAGTCACGCGACTCCTGTCCCTGGGGAATAGTACCACTTCACGAACATTCCCGGCCCCTGTGAGGACCATCAGCAAACGCGCCACCCCTAGGCCCCAACCTGCATGAGGTGGAGCGCCATAGCGGAATCCATCTGTGTAGAACGTGAAGTCATCGGGGTCGAGGCCCATGTTCCTGAGGTTCTGCTCTAGAACATCGACCCGATGCTCCCTCGCACCACCGCTGGTCATCTCGTCACGCCCGTAGTTCAGGTCGAAGCCCCTGCTGAGCTGGCCGCCTGTCGAGCCTATCTCCTCCTCCTTGTGGTGGATGTAGAATGGCTTCATCGCCATCGGCCATCGCGGCAAGAAGTGGAAACCGGGGTACTTCGCTGCGATCAGGTCGCAGTGGTGGCTCTCTATGTCGTCCCCCCACTCGATTTCGCCCCCTCCCTCCTTCACAATCTCAATTGCGTCGCAGTATGGGATCCTGGGGAATGGGAGGCTTGGGACTTCCACAGAAACAGGATCCATCCCTTGGCTGGACCTGTACTCGTTGATGACGCCCATTAGTGACTGGTCATTCCTCGAGACCTCGGTCCAGATGTGGTGAATCATCCTCTCCTGGACGCCCATCACGTCCTCGTCATCCATCCAAGCGCCCTCGATGTCGAAGGAGATGAACTCGTTGAGATGGCGATATGTGTCGTGCTTCTCGGCCCTGAATGCCGGCCCGATCTCGAAAACCCTCTCAAGGCCACCCAGAACTGCTAGCTGCTTGTACAACTGAGGACTCTGGGACAGGTAGGCATCAGTCTCGAAGTACTTCATCGGGAATAGGTTGGTCCCTCCCTCGGCAGCTGCGGCAATGATCTTCGGACTATTGATTTCTTGGAAGCCCTCCTTGATCAGGTGGTCCCTCCCATACTGGAGGACCTTTGACCTTAGTTGGAACATCGCGTTTACGTGGGCGCGCCTGAGATCTAGGTGCCTATTGTCGAGTCTCACATCAAGTCCGACCTGGACATCATCAGTGACACCAACTGGCAGGGGGGTGGCAGCCTCTGCTAGTACGGATCCAGAAGAAACGCTGACCTCGTACTCCGGCGGAGGGGTGGGTTCTCCCTCGGCGACCTTAGGCGGCCTTTTCTGGGCCACTACTCCTGTAACTTGGATGGTGGATTCACGAGAAGCTGCCTGAATCAAGTCGAAGCTCCCCTCGTCCATATTGTCCTTCTTCAGGAATGCCTGTATGCGCCCTGTCCCATCCCGTAACATGAGGAAGCAGATTGCGCCCCTGCCTCTGACGGTTTCCGCGTACCCGGCTATTGTTACCTCTGAGCCCACCATGGAGGAACCGTTCTGTGAAACCTGTCCAATGGTATGGGTCCTGTATGATGTAGGCTCCCACGATGTACTGTCGCGCATGCCCCTCGGAACAGGTCCGTGTTATCAACGGTGCTCATTCCTCTTCGGAAGTAGCCACCTTGGCCGCTATTAGTAGAAGTGCTGTGTGCCCAATAGGCGTGTTTCCAGGCCTGACTCCGCCCTTGCTGGCCTTTACCCATCTACGTTCAATCATTTCTCCAGCCCACTCAATTACCAGTCCATTGTCTTGAGCAGTCTCCCATGATTTTTCTAGCTGTGAGGTAGTGGGGCAGTAGCAAGCTATCCGCCCGCCTGCTCTCATCAGGGGTTCTACTATTGGAATTACGAACCATGGCTCTGCCACATCGATAATTGCCGCATCGAGCTCTCCGCAAATGCCAGAGACCACAGTTCCAACTTCGACGAGATCTCCGTCAATCAAGTGCCAGTCCGGAAACTCTGGGAGTATCTCCGACAGCCTATCCATGTTGATACGTCCAACCTCGGCGTGCTCCGGTCGCGACTCCACAGAGATAAGTGTCCCAGAAGAGCCCATCACATTGGCTAGGTGCATGGCAAGTCCTGCGGAGCCATGGCCCCCCTCTAGAACCCTTGATCCAACTCCGATACCCATCCAGGAAATCAGAAAACCCGAGTCTTTGGCACCAATAACTTGGGCTCTACGGGCCATGTTTCTCCGAGCTTCCGGGAGGGAGGGGTCGACTATTGTGAGGGATTTCTGTCCGACGGTTATCCTATCTCCCAAGGAGTAACCATCTAGGAGCTTCTCCGCATCAAATCTGCCGAGCCCCTTCACCTTAACTTCCCCAGGGGCGCGCCTAAGCAGGTATGCCCTGCCATCGTCCTCCCTGAGGGCCAACCACTCGCCACTCACGTTATCCCGAGGACATCCAGAATATCAATTACTATGGCGGCTCTATAGAGCCGTCCCCAATGAACTTGGATGCATCATGGTTATACCAGCGTTCACAATGCCTCAAACGATGAGAGTCACATCCCTACGTCCAGTCATCCAGGCCCTCACAGTAACCGGGCTGGTGATTCTGATGTCATACTCCGGGGCTTTCTCCTTCGATTCTGAAGAAGATCCCCGTCAGCAACTCCGCCAAGATGCAGTAAAGATGTACGCCACAAGCCCCGGTCACACGGTCTTCGGGGAATACGTCGGTGCGCACTGGTGCGGACCTTGCATGAGCAGTGCTTCGCCATCCCTGGATAACCTGAAGACCTCCAATCCAGAGGACTTCACCTTCGTCTCTTTCTTCGAGTCGTCTTCTGGCGGATGGCCATCTGACGGCCCAATTAATCGAAGGAGCCACATCATGTCAGCATCCTCTGGTTACCCAACATTCTCATTCGCCGATAAGCAATCTGGCACATGCTACAAGGTTGGAGCCGGGGGGACGAATTACTACGATGCCGACTACTCAGCTGGAGGATGCATGGACTCCGATGTTTCTAACTATGCTATTGTTCTGAGTGCCGATCATGACTCGACGACCGACGAGGTCACGATCACAGTCGACTCAACATATCTGGGTGCCCAGTCATCTGTCAGTGTGTACCTATTCGCCGCAGTTACAGAGAAGGTTGGTGGCGATGCATATGACAATGGTGTCAGGCCTCATCACAACTTCAGGGATTGGCTGCTCAACAGCGGAAACAATGGATTCGAGCAACTGACCCTTACTCCAAACAACCCCGTTCAGAAGTCATGGACAGTTCCAATTAGCCTAGTAAGGGCAGCTGGGGGGTACACCCAGTTCGAGAATTTCTGGCCGGTCGTGGCTCTCATGGATGGCCCTCACAGCTCCTACAACAACTTCCTCTCTTCAGCAGATCTCGACATGATTCCGCTGGTCGACGTGGGGGTCTCGGACTTCTCGATCTCGAATGCCAATGGAAACTCGGGGTTCAAGCAGGGAGACACTCTGGAACTCCGGGTAGACGTCACGAACAACGGAGTGGATCCATACACAGATGGGGGCCAGATATCCATCCTGAGGATGGACGGGTCGGATGAGGTCGAGATTGCATCGACCGGTCTTTCCAATCTCGGAGTGGGCTCCACGCAGACATTCAGCACTTCATTCCTGACCAATGATATTGAGATGGTCAACCTAGGCTCAACTTCATTCAGAGCGAGGATAACAGGATTAGAGGGTGACAGGGTTGCCTCTAACAACGCCATGGACGAATATGCGATTCATGACCTCCCCCCAACTCCCAGCCAACCGGCCGCGATTTCCAGTACGACCATAGACAGGGGCAGCTCGATCCAATTCGAAACAAATGCTATTCCAAATGACATGGTAGATGACACTAGCTCGATGAACCCAATACTGCAGTATAGCCAGGCAGGAGAGGGCCTATGGGATGACTCATGGATCAGGGACGCGGAACTTCTGGGCTCCGGGGAAAATGCCAGATATCTACACACCATAGATACTCCCTTGAGTGCTCAGATTGGCGACTATGACCTGCGGATCAAGTGGACCGACTCGTCGGGTCAGGCAAGTGACTGGCTGGTTTACGAAAATGCATTCGTTCTGAGAAACTCAATGCCAACAGTCCTCGGTAACGGCGATTCCGAATTCGCTGGGACGCCCACTGTGAAGGTCGACACCGATGAGAGGATTTCCGTTTTCGGACTGGTGATGGATGCTGAGACTCCTCTGTCACTCTTGGAAATAGACAGCAGTTCATCAAGCTTCATCGAGTGGGATCCAACTAACTGGGAGATAGTGGTAAGATTCAGTGAGGTCATTTTGGACAGCCAAGGAAACCCCGTTCCACAGGGAATACAATTGACGATTAGCGATGGTGATGACACGAATAGCGGTCTGCTAATGTTCAACGTGATAGAAAACGGGGCCCCACGTTGGTCCCCAATTCCCACACAATCGTTTAACGAAGGCAGTTCATCCAGTCTCGGTCTGACGCCCTTCCTCTCCGACACCAACGACAACGGGCAGCAAGTCTCAGTGGCTGGAATATCGTTGGAACTGATCTCAATATCGGATGAGTCCCTGGTTGAGGCCAATATCTACGGTCAGACCCTGAACATCAACGCTCTCGACGACGACGGCTTCGGGATGGTCGACATCATAGTGAGGGCCGACGATGGCAATATGGCCTCTGACACAATAATCACATTCCACATCCTCAATGTCAATGACGCACCTAGGATTGACTCATCCGAACTCGAGGGCATCATGCTCAAGGTGGGAGAGGAGTTTGAGTACAACCTATTGGAAATGGTCACAGATGTGGACGATCCAGATGACGAGATTTGGGTGACCGCATCCAATCTCGTTCCTGGTGCTGTAATGTTCAGCCCCATATCGGGAATCCTATCTGCGAGCTGGCAAGAGGCGGGCCAGCAGATCGTCTCAATAACGATGGAGGACAGACACGGCGAGTCATCCTCCCTGGACATCACATTCACAGTGGTCGACGATCTGCCACTGGAATGGGAATCCGACCTCGAGATATCCATCGATACCCAGGATTATGGGGCCAATCCAACAGTTCATATTCAGAATGTCGGAGAACTAGAATTGTCCGAAATAGAAGTGAGATGGACTGTTTGCAACAGCATTACCGGAATCTGCCACTCGGTAGGCACGTCCTACAGTCTGGGGCCATTCATCATCCTCCCAGTGGGAGGGGAGGGGCTCGGGGCTGGAGACTACTTCACCCTGAGTGTCTTCGCAGTCGATCAGGATGGTTTCGACAGAGCTACACAAACTCAATTCAAGACCTTCGCCACCAAGCCGTCTGAAGTGATAGAATCACCAGAAGAGGAACAGGATCCGGACTCCACATCCTCCTCATCGATTTCGCTACTAACTGTTGGAATTGCAGGCTCTGCACTCCTCGCCCTCGTGGCATTAGCACTCGGCCTAGCGGTCGTGCTCAGGAGAAAACAGGAGGTCTACGATTATGACAGCTATGAGAGCGGGTACGAAAGCCAGCGCCAAGCTACACCCGTTGTCACGCCCCCAAGGCCTCCCGGACTTGCTCCACCCCCTCCTCCAATGTCCCCAAAACTTCCTCCGGAGGGGCTCCCCGAGGGCTGGTCCATGGAACAGTGGCATTACTACGGAGAAGAGTACCTCAGTAGGAGAAAGTGAACATTTTTCGCAATTACTTCTCTGACGCACCTTCAAGAAGGTGTCAGCCTCAGCAAGGGCTGCAGAGGGTGCAATATGTCCGATGATTCAGAATCCCAAGACCCACTCCAAGAGTCCCCTGTGGATCATCTGGACTCGTGGGAGGAGGGCCCGGCATTCGGAATTGGAGAGGATAAGGACCCCATTTGCGAGACTCCCGTGGAGGAGTGGATAGATGGTGTTGAAATCGCCTCCACTGCTGCTGTCCCCATCCCCGAGAATTTGGTAGATCAGGTAATCGGGCAGGAAGCCGCCTCAATCGTCGTACGCAAGGCGGCAGAGCAACGTCGACACATGATAATGGTCGGCGACCCTGGTACAGGCAAGTCTATGCTCGCCCGCTCAATGACAGAGTTCCTCCCCAAGGACAGCCTCGAGGACATTCTTGTATACAGGAACACGGAGGACGAGAATGAGCCAAGGGTCAGGACCGTTCCTGCTGGAAGGGGCTCCGCGATTATCTCAGAGAGAAAGGCGCAGATAAGGCTCCAGAGAGAGCGTACAAACCGGACTCTTCTGTTCGTCGTAATGGTGATTGGCGCGGCCTTAATTCTAGCAGTATTGCAAACAGGCGACATTATGACGCTAATATTCGGCTCATTCCTGCTGATTTTTGGTTACTTCTTCCTAAGGACCAGACTCACGGCGGGCGATGAGTCAAACATCCCGAAGCTCCTGATAAAGAGGGGCAGAAACGATGACCCGCCATTCATTGATGCGACTGGCACTCTCGCTGGAGCGCTCCTCGGCGATGTCAGGCACGACCCGTTTCAGTCTGGTGCCGATCTAGCCACCCCTGCTCACGAGAGGGTTGAGCCCGGAGCAGTGCACCGGGCCAACAAGGGGGTTCTCTACATAGATGAGATTAGGATGCTTAGGATGGAGGAGCAGCAGGCACTCCTAGTGGCGATGCAAGAGGGGGAGCTCTCCATCAGCGGCCGTTCAGAGAGGTCATCGGGTGCACTCACCAAGTCGGAGCCAGTCCCTACCAATTTCATACTTGTAGCAGCAGGGAACCTCGATAGTATCAAGCAGATGCATCCTGCACTCAGGAGCAGAATCAGAGGTTACGGATACGAGGTCTACGTAAACTCGGATATGAGGGACACGGAAAGAAACCGCAGGAGGCTAATCAGGTTCATCGCTCAGGAAGTAAGGAACGAGCAGAACAAGGACTCGGGCCGCGCCATTCCACACTTCAACAGGGACTCGATAGGACTGATTCTGAAGGAGGCGCAGAGGCGCAGTGGAAGAAGGGGCAGATTGTCTCTGAGGCTAAGGGAGCTAGGGGGTCTCGTGCGAATCGCAGGAGATCTGGCCTCGGAGGAGGGCGCCGATCTAGTGGGCGCAGAGCACATCGCACGTGCCAGGGCAATCGCAAAGCCGCTCGAGCAGCAGGTAGCTGACAGGTATCTGGAACGACAGTCCGAATACGCCATGCTGGTAAACCGAGGGACCAGGGTTGGCAGGATAAACGGGCTAGCGGTGCTGGGGGCCGATAGCGGACTCTCCGATTTCTCAGGAGTGGTGCTCCCTGTCGAGGCCATGGTCACACCCGCTCAAGGGCGTTCTGGACAGGTCATCGCTACAGGCGGGCTCTCAGACATGGCAAAGGAGAGTGTCACAAATATCAGTGCTGTAGTCAAGAAGCTGACGGGTAAGGACATCAAAGACTTCGATCTCCATGTCCAATTCCCAGGCACCCACAATGTCGATGGAGACAGTGCCTCGATAACCATGGCTACCGCTATCATCAGTGCTTTCGAAGGTGTACCCATAGAACAGAACATGGCTATGACCGGCTCTCTCTCGGTTAGGGGGGAAGTCCTCCCAATCGGAGGGGTGACTGCAAAGATAGAGGCCGCAGCGAAGGCAGGTATCGAGACCGTAATTATCCCACGTGCAAACCTACAGGATGTTTTGATCGACGAGAAGTACGAGTCAATGGTCAAGATCCACCCCGTGGACTCTCTGGATGAGGTGCTGCAATTCGCATTGGTTGGAGCAGAGGAGAAGGTTAGCCTAGTGGCGCGCTTGGCCAAGGTCATCGACACATTCACTTCACAAACCGACAAGCAACCATCGGCATAGGCCGACCGCTCTAACTAAGTCCCTGTTCGCACCCCTAGGCCGGGGGATGTGGTGCCAGAGTCGATGCCCGCGGTCGTAGCGCATGGTGGAGCCGGTCCGGGCCCGGACAGGCAAAAGAACGTAGAAGCCGCAGTCAAAGTCGCCGCCGAGATGCTCGAATCAGGCGCATCCGCTCTCGAGGCAGCAGTCGAGGCATGTGTGATATTGGAGAACGACCCAGTCTTCAACGCAGGAACGGGAGGAGTTTTCCGTAACGATGGTTCAGTCCTGCTGGACGCTTCTTTGCACGTAAGTGACGGCAGGATGGGTTTCGTAATAGCAATGGAAGACACTCCCAATCCAATCCGAGTTGCCGCCGACTTACTGGACGAGCCGATCAATGGCCTAACGGGCGAGGGAGCTAGGAATTGGGCTGATTCCAGGGGTCACAAAAGGGCCCATGTTGAGGGGAGGCCACCTGCAGAAGGGATAGGTGACACCGTGGGGGTGATAGCCCGGGACTCGGCAGGCACCATGGCTTGTGCCACAAGCACGGGCGGCTGTAGCTACAGGCCTCCGGGACGAGTCGGAGATGTCCCACTCCCCGGTTGTGGTTTCTGGGCATCTGGGGACCTATCTGTCGCAGCCACGGGAGAGGGCGAGTCCATCACAACCGCACTTCTGAGTTACAGGGTCAGTGAGAGGGTCCTCCAAAACGGAGACACCATCTCAGAAGCCATGTCCTGGGGAATTTCCGAACTCATTGAGGAAGGCGTCTCGGTGGGCCTGATATCACTGGGCAAGGACGGCCCCGGAGAGGGCCTTTCCAACACCGACATGCCATGGGCCGAGTGGCACGGTGAGTAAGATGCAGATTCGTCAGGGGGATGCTCTTAAGGAGCACTCACCGGTCGCCGGCAACTGAGGGATTGACTTGGCAGACATAGAAGCGAGGATACAGCAGATAGCCCAGGTACTAGGGCAGTTGGACGACAGCCAGGTCCCCCGTAACATCAGGTCCTCGGCCAAGGAGTCGGTAGATCAGTGGCTCCTAAACAAGGACAAGGACATGGATGTCAGGCTTGGAATGACCGCCTCGAAGCTAGACGAGATATTCAATGACACGAACCTCCCTATCCACTACGGCCCACTGTGTCTTCAGATACAGACGGCATTGGAGACCCTGATGTCAGAGGTCAAACGCTCATAATCGATAATCTCCGAGAGAAACGGGGACTATGCGTGGATCAAACACCCTGACGTCTCTCAGCGGACTTGGGCCTGAAGTTCTTGTAGCCACACTTTCGGCATGCACTGGGCTTCTTGCTTCCCCTGTGCGTAGCAGAGCACTTCATGCAAATCCACTTCTTCAGAAGTCGCGCTTCTGCCACTGGGTGCCTCTGAGCCATGAGTCCGCCGACCTACCTGTCATTCATAACCGCTTCGTGAGCAATGCCCCGCATTTTTCGCACCTAACACTTCCAAAGCATTCAAGCACCCGCAGTTACGCCCCAATCTACGGTGCCTGCTAGCGTTGTGCTCGGAGCCCAGTGGGGAGACGAGGGAAAGGGGAAGGCGATAGACCAGCTAGCGGCAGATTCTACTTGGGCGGTCAGGTTCCAGGGCGGGAATAATGCAGGTCACACAATAGTGCTCGGCGATACTACCCTGAAGCTGCACCAGATTCCATCTGGAGTGACCGAGGCGAACTGTAATTTGGTCCTTGGCGATGGCATGGTCATCGATCCCTGGGTACTCGAACAGGAGCTAGACAGGTGGAAGGAACTTACGGGGGAGAGTCCCGAGGGAAATCGTCTTTTTATCAGCGAGAGAGCATCCGTGATACTTCCTTTCCACAGGATGTACGATAGCGCGGACAAGGTCGTTGGAACCACTGGCAGGGGAATAGGGCCAGCATACAGGGACAGGATTGAGAGGGTCGGGATCAGATTCGTCGACTTGGGAGCCGTCGTTTCGGATCAGACGAAGATTTCCGAGACGGCAGATAGGATGAACAAGCAACTAGCCTCAGTGGGTGTCGAGGACATGATTGAGGAAGAATCACTCAAGTCCGACCTTCAGTGGATTATCGACAGGTTCGGAGGTGCGATTAGGCATACTGGGCTGATGGTGGATAAGGCACTCAGGAATGGCGAGAACGTTCTCCTAGAGGGGGCACAAGGGGCAATGTTGGACATCGATCAAGGGACCTATCCCTTCGTGACTTCCTCGGTGACCAGCAGAGCCAACGCAACACATGGAGCCGGCATTCACCCAGGCCATGTCACACAGTGTTTCGGCATTTCCAAGGCCTACACCACTAGAGTCGGGAATGGCCCCTTCCCGACCGAGTTGCCTTACGAGGACGGACCTGGAAACCACATGGCCATGGTTGGACACGAGTTTGGCACCACAACAGGCAGGCCCAGGAGGACTGGGTGGCTGGATATGGTTGCTCTCAGGGACAGCCACAGGATAAACGGATACACTGGGATAGTATTGACCAAACTGGATGTGTTGGGGGGCCTCGAGGAGATCAAGATTTGCACCGGATACGAATTGGATGGGAAAGTAATCGATGTCATGCCTACCAGCTGTGACGACTTGGCCAGGTGCACCCCAGTTTACGAGACGCACCCCGGTTTTTCCGCGTTGTCCGATGACGAGTGGATAGCAATGGCGGATGAATCCAGGACGTCCGGGTCAGGACTCGAGGCGATGCCAGAGGCCCCACTCAGTTATGTTCGCAGGATAGAGGAACTGTCGGGCATTCCCGTTGTAAGCGTCGGTGTCGGACCAGATCGGAGGGCCTCAATAGCTAGCACAGGAGGCCCATTCGACGTCGCTCCTGTCGAGGCAACCTTCTAATCGACTGACTCAGGCGGGAAAATATGGGATTCAAGTCCAATGCCCGTAAGAGGCGCAAGGAGGCTGGGATTGACACCATGTCCTCCTCCAAGTCCGACGAGGAGTACGCGGGCGAGGCAAGGTGCGATGTCGCAGGATGTCAGAATTGGGCCGACAAGAAGGTAGGGGGCAGGAAACTCGCATTCGACAGGGCAGCAGACGTTTGGGGAGAGTCAGGCCTTAGTAGGGATTCTCGAAGGATTACGATATGCAAGTCATGCTATAGGCACTGGAAGAAGGCCAAGAAGGACGAGCCTACCGAGTGGACCTAATCGAAATTACTCAACAGTAACAATGTTAGATGGGTGCCGCCAGCGAGTAGCATGTCTGAACAACCCACGAATGAGCCGATATTGGGATATTCCCCGGGCAGTGCCGAGAGAGAGTCTCTGATGAGCGAGATCGACAGGCAGATGTCCGAGGTAATCGAGATACCCTGTATCATCAATGGCGAGGAGGTCTACACGGGAACCACAACAACACAGGTAATCCCTCACAAACACGACCATGTGCTCGCCAAGGTGCATTTGGCGGGCAGAGACCAGATGGAGGCGGCATGCGAGGCCGCTGTGGACGCCCAGAGGGATTGGATAGCAATGGGGCTGGATGCACGATGCGAGATTTTCGAGAGGTGTGCGGATTTACTCGCCGGAGACTGGAGGATGAGGGTGAATGCTTCTACCATGCTCAATCAGTCTAAGACCGCCTTCCAGGCAGAGATTGACGCCGCATGCGAACTGATCGACTTCTGGAGGTTCAACTGCCACTACGCAAGGGGCTTCCACGACGACTTCCAGCCATTGGTCTCCCCGGAGGGTGTCCAGAACTCAACAGACATACGGCCCCTCGAGGGCTTCGTCCTTTCGATAACCCCCTTCAATTTCTCAAGCATCGCTGCGAACCTGCCCAGCGCCCCGGCAATCGTCGGGTGCACAGGCGTCTGGAAGCCCAGTAGAAACTCATACCTCTCCAACTACGTTCTGATGCAACTTATGATGGAGGCAGGACTTCCTCCTGGTGTCATCAACTTCCTACCAGGTTCCGGCGCCGAGATAACCGAGGTGGCACTATCTAACCCGGACTTCGCAGGACTGCACTTCACCGGCTCAACCGCCACATTCCAGGGGCTCTGGCAGGAGATAGGACTCGCTCTGCCTAGCCTCCGATCCTATCCAAGGATAGTCGGCGAGACAGGAGGCAAGGACTTCGTCGTCGCACACCCAGACTGCGACAGAAGGGGACTCCTTGTCGCACTACTGAGGGGGTCCTTCGAGTATCAGGGGCAGAAATGCTCGGCAGCGAGCCGAGCATACATACCCCGTTCCGTCTGGGATGGGATTTCTGAGGATCTCATAAGCGAAATTGGCAAGGTAAAGATGGGCGACGCCCGGGACTTCACCAACTTCATGTCTGCCGTTATCGACAAGAGGGCATTCGACAAGATATCCGGATACATCGACAGGGCTTTGGAAAGAAGCACCTGTGAAATCGTCTGCGGAGGGGGGTATGACGACTCAGTCGGATACTTCATCGAGCCAACCATAATTGTGACCAGAGACCCGAACTCAGAGTCGATGATAGAGGAGATTTTCGGCCCCGTACTTACGGTCTACATCTACGAAGACGATGACTTCGAGGAGGTCCTGGAGATTTGCGACAAGGCCTCTCCATACGCCCTAACCGGGTCAATATTCTCGAGCTCCGAGGAGAACGTCCAGAAGGCTTACGAGGCCCTTAGGTTCACCGCTGGCAACTTCTACATCAACGACAAGCCAACCGGCGCTGTCGTTGCCCAGCAGCCATTCGGGGGAGCTAGGGCTTCTGGTACCAACGACAAGGCAGGAGGGCCGCTCAACCTACTCAGGTGGATATCACCTCGCTCTGTAAAGAGGACCCTCGACATACCACAGGACTGGACCTACCCATTCATGGGAGCGGATGAATAGGGTCCCAACATTGAATATCCTGTTTCCCCGGAGGGCGAACCGGGGAGCTTAGTGCTGAGAGGTCGCCGTCAGGCGACGACCCTTTGACCTGATCTGGGTAATACCAGCGGAGGGAGAGAAATGGATACGAACATCGCATACGGACTGATGATTGCAACGCTGGGTATCTTCGGCTACATAGGATACCAAGCATCGACTGCCAGGGAAATCGATGCTGATGAATACCTCTCAGCTAGAGGGTCACAGGATTGGCGCAGGATCGGGTTGAGCCTGTTCGCCTCTGGGATGGGTGTTTGGGTTCTCCTTACGCCATCCGAGGTGGCGTATTATGGTGGCTTCTGGGACGTAATGGGGTATGCCGCTTCTGCCGCCACCCCATTTATCCTGCTAGCATACGTTGGCCCAATAATTAGAGAAAGACTTCCTGAGGGGATAACTCTGGCCGATTATGCAAAACATAAGCTTGGGAGGCCTATGCAGATTTATGTGGGAATCATTTCAATTCTGTATATGTTCACTTTCCTATTTGCGGAGTTTACCGCAATTGGCAAGGCTATGGAATATCTAGCTGGCATGGAACCAGTAGTCCCAATGATTTTCGTCGGCGTCATAACAGCTGCCTACACAGCATATGGGGGCCTTCCGGCTTCCTTAGCAACCGACAGGTTTCAGGCATGGGCAATATCTTTCCTTGTTATTGTCCTTCTCTTAGTTTTGTTTGGATTCGACCTGAGCCAAGTCATCGACGATGCGAGAGCTTACAACACTGATGATGATTGGTCCATGCTTGGCAGTATGAATTACATGGGCTCTTTCCAGTCAGGATTAGCACTTGTAGTAGCCATAACTGCCGCAGAGATGTTCTCTCAGGGAAATTGGCAAAGAGTCTACGCATCCCAAGATGATGAGGCTTTGAGAAAGGGTGCACTTCTGGCCTCTTGCATGGTATTCCCGCTAGTTTTCGTCATGGGGGTAATGGGTACCGTAGCGGCAGGTCAAGGAGGGGTGGAAGACGTCTCGCTAGCATTCTTCCACTTAGTCGACAAGAGTTCTACTCTCATTGCTGCCGCATTTGTATTGCTAGTAATTTCCCTAGTATGTTCTAGTACGGATACTTTGCAGAATGCAATAGCGGCTTCCGTATCTAGAGATCTATCTGATAGTAAGTTTGACCTCAGAATTTCTAGAGTTATCACTTTATTGATGCTTCCTTTGGCAATATATCTCGCAACAGGCCCAGTAATACTCGGTCTTAATTTCGGGGATTCTTACAGTGTCTTTGGCATCTTCCTTTTTGCTGATATATTGGCTGCAGCTACAGTAATTCCAATCCTACTGACACTCTGGAATGGAGTTTCATCCAAGGGGGCATTACTGGGATGCTTAGCTGGAATAATTTCTGTTTTCCTCTACGGTCTTATCGAACCACCAACAGATTCTGAATTTTACATGTATTTATTCCACCCAACAATTAGTGGATTGCCCGCTGCAGATGGCGGTTTGACGAATTTGTGGGTTTTCGTTTCTGCGTTAATTGGCTCTGGGCTCGTCACTGTGCTGGGTTCATACGCTCTGCCTGATGATCAATAAGAAATCCTTGCGCTTTGTTCATGAACGCCCCCCCCCTTCGCGACTCCGTGGAAGGAAGTGCACCACTGTCTATCCTTCTTCCCTGGAAGGGGGTTTGGAGGCCCATGTGGTCTCGCAGGGAGGGCATGGGGGGCTGGCTGTTCACCCTGTTCGTCTTCATCATCGGCCTGACTTGCGTGGCGGTGCCCTACTTCGCTTCCAACAACATCGCAGCGAGCTACCTAGGGACCGTCTGGGATCCCGAGATAGCCTTCGACCGCGATTTCCCAGTCATCAACTGGATGATCATTCCGTATGCCGCACTGTACCTGTTCTACCCAGCAACCCTGATAGTAGCTCCTCGCAACGACAGGGGCAGGATGGAGCTCGCACTAGCAATTCAGGGGCTGGCTCTGGCCACGATGCTCTGCGTCTTCTTCTTCATGGCCCTTCCTGCTGAGATAGACCTGAGAGACCAGCTCGACACCCATTGGCTGGATCATCCTCCAAACGCATTGGAGGAAGCGCTCTTCGGATTCATCCACTTCTCTGACAATCCTTGGAACGCATGGCCGAGCCTCCATATCGTACACTCCTACCTGCTTGCTAAGCTGATGACGTTCTGGGTCACCAGGGAGCACCCAGAGAATAAGGCGGCCTCGGCTTTCTTGGCTATATTGTGGATAGAGTGGATCCTGCTATGCATTAGCATCCTCGCCACCAAGCAGCACTACCTGTTCGACCTTTTCACTGGCGCATTGGTGGGAGTGGTGTGCTGGAGACTTTTCCTACCATTGATGGCAATCGTCGAACATAGGGGCCCATCAGAGATGGCCACCGAGTCGGGTTGGCAGGACTAGTTGTTGTAGACTATCGACAGGAAGGCATTGGCCGCCGCCTCGCAAGCGTTGGCAACGTCATCCATCCTCTGCAGGACCCTGTACATGTGAATCGCTGCTAGGGCCTCGTCATCCCCTTCGCTGAAGACCAGGGCCGCTGCCCTGCCTTCGACCAGGTCCGTATCGTGCTCGGCGAGGTTTACTTTGTCAATCAACTCCCCTAGCTTCTCCCGACCAGCCTTGGTGTAACCCGACAGGGTCAAGTCACGGAGGGCGGTAACCGTCTCCTCGTAGAGTGATGCCGTTCTGGCCACTGACTCCCCCATCTCCTTGAGGGCGCTTCGAGCCCCCTCATTCTCGTACAGGGGCCTGAAGGAGAGTTGCTCAGCTACATTCTGTGCATAGTCCGCGATCCTGTCCTGCTTGCTAAGCATCTCCATGAAGTCCTCTGTTCTGAGTAGGAGGCTCCACTGGCCAGAGCCAATGGTCCTCCTTAGGTCGTTCTTGATGTTGTCCGCTCTGAGCTCAGCCTGAACTGTCGCCTCTATCTCCTTGGTAGGGTCGTTGCCTTCTGCAGCCACATTGACGGCCACCAGCATGTGCTCCACAGTTTCGTTAACAGCCTCAGCGTGTCTATGGAATAGTTCGAAGTAGGTTGGAGTCCCTTTCTCTGAATCACTTCCTGCATCTGCCAAGGCTTCATCGACAAACACTTCACCGTCCTTGGTGGCCCAAATGGAGTAGAAGATAGCCGCGAAGGCCATAGGAATTACGATTAGCAGTTTAATGGGGTCCGAGCTGACTGCAACGTAGATTACTATCGAACCAAATCCTGCTGCGGGAAGGCTTGCCAACCATGAGGCAATAATTTTCCCAAAGACTCTGAAATCAACGGCTTTGGCACCTCCTGCTAGGCCAACACCCACAACTGCGCCTACGAGGGTGTGAGTGGTGGAAACTGGAACTGCGAGGAAGGGCATCGAGAAGATTAGGACAGTAGTTGCAGCACCGAATGTAGCGGCGAATCCACGAGTTGGTGTGATGTCTGTTATTTTACTTCCGATGGTTTCCATAACCCTCCATCCCCAAGTGACTACACCGACGGCTATCCCAATGCTTCCCAGAAGCACTAGCCATGTTGGTACAGGTGCAATCTCCGCAAGTCCACCGTCATCCAGTACTTGGTAAACAGCCGCCATCGGGCCTATGGCATTTGATCGGTCATTGGCCCCGTGAGCGAATGCGACATATGCAGCAGCTATGACTTGTAACCATACGAAGATTCTCTCAACTCCGTGGAAACCCTCTTCCTCTCCCTTGAAGTCGTAGTTTCGGAGGATGTAGGCTAGAATTAATGCAGCAATAATAGAAACTACTCCTGCTAGCATAAGGCTGTTGATTGGAAACCATGCATTTTCCAGCATTGGGTTCCAAGAGCCATTTTCCTTGACCGGCAACCAATCGTTCTTGTCATTTATCCAATCATTGTTAGCAGCCCTCGCAAAGAATCCCTTCAGAGCCTTGAATTGCAGTGCTAGGCCGAGAACAAAGAACGTCGGAATGGCTAGAACCGGTGCCATCCAACGAGCTCTTTTCTCAGGATCAGAAGTCTCGAGTATCGTTTCCCTGATGACCCAGAAGGTGAAGAATGCAAATAGTCCCCCCATTACTGGGCTTGCGACCCAAGACATGACGACCTTCTCAATCACATCCCAATCGATTAGAGAGGTTTCGTGTTGGACTTCCATGACAAGGCCCACACCCACGATTCCACCAATGATGCTGTGCGTGGTTGAAACTGGCAGTCCATATCGTGTGGCTATAGTGAGCCACACTGCTGCAGCCATCATGGCTGCAATGAATCCGTACATCAAATCATTCGAAATTGCGTCAATGAGGATTTGATCCTCAAAATCGACAACAAGGATCCCCTTGCGAACTGTGTCTGTAACCGCATCACCAGCGAAGAAAGCACCTATGAATTCGAAGACGGCTGCTATGACGACTGCTTGCTTGAGAGTCAGAGCCCTGGAACCGACGGAAGTGCCCATTGCATTTGCAACGTCATTGGCACCAATGTTCCAAGCTAGATATGCACAAACTAATATCGAAACCAGTAGTACTAGACTGATTAGGGGCTCCATTGAATTGTGACGGACAACAACTAGTATATTGCTGCTATCAATAGTTATTTTCCCTATCCAAGTACCCATGAAACCGTTTCAGGTTGGGTAAGGTATGCTAGAAGTCCAACTCCTGCGAACATCATCATCCAAGCCCCAGTCGCCTTGACGACCCCTGTCGACCTCCTCAGGAAGTCTAGCATCGCCTGCCTCCCCATGCCGACTAGGGCGGTTACTGTGATCATCAGTATGGTGGCAGAGAGGACTAGCCCCAGCATCCCCGAGAGGAAGGCGCCGTTGCCGACCACTGTAAGCCATGCTACGAAGGGGAAGACGGCCGCTGCAGTGCAGTCCACTGATGCGGCACTGTATCCGATGCCCCAGAGGAACATGTTCCTCCTAGGGGTGAACCTCTCGTCCGTCTCATCGGTCTGGTACTTGTCCAGGGCCCCCTGCACCCATGTCAGGATGTGGGAAGTCCATCCCAGAAGCATCAGCCCTCCGAGGATGATGAGAAGCCAAGCTATGCCCACAGCGATGTCGTGCAGTGCCCCAGAGAGGTCTATGATTCCGTCCAGTCCGAAGATTATCCCTCCCACGGCACCGAAGAATGTCAGCTGACCTAGGGCTGCAAAAACACCCACCTCGATTGGCTTAGGCATGCTACCTGTAATCTTCCCGGCCTCCAAGAGTTCGTCCTGCCTCATTCCGAGGTTCAGGTAGTAGGTGATGTATGAAGGGAGGACGGGGAAGGCGCAGGGGGAGAAGTAGACTAGGACACCTAGGAACAGACCTATCATGAACACTCCTGCCATCGAGTTATCGGGCTTCTCAATGCCGAACCTGAGCGAACCCGCATCGCCGTCGTTAGCCCTCTCGATGGCGGAGTCGAATGAGCCCCAGCCATCGAGGGGCGTTCCCGTGCTCTCCTTGGCGACAGCATACCCCTCGTGGTCAATAACCAGGACAAGTGGGATTGCCTGCGCGAAGTAGTGCTCCACGATGTCCCCCCTAGTCCCGTCCTCCAGGATCACGGACTCAGGCCCCCCGTTCGCAACCGGCCATCCCATGTGCTTGTCAGAATTTGAGTCCCCGAAGGTTGAGTTGATCCTGTCGAAGTCTTCGTACGCGTACCATGTGGCCACGGAGAGCGCAATCACGGGGTACTCGCCCCCGAGCTCCCCCCACTCCTCGAGGTTCCGGTCAATGTGCTCCTGGACGTAGTGGCAGTTTGCGCAATCCACTGCCATGAAGTCTAGAACGACCACGCTACCTCGCAGGTCACTAAGACGAATCACTCCGGAATCGTCAGCTATGGAGTCGTCGATCCCCGTCCGATTCATCGAATCGACCTCGAAGTCAGGAACCACTCCGACCTCGTCACTTACGCCATATGCGGACGATGACAGCCCGAATAGGCTGAGTGACGAGTATCCTATGATGCAGAACAGGACAAGGCCCACTCCGAACCCCTTCCAGGTGTCGCCCTCTCTGAGGACGCCGAAGTCCAAGCTCGCATTCACATGTGTCCGAATCGGGCCAGACTTTTGATTCCGGCGGGAGATGGTGACCTAGGTGCGTCATCATGCTTATCGTGAGAACTCAGCCCGCTTTGAAGCGGGGCTCGTGGTCTAGGGGTTATGACGTCGCCTTCACATGGCGAAGATCGCAGGTTCAATTCCTGCCGAGCCCACCAATCATCCCAGAATGTCATCCAAGAGAGATGATGCGCCTATCCTGAGCCGACTGGGGCCTGAGATTTCCTCATACTGCCCATCCACAATCCCGAGTAGGCGAACTACGTCATCCATGACCCGAATTCCTCCTGAGAGCTTCACTCCTCTTTCTTCCCCCATAGTAACAGAGTGCCTCTTGATCTCGAAAGCCAGAAGCCGGGCGTCTTCGTCGCTGCACGACCCCCTCTTTCCCGTACAACTCTTTACGAAGTCAGCGCCAGCTGCCAGTGCCATTCGCGAAACAGCTCGAATGTCGTGCTCGCTGAGGAGGGGCGTCTCTATTATGACCTTGAGTTTGCAACCGTGGGACCCCTCTCTCATCGAGGTGAGTAGGAAGAGTTCATGCTCACCCGGGAAGTCCGGTGAGTCCCTTGGCTCGAGGACGCAGTCTACCTCGTCTGCACCTGCCCTAACTGCACTTTCCACAGCTTCGCGAATCGATGCAGAGTCCTGCCAGCCCACTGGAAAACCCCCCACCACCGCCGCCACCGATATCCCCTCATCGAGCCTCTCTCTGACGAATGCAACATGCTCGGAGAAAACGCAGACTGCCGCGGGCCTGTGGAGTTCAGCCCTCTTGCACAACTCGTCCAAGTCCGACTCCGATGCACCGTGATCTAGCAGCGTGAGGTCCAGGATGTCTAGAACGCCCCTTGCGTCCATGTTATCACTGCCCGTGCCTCAACTCGAAATCCCTCATGAAGGAAACCAGCTCCTCTACACTTCCAATCGGACATCCGTTGTACATACTAGCTCGGATTCCGCCGACACTCCTGTGCCCCTTCAGGCCACCGAGGCCAGCCGCAGCGGCCTCACCCAGGAACACAGGCTCCAGGCTCTCATCGGCAAGCCTCCATGTCACGTTCATCACCGATCTGGAACCACCATCTGCATGAGGGGCCCAGAATGGGGTCCTGTCCAGCTCTCGGTAGAGGAGTGCGGCCTTTGCTCTGTTCCGCTCTATGGCGCCCTCCATCCCACCATTCCTCTCAACCCATGCCATGACTCTGTCAAGTACGAAAATGCCGAATGTGTTGGGCGTGTTGAACATCGAACCCTTGGATACATGTGTCCTGTAGTCCAGCATGGCCGGCAACCCATCCCCTATTCGGGACATGGCCCAGGGGGAGAGGATGACCAGGGTCACGCCGCTCGGACCGAGGTTTTTCTGTGCGCCCGCATAAACCAAGTCGTGGGAGGATACATCGAGGGGGACTCCACATATGTCAGAGCTCGCATCAACCACCCTGGGCTTTCCCCCGCTGTCAGGCAGATGGTGGAACTGGGTGCCGAAGAGCGTGTTGTTGGATGTGTAGTGTAGGTAGTCAGCATCAGCTCTGATGTCGTAGTCGCCGTTGGCTGGAACCGACCTGAAGCCTTCTGCAGAGCCATCCCACGCCACTTCCACGTCACCAATACTTCTTGCCTCCTTGATGGCCTTCTGTGACCATCCGCCTGTAATGAGGAAGTCCGCCTTGCCCCCATTTCCGAGAATGTTCAGAGCGGTCATGTAGAATTGGGTGGAAGCGCCCCCCTGGAGGAACAGGACGTGATAGTCACCCGGTACCGAAAGGACCCTCCTCACCCGCTCTTCTGCCGAATCAATCACGTTCTGGAACACATCGCTCCTGTGCGACACCTCCAACAACCCGAAACCGCTTCCCATTAGGTTGGGCAGCGTCTCTGCCACCTCATTGACCACCTCCAAGGGCAGTACCGCGGGCCCCGCACCGAAATTGTGCACCCGGCCCGCTCCGGTCATGCCTAGACGTACAAACACCGGTCTTTCAGCCCATCGGAAGACACGATAGGGTTCATCTCCACTAGTCGAGACGCTAGGGCGTGCTACGTATCGGTCTAGTCATGCTGCAGGGGGCCCGCCATGCGCATGTGGCAGCACTTGAGGTGGCATCTGAGCATTCCGGCATTCAGATAGATGTCCACGAGATAAGGAAGCTAACTGAACTGCAATCATGCGATCCGCATGCATTGGTAATTCCTGGAGGGGAATCGACCACAATGAGGCTTACTGGGCTTGACCAGTCATCCAGTCTCCTGCCGGGGCTGTTCCACTGGATTAGGGACAATCCATCACGGCCGGTCCTTGGGACCTGTGCCGGGGCAATCCTTCTCTCCGACCCTCAGGACGGGGGCGCCCCTATCGTCGATGCCATGATTGACCGTAATGCCTATGGAAGGCAATCAGACTCTTTCCAGAGCGTTGTCTTCTCACCACTCCTAGGCAGAGAGTTCCCTGGGGTTTTCATCAGGGCGCCAAAGTTCACATCTCATGCCTCCGGGGTTTCAGCTATACACGGTGAGGAGGTAGTTGGAGTGATGAGTGGAAACGTCCTAGCATTGACGTTCCACCCGGAATTGTCTGGTGACTCGGGATTCCACACTTGGCTTTTGGAGACGGCATCTAAGGAGAGGATTAAATGAGCGTTATCCCACAGTTTTCAGTAGGGGCAGAGGTCGCAGATCTAGCCGACTGCGAGGGCTGCATTCAGTGCCAGATGGGCAGTAAACTAGTCCTCTTCATTACGGGCAATTGCCATTGGAGGTGCGACTACTGCCCACTCTCCGAGACCCGGCGAGACATCGACTTCATGTACGCAAATGAGAGGCCCTGTGAGTCATTCGATGAAGTAATTGAGGAAGCGCGGGCCATGAGGGCAACAGGCGCCGGAATTACCGGAGGCGACCCTCTGATGGCCAAGGACAGGTCCCTAGAGGGAATCAGGGCCCTGAAGGAGGAGTTCGGCCCCGGATTTCACATCCACATGTACACGAGCATACCGTTCCGCCCAGAGTGGGCTTCTGACTTTGCCGATGCTGGCCTCGATGAGATAAGATTTCACTTCCTAGATCTTGAGCCAGAGCAGTATGAGGGAACGATATCAGCCTGCTCAGAGGCGGGCATTCTCACTGGCGTGGAACTCCCATGTGAGCCAGACAAGGGAGTGGAACTGATGCAGATTCTAGAAGACCTCAGGGAGTTCGATGTCAGCTTCCTGAATCTGAATGAATTGGAGATAACCGTTGGGAACCATGACAACATGGAACTCAGGGGATTCAACTTGTCCACGGAGATAACGGCAGGTGCTGAAGGCTCATCAGAACTCGCTCAGTCACTAAGGGATAGGGTCATGGCAGCATCGATAGGGGCAAAGGACCCTATGGACGGAGGAGTAAGGGAGCCATACGGGTTCCACCTGAAGTACTGCACTTCGGTCTACAAGGATGCTGGCCAGATGAGGAGGAGGTTCATGAGGAGGGGCGAGGCAACTATTGCACCCCATGAGTCACTGAGTGAGGATGCGACCTTGGTCTTCGGGGCCGTCTACTCAAAGCCCGAGGACCACTCCAATTGGATAGACGATATTTCCGAGTTCACTGAACTACCTAGGCGGTTCATGCACTATGACCAGGCAGAGGGCAGGATAGAGGTCCCAGTGCCTATCGCAGAGTTAATCTCAGAAGACGTGGAAGCTCCCGTTGCAGTCATCGAGGTCACCCCAACTTTCGATAGAACCGAAGTCATGATAGTTTGGCTCAACGAACACAGGCCTTGATCGGGCCACGTTGGGTTGATATGGCCCCGACCTCCGTTGTTCAGCAGTGCCAGTCAGAACCGCGGAACCCGGAGACCACTCAGTAAATCCCTACAGGAGGCTTTCAGCTTCCCAGATGGTTACTTGGCAGGCGTGTCCAAGGCTATGGTATTACAATTACATTCCAAAGCTACGTGGCCCACTGCCTCCCCAGATTATCAGGGGAAACGCGGCTGAGTCTTGCATTTCCAGAGTCTTGAGGGACTCTCCCTCCTTGGTTCCATCTAACTCTGGAGATATCCTCAAGTCTCCGATATTGGAAGATGGTAAGCCAGCTTACGACTTTGAGGAACTGTGGCCCGCCCCTTCTTTGCTTGCCCAAGATGTGGGAGAGTGGCCAGATGGCAGGAAATCCCTCGAGGAATGGGCACTGTCCCGTGCTGATGCTCATTTTCAGTCATGCTGGGATTCTGCAGTGGCGGATTGGGAGTCAATCTCCAATCGAATTGGAGATTCAGAAGGGGCGAACGAGCAGGAATGCAGAGATATGGTGGCAAATGGTATACTCATGCATATAGATCAGGTAGAATCCTGTCTGAAGGCACAAGGTGGGCCCTCAATAGAATCCTGGAGGTCCGGTGAGGGTAGGCATGATTGGCCAGCTCCTGATGGCTTCCCCCGAGTTTGGGTAGAGCCACACCCATGCGCGCAACCCCTCGGATCCGAGATATCGTGGTGCGAGGCCTGGGAAGTTTCACGTCCATGGTTCGTCGATCCCGACGCAGGCTCCTTCACCCAGACTACTGCACATCCGGAAGGATGGTTCCAAGGTGAGTACGACTTAGTTTACAGGTGGACCGGAAGGCCATCGGTCATCGACATAAAGGCATCAATAGGAAAGGGAGACAGATCAGGAGGATATGTCGAACAACTGAGGCTTTACGCCTGGCTGTGGTGGGAAACTCACAACAGATCCGAGGAAGTAGAGTCACTGGGTATTTGGTATCTTGGACCCGGCTCAGTGAAAGATATCCCTCTGCCAACATCCGAAGAATTACACAATTATGGCAGTCAATTGAAGGACATTTACACCTTGATACACGCCAATGACCCAAGCATCGAGGAATGCCCTGCCGAACCATCACCACTGAGGTACTTCGACGAGGGTGGAAAGCCATCCAAAGTTCCCATCGACCCAAATCCCCTGGCTAGGTGCGTCAATTGTGATCTACGAGGAATCTGCGAGAATGGAGAACACGAGCTCGAACTCCCTCTCGAAGATCGGATTGAGAGGTTTGGACATGCATGGCCAATCACTCAAATTGGTTCACTGAAGACTAGGGTAAATGCGACTGGAACGGTCTCAGGACTCAAGGGCCCAAGGCTAGAGGATGACGGGTCCATAGAACTCTCATTCAAGCTCTTAGATGGATACGACAGGGCAAAGGTCCGACCATCTAGGTACGGAGCCCCCAAGATAGTTACAAGATCGATTTCGGATGGGAGCAGGGTCATTGTTGAGGATGCGATACCTTCTGTCTGGAGAGGTGAGATGGTTCTCGAGCTGGATGAGAAATCGTCGATATCCATAGCGGGAGAGGAAGTATCGGAACCAATTGTGGAGATTGAGACTAGAATTAGTGTAATTGGTAGGATATGGTCAGTCGATGCATTTCCAACGGGAGTTGGGACATCTAGGTGGTCAGTGACGCTTCTGGACAAGTCTGGCTCGGCAGGTGCTGTGGCATTCAAGCAGTTCATCCCAGTCACTGCTGCCAGTATGCGGAGGGGGGATGAGATAGCAATCCTCAATGGAGAGGTGGGCGAGTTCAATGGTCGCCCGCAAGTCAAGATCGGCCCCAATACCCGGGTAGTTCCCCTGAGGTCATCTGATGACTTACCAGAATATTGATGGCGCCGAGAGAGGGATTTGAACCCCCGCGTCCAATGGACAGTGGATTTCGAATCCACCGCAATACCGGGCTATGCGATCTCGGCAGCAGATGCGCCACCTGCGAATCAGACATAAGGCTGACTGGCCTGCCATCGTATTATGAAGGTCGAGGTCGAACACTCGGACCAAGTCCACATAGTCGAATCCGATGGACCCATTTCCGTATCAGATGTCTTGAGTAGACTGAGCATCCCTCCGTCTACCGTCCTCGCGGTTTTCAGAGATACGATCATACCTCACACATCCATCATTAATGACGATACCAAGTTGGAACTGGTAATCGTTTCATCTGGGGGATAGTGACCCATCCAAGATGGTGCCATGCTCAATTCTCAAGGTGGTATCGCCGACACAGAAGATCTCCGCGGAGCCGCCAACTAGAGTCGCAGATTCGCCATCCCATCTCAGGAACGTACCCTCAAACAGCCCAATAACAGGAGTGGGATTGTGCTGGTGGAACTCTGCAATTCTTCTAGCACGAGTCTCTCCGAAGTGTCGCTGCACTGCCTCTTCTCCCTCTTTCCAAAGTATGCCCCCTGGGTGGTAGTGTGGGTTTATCTGGAACGGGACGATGCCAAAACCTTCGTAGGAAGGAGGGTAAACTACTGGCATGTCATTTGTAGTCATCATAGTGGGGCATGCAACGTTCGACCCGGCACTTATCCCCACATACGGAATTCCTTCGGAGACTCTTCTCCTAATCGCTTCAATCAGCCCCTTCTCGTGGAGGTCGTGTATCAGTAGGAATGAATTTCCTCCTCCGACGTAGATTCCGGAGGCCTCCATAACCGCCTCTAGAGCATCATCATATTCGTGTATTCCAACTAGATTGAAGGGGGCGCTAGCCGTAAATCTCCTAGCTCCCTCGAGATAGGAATCATGGTCACTTGAGGCATAAGGGATAAAGAGGACTTCACTGACTCCCTCGAAGGCATCGCTCATCTCGTCCATGCATAGCTTCCTTCGCTGCTCGGTACCAATCCCTCCGCTGCCAAGTAGCACTCTCAAATTATCACCCGGTCATGCATAGAAGTCCCCAGGGGAATCATTTTCCTCGACTCCCATGGCTTCTTCCATGGTCCCACTTATTTCGTAGGTTTCCAGCAATTTCCTCGCCGTTTCCTCAGTGGAGTCTAGATCGAGATCTAGCTTCAGGTCCAAACCCTCCTCTATCCACGATGAGAGCCTGTCGGCTGCCAGTACATCCGCGCTAGCGCCCACGGTGTCCGCGACTAGGCCTATTGAGCGAACGCCAAATATCGGTGAGAGTGAGACCAAGAGGCCTGCGATCCCTATCATCCCTGCTTCGGGCTGTTCACGACTAACTGGGATGTCTGCAGCCTCCAGGGACTTCCGAACCTCCTGGTCCGCGCAGATTACGTGAATTCCCCTGCTTTCCGCCTCGGACGCGAGTCCCGCCAGGACAAGGACCTGCGGAGAGGAGCTTTCCTTGGCCATAGCAAGGATCGCCTCTGCGACCTCGTGCTGGCCTGATGGGGTCATGGGCTGAAGCTCGCCACTAATGGTAATGACCGTCTTCCCATCAGGTAGAATTACAGAGCTAATTTCGAGCCTCGGGGGCCTCAGAAGGCCATCATTGTCCAGAGTGGAGTGTGGAGGGAGGTCATGATTTAGGATCCAACCAAGGGTTCTGCTTGGGTGCTTGGAAATTAGGGAGTCAACGAGTACCTTGCCAACATTGCCCACCCCAGGGACAGCTTCCAGAATTGCCGAGTGCTCTGGGAGGCGGTCACCAACAAGCCAGTGAACAGAAGTCTTGCTCAATCTTCTTCCTCCTTCGCATCCTTACCAGCAGATGGCAATGACTCCACCCACTCATCACTCCCTGCATCTTGTCGCTGCCTCCTCCTGGCGCCTTGAGGATCTTCGGGAGAGTACTTGAGCGGCGAAGGGGGTGACATCATAGCCCCGCATTTCTCGCATTTGGGTCCCAATCCGTAGATTTCACACTCATCGCAATGCTGTAATTTTGATCTTACCATGACACTTCCCAATGCCGCTGGCCTGCGGAAGGGTCAATGAACCATACGGGTGGAAATGGGGCTCAAGTACGTTCTATTGATAGTGAACCATCCACCGAAGACATCCTTTCTTCTACAGCACTCGTAGCTGCAACCCAGACAGACTCAGCAGCCTGGTAATCAGGAGCTCGGATATCTACACGGTAGTGTGGAGCCCCGTCGTAGTGGCAGGTCAGAGTGACATCTTCAATGCCCTCCGCGCAAGCCTCGGCATCCAAAAGAGCATCCCTGATTGCATAGACTCCTTCTTCACCCCATACTTGGATATCCAGCGTTCCACGAATTTCTACAAACGGCGGCACTATATTTTCGACTGCGAGAGCAGTTACCACTTCGATCCAGTCTCCCTTGAAACCAGCATCTGAGAGGGCGGTTTCACTAATTGCACATTCCTCCAGGGCACCGTAAAGAGTTCCGAAGGACTCGATCATCTCACCTGAGACTGTCGAGGTCTTACCCTCATCCCAGCCTATTCTCTCGGAAGCAACTCTCATGATTTGATTTGCACGGTCCTCATTTTTCCAAGATTGAACAGTCTCCCTTCTTCGCTCTTCAGAGACGCTCTTCAGTGAGAGCTCCACCCTCTTCCTGTCCTTCTTGACTTGAATTACCTTAGCCACAACTCTCTGACCTTCTCTGACATGGGCCCTTATGTTCTTCACCCATCCAGCAGCAATTTCACCCACGAAAACGAATCCTTCCTGGCCATCAAAACCATCTAGGGTTAGGTAAGCCCCATTCTGCTTAATGTCCTTGACCGTACAAATCAGGAGATCTCCCTCTTCGGGCCAATCACGCTCTTCGTCCACTGTCAACTAGAAGCCCCCTTCACTCGAGGACATCAACAATGGTGCTGCCTGATAGGTCAGCCTTCCCGCCTTGGGGGCGGGCCAGAGTCGCGCCACAAACTGAGCATGACACAGCCGTGGAGGCCCTCTCGAAAATCTTAGTCTCGGCACCGCAGTCGCGGCAACTAACTCTTAGGAATCTACCAGCCATTTTTCTCCCTCACTTGTCCACCAATTCGAACTTCTTCGCCCGCTTTCCTCGGGGGGAATGCCCCTTCCCTGTTTCCGTGCACCTGTAGACTAGGTTTACCCTCTTCGTCGGCTTATCTCCTGACGGCTTGGGACGGGGGAAACCCCTGTAACCCGAGGTAACCTTCCTGAATCTCCTCTGCCCCCACTTAAGCTCGCTCGCACGCCTCTTCTTGACGCGCTCAACCGTATGCTCTGTGTGCTTGCCAGCAGAGGGGCTGTATCGCTTGACTTTCCTTGGCATCTTCACCATTAGTAGCACCTCTACGTAGTGTAGCGAGGCGGGCCACCGATGGCCCATTTATGAAGTCTATCGAGACACTACCCAATCCAAACTGCTGCGTATGGGCGTGCTTTGAAGAAAAAAAACATGAATCGGAACGCCCTCGGAGCACCATGACGGGGTGGTGGCTGCAGTGGTGGATAGGTCTCTTTCTGATGGTTTCCGGATTCTCAATGGGGAGGATGGGGCCAGCATTCAGTAGGGCAAAAATCGGCTATCCCCTAGCCTTATTTGGTCTGGGACTGGCGTTTTTCTCTCCCGAAGAGGGTCTAATCTCGAATGAACAAATCGCATCCGAGACAATGAGGCAGACACTTTACTGGGCAGTGCCAGGATTGTTTGGGTGCTTCATTGTCGCAAGGGGTGCTCCAATATACAATGTGACCCGGCCGACGATTCTCGCCATCGGTTGGGCAATACTAATTTTTTCTTGGTATGTCCTTCTCACTCACTATGATCTGTTTGGCCATGATGTGGTATCGGGCGTCATCACAATTGTCGGACTCATCATAGTTTTCATTGCACACATGTTCACCATAAGGATGGTGGAATCACTCCCGAGGAGTAATGAAACTATACTGCCTCTTTCGGAGATTGAGAAGACGTATGTAGCCAGCGTCCTGAATAGGCACTTGGAAGACAGGGGGGACTGATATGGTAGAATTTCTGCTAACGTTCTCCGGCTCATTGATGCTCGGGGCTTTACTGGTTCTGATTAACATCAAAGCTGCATATCATCCCTATCACAAAACAGTCCCGCTGATCTTCTCCTCGCTCCTAATTCTCGGCTTTGGACTATACATGTCTATGATTGCTAGTCTTGAGGGCGAGACAGCCATAACCACAATGAGGCAGGCAACGTCACTGGCGGTCAATGGCCTTCTGTCAACTTTCCCTGTGTTTTTCGCTTTGGTCACGCTTATGATGTTGAGGATTTCAGTTAGGCCCCAATAATCTTGGAAACCAACTCTCATGAATTGCCTGAGGCAATGCTGGCTGGATAGGGGAACGCTGATAACACCCCGGTCGGTCGCCGCGCTGTCTTAACAGGTGGTTAGCATGTCCAAGGGTACTCCAAGTATGGGTAAGAGGCAGAAGTCCACCCACATCAGATGCAGGAGATGCGGCAAACATTCGTTCCACAAGACCAAGTCAATTTGCTCCAGTTGTGGATACGGGCAGACCGCGAAGATGCGGAAATACAGGTGGAGCAAGCGCAACCGTTCCATGGGCAGTAAGTGAGCCCTCTCCCGGAAAGTGCTAAGTCCCTAGTGCCGGAGCGCCATTCGGTAGACGATGTGCGGAATCGTCGGAATCGTTGGTCATCCTGATTCTCAAGCCGCACAGTCACTGTATGACGGACTTCTAGTCCTGCAGCACAGGGGCCAAGACGCGGCAGGAATAGTGACAAGTGATTCCAACAACATCTGCCATCGCAGGGCAAATGGATTGGTTCAAGACGTTTTCCGCTCCAAGCACTCAGAGACGCTCCGCGGCTCTATGGGGATTGGTCATGTTAGATACCCGACCGCCGGCTCAAGCTCCGTTTCTGAGGCACAGCCATTCTACACAAATACGCCCTTCGGAGTTAGCCTTGCACACAATGGGAACTTGAACAATACCCAGGATATTATTTCCGGCCTTCTGGAATACGATCATCGCAGGATTAACACAAGTTCCGATTCTGAGGCATTGCTGAATCTGTTCGCAGCAGAGATTCAGAGGTCCATTAATGGGAATCCGGGTGGCTTGGATTCACTTTCTGAAGATGACATCTTCAGGGCCGTCGAGAGAGTCCACCTAAGGGCCGAAGGCAGTTATAGCGTAGTGACGTTGATCACTGGATGGGGAATGGTCGCATTCAGGGATCCTAATGGAATTAGGCCCCTGTGTATCGGCAGCAGTGTTGTTGATGGTTTCACTGAGAGGGTTGTTGCTTCGGAAAGCGTCGTCTGCAAGACATTGGGATTCAACCATGATGGCGACGTTTCTCCTGGCGAGGCAGTGATAGTTAGGATGAATGGTGAGATTTCTAGAAAGGTATGCTCTTCAGAAGTAGATCACCACCCATGTATCTTCGAACACGTATATTTCGCTAGGCCCGACTCAGTTTTGGATGGCATCTCCGTCCATTCCTCTAGGCTAAGGATGGGTGCTTCACTAGCTAGAAAGATTACAACGCAGTTTCCCGACCACGGTATAGATGCTGTGATCCCCGTTCCAGATAGTGGGAGGATCGCTGCTCTGGACTTGGCCAGAGAACTGGGATTGCCCTATCGAGAGGGGTTTGTCAAGAACAGGTACATTGGAAGGACGTTTATCATGCCAGGGCAAACAATCAGGAAGGATTCAGTGAGGAAGAAACTGAATAGCATAGAGGAGGAGTTCTCGGGAAAGACTGTACTGATTGTGGATGACAGTATTGTGAGGGGGAATACTTCCAGACTGATAGTAAACATGGCAAGGGATGCGGGCGCGTCAAAGGTATATTTCGCATCCTGTTCACCTCCAATTGTCCATCCAAATGTGTATGGAATAGATATGCCAGCCAAATCTGAGTATGTGGCACACGATCGTTCTGTGGAAGAAATACGCGATGTAATAGGTTCAGACTGGCTCGTCTATCAGGATCTCGATGATCTGGTGGAGGCATGTCTTGGGGACAGCAGAGATGGCCCTGCAAACTTTGATTGCTCCTGCTTCGATGGCGTATATGTGACTGGGGGGATATCAGAAGAGTATCTGGAAAGAATCGAGGGCCTGAGGAATGACTCCGTCAAGAACGGGGCTCCGGTATGAACTTCTATTCGCCAAGATGAAGTCATATAATCTCCTCACGGACACCATGGAGCCGACGATTGAGCCCACTCAATCAGTCATAACCAAAGAATATCCCAGATGCTGGTGCTCACTCGACAACTCAATATTATGTGTTGGATTTCATTCTGGCAAAGTCTCCTTCATTGACTCATCGGGCAAAGTGGTGGATGAGAAATCCGTAGACGGCCCCGTAATCGGTTTGACTCCATTAGGTGGAAACATTGTCGTTGCATCCAGCACCAGTGGACTGTTCTCATTCGGCGATGATTCGTGGGAGTTTGGAATGAAGGCAGGCTGCGAAATAATTCAACTAACAAATAAAGGGGTCATTGCTGTTGATGGTTCGGGCGACCTAATGTTAATTTCATCAACAGGGGAGTTACTGGAACGTAGACGTACAGGGCCAGTCGACCTGATTGCATCGTCAGAGGAGGGGGGCCTCATTGGAGTTGGTTTGGGTGACGGGCGGCTACTTATCCTAGGCGAAGATCTTAGTTTGCTACATGACTCTCCATCTGCAGAAGATGACGTTGAGACAATTTCATGTTTGGAATTCCGAATTGACGGAACTCTCGTGGTCGGGAGAAATTCCCTGGGTATGGCACTCGATGACCGGCCAGAAAACAGAATAGAGTGCTGGAATTCTACAGTTGGGCTGATTAATTCCTCTGAGATGCCATCTATGGCAACATCACTCTGTTGTACGGAGTCGGGGGTAATGGTGGGATGCTTTGACGGTCAGATGGTGAAGCTGGACATTGGTGTTGATGAGTATAGGGAGATTTCCCAGCTAAACTACAATATTAGCAAGATAGTCAAGTGGAAGGACGATTTTTTGGTTACTTACTGGTTCGATATTTCCCGTATTTCTCCAGAAGGAAAGATATCATGGCAATTCGAGCATCAAGGCATTGTGGAAGGTTTGGTGGAGCTTGAAAATGGCCTAGTGGCTGTAATTGGAGACGATAGGAAGTCAAGAGGCCCATCCCCAATATTCTTCATTGATCCAGATTCCACCATATTGGACGATTCATCAATAGCAATAACTTCTGATGAATCCCGCAACGAAGAATCCGAGTTCTCCGGGAGCTTGTCCGCAGATGAGCTAGAAAGAGCCTCCAGCAGGCAGGATTTCAACATTGGAGGGGATGGCCTAATGGAAACCTTGAATGAGGAAATCGAGATTCAACTCAATGACAAGTTGGAAGATGGAGATTCCTTGGTGGAATTACTCGAGTCAGCAAAATCACTCAACATACCTCCAGTGGCCGACGCTGGAGAAGACCGAACTGTGAATTCAGACGAGGAGGGAAAGGCAACGATTCTACTAGACGGGACGAGATCATACGACCCAGACGGAGTTATTTCCAAGTGGGCATGGTCAGATGGGGGGGGCAAAGAAATCGGCGAGTCCCCACAAATCCGAGTCAGACTCTCCGAGGGGGTCCACAACTTCTCTCTGACTGTCACTGACAACGGAGGGGCTACGGCCAAGGCGAACATCACAATACAAGTTAGGTGATCAGAGCTTCGCTAGCTCATCTTTCAGAATAGGAAGGGCTTCTTCCCAGGTCGATACAATGCCATAGTCAGCCACTCCGAAGATGGGTGCATCAGGATCCTTATTTATTGCCACTATGTACTTGCTAGAGCGCATTCCTGCCAGGTGTTGAATCGCCCCACTAATCCCAACCGCAATGTACAGGCTGGGATTGACAGTCTTCCCGGTCTGTCCTACTTGCATCCCATGAGGTATCTCATCCCATGTGTCCACAGCTGCACGGCTAGCTCCAACTGCAGCGCCCACTACGTCAGCGATTTCATAGAGGTGGGAGAAGTTCGAAGGATCGCCCATCCCTCTTCCTCCTGAGATGACAATTTCGGCCTCCGAAACGTCTAGCTTCTCATTCGCTTTGGCCAATGCTTCACGAACAGAAACTCCAACATCCGAGCTGCTGTTAACCGTCGAAATCTCAGCTCCACCCTCGTTACCCGGAGCCTCAAAAGAATTCTGCCTAACTGATATGGCACAGGGCGGGGAAACTACCGAAGTCTCAATCGCCTTGCCCGAGTATATTGGCCTCGTAATCCTAATTCCGCCCTCCAGTCCAGTCGCGTCTTGTATTATCGGGATTTGCCTGATTGCGGCTATCTGGGCCAGAACTTCTCTTCCATGAGCGGATGAAGACGACATCACAACTCCTTCACATAGGGGGGAAATCGCATTCGCCCATGCTCCGCTGTCGAATGAGTCAAAGCAATCTCCTTCTGCGGAAATCACCTTATTCACACCAGAAATAGATGACGCCTCGCTAGCCCCAATTCCCCCTGGGCAGACTACGGTTGGCGTCCCGCCCATTGAACAGGCAGCACCAACTAGCTGTGCAGTGACGGGATGAAGCGAGTCTCCAGTAGTTTCAGCAATTATCGTTACTTCCATTTTTTCACCTCATATCACATTTGCTTCATCGCGCAATTTTGAAACGACTGTTGGAACGGATGATGCGCCCTCAAACTTCTGTCCGGGGGGTTTCTCAGCTGGCGCAGAGTGAGACTCCAGAGAGACCCTGGGGTCAATTAGAGAAACTCCAAGATCGGATGGTGTCAGTGACTCAACCGCCTTCTTCTTTGCCATCATTATTCCTCGCACGTTCGGACGCCTCATTTCCATTGACGCCTTGTCAAATGCAAATAAACACGGCTTGGAAACGGAGACCTTCTCATTTCCAGAGGGGCCCACCCTCATCGCCAGGAAGCCATCTGCGTCTGTTGAAACTTCAGAAACCATTCCAACGCACGTGAAACCGAGAATGCTGGCCACTCCGGGGCCAGTTGAACCCGCATTCGTATCTGCGGCCTGCTTGCCACAAAGGACCACATCCGCTCCAACGTGACGAATAGCCGCTGCGAGGAGACTCTGTACATTGGAACTATCCATCCCAGAGTCCTCCGTGAGAACGTGGACTAGTGAATCTGCACCGACTGCCGCAGCGTCAGTCAATATTTTCGAGGCCCGAGCGGGACCACACGTGATTGCAATCAAATCGCCTCCTCCTGACTCCTTCAATTGGAGTGCGTACTCAAGGGCGTATTCATCATAAGGACTCATCGACCACTTTCCGACTGCGGCCTCATCGACCATCCCTCCAGAGATGGTAATTCTTGCAGTTGTATCCGGAACTTGCTTTAGTAGAACTGCTATTGTCATGATATCCCTGCGGACTCGACGAGTAGTGCTCCCTCTATCAAGATTCACCCGTGGCAACTAGGGCGATGATATCGACTATTCTAGGCTACGTGTGAACGCCTGAATGCCAGTAATGTGCCTTCCAAGTATGAGATTGTGAATGTCATGCGTGCCCTCGTAGGTCTTTACCGACTCCAGATTGGCCATATGCCTCATTACCGGATACTCGTCTAGGATGCCATTGGCCCCATGAATGTCCCTGGCAACACGAGCAATCTCTAGTGCTATGTCTACATTGTTCATTTTTGCAAGGGATATATGCTCAGGAATCCATGTGCCAGCATCCTTCTTCTGTGAAAGGTGAAATGCCAGGAGTTGAGCCTTTGTAATTTCCCTGAGCATCCACGAGAGTTTGTTCTGGACTAACTGGTATGAAGCAATTGGATGTTCGAATTGTATCCTACTCATGGCATATTCCCTAGCAGAATCAAAGCAAGCCTGTGCCGCACCTATAGCTCCCCATGAAATCCCAAATCTTGCATTATTAAGGCAGGAAAATGGCCCCCTAAGTCCCTTTACGCCTGGAAGCATCCGGTCCTTTGGGATCTTGCAATCTTGGAATACGAGCTCACTGGTCACTGATGCCTTCAGAGAATGCTTCCCTTTCATCTCGGGTGCAGAGAACCCTTCATCGTCCTTCTCGACAATGAAGCCCCTGATGACTCCATCCAATTTCGCCCAAACAACCGCGACCTGAGCAATCGTGCCATTGGTAATCCACATCTTCGCCCCATTCAAAAGATAATGATCACCCATGTCCTCGGCCCTTGTTATCATATCTCCTGGATTTGATCCGTAATCGGGTTCAGTTAGTCCAAAGCAGCCAACCCATTCGCCGCTGGCCATTTTTGGCAAGTAGTGATTCTTTTGCTCTTCTGAGCCGAAGTCCCATATTGGATACATCGCTAGGGACCCTTGGACTGAAGCAAACGACCGAAGCCCGCTATCCCCTCTCTCAAGCTCCCTGCAAATAACGCCATACGCGGCGTATGAAAGGCCGGGGCAACCGTATCCTTCGAGAGGGGCTCCGAGAACCCCCATATTGCCGAGTTCCTCACGCCATTCGTCAGGAAAAATACCGTCTCTGCAGGCGTGCTCGATTTTTGGAAGAACTTCATTGTCAACGAAGTCCCTGACCATATCCCTGACCATCCTCTCCTCTTCCGTCAAGAGTGAATCAACGTCGTAGAAGTCTAGGGCATCGTATGGCATGTTCTCATGCCTTCGCGAAGGCAGTTACCTCATCAAGGTATGGAAATGCCTTTGACCCTAATTCTTGCCCTTTCTTCTGCGTCTAGAATCCCTCTTTGAGAATTCCTTCTCCTCTTCTGAACCAATCTTCATAGTGACCCAGTGGCTAAGTTTTGGTGACATAGACATGGATATGCTAAGGACGACTCCAAGGATGACTAGGGGAAAAACAATCATGATGATCAAACCCAATAGGCCATCTGCCCAGGAATCTTCTGGAGGGGGGTGGAAACTCAGGATCGTCCCTCTGTCAGTAAGCACCCATCCACTGTCCCTGTCTGTAGCCCAAGTGAACATGACTCTCTCACCCGACACCGTAGAGTCGAATTCCACTACATCTGAGTTTTCTAGCCAAGGAAATGAGGCATTAATCCGTGAGTCATGCTCAACAAGTGAGAAGGGGGTAAGAAGTACCATTGATCTATCATCCGTCTGTCTCTCAATTCCTGTGAAAACTCCTTCCGCTCCAGATATTTCACTAATGCTAACCGATGAAGAAGGAGGGTTGGAAGAATCCAGGCTGACTGTCGCTATTGCATTTCCTGATGTCAATACGCACACATCCATAGTCGACGGACAAACCAGACCATTCCACGGGTATATGCCGCCCCCAATCCAATGTATTGTGTGGTCCCTGTCAATAATCGCTATTCCATCGTAGGTGGTCCCTACCACACACAACAGTACATCACTGTGACATTCAATTTCGGTGATGGAACTGCCTGTGCCCAGTCCTTCTAGCAATTGCACCTCCGCACCTCCGTCACTAGATGCCCTCATCCTCCAAATTGATCCATTTTCCGAACCAATGTAGGCCCATGACCCCCCTTGGTTCCAAGCTACAGCAGTAAGGGAATCCCCTCCAAAATCCTCGTTTCCAGCGGCATCGGTCACAGAATGGTCGTCAGTAGCATACCTGAGGACCGTCCCCTCCTCTCCAACAATCAGTGCGGTTAATCCCCCAGGATGGTAGTCTGCATCAGAAAGGGAAACTTCTCCCATTACTGGCATTGGAACCTGAATTGAAGGGTTTAGGGCACTCATCATTTTCATTACGGAATCTTCCCCATATGCTAGCACCCATCTTCCAGAGGGGTCAACCGTCGCACCTTTTATTCCCAAGTCAGTGGAAGAAAGACTGTCCATCTCATCAAGTACAACTGCAGACTCTGCATTAACAGGAGCGGCCAATAATAAGGTGGCTGAAATCAATGCGAACAGCAAGCATGCGACCCGAGTCACGACGTTCCGAGATGGAATTATGGTTTAGCCCGTTCGACCGACGTCCCCGGGCGGTTAAGTAAAGGCAGATTTGAAGAGGAGTCCACTCGGCGCAAACCCATGGAGCGATTCGACGTCAGACGGGGATTAATCAAGCAAGTGAATGGTGAGGGTGGTCTTTCCGCCTTGGCGGCAAGGTATTTTGAACAAGTTGAGGGAACAGGCGAAAACTCATTCTCCGGTTCTCACGACATCATGACCTCCATTATTGGAAGATACGAGGGAAGCGCTCTGATGATCGATGTTACCAATGTCCCTCCCAATTTCGACGATCCTGAAGCTGTGAAGTCGGCCATGGATGCAAGGAAGAAATGGACTTCATTTCTCGATGAGGCTACTGGATACAGCTCGAAGCAGAGGGGGGATAAGGCCAAGGAATGGGCGAAGAAGGCATCCAAGGCAAAGTCTGCCATTAGTGCCACTCGACATTTCATTGAGATGTCAGATACCCTGCCCGAAGACAAGATTTCAGAGGCAGAGTCAATTATAGCAGAGATTGAGCAGGCTTTGGAGTCAAACGACAACACGAGGGCTGCCGGGCGCGCCGAGAAGCTGAAAAAGCTGTTTAATTAGGTGAAAAAATGAATGATCAGGACCCTCTCTATGGCCTAGATGAGGAGTCTCGTGACGCCATTCAGAATATGTTCTCTGGTTGCGAGGAAGTTGTCGGTGTGGAGCATGTCTCTTCAGTTCTCTCTGGCGCACCTTCCCATTCGGGGGATGCGCAACTCGTCGCTTACATCGGACTAGAGCCAAGTGGCAAGGCCCATCTGGGCTGGGTAATCCTGTCTGACACAATTCGTAAACTCTTAGATTCGAATGTTAACGTAATTGTCCTATTGGCCGATTGGCATGCTTGGGTAAATGATAAGTTCGGAAGAGACATGGAGAAGATTTCCCTTGCAGCAGATTATATGACTGAAGTTTTCAGAGCCCTTCTTGGAAATCCTCCTGAGGGAGAAGGGCCCGGGCAAATTAGATTCATCCGGGCTTCCGAGGTAATGGACTCCGGGAAATACTGGGAGAGGGTTCTGAGGTGCTCCAAAAATATGAGCTTGTCAAGGGTTAGGAGGACATTCAGCATTATGGGAAGGACAGAGGATTCCTCTGACCATGACCTCTCAGCTTTCTACTATCCAGCCCTCCAGGCTGCTGATATTTTCGAATTGAAGATTGACATCGCATTTGGTGGCATGGATCAAAGAAAGGCCCACATGTACATGAGGGAAGTAGCGGATCGAAATGGCTGGATAAAGGCAACATGCATCCACACCCCTATGCTGTCCGGACTCAAGGGCCCAGGGGGAAGAATGGACTCTTATGACCACAAGATGTCAAAATCAGATCCCAACAATGCCGTCCTATTGCATGACGATCACGATTTGCTAAAGAAGAAAATGAAGAAGGCATTTCTAGAAGTGGGAAATCCATCTTCCGCGATATTTGAGATTGTTGAACATGTAATTCTACCAAGGCTCGGATCAGTTAAGGTAATTCCAGATCCAAAATACGGAGTTCCATCCGAATACGCCGATTTAGAATCATTCTCAAATGCTGTTTCGGAAGGGGCAATTCATCCTCTGGACGCCAAAATGGCCGTTGCGGACGGCATTGCAGAGGTCCTTTCGCCCATTTCTGAGCATTTCTCATCCAGAACAGAGTTGATATCTGCAATGAATTCAATCACTGGCTCCCAGTAGGTCATTGCAATAATGACTTCAAGCAAATTCCTTCGGGGCAGATATCATAACCCATACTTCTCCGGCCGGAAGCGAGGGAAACCATGTCAGAGGTGGGTATAGACGATATTTCGATATATTTCCCACGTTTATATTTCGACATGAAGGATTTCGCAGATTTCAGGGGTGCCGACTTTAGCAAATTGAACAAGGGGCTTGGTCTATCAGCGATGGCGATACCAGATGTTCACGAGGATACTGCCACCATGGGCGCGAATGCCGCTTCAAGGCTCATCGACAGAAATGGAATAGATCCAAGCTCCATCGGTAGGGTATACTTGGGGACTGAATCAGCCTTGGACGGAGCCAAACCAACTGCTACTTACATCATGGACATGCTCGAACAGAGATACTCTCCTAGATTTGGTGGAGACTGCTTTAGGAATTGTGACGTAGTAGACTTGACCTTCGCCTGTATTGGCGCAGTTGATGCAATGCATAACACACTAGATTGGGTAGCCAGGGGTGGAATCGATGAGGATAGAATTGGAATAGTTGTATTCGCTGACAATGCAAAGTATGACCTCGGATCAAGTGGTGAGTACACACAGGGAGCTGGAGGTGGGGCCATACTAATCAGGCACAATCCAAGGCTTCTGGTAATTCCCGATATCTGGGGGGTCTCCACAATGCCAGTTCACGACTTCTTCAAGCCTCGTAGAGAGGTGGAAACTAGGAAAATCATCGAGAATGTTCTCGATTTGGCAATAGAAAGTGGAGAGAAACTCAAGGATGGCCTGGCAGAAAAGATTCTGAAACTGCTCCCGACATCAAGTAAGAAGGACGAGTTAATCTTCGAGAATGAGAAATTGATGATTCACAAGGACATGCCAGTTTTCGATGGCCAGTTCTCCAATAGGTGTTATTCTGAGTCGGTAAAAACGGCGTTCATAGATTTCAGAGCGAAGGCAATTAGGGATGGTAGGTATGACCCCGAGAACGATGAGATTCTCACGAAACAGTGGAAGAGGATCATTGTCCACTTGCCTTATGCATTCCAGGGAAAAAGGATGTTCCCAGATGTTTTCAGGCACGACAGAAGGCACCTTCCTATGTGGGACGAAATCGTGAAAGAGATAGGTCCAGAGCCATTCCCGGAGGACTATCCAGACACTCCCGAGGGAATGGAAGAATTCGAGAAGGCGAACGACCAGTATAGGAGACTTATTTCCAAGACTACACAATTCAAGGATTTCGCAGAGAGTCGGATTGAGAAAACGCAACGGGCGTCCAGCCTCATTGGAAACCAATACACAGGTTCGATCTTCTTGGCTTTGATGTCGGCAATGGAAAGTGACTACCTTGATGATGTGGACATGTCTGGAAAGAGGGTTGGATTGTGTGGATATGGCTCAGGTGCCAAGGCCAAGGTATTCGAGGGAGTTGTCCAAGATGGATGGGGGGATGTAGTTTCGAGGTTCAGCCTATTTGACAGGCTATCCGGACGCCACCCCA